>Ga0187769_10000643_pt1 | contig 19393 bp, 23 predicted proteins | sample 0116_SJ02_MP02_1_FD_133140 | JGI IMG/M metagenome (GOLD analysis project Ga0187769, IMG submission 133140) | Tropical peat soil microbial communities from peatlands in Department of Meta, Colombia - 0116_SJ02_MP02_10_MG | ecosystem: Environmental > Terrestrial > Soil > Wetlands > Peat | place... | reverse complement strand
ATCCGACTGAAACGAGTAGCTCGGCGGCAGTTGTATGAGTATGGGCCCCAGCTTCCCGGTGGTCATCAGCGGCTTCAGGAGGCTCAGAAAGCGGACCAGGTCTGCCTCCACCCCCTTGCCCAGATCCAGCTTCTTCTCATGGGTGAGCAGCTGAGGGAGCTTCAACGAGAAGACGAAATTCTCGGGGGTGTACTTGGCCCATCCTAGAACGAGTCCCTTCGAAGGGTAGGCGTAAAATGAAGAGTCTACTTCAGCCGTGTTGTACACCTTCGAGTAGAAGGAGAGTTTGTTGGCGCTCGAATTCGGATAGAATACCCCCTCCCACTCGTTATAGGACCAGCCCGACGTTCCTATGAGCAGCTCATTCAAGCGATTCGGCCGGCCAAGGATTCTCGATTTAAAGCTGATAGGGTCCGAGACTCACAGAACAGGCATCCAGCCAGGCTTCGAGGACCAGGTGGCAATCGCATCATGGGCATGAATTGACTCGAAGCACCTGCTCCCGACGAACAATGCGTTGGGGAATCGGCTTACGCACTCCCTTACGAGGTCTTCGGCGAACTTCGGATTAGCCTGGGCTTCAAGGATTTTCTTTGCCTCTTCCAGCCTCTTCATGTGTTCCTTCGGGGAAGCAGAGAAGCACTCTGCTACCCTCCCGACCACCTCCATGGAGTCAAGCGGCTTCTCGCTCCTGAGCACCAGGGTGATCTGAGCTCTCTGCATGTGTCCGATTCCGATCATCTTCTTCGAGCATGGACATGCTGTCATCCCTTCGACCACGAACATGTAGGTAACCGCCCCGCGCTCCGTCGCCCTCATCGTCACCTTGGCGAACTGGTCCTCGTAGGGGAGTTCGAAGGTTGCCGTCACGCTGGAACCCGGCTGTGTAGCGTTCACCTCAGCGCATATCCACCTGAGCCAGCGCTCCATGCTTCTGGCCTTGTGGTTGTTTGCAGCCCTGACAAGCCGACTCATGTGTACGCCCCTGTGTAGCCCCGTGGAAGTCTGAATGGAGAGATCCACTGGCATCCTGATGTTTCCCGCCGTGCTCAGAACCCTCAGTTTTGACACGCCGGCGTCGACCGAGAGCCCGGACGTCTCAGATTGGACGTCGGCGGTAGCGTCTATGAACTCCAGTGTGTCTCCTGTTTCACGGTAAGAGCGCGTCAAGGAAGGTCTGGGCGACTTCATTCCCCTTAAGTAATTTTCCCCTCTCTCTGGGGGTCAAGGGGGTCCTTGACCCCTGCTTTCGCGAAAGACTCTCTCCTTGAAGAGCAGCCGTCGCATTTCCAGCAGTGCTCGTTTCCGTCCCTATGACAGCTCCAGGTTAGCTCGAGTGGGACCTTCAAAGAAGCCGCCAGTCTCACGACCTGGACTTTGGTCCTGTTTTTCAGGGGGCGGACTATGCGCGTCTTGTTCCTTCGCAGGACGGCAGATCCAGCCCAGAAAGCCCTCTCCAGTGTCGTGAAGAATTCGGGGCTGACGTCCCTGAAGACTCCGGAGTCGTCCCTGTTGTGCCCGCCAACGATGGAGCCGGCCCCAGTCTCTTCTGCATAGGCCGCTGCAATGGAGTAGAATATGCTGTTTCTCAGCGGTATGTAGGTCGGGGGTAGCCCGGGGAACCGGGCGCCGGGGATGTCGGCCGCCTCCCTTAGGTCGGGGAGCCTTGTCAACCTGTGCTCAACCACGCCTGCCTCGGCGGCGATAGCCTTGGCCGACTGCAGCTCCCTAGCGGCTATGCCGTGGTATTCGAAGGTAAGAGCTCTCACGGCATGGTGGGCCCTTATCAGGTATAGGCAAGTGGCGGAGTCTACTCCGCCAGAGAGAAGCACTATCGCTTCTTTCGTCGGACTTGCGCACCGTCCTGATGCAGCTTCGCGAGAATGTGGCTCCCCTTGTTGAGCCCCTCGTAGACGTAGACACCGACGGCCGTCACGTTGTCGGGCATCTTCGGGGCGATCCTGCCGAGAACCTCCCTTGCCAGGTTCTCGACGGTCGCTTCCCCTTTCATCATCACAGTCGTCTCCTTGGGGGCTCTAATCGCGAACTCCCCGTGAACCGTCTCGAACTTCAGGGTTACGCTCTTCGTGTCCAAGGCCGTGACGTACTTCTCGTTGATGAACAGCTTGTGGTCCAAGCTCCTCACCGCCTCCCTGACAATCTGCTTCGCATCTCCGAAATCGACCACCATCCCCTCGATGGGCTTCCCGACGACCTCGACGAGTACGCTGGAAGTGTGCCCATGCATCACCGAGCACTTCTCGGTTTTCGGGAGGATGTGGGCATAGTCGAAGTTAAAGGACGGGTCGTCCAAGAAGATGGTTTGCAGGCGCCCCTCTTCGCCGAGCCCTAATACCCTGATGCCGTGGTCAAGTCTGTCACTCCGCAGCGACTCCCTTCTAATCAGGACGCAGTTCCTCCTCTTTTTCGACAGCGACCTCCGTTCCTTATCCCCGAGCTTCCTGTCGACAAACACGAGAATCTTGTTAACCTCGAAGTCTGCGGTCAGGTCGCTCAGACCTGGTACCCTGACATTCTCCTTGTAGTCCACCTTCAATGAATCAAGCAGGTCGGCTACGAGCTGGTGGATGGCGGTCCTTCTGGTTGCCCTGCCAGACCTGTAGGCCCTCTCGTAGGCTCCTTCGTCAAGCCGTTTGAGCCTGGGAGCGAGTTTGGCCAGTAGTTGCTCACTCAAGACGCACTTTGCGGGAAACGGTTCTGTTTATAGTATTTCCAACCACGGGGCTGGTGGCGCGGCCTTGATCCAGTGGTTAGGATAGTGGCTTCCCAATGGCACGTGCCGGGTAGGCCACTCGCCCGGGTTCGAATCCCGGAGGCCGCATCGATAAATAGCTCAGAATATGCTCCGTTTGGTCATAATGGTCCAATCCGAACTATTTCGGAGCGCGTTCAGTTAGGCTGTCTGGCAGATTTAATGCCAATCCTGACCTCTGCCAGGAGAGACCATCTATCCGGACTACGCGTCGACGACTCTGTTGCGACGTGTCATTGGTATCAAGTAAGGTAGATGCGCGGGTCCTCACGCATTACAAAACCCACGTTTGAACCAGACCTGACGCCCGGAGAGTCACTCCCGACCGTGGGTTGAGACTGGTCTAGTCCGATAGACCATTCACACCTCGGTCTTATCCAGAGGTCTACGAACAAGGCATTAACAACATGCACTTGCCATCCGATGGCGCATAGTATGACAGACGAAGGTAAACAGTTCGATTCCTCACGGGCTGAACTCTTTGAGGCCCTCGGCCACCCTTCACGTGTCAAAATTCTAAAGGCATTGGAAAGAAACCCGTTAGGATTTGCCGACCTCAAGAGGGAAGTGGGCATCGAAAGCAGTGGTCATCTGCAATTCCACCTCAGCAAGCTTGGGGGACTAATCGGAACAACTCCGGAAGGGAAGTATGCGCTCACGGATGAAGGAAAAGAGGCGATCCGGGTCCTAACCGTAACCTCAGGTTCTGGAGAGATTGCGGCGCGTGCGAGGGATTCTTTTCCTAGACGCATCAACCATACACGCGCAATTATCGCAGTCCTTCTTGTTTCATTAATTGTCCTTGCAGGGGTAGCCGTCTATCAAGAGCAACAGATTACCGCTTTGAATCTGAACCCCGCTACGGGCATAGTAACAATCGGCGACAGGACATACTATTACGAAATCCTACCACCGAATGGAGGTAACCGAACTAGCGTAACGTTTCACGGAGTGACTTTCACATTCGCTTCCTCACCTTTCGCAGAAGTCAAGTATTCGAATCCAATGGACTACACAGCCCAAGGCTCGGTGAGACTATCGAATGGGACAGTGCTCAACGTTGATGGAAAGACTGTAAGAGAAGAATTCCAGATCTCCTCCTTGCCTGGCTGTTGGAATAGTCTTGACACTAACAACACGGCTACTGGACAACCACATTATGGGACTCTCTGGATACCTCCCACAATTTCAGTCGCCTTCCCCGACAGAAGCCAACAGGTATACAATGCCCCTGACGTCACAGCGCAGTATGAAGGAACGCCAGGTATACCGGGCGCGACAATCTGGCTGTCGTATACAATAACGAGCCCGCCTAATCCATGGTTTGGACTACACACGAACCCCCAAGCAGGTATTTTCTTTGACTGCACGAGTCCACAGGGCGCCTTGATTGTCTACGTCAGCCAATAGGAACAGGGATACTAACCAAATCGCACAATAATCTTGCCGAGATTCGCACCGATTATGGGTCCGGACCCCACCGGGCCCGTGACCTAATTCTCAGGAATTGGGGTTCAGAACGTAAAAACTCGGCCGCGTGCGGGCCCGCACTCGAGATGGGAGGGCTGGCATGAAGGGCGTATTAGGTCACGGCCTTGCCTGATGGCGGCGTGAGTATCTTTGCAGTGTCCTATCCACTCTTGTTCTATGCCATCGACATCGCGGTCGTCGCCGTTTTCGTTGCAATCGGAGCCTTCCTGGCCTTCAGGCCGCTGCGGCACAAGTACACGGGCCGGCTGTACAGGAGACAGAAGACCATCAAGGGGGTGGGGCTCGCGGCCCTCGCGATAGGGTCGCTTGTTTTCCTCTGCTTCAGCGGCGCCCTCTCTCCTTCCCCTTCGGTCATTGTCAACGGGAACCAGATCGTGCTGTCCGCATCCCCCTATGTCACCAGGACGGTCGACGCAGGCATGGTCAGGGGAGCGTACATCACTAACATTGACAGCGGTAATATCTCTCTGAGCACTCCAGGGGGAGCAAACTGGGGGACAGCGACTTGGGGAGACTTTATGTTAGGTAAATACACGTTGAACAACAGAGCGCCAGCGTACGTCGTTACAGGCCAGAGCGAGATTGTGGTGATGAAGCTCTCTGATGGGAGCTACCTCGTTATGGGCCCGTCAGATTTCAGTGGTTTTGTGTCGGCCCTGCAAACCACGTTCTTCAACCGCACGATTCCGATGCAGGCGTGAGCCCCGCGGAGGGGTTAGCCCGTCCGAACTGACTCGTGTGAGGGAGAGGTGTGCCGTGACAGCCTTTACAGCTGCTCGCAGGACGCGGACGGGGGCCTGGCCGTATCTTATCGAGCCCGCAGAGCTGAGGTCAATCTGCGGGGCCCCACCGGGCCTGCCCTCAGAGTCAGCAACCCCACCAAAATCGCTTATCCGAATCCGGCCGGACTGTCGTAAGCATTTCTGCACAAACCGCGTTCGGCGGGTTTAGAAGGTGCCTTTGCTTCGGTCTTGTGCCGTGAGCAGGCCGCTACTGTATCGGATATTGGTTTACGTAGCCGGTGCTCTCTCTTTTGTCCTGCTTTACCTACTGCTTGTCTATGTCCTTCTTGCACCGTCTTCCCCGCTTCCTTGAACCGTCCCGACAGATACAGTCGCTAGGCTGTTCTCATGAGCAGGCGTAAATCCATCCTGACAAATCTGAGGTCTCGCATGAGCCTCTTCAACAACTATTTGTTCGTGGGCGGCATTACCCTATCGGTTCTAAGTATCCTGATGTTCGCAGGTCTAACCGTGCTTTTTTCGTATTGCAATCCCAATGCCGAGTTTGTCACGCAGTTCTGCACAGACAAGTCGGGGTCTTGGTTTCCACTCTTGGGACTCCCCTTCGGCCTCATCATGGTGGGCTACCCGTTCATGAGAAGACATCGAACAGCGCTCACGGTATAGTCCAGAATACTCTGCCAACTCTTCGTCCAACCCCACCAAAATCGCCGAACATAGTTCCGCACCTACCGCACGGCTACCGTTCGGGCCGTTCTCTACCAAACTTGAGAATCGTCGTAATGTCATAAGTGCGGCGCGAACGTCGGCCCTTCAGATTGAAATCAGAATCTGAACCAGATTACGGCAATTGGGTTGGCAAACGACTAGTCTACTTTCCAGTCATAGTTGGGATACTCCTTGCTGGGCTGACGTTTTGGTCATACCTTCTCATAATCGCTGCTTTGATTCTGATTGGAATTGGAGGCTATTTCGCATACGCCCGATATCTCTTTTCAACTCAGGGAAGAAACGTTCAGGGTGCAATCTGGAACACGGTTCTTGAACACTTGGATTGGAACGGACAAGGAAACGCTCTGGACATCGGGTGTGGCAATGGGGCTCTTACAATCAAACTTGCCAAGAAATATCCCAGTGCGAAGGTCACGGGAATAGACCAATGGGGCAAGCAGTGGGAATACGCCAAAGCCACCTGTGAACGGAATGCAAGCATTGAAGGGGTCAGCAATCAGACCACCTTCCGTCAAGCAAGCGCGGCCTCGCTTCCCTTCCCCGATGAATCGTTCGACACAGTCGTCAGCAACCTGACATTCCATGAAGTTAGAGAAGTTCGTGACAAGCGGCAGCTGGTTCAAGAGGCGCTTCGTGTGTTGAAGAAGGATGGAGTCTTTGCGTTTCAAGACCTGTTCCTCATCAGGCAAGCCTTTGGCGATGTGAACGACCTAGTCAAGTCCATTCGAAGCTGGGGAGTCGGCAGTGTTGAGTTTGTTGACACGAGCAAGGTATCTTACATCCCTGCCGCGCTGAAACTGCCCTTCATGGTTGGAACAATTGGGCTCTTCAAAGGAAGGAAGTAAAGCACCGAGTTCGTAACTGGTATCCGTTTCAGAATATCAGAAGCGCAGTTAAGTCCGCACGTCTCCGCATCTCGTGCCTAACCGTACACAACCAGGCACAACTTGGCACAACAAGTCTGCACAGCGCGCACACAATTCCCGCATGGTCATCCCAGAAAGGCTAGATCTAGCCCTGCCCCGAATTTGTGGCAGATTCGTCGAGTACATGGCCGGGGAAGAAAGCCCCGCTCCCGGTTTTCCCCCAAATCGGCGTTTCTCAATACTCCGACAGATTCTATTGACGGAAAGCGTTTACGAAGGTCCGACACAGATGACAACAGGCTCGGGAGGAAGGATGAATTTCTACAGAACAGGTGCAAGCAGGAGGACAACAGGGATTGTTGTCGTTTTGGTGCTGCTCGTAGTCGCTGCTGGAGCTTATCTCGCTCTCGGCTTCGGGGGAGGGCCTGGTATTACAACTACGACATCCACAAACGAGGCGACGACTACAACTACTGAAGCCGCTCCGTCCATTAACGGCTGTGGAGGAACCCTGGCGACTCCGTTGATGACTTATTGGATAAGGGCGTATGCGTCCATCCCGCCGCACATCAATGTGAGCTATGCCACCGAGGGAAGTACAATGGGAATAGCTTACACCGCCCAGGGGCTCTGCCAGTTCGGGTTGAGCGACGCTCCTCTGACGGCAGCGCAATACGCGGCTCTCCCATCCGGATCGACGCTCCTAACCATCCCCATATCGGACAGCGGAGTCATACCAGCATACAACATTCCCGGCATCACAGCGCACCTAAACTTCACGGGTAACGTGCTCGCAGAAATCTTCTACGGGACGATTACTCAATGGAACGACCCCCGAATAGCCTCTCTCAACCCCCAAGTCGGACTGCCGGCGCATGCCATTCAGGTGTACCATGGATCCGACAGTAGAGGGAGCACGTATGCATTCACCCAATACCTTTCAGACTCGAACTCCACTTGGAGGACCAAGGTTGGATACGCCACCTCCGTGAACTGGCCCACGGGCATCGGATGCCTACACAACGATGGTGTGGCTAATTGCATAGCATACAATCAGTACTCCATAGGGCCCTTGGAGTTCGCCTATGAGGTCACCAACCCCGGTCAAATCAACTACGGAGCCGTCCAGAATCGCGCCGGGAACTTCAGCCTGGCCAACCTTCATACCATCCAGCTCGCCACGAATGCAGCAGTGAAGAACGGTCTCCCTACGTCACCCTCGCAGTGGTCCTCCTTCTCCGAAATCAACAACATCTTCAACGACTCAACGGACGCAAATATCTATCCAATCATCACCTTCACCTATGCGTTGATCTACCAGAACCTCAGTGCATCATATGCCTATATGACCCGAGCCCAAGCTGTGGCAACAGCTAACTTCCTCTGGTGGGTTGTCAACTCTGGCCAGAAACCCGGGGCATTTCTGGGCTACTCTGCGCTCCCACCTAGCGACGTCACCTTCGACGATCAAGTCCTTAGCTCGATCAGCTACGACGGAAATCCAGCATACACCGGGTCCTAGCCGGTCGGCAGCATCCCAAGAGCTGCCTTGAGCTCAGTGAGGAGACCTTTCTCACCAGAAAGGGACTTCCCAGGATACTAACCATATCACACAACAATCTAGCCGGGCTACCATGGCCGAGAAGAAGAACCTGTTCAGGCATGGTTCCCGGAGGCCGCATCGATAAATAGCCCAGATTATTCCCCGTTTGGCAAACTAAGCCTGTATTGAGCTATCCGGGCAACCCTTAATTGGAGGGAATGAGTTGGACGAACCCCAATGGTTGCGAACCCCATCGGGCCTGCTCTCGGAGATAGCAAACCCAGCCAAAAAGCCAGGCCGTTCTAGAGAGTAGAACTTTACACCCCGTAAGGCTACCCTCTGAGGCATGAGACGCCGAACAAAGGCGCTGATAGGAGTCGCCGTTGTTGTGGCAGTTGCATTCTTCATCTTTGCCCCAGTGGTCTATTCCCCCACCAGGGTCTACTCCTGTGCTTATGTCGGTTCGAGTGGTTGTGTCAATTCAAGCGGTGTGTTGGCCCAGCCTGAAGCGACCTATCCGAACTGGCATTCCTTGAGTTGCTGGGCGTTCGGATTTGGCACGTATTACGGAAGCTGGTACGGTTCTTACCAATTTGGGTGCTATCCACCGTATATCATGGGACTCTGAGAGTTGAAACCCCGACGAAACTCCGCCAGAATCGCTAGGCCGTTCTCATGAGTAGGCGTAAATCGGCGGGGTTCTCGATTCACGGCTTGGATTGAGGTCTGGGCGACCAGCAATCGGGACTGTAGCCATAGTTTTCACAGCCATCATGGTACTCTTGATTGCCGCAGTAGGGTTGGTCGCTTTCACTCATTCAAGTGGAGTCGGCGGAGGCAGCCAGCCATGCGGCGATATGCCCGGGGTATCGGTGGTCACGGAGAACGGGGCACCAAAGTGCGTCGTGGGTCCACCACTTGTCGTTTCAAACGACGGGAAGGCAGATTTCAGGAACGGGACCGTAGTCGACCTTAACGTGAATGCGACGGGTGCGGGCGTCATCGGAGCAGGTGGAGCAGGTGGCAGCAACGACACCATAATTCTAACCAATGGCACTAGGATAGTCTTCAACAGTCGCGGTGTCATTGTGACCATATCCCCGTACAAGGGAGAACAGGTTTTTTCAAACGGTACCATCGTATCGTTTCCAGCCTGTCGCTACCCAATCACTCCGGACCTGAACCTTCCCCATGGTCTCTCAGGCAATGGCACAGTATGGTACACTTCATCGAACGGCACGGTCGTGACATTCTATCCGAATGGCGCATGCAACGAGACAACTGTTTCGCCTGCCACGACAACCTCGACAGAGACCAACACCACCAGAGTCTAACCCCACCAAAATCGCTAGGCCGTTCTCATGAGTAGAACTTTACACCCCTGAAGGCTACCCTGTGAGGCATGAGAAACAGGGCGATTGCGGTTTTGTTGGTTGTGGCAATACTTGCGGGTTCCGGGGCGGGGTATCTCCTCGGCTACGCCAACGAGCGCACCGTCGCCTCGGTTTCAACATTCGTCACCACGTCAACGTCCACTACCACATTCGTCTCTACCGAGGTGCAAGCGACGACCATGACGGTCAATACAGCGACCACGGTAATAGGGGAAACTCCGATCCCTATCGCAAGCGTTGAGACGGCGAACGTCAGCATTGGAAGTTCACCCTACACCTACGTCATCGCCGTCAATCCTAATGCCAGCAGAATCTACGTCATAGGCGGGTCGAATGTTTTGACAGTGATAGGTGCGGTGTCACACGCCGTGGTCGCAAGAGTCACACTTCCAGCCGCATCCAACGGCGGAATAGCCATCGATTACAAGACTGGAATTCTCTATGTCCTTGTTGAAGGGGGGATTGCCGTAGTGAACGGCACTACCAACACCGTCGTCAAGGAACTCCCAGCCAATTTTGCCTACGGGCCGATTGCATTCGATTCCTCTACTAATACTCTGTATGGCTCAGTTGGCTCACTCAGGCCTGGTTCTCCATTCAATTCTACAGGCTTTCTCGTGGGAGTAGATGCGCTAACTGGAGCCACCACGGCGAATGTCTCTATCGGAATCGGGACGAGTGACATACTTGTCAATCCCCAACTCGGCCTGATTTACGCCGTAGGGTGTAACTCAGAGGGGCTAGTCTGCAATTCGACAGTGTCGGTGGTGAATGGAACGAGTGCCAAGTTGATGAACGAGACGCGTCTGGGTTCTTTATACTATGCAACGGCAACAATAAACGAGAAGACTGGGATGGTTTACGTTTCGGGCGATTCCCAACTTGTAGCGCTTAATCCGTATGGGACCGTGATTTTCAACTACTATCCCGACACATGCGGCCCCTTCATCGGCATGGCAGATGACCCAGCGCAGAATCAAGTCATTATGGCTCCTCAGAACTACAACTACCTGCTCGTCTACAACGGGTGGTTCGGAAGCCTACTGAACATGTATTCGCTTCCAGTCTCACCTCAGTATGTCTCCTTCAATCCTGTCACCAATGAAACGTATGTGATAGTCTCAGAATCACTCCTGACCTTCAAAGGCGTGGCCAGCACAGGGCATGTTAACGGGACCCTGATAGGCGCTGACCAATTCTGCAACCCGCCCTGAGTCAGGTAATAGCAACCTAACCTATCCAACCCCACCAAAATCGCTGGTTCAAACCCGGCTGAGCCGCCCTATCCTCCCAGACCCCCCTTCCCCAGATTAGAATCAACCATCTAGTTTGGAGAGAGATGTCGCGGGTTTTCTAAAGAGAGGACTATATCCAGCCTTGACTTGGATTCGAACCTATTCAGGCTTGGTTCCCGGATGCCGCACCTCAGAATAGCTCAGAATGAACCCCGTCTGGCAGGAATAGCTCAATCCGGGCGACTCTGTAGGCCAATCATTGTCGCTCACAATTATACATTATGAACATGGTGTCGCGTGCACACGCCCACGCAGCGGCGCTGAACGCGTTGGATCGGACTACCGTCGGGATCCACCACCCACGCGACTTTTGTTGGTGGATTCGTGTTTGTCTTAGCAGGTGCAACGCTCTGCCGGTTACAGAGCCCATCTTCTCTTCACATTGATTCTGAACCCACGGATACGCCGAATTCCACCGGGCCCATGTTTTGTAGTCTGCCCAAATCAAGCTTAAATCACGTAAAGCTGACCAAGTGCAGAATGACAGCGGAACCTTGGTCAATGACACTGACCGATGTTTCGTCTGCCCTCGGCTCTGTGCCTCTTTTCTCAGCCTTCAGCAAACGGCAGCTCGGGATGATCGCCGAGAGCGGCAGGGAATACAAGTACAAGTCAGGGTATAGACTGGTGGAGAAAGGGACGATGGGCGACAAGTTCTACCTTGTTCTGGATGGCAAGGTTGAGATTCGAAAAGGCGGAAGAGTGCTTGCCGCGCTGTCGAAGGGGCAGTTCTTCGGCGAGTTGTCCCTGGTCGACGAGCAGCCCTGGGCAGCCGACGTCGTTGCCGTTCAGGTCACTCACTGTCTTACGCTCTCAAAGCGGGTCTTCTCCACACTGACCAGGCGTCACCCTGAGCTCGTACAACTCATTCTCAAGCAGGTCGTGAGACGCCTCAGGGTGGCGGAGGGTCATCTCGTCTCGTAGCCTACTGCAGATTTGAACTCATCAAGAGAAGGGTTAGAACCCATTCAGGACAGAATCCCGCAGGCCGCACCAATTTCAAACAGCAGCGAACGTGCACCTCAACAAGAGATGTCCCCGACGGACCGCTGAGATTTGGAGCTCTCACTCAGGGAGTGCCTTCAGTACGTCGATGGCTTCTGATACATGCTGTTTCGGTCTCATCTGCGATGAAAAGATGTGCCTGACGACCCCCTTCTTGTCGATGACGAATGTGACTCGGCCAGGCACAAGCCCAAATGTGGAATTTGCACCATACAAGGCTCGAACCCTTCCGTCAGGGTCGGCCAGCAAGGGGAACTTCGCCCCGCACTCGGAAGCGAAGCGCCCGTGGCTCTCCTCCGTGTCTGAGCTTACCCCTAGGACCTCAGCCCCCATGCTGAGGACCTCGTCATAGTTGTCACCGAACGCCTTCGTTTCAACAGTGCACCCCATCGTGAAGTCCTTGGGGTAGAAGTAGAGCACGACGTTCTTCGACCCTGAATAGTCGCGGAGGGATACGGTGCGACCGTCCTGAGCCTGAAGGGAGAAATCAGGTGCTTTGTCCCCAACTTTCAACGAAGTCGTCTACACCACTCTCCTGCTCTCGGTTGCTACGTTCCTTCTGTTATCTTCTTCAGCGTGATTGACCCATTGCGTATGTCTAGGTCATAGACCTCGTTGACATCGAGCCTCATGCCCAGCATGTCGTACTCCGACTCGGTAAGTGTCATGACGACCTTGGAGTAGCCGAACTCGCGCATTTGAGGCATCAGCCCCATCGATTGGAGCTGAGAAACCATCCCCTGGACAACCCTTGCTTCGTCGCTGGCCGGGAACATGTCCGGCCTCCTCGTGTCCCTGATCTCGACCAGTTCTATCTGTTTGGCTGGGAGCCCAGTGAGGGGGTCGGTCACCCCGCTTATCCTGCTTACCTTCACTCTGCCCATTGGCCCAATGGGGGATTTCCATCGGTATAAACTAAGCGCATCTTGTTTGCAGCACGTTTGCTTGCTGAAAATCTAGTCCTGAGGCGTGTCTGTCTGCGGTGGGTTTTGCGCGTCCGAAGACACCTCCGAAGTTTGCACTTCCTCGCCCTGGCTTGCCTGGTTCGCCATTATCACTTCGACGTCGTCGGGGGAGATTATCCGAGCCATCGACAGGTTCACCAATGAGTTGGCCGAAGCTGTCCCAGACATCCTCCCGATTCTCCCCCTAAGCTCGCGCCACTTCAGCTTCGTGTTGCCGCTCTTCGAAGTGTAGATTATGCCCAGAACGTCCCTTGCGTTGATGAATGTGATGTCCCTGATTTTCTTGAGGTCTACCTTGTCGACCGCCTCGACGTAGATGGAACCCTGGTCTCCCTGCTTCTCAGGGAACACTTCAGGGTCGCGAAGGTACGACTCCGGGATGAAGCTCCGGCAGGTGCTGTTGATGAGGAACCTTCGGAAACCTTCCAAGTTGCAGGTCAAGTCTAGCTCTACCACGGGACGTCGCCAGAATCCGCGGCGACTTCCACAGGTTATAAATCAATTCCCGCTTGTCTCAATGTCACCCCGAGGTTCAGAAGTGGGTTCTCGCACTCAAGATCTTCGACATGTGTCGGTTCAGACGGCTAATTCGGTCATCACCCACGACCTCAAGGTGCCCGGCTCAAGATTAAAGCGTTGAAGGCCGTCCCCGACGCTGCGTTGCGCTTCCTCGTCAGGCTGAAAGCAAACACTCCCGAGAACAGGCTACTGACCATAGTTCGGGCTCTTGCGAAGTCCACAGGCGTCGAGGCCCGCAATCCCAAGTGGACTTCCTACGGCGCCCTTGAGCTCGACATATTCTGTCCGACGAGAGCTGACTTCGACCTCTTCGTCTCCGCGGTCAAGCCGCTTGCCACCTTGGAGTTCGCAAGTGACCTCAATGTCGCTCCTCCTCACAGAACCGAGCTTGAGCTCCTTAGCGAAGCCCGGAAGATGTTCAACTCCGAGCGGTACTGGGAGTGCCACGAGGTGCTCGAAGGGCTGTGGAGACAGAAGCAAGGTGAGGAGAAGCGCCTCCTCCAAGGCATGATACTTGTCTGTGCCGCGTTTGTGCACCATCAGAAGGGGGAGGAAGAAGTGGCCCTAAGCGTCCTGGGGAGGGCTACTGGCCAGCTGGAGTACCATGCCCAGAACTACGGTGGCTTTGATGTCCCGTCCTTCAAGCGAAGTGTGGACGACCAGTTGGGGGCGCAGAGAATCTGGAACTTCCGCGTCTAGCCGAAGACGGGAAGGTTCATAGGATGTAATTGTTCCGAGAACGCCGTACCTCGCCGTGCCGAAAGCAGACCCAGTATAACGCTTAGAGTCGCCAGCACCAACGTAACGTAAAAGGGTCCAGAGGCGATATCAGCGTAGTTCATTACCTCAGACACGTCGATTAGAAGACCCAGGAGGGCCGACGCGTAGAACACCGATTTCGGTCCCACAAATGTTACTAGCGAGGACAGGACCAGAAGCCCTGCCAAGACGGCATAGACTGTCCCTGAGACTCCGGGGGGTGCCGCGGACATCGCAGGGCACGAGGCCAGAGATGAACTGCAACTCAGGGTGTAGCAGACCACACCCCACAGACCTGCGAAGATCCCGACGATCCCTGCAGCCGTTGACACCCTGGCCAAACTACCTCGTCGTCAACTTGTAGTAGCCGGCTTCGATATTCCTGTTGATGTTGTCCTTGACGAGATATAGCCTGTGGATGGGGTTGGCCACCTTCGGAGACAGAGAGTAGTCCTTCCCAACAAGAAACTCGTGAACATCGCCCCCACGGCACGCATGCGTTATCTTCTTCCCAGGCTTCACACCCAGACTGTTCATGTAGACTTCCTTCCGGGTGGTGCAGGTGAGGACCCCCCACTCTTCATCGTCGGGTATGTTCTCAAAACCTACGCTCGCCTTCAGAGGTTCTCCATACCTCTTGTCATCGCAGAAGAGCTTTCTGCAGCTCCTGCACCTCCACACGTCGACAACTCCCTGAAGATAGTTATCCCTGTTCACGTTAATCATACCTATGAAGACAACGTCGTGCTCGTGCCCAGGCTGCGCCAAAGCTCGCTAGCCGCCTCCTCCCCTCGTGTTTTTCTCCGTTGCGGCATCGTACAACGGAATCAGCTCCAGAATGAGCTTGTCGACCCTCATCCTCTTTTCATTGATTTCCCTGACCATGGCCTCGCGCCAACTCCGGTAGTAGTTGGCTATCCCGAGCCGAGGATGGACAGGTATGACTCTCCTCCCGTCCCCGGATACTATGGCCATCCCCCGGTCAAGGAGCCTTGAAGCCGCCTTTGCCTCGGAGGCAGGGATGCCACCATGGCTCAGCAACCTGAGGTACAGCAAGGCGTCCTCCTCTGAGAGCCCTGCGTCGGCTCCGAGCCTGCTCACCACGCCCGCTTCGTCCCTGATCAGCGCCCGGTCTTCGTGTTTCATAGTTTGGACGTCCCCGGCGAGTTCCAGAGGAACTCGAAGTAGTCTTTGGCGAAGCTGGCTAGGCCATGGTGCGACGCCCAGATGGCAAGGGGAAGCCCGCCTTGGTCTCCTCCTCCAAGCAGGAGCACCACCTCTCTCGAATCGGATACCAGCCCCCCTCCGTACATCGTCTTCCTGGTCCTGATTTCGGCGTACCTTCCGAGCTGCTGGGCTGCGGCCTGAGGGATGTCAGGCGAGGTGAGAATCAGGTTCCTCACCCCCTTCTCCTTTAGAGCAGCAAGCAGAGGGTCGATCCTGTCTGTGAACGGAAGAAGCTGGGGGGGAAGCGCGAAAAGGAGCTCAGCCCTGCAGTTCAGAAGGAGGTTCTTGACCCTGGACAGAATCTCATTTGTCCCGCGCATGATCCATATGTCAGGCTTCTCTTGCTCCCCCCTGCTCACGTAAATCCCCATCAGCTCCTCCAGCGCCACCAGCTCCTTCTCCTTCCTCTCGGTCTCCTGCCTCGACTTCAGCTCTTCCAGGGCAGTATCCGGAGGCTTCGCAGTGTACACTATCGGCCTTCTCTTCTGCTCCTCCACCCAACCTCGGCTGTGCAGAGACTCGAGGGCGTCGTAGACCTTCGAGTAGGGGATCCTCGCTTCCCTGCTCACATCGCTGGCCGTCATCGTTCCCCCCTTCAGTAGGGCGACGTAGGCCTTGATTTCGCTCCCGGTCAAGCCGAGAGCCTCAAGGGATGCCGAAGCGCGTTCGCTCAGACTCATAGATTCACTCCACCCTCCCGCTTCCAGACAAAGCAATATATTTGGTCCATCGGTGGGAACCCCAGATGCCTGGGTGCAAGCACCAGTCGCTCCAGTACGTCGGGGAGCAAAAGACGGACGATGGTGTCAATTCCTACTACACCTGCAAGTCGTGCGGTTCCCTCCTCGTGATGACCCCATCCCACAAAGTGATCAAGATATCCGGACCTCAACACGGGAAGCCAGCCTCGGGCAAGCAATCAGCCAAGTCTTAACCTTTCACCCTCTGTAAAGTTAAAACGCTTATATCCCCTAATAGGCAAGGGAAAAACCCAAGCGAATTATTATGGCACAAATCGCAGACATAAGTCTGGAGCTAAAGAAGGAGGTTACAAAGGGGAATTTCATCCGCCAGACCCAGTCTATCTGCCCGGAATGCAACCGGATACTCCCAGCCATAGTCTTTGAGAGAGAAGGCAAGGTCTGGATGACGAAGACCTGCCCCGAGCATGGCGAGACCGAGGAGCTGTACTTCGGGTCATACGAGATGTACAGCAAGTTCTCGCGTTACTGGAAGGACGGGAAGGGAACCCACGCGGCCAATGTCCCCATGGACGTCTGCTCCTGCCCGGCAAACTGCGGCCTCTGTTCAAACCACCTGTCTCACACCGGTCTCTCGAACATAATCGTGACAAACAGGTGCGACCTGACCTGCTGGTACTGCTTCTTCTACGTGAAGAAGGGATTGGAGGGGGCCTACGTCTACGAGCCGACACTAGACCAGATTAGGGAGATGGGCCGCTCGCTGAAGGCCGAGAGGCCAGTTGCAGGCAACTCGGTCCAGATAACGGGCGGAGAACCCACAATCAGGGAAGACCTGCCCACGATAATCAAGATTCTGAAGGAGGAGGGGGTGGACCACATCCAGCTCAACACGAACGGCATCAACCTTGCGCTAAACCCAGGCCTGGCGAAGCGCCTGAAGGAAGCAGGGGTCTCCAACCTCTACATGAGCTTCGACGGCGTTACTCCGAAGACGAACCCGAAGAACCACTGGGAGGCGCCATACGCCATCGACGCCTGCCGCAAGGTGGGGGTCGGCGTCGTCCTTGTCCCGACGGTCATCAAGTCGATTAACGACCACGAGCTGGGGGATATCATCCGGTTTGGCCAGAGGAACATCGGCACCGTCCACGCGGTCAACTTCCAGCCTGTTTCCCTCACAGGGAGACTCACAAAGACCGAGAGGGCGAAGTACAGGATCACCATCCCCGACTGCATAGAGAGGATTGAAGAGCAGACTAACGGGGAGATCTCGAAGGATGGTTGGTTCCCGGTCCCGTCCTGCTCACCGGTGACGGGCTTCATCGAGGCCTTCACCAAGAAGGAACAGTATGAGCTCTCGATCCATTTCGCCTGCGGCGCTGGGACCTACGTTTTCAACGACCCGGACAAGAAGAGGCTTATCCCGCTTCCAGAATTCGTCGATATCCCTGGACTCATCGAGTACCTTGACGAGAAGCAGGAGGAGATTTACTCAGGGACTAACCGCTACATCGTGGCGGCAAAGGTCCTCACCAGGATTTCATCCTTCGTCAACAAGGAGAAGCAGCCCAAGAGCCTTAGCTTCGCCAAGCTGCTGACAGATGCTCTGGTCAAGCACGACTACTCCTCGATCGGCCAGTTCCACCTGAAGAGCCTGTTCCTCGGAATGATGCACTTCCAGGACAAATTCAATCAGGATGAAGAGAGGCTGCAGAGATGCGACATCCACTATCTTACCCCAGATCTAAGGATCATACCATTTTGTTCATTCAATGTCTTGCCCGAATGGTATCGTGATAGGATTCAGCAGAAGTACGGAATGCCCATCGAGGCATGGGAAGCCAAGACAGGAAAGAAGCTCGAAGACGGGCTCTACAGAGGAACCCTAAGACGAGGTGGCCATGTGCAGGGTTGTGGCTGCGCAGCCGGCGAGCACGGAGAACCCCTGCCGATACAGCCCATTACGGGAACCTAGGTTCTTTGTCTCTTACTCGTCATACAAGGCCATGCTGCCAAGCGGGTCGGTCAGCGTTCCAGCGCGAAACGCTTAACTCAGCTAAACCAGGTTTGCGGGTCGTTTGATTGGCTTCGCAATAACATTCGGCGCGATTCTTGCCACTTTTCTGATCCCCCCCCTCCTGGGTCTCGCCATAATCTCTGGGGCAGCACGGTTCCTTAGCGCGAAATACCTCGCAGCATTTGCGATTGGTCTCTATCTTTGGTTCTTCTCGGACACCATCGGGGATGCGTCACTCCTCGGAGTGAGCGAAGGTTTCACCGGCGGCGCTTGGCACGTGATATTGTGGGTGGTCTTCGCCATAGGAGTGGTCCTCCTGTTCTCCCTCGACACCAAGATGTTCTCGGAAGGTTCGGCGGGGTCGGATCTCGGATTCGTGATACCGTTGCTCGTGGCGGTCGCAGTCGGGGTGCATGGCTTCGGGGAGGGCGCTTCTGTTGGCGCGACTGCGGCCACAACTTCAAGCACGAACCTGATCGATGCGTTCGGTGGTCTCTCCGCAGGTGCCGCATTCGTGCTCCACAAAGGACTTGAACCGATGATGGTCGGTGCGGCCTACTGGATATATGCGAAGGACCACGCTAAGGACATGGCAGGACGCCTGAAGGACATCGTCATCTTGACATTGGCGTTCACCCTGCCAGGAATCATCGGTGGAGCGAGCGCCTACTACATGATTCAAGCCTTTCCCGGCGTCGACTACACCTACGTGTTCGCCCTCGGCCTTGGGACGTCGATTTATGCGGCCGTAAGGCTCAGCCGGCCTCTCTTTCAGGGCACAGTCTCGAAGTGGGAATCGACCAAGGTGGCCCTGATGGTGGTTCTCGGGTTTACATGCCTTTATACCGCGGCCCTTCTCCATTCATAACCCGGTCCTGGGACTGGTTGAAATCAAACAGGCTCCTCGTCATCGTCTTCTTGGCAGTCGTCCTGCTCGGCGCGGGGGCAACTACCGCCTTCTACTTCGCCAGCAGGGGGACGACTGCTTCGTCCACCCCCCTCCCGGCAGGATGCGTCAAGCCCGCGGACGGTTTCCTCGTCATCACAAGTAGCAAGGGGTACAACGACAGCGTCGATCACGGCGTGCCAGCGAAGTGGTGGCCAATAATCAACGTCACGCAGGGTCAGACCGTAAGCATCACGGTCTGCAATACGGACTTCCAGGCCCACGGCTTCCAGGTGACTCACTACTACGACAGTAACGTAATATCCATCGTGCCGGGCCAGGTCCTGCACGTATCATTCGTTGCTGACCAAACGGGGGAGTTCCGAATCTACTGCAACATCTTCTGTTCGATTCACTGGGCGATGCAGAGCGGCCTTCTCAACGTCACGTCTGCATAGCGACGTCGCTGCTTCT
>Ga0187769_10000642_pt1 | contig 19432 bp, 17 predicted proteins | sample 0116_SJ02_MP02_1_FD_133140 | JGI IMG/M metagenome (GOLD analysis project Ga0187769, IMG submission 133140) | Tropical peat soil microbial communities from peatlands in Department of Meta, Colombia - 0116_SJ02_MP02_10_MG | ecosystem: Environmental > Terrestrial > Soil > Wetlands > Peat | place... | reverse complement strand
CTTATTACCGTGATGCTGCACATTTGGGCGCACGACATCAAAAGCGAGAAAATCATCTTTGAGGACAAATTGACGACGACGCATTCGTTGGACTCTGTCGTTTTCCGCCGCCGCGACGAGCCGGACAACGACTGGGCCCTGGAGCTGGACGGGGCCGCTGTGGCAAGAGGAGGCATCCTGTACCACTACAACCGTCCCTACGGCGATGTCTACATGGAGGTTGCTGAGCCATTCAGGCGGCGCGGTCTGGGCAGCTATCTGGTGCAGGAACTGAAGAGGGTCTGCTACGAACACGGAAGCGTCCCGTGTGCGCGGTGTACACGCAGAACGTCGCTTCGCGGAAAACGCTTCAAAGAGCCGGGTTTGTGCCGTGCGCGCATATCCTGACGGGAGCACTTTAGGGGGTAGGGTGCGCGAAACAAGTTTTCGCAGAAAATCGCGCAAGTCCTTTGTTTACAATAAATCTTTGCCTCGTGCGCGAAACTACTACGCACCCTGCGAAATACCTCGCACACGCCTGAAAGGTCGCTGACAGAGTGCGCTGGCTCGAGCAAAAAATTCGCCGCTATGAACACATGCGCTGGGCGCAGGAGCCGAACCGCCGCGTGCTGCCGTTCGCGTGGGGGCTTGAGCACGTTGGCGGCAACGCGAATGAGCGCGATCCGCGCGTGTGGCTGAATCGTTTCGTCGATGAAACGCTTGCGCATAGCGACGAGTGGTTTGCTGTGTCGCCTGCGTCCGACTACAAGCTGGACGGCAGCAACGTGCTTACGTTCACCAGCCAGGTCGAATCGCCATGGCCGGAAAACAATCGCGTTCACGGCCAACTGTTTCGCACGCGCAAGACTGGGCCAGCGGTCGTTGTGCTCGCGCAATGGAATGCGCACTGGGAAGAGCAGCAGGATATTTGCCGCTGGTTGAACCGGCTCGGAATCACCGCGATCAAGATGTCGTTGCCTTATCACGATCGCCGGGCCGTGCCGGGTCATCCGCGCGGCGACCACCTGATCGGGCCGAATATAGGGCTCACTTTGCAGGCGAATCGACAAGCAGTTCTCGATGTGCGGCGGACGCTGCGCTGGTTGGAGCTCGAAGGCTACGACCGCCTGGGCATTCTGGGCACGAGCATCGGATCGTCCATCGCGTTCGTGACAATGTGCCACGAGCCAGCGCTGCAGGCCGGCGCGTTTCTGCACGTGGCCACATACTTCGGCGAAGTGGTGGCGAACGGGTTGACGACGATGAACGTGTGGGAATCCCTGCAGGCGAAAGTCTCACACGACGAACTGAGACGCTATTGGCTGCCCATCAGCCCGTTTCCGTACGTCGCGAAGCTGAATGGAACGCGCAGAAAAATTCTGACAATCACGGGCCGCTACGATCCGACGTTCTGGCCGGAATTCACGAATTCATTTCTGCGCGAAGTGCAACGTGATGGGCTGCAAGTCGAAAACCTGTCGCTTCCATGCGGGCACTATTCTCTGGGGACGGCGCCGTTCAAGTACGCGGTGGGTGCACGCTTCGGGCGATTCCTCTTTCAATCCCTCGCTTAGATTTGCGTGAAGCAACTTATAAGCCGAAACACAGAGGTAACGGAGAAAACCACGGAGAACACTGAGAAACTTTCGCCCGATGTGACAGAGAACTCGCGCGAATGCGGGACATCTGCGTGCACTCGAGCATTTCTCTGCGTCCTCCGTGGTGAAAAAGGTCCAAGACGCGCCGCGTCGTTATCCTAACGCAACAGTGCGCTGAAGCTTCCGCTGGCGATTGATTCGGCGACGGCGGCGATGTCCGGCGCAAGGGAGCGGTCAACGTCGACGCGTTTCGAGCGTGAGCGCACAATGTCGTAGGCCTTCTGCGCTTCTGTGCCCGTGCGAAGCGGCGCGAGCAGGTCGATTCCCTGACATGCGGCGAGAAGCTCGATAGCGAGAATATTCCGCAGATTCGCCATCATCGCTTGCAAGCGGCGAGCGCCGGCCATGCCCATCGAGACGTAATCCTCTTGATTTGCCGACGTGGGAATCGAATCGACTGAATGCGGAGTTGCGAGCGCTTTGGTTTCGCTTGCCAGCGCCGCAGCGGCAACCTGCAGAATCATGAAACCGGAGTTGAGACCGGCTTCGCGTACGAGGAACGGGGGAAGCAAGCTGGCCTGCGGATTGGTCATTTGCTCGATGCGGCGTTCGGATATGCCGGCCAGCGTCGCGAGCGCGACCGCGAGCTGGTCTGCCGCCATCGCGAGCGGCTGGCCGTGAAAATTTCCGCCGCTGATCACCTCACCGGATTCGGCAAAGACAAGAGGATTATCGGTGGCGCTGTTCATTTCGATTGCCAGCGTCGCGCGCACTTGCGCGAGCGCGTCTCGTGCGGCGCCGTGAACCTGCGGCGCGCAACGCAGGCTGTACGGGTCCTGGACGCGCGGATCTTTTTCCATGGAGCGGTGCGATTCGCGAATCTCGCTGCCGCGATTCAGGCGCGTGAGGTTGCGTGAAGAGATTGCGTGGCCAGCGTGGGGGCGGACGCGCGCGATGCGGTCGTCGAAAGCCGCTGGGCTTCCGCGCAATGCGTCAAGCGAAAGCGCGGCGGCAACGTCAGCCGTGTCGGCGGCAATTTCGGCGTCGCGAAGCGCGAGCGCAAGCAAGGCCAGCATGCCTTGCGTCCCGTTCAGCAGGGCGATTCCTTCCTTTGCTTCCAGCTCGAGCGGAGCGATTCCGGCGCTGCGCATCGCTTCTGCGCCAGGAATCCGGCGGCCTTCATAGATTGCTTCGCCTTCGCCGATTGCGACTTGCGCCAGATGTGCGAGCGGCGCAAGGTCTCCGGAAGCGCCCACAGAGCCTTGCGAGGGAATTACGGGATGGACGCTGCGATTGAGCATCTGGCAAAGAGTTTCGGCGACGACAGGGCGCACGCCCGAAAAGCCTTTGGCAATCGCGTTGGCTCGCAGCACGAGCACGGCGCGCGTTTCCTGTTCGCTGAGCGGCGCGCCAACGCCGCAGGCGTGGCTGCGAACGAGATTCAGTTGAAGCTGGCGAATCTGCTCGCGGGAAATCCGCGCCGAGGCCATTTTGCCGAAACCGGTGTTCACGCCGTAGATGGCCGTGTTCGAATCGATGAGGCGCTCGACCAAAGCACGAGAGACGTTCATCGCCGCGCGCGCAGATGAAGCAAGTTCGACCTCGGTACAATCGAAAACAGCGCCGTAGAGCTGGTCGAACGTCAAATGCTCGCCATCAATCTGAATCTTCATGCTGTCGGGAGCGCTCCCGCGTGTTTCATTCTGCGTCCTCAATGGCTATGCGAAGAATGATGCGAGCCATCATGCGAGTGCGATCCGTCGGCCGGAAAATATTTTCGATACTTCTCAGGCAACGACTTTGGCCGGCCGGTATGATCGCAAATCACGTGCAGAGTTTCACCTGTGGCCACAATTTCGCCGGATGCAGCGTTGAGAATCTCGTAGCCGAATCGAATCGTGCGCCGCTGCGCTTCGGTGACGCGCGTGCGGATGGTGAGCAGATCATCGAATCGCGCCGGGCGCTTATAGCGGCACGAGGCTTCGGCGACGACGATGTAGCTATCGTCCTCGAGTTCCATTTTCTTGTACTCAAAGCCGAGCTGGCGGCAAAACTCCACGCGGCCGACTTCGAACCACGTGAAGTAGTTGCCGTAATAAACGACGCCCATTTGGTCGGTTTCAGCGTAGCGGACGCGAATGCTGGTTTCGGAATAGGGGGTTGAGCTAGGTCGCGTCATCGAGTTATTGTCCGGTCCATTTCGGCGAGCGTTTTTCGAGATACGACGAAAGTCCCTCGCGAAAATCCTTGGTGGACCTGATATCGGCGTTTTCGCGGACGGCCTGTTCGATCTCTGCGCGAAGTGTGTCTGCGCCGGTTTTCAAAAGGAGGCTCTTGGTGCGGGCGATGCTCGTTGGGCTCGACGCAAGCAGCGTCTGCGCGAGTTCTCGGGCACGTTGCATCAGCGAATCCGCGGGGACGATCTCGGTGACCAGCCCTAGGCGAAAAGCTTCAGATGCATCGATAATTCGGCCGCTCAGAAGCAAATCCCGCGCGATTTTTTCGCCTACTTGACGCCGCAGAAAGACAGATACGAGGGCGGGAATGAAGCCGATCTTTACTTCGGTGTAGCCGAATTTTGCTTCGGGCACGGCGAGCGTGAAATCGGCCAGGGTTGCGATTCCGCAGCCGCCCGCGATGGCCGCGCCATTGACGGCTGCAATCAGTGGTTTCGGAAAATTGTAGATGCGCAGAAACATCGCTGCTATCCGGCGCGAGTCTTCGATGTTCTGGTGCGCCGAATGCACTGCGATGGCGCGTAAGCCCTCGAGGTCCATTCCCGCGCAAAAGGCTTTGCCGGCGCCCGTGATGATTGCGACGCGAGCCGGGCCGGATTCGACTTCGCCGAGTGCCGCAACGAGTTCCTGAATCATTTGCGTCGAAATCGCGTTGCGCTTGTCGGAGCGATTCAACGTGATGGTGGCAACTTCGCCTGAAACCTCGTACGTGAGTGTGTCGTAGCTCATGGTTCAGCTTGTTTTTGAAGCTTCGGCCGTGTGTGCATAGCGCTCGCGCAATTCGTGAGTCATCGCGCAGGCCACAGCGAGCGACTTCGTACCGATGCTGGTGGATACGCCGCGCGACGCAAGCGTGGTCAAGACAGTTTCCGTGGGAATATTACCCACAAGCGCGTCGCCGGCAAACGGGCATCCGCCGAGGCCCGTGAGCGCGCCATCGAATCGACGGCAGCCCGCTTCGTAGGCAGCGAGAACTTTTTCGGCCGCGCCTTCGGGCCTGCTGTGCAAGTGAACGCCGATTTCGACGCCCGCGATACAATCCTTCACGGCATTGTAAAGATGCGCGACGGTTTCGGGTGACGCCGTGCCGACGGTGTCCGCGAGCGAGACAGTGCGTACTCCGACATCTTTCAGCCAAATCAAAGTGTCTTCAACGATTTCTGGTCCCCAGGGCTCGTCGTAAGGATTGCCAAAAGCCATCGAAATGTAGACGACGAGCCTGCGCCCGGCGGCTTTTGTTTCGCGTTGCAGTTTTTCGACGAGTTCGCGTGATTCCGCGCGAGACATATTCGCATTAGCGCGGCGAAAATACGCAGAAATTGAGTATGGGTAACCGATGGTGGTCACCCCAGGCGTGGCGAGGGCGCGGTCGAGGCCTTGGGCGTTGACGACGATGCCGATGATTTCGGGCGATTCGCCTGACGGCAGCTTGGCTTGGCTAAGTTGCTGCATGACCGCTTCGCTGTCTGCCATTTGCGGCACGTGCTTCGGCGACACGAAACTGACCGCGTCAATGTGGCTAAAGCCGAGGGAAACAAGGCTTTTCAGGTATCTGATTTTTTCCTCGGTGGGAATGATTTGGCGCAGCCCCTGCCAGGCGTCCCGGGGGCACTCGATGATTGTTACACCCTCGCTCAATCCCCGCGCTCCTTCCCGCGGCAACTCTGGACGCTGGACAGGGTTGAAAGTTCAAAGTTGCAAGTTAAAGAAAAACCGCTCAGCTGCTTTTGAGTTGTGTCGTGAGCCTGATAGGAAAGATAGCCGAGGTCGCGACCGACCATCAGGAGGTATTGGGTTTCAGCGACTGAGCCTTCGGCAATGTTCAGGAAACGCGCGTACTCCAGACGTCCAACTCGTTTCGATCCCTCAGCAATGTTTGTTGGGACTGATAGAGCTGCCCGAAGGAGTTGCGAGACGAGCGTGAACTTTTCTTCTGGAGGAAACGTCAGAGTCAAACGATACACATCCAGGACGAGCGAATGACTCCGTTGCCAAACTGCGAGCTCAGTGAACCGTTGCATTCAATCGTTCCAATAAACCCACATCCGCTGATGTGCTTCAACTTTCGACTTTTGACTTTGAACCACTTAGCCCTCGACTCTTGACTTACGTTTGCAATACTCCCGTCTTGAATTCGGCGACGTCGGGATTCAAGGCGGCGGATTCAAGAGCTTCGATCAGCGCCTCGCGCGTACGCGCCGGATCGATAATGGCGTCCACCCAGAGGCGCGCGGCGGCGTAGCGAGGATCGGTCTGGTGTTCGTAGGTGGCGCGAATGGATTCGTGTAGTTCTTTCTTTTCGGCGTCACTGAGCTTTTTGCCTTCGCGTTCGAGCTGCTTGATTTTGATCTCGACCAAAGTGCCCGCGGCAGAATCGCCGCTCATTACGGCGTAGCGCGCGGTCGGCCAGGCGAAAATGAAACGCGGGTCATACGCCTTGCCGCACATCGCGTAATGGCCAGCGCCAAAGCTGCCGCCACATATCACCGCAATCTTCGGCACGACACTGTTTGCGACCGCGTTCACCATTTTTGCGCCTGCTCGAATGATGCCGCTCCATTCAGCCTCTTTGCCAACCATGAAGCCATTCACATCGTGAAGGAAAACGAGCGGGACGAGATTCTGATTGCAGTCGAGAATGAACCGCGCGGCTTTGTCGGCTGACTCGGTGTAAATCACGCCGCCAAACTCGACGCGCTTCTCGCCAGTCCCAGGCGCGGCCACAGTGACGTGCTTTTTCTGATTTGCGACGATGCCTACAGCCCAGCCGCCGATGCGCACGTAGCCGCAAACGAGAGTCTGCCCGTAGTCGGCGCGATATTCCTCGAATTGGCTGGCATCGACAATGCGAGCGATGATTTCGCGGATGTCGTATTGCTTCGAGGGCTCGGAGGAAAAAATCCCGTAGATTTCTTCCGGAGGATGCGCGGGCGGCTTCGAGGGCTTATGGTCGAATGGCGCTCCCGGTCGATGTCCGATCTTATCGACGAGCGCGCGAATGCGCGTGATGCACGCGGGATCATCCGGTTCGCGAAAATCCACCGTACCACTGATTTGCGCGTGCATTTTCGCGCCGCCGAGGTCTTCCGCCGAAGTTTTCTGGCCGATGGCCGCTTGCACGAGCGCTGGGCCAGCGAGAAAAAGGCCGCTGCCTTCGGTCATGAGAATGTGATCGCACATGACGGGCAGATACGCGCCGCCGGCGACGCACATGCCCATGATTGCGGTGATTTGCGGAATGCCCATCGCGCTCATGACGGCGTTGTTGCGGAAGACGCGGCCGAAATCGTCGGTGTCGGGGAAAACATCTTCCTGCAGAGGGAGAAAAACACCTGCGGAATCGACCAAATAAATCGTGGGAATGCGATTTTCGATGGCGATGTTCTGCGCGCGAATCACCTTCTTCGCCGTCATGGGGAAGAACGCGCCTGCTTTGACGGTAGCATCGTTCGCGATGATCATCACGCGACGTCCGGATACTTGCGCCAGGCCGGCGATTGTTCCCGCCGCCGGCGCGCCGCCCCATTCTTCGTACATCTCGTACGCGGCGTAGAGGCCCAGCTCGAAGAACTCTGTCTTGGGATCGATCAGTTTTGCGATGCGCTCGCGCGCAGTGAGGCGGCCCTTTTTGTGCTGGGATTCGATGGCTTTCGCGCCGCCACCCTGGCGGATTTCTTCTTCTTCGTTCTTGATTTCTGTGAGCCGGTCGATCATCCGGCGGCTGTTTTTCTCGAACGCAGCCGACTTCGGATCGACGTGTGTTTGAATGGCGGTTCCGCTCACCCGGCTCCTTTCGGCGGCGACGCTCGCGCATGTGGCGTTCACGCGGGCCGCGCAAACGGTGATTGTATCATTCGCGATTGCTTTTGACTTGGGCGCTGCGTGCGCTAGAATGTGCGCACTCCCGAACGGTTGGGATTATCTCTCCTGAGGAGGCGCCTATGCGCTGCATGTCTCAAGCGACGAACGAGTGCGTCTCCGCACTTCCTGCGTAGTCGCTATTCGTCAGGGTACGGGCTTCGGCCGTGCCGTGATTGACGTTATTCGGTCGTTTTCTGGAATTTGAAATTTCAAATTTGAAATCTTGGCACGAAAGCGCGACGCGCGCATGGAGAGATCGCAATGAGATTTATCGATTTGGAGTTTGTGAGGCGGCTGGAGATGGCCTCGGCGAAGTCTGGAAAAAGCTGCGCTGAAGGAACGCAGGAGCTCAATCCTTCAACGGGAGCAGCCGTCGAAGAAATCGCCGGGGGCATCGCAGTTTATGCCGGGGTGGATTCGCCAGTGACGCAAGCCCTCGGAGTGGGACTCGCCGGCCCCATCGACGACGCAGAGCTTGACCGCCTGGAAGCGTTTTATCGTTCGCGCGGCGCAGCAACGGCGATCGAGCTTTGCCCGTTCGCAGGCATACCGTTATACGAGGCGCTAGCGAAACGCGAGTTTCGACTGCTTGAAGTATCGAACGTGTTGTTTCGGGAATTGAGCGCGTCGGATGAATTCGGTGTGCCGTCGAACGGCGCCGTGGTGAGGCAGGCCGGTCCTGAAGACGAATACATATTCACGCAGACGGTGGCGCAGGGGTTTGCCGAATTGTCTCCGATTACGAAGCCTTTGCTCGATTGCATGCGCGGATTTTACCGCTCCGAGGGGCAATATCCGTTCATTGCGTTCGTGGACGGCGTGGCAGCGGGAGGCGCGTCGCTCTTTGCGTTCGACGGTGTCGCAGGAATGTTTGGAGCCAGCACGCTGCCACAGTTTCGCGGGCGTGGCGTACAGGCAGCGCTGCTTGCGGCAAGATTGCGGTGGGCTGCGCAGCACGGCTGCGAGGTCGCGAAGGGCATCACGCTGCCCGGCAGCGTTTCGCACCGCAACCATGAACGGTTCGGCTTTCGGGTCGCGTATACGCGCACAAAGCTAGTGCGGACTTACGCTCAGGAGGTGGCGTGAGCGGTCTTTGGCCGAGTCGATCAACTTAGGCGATTCAACAATTTCAGAAATGAGTCCAAAAGCAAGAGCTTCGGCGGCGTGGATCTTGCGTCCCGTAGTGAGCATTTCGAGCGCGTGGGCGCGGCCAATCAGGCGGGTGAGGCGTTGCGTTCCTCCCCAACCCGTGAGGATTCCGAGCGAGCCGCCGGGATGAGCAAAGACGGCGTCGTGAGCGGCGATGCGCGAGTGGCACGCAAGCGCAAGGTCGAGTCCACCACCCATGCAATAACCATGAATGGCCGCGATGATTGGTTTAGGTGACCGCTCGACCGCGCGAAGCGAGCGTTGGCCTGCGCGCGAAAACGCGAAAGCGTCAGCCGGCGATAGTTGCGCCAGCTCCGCGATATCTGCGCCGACCGCAAATGCGCGGTGGCTTCCAGTGATGACGCATCCGCGCAAGTCGATCGCCGCGGCGAGCTCTTCAACCTGCGTCACTAACGCCGCAAGCACGCTGCGCTGAATGCGCGGCAAGCCGTCATCGCTTCTGAGAGTGACAACGAGAACGCCTTCGTGCGTGGCGGAGAGCAGGCGAGTGCTCACCGCTGCGTCAGGCTCCGTGCGATGCGGCGGGGACTCGCTGACGGATGAAATCGACGATGGCCTGTGTAGGTGTGCCAGGGAGAAAAACTTCAGCGATGCCGCCTTGCTTCAGCCCGGGAATATCGGCTTCGGGGATGATGCCACCAATGACGACGGTGACGTCAGTCATGCCCTTTTCGCGCAACAACTCCATGAGGCGAGGGCAAAGCGTGTTGTGCGCGCCGGAGAGAATCGAAAGCCCGATGACGTCAACGTCCTCCTGCGTGGCCGCGGACGCGATCATTTCCGGCGTCTGGCGGAGGCCGGTGTAAATCACTTCCATGCCGGCATCGCGCAGTGCGCGCGCGATCACCTTCGCCCCTCGATCGTGCCCATCGAGACCTGGCTTCGCAATCAGCACTCGGATCTTCTTTTCTGGCATTCGGTCTCTATTTACCCCTTAGGCCTTTGCGGAAATCCGATTTGACTCTCGGCTGACTGAACAACTTTACCTTGATTTCAGGTAATTTGGACGACTATTCGATTCAAGATTCAAGGCCTTACCTCTGCAAACGTGCGATCGAGTAGCCGGATGGCTTCATCAACGTCGGCTTTCGAGATATTCATCGGCGGGGCCATGCGGATGACGTTGCCAAAGAGTCCGCCCTTGCCGATAAGAAGCCCATTGCGGCGGGCACCTTCGAGCACTTGCGTCGTCTCGGCTGGAGCAGGCTCCTTCGTCTGGCGGTCCTTCACCAATTCGAGAGCCTGCATCATGCCCATGCCGCGAACATCGCCTATCAGCGGATATTTGTCCTGCAGCTCTTCGAGCCTCTTCCGGAAGTAGCCGCCGACCACGTGCGTGTTCTCGCGCAGATTTTCTTCCTCGATGATTTCGATCACCGCGCGAGCGGCTACCGACGTCACAGGATTGCCGCCGAAAGTGGAGATTGTCAGACCCTGGAATTTGTCAGCTAGCTCTGCCGTCGTAATGGTGAGGCCAATGGGCACGCCATTGCCCAAGCTTTTCGCCGACGTGATGACATCCGGCGTGACTTCCCACTGCTCGATGCCAAACCATTTTTTTCCGGTGCGGCCCCAGCCGGTTTGCACTTCGTCGGAGATAAAGAGGCCGCCGTAGTTTTTCACGATGCGGTAAACGATCTTGAAGTATTCCGGCGGAGGCGTGATGAAGCCGCCGACGCCTTGAATCGGTTCGGCGATCAAAGCCGCAATCGAGCCGCTCGTGGTGGTCTGAATCACGGTCTCGACGTCATTCGCACAGGCCACGCCGCAATCGGGATATTTCAGGTGCAGCGGGCAGCGATAGCAGTACGGGTTCACTGCGTGCGAGAAGCCGATGCTGATAACACCGCTCTTGCGCCAGGGAGCTTGCGCCGTGACGCTCTTCGCGAGCATGGAACTACCAGCGTAAGCGTGGCGAAGGGAGACGACGTCGTAACTCGGGCCGACCATTCGCGCGAGGAGGATGGCCGCCTCGTTCGCTTCAGTGCCGGAGCTGGTGAAGAAGCTTTTCTGCAGTTTGCCCGGCGTGATTTGCGCGATTTTTTCGGCCAGTGCGACGATATGCTCGTTGGGGAAAAGGGTCGAAGTGTGCTGCAGCTTGTCCACTTGCGCTTTGATTTTGGAAGTGACCTTAGGATTGCAGTGGCCCACGCCAATCGTGACGATGCCGCCGAAGAAGTCGAGGTACTTGTTGCCTTCGATGTCCCACAGGTATTGCATCGAGGCATGGTCGGCTACGAGCGGTTTTTGGTAGTAGTTCGTCACCGCGGGCCAAATGAATTCTTTATGCTTGCGAACGATTTCTTCGCCGCGCGTTTCGCTGAGCTTTGCGGATGAGGTCATAAGAGTCCTTTGCGGCGGACAGGTGATGCAGAAAACCCTGATGCGCCGAGATCGCGAAAAGTCTACGAGACATTGTGGCAGGGAAGCAAGAATGGCGGAGCCCGTAAGCGCATGTCTTTCGTCAAACTGCGTGCTCGCCGCCTCGGACACCAGGTCGCGCAGAAGTCGGAGTTTTCGTTACTGTTTTGTGTCGATGGGATGAGTGGCTTCCTCGAAGAATTCGTTCTGCAATTTCAGGCTTTCGGTATCGGCTTTCACGGCGCGAATCGCCGTGACCAATTCGTCGCTCCACGTGTTCATGTCGAACTGTCCTAGTTCTTTGTTTGCATGAGAGGCGTCTCCCGCGTAGTGATTGGGGAATCGCGCATACCACCATATTCCGGTGTAGAGCGAGCGCGGCAGATTCAGGCGATGCTGGTCGGCGCCTGATTCGGCGTTGGCGCGATCGAGGTGCACGGTATCGGGCGCGGAGATCATCGTGTGCGACGTTTCCGCTTCGCCCGCGTGCATATCGTGCGGCGACTTCACCTCGGGCCGGCCGGGCTTATCGAGGTCGGGCAAGCCAAAGATGTAGACAACGTAGTCGTGACGAGTTTCGAGCTGAGTCTGCGCGAAGAAGGGCAAGAGATACTCGTTGCCGCCGTGTCCATTGGCGATAATGATTTTCTTGCAGCCGTTGCGAGCCATCTCGTCGGTGGTGGCCTGAAGCAATTCGAGCTGGAGTTTCGAGCTGTAGGCGATGGTGCCGGGTTGATGGCGCGCCTCGAAAATCTGGCCGAAATAATACTGCGGGAAGACGATGGCGAATTCTTTGTGCGCGGCGTTCAGCGAGACGTAACGGATGTTGAGCAAGTCAGTGCCGAGAGGAAGCTGCTGACCGTGTTTTTCAAGAATGCCAATGGGCAAAATGCAGGTTCCTTGCGATTGCTGAATGGCTTGGACGAAGTCGCCGGCGGTGAGGGATTCCCATTCGACGCGCAACGGCGATTGCGCGCGCACGCGCGCTGGGAATAGACACACAAGAAGAATTGCAGCGGCGCAGCTAGTGAGTCGAAACATGGATGCCTCCTGAGCGAAACGCGGCAATCGTAGTACAGGGTCGCGTGAGCGCATAAAAAAGTCTGCGCCTTCGGCGCTGCGCACATTGCGCGAGGCAGTGCCGACTACGGAACGGGCTGGTTCGTGAGGACGACTTTGCCGCCTTGGCGGGCGAAGACGAACAATTTCGTGCGATCGATGTCCGCGAGCGCGCGATCGACAAGGAAATCCTCACTGAAGAGAAAAACGCGGCTCGAGCTGTTCCACAGGCGGGCAAAGGACGCGTCGTCCTCAAAGATTTTGGGCGCGTCCGGGAAAAATGAACCGAACCACAAGTTGCCGTCGCGGCCGTTGAGGATGTGCAACTGAATTCCCGTGTAGTAGTTCAGAGTTGAGCCCCAGTCGTATTTGCCATTGATAACGATGGTGGCGCCGGGACGGTAGGCCTGCTGAATTTCGAGCGCGATGCGCTTGGAGGAAAGCTCGGACGAAAAGATGACGAGGGCGTCGTGAACGCAGAACAGCACGACGATCATCATGCCTGCGAGAGATAGATTGGCGGCAAGCGCGCGCCCTCGACGGCGAAGAACCCAATTCAAAGCCGTACCGACAAGGAGTCCGATGCCGACAAGCCAAAGCGGCCGGCGGAAAAGGCCGAAGGATTCGAGCGTCAGGTCGCCCATGTGGCCGAGCGAGAGTTTATAGGCGCCAGGATGCGGAATGAGGACTGCGCCGATGTCGGTTCCGGGCGGAAATGGGTGCGTTTTCGCGAGGATCGCCATGGCCGCTGCAAATCCGAGGACACCGATGACGAGCAGTGCGGCTGCGGAAAATTGTCCAGCGCGACGCAAGCGGTCGCCGAGCGGCGATTCGGATTCGCGCTGGAGCCAATTCCCTATCAACAAAGCAAGCGGAGGCAGGACCGGAAGCGAATAGTATTCCTGGCGCGTCGAGAAGCTGAAAAACAGCATGATAACGATGGCCCAAATCCCGCAGAAGAGGTTCGCGCGCCCGCGCGAATCGAGATTGTCGCGCCAAGCCCGCCAGCGAGCCGGAACTTGACGAAGAGAAGGGAAAAGATGCAGGCACCATGGGAAGAGCCACGCCAGCAGCAGCACCCAAAACACGAGTAGAGGGACTTTGTCATAGTCGTACGGTATGCGCTTATTCAGATAGCGGAGACATTGCTCGTTGACGAAGTAGAACCACAAGAATCCTTTCTCGGGGCCAGTTGGCTGAGCCGGGCGGATCGCTGCAAGTACGTGCCACGGGGCGGCGACGATGAGGAAGACAAGGCTGCTCGATACTAAGTGGAATTTCAGGATTTTGAGCAGGCTGCCAGTGACCAGTAAGAATGCGCCAATGATCATGGCCGGAAAGACGACGGCGATCAGGCTCTTGGTGAGGAGATTCAGCGCAATCGTCGCGGCGATGCCCCAGCAAAGCCACCGTGACGGACGCTCCTGCTCGTACGCAATCAGGAAGAAGTACAGTCCCAGCGTGAGCCACATGGCTACGAGCACGTCGGGAATCAGAAACCGCGTGTAAACGAAGATTCCGGACGCAGTAACGAGAATCAGTGCGCCGTAGAATCCGGCGGCACCACCAAAATAACGCCGGCCGAGAATGAACGCGCTCCAAGCCAGCCCGAGCACGCCGAGCGAGAGCGGCAAGCGTGTCTGCCATTCGCCGACTCCGAAAAGTTTGTAGCTGGCGGCGACGGTCCAGTACATCAGCGGAGCTTTTTCGAGATAGCGGATGCCGTTGATGTACAGTGTGACCCAGTTGTGATTCAGCAGCATCGCGCGAGCGGCTTCGGCGTGGACGGAATCGGCGTCGTCGAACAAGCCGGGCTGAAAGAGAGCAGGGATGTAAATTAGCAGCCATACGAGGACGACCATTGCAAACGATGTGAGTTGGCCCGACAAGCGAGACTGCGGCGGCGAAGTTGAAATTGAGGCAGGCTCTGCATCTGTGTGGTGGCCATTCTATGGCACTTGGCAAACGCGAAGAGTTGAATTCGAGTAAGGGCAAGGGAGCCCAGTTACGCCAGGCTGGTCGACCAAGACCCAGGTGACGTTCCAGTCATGGCGCAGGCGTTCAAAATCAGCGAGCGTAAAGTGTTCCCAGCCCTGCTCGGCTTTCATCCGCTGTTGCCACTCTTCGGCCAGCGGGAGATCAGGGAACATCGTCAGCGCGCTGGAATCCTTTACGGCGTCGACGAGCATGCTGCGCTCCGCAAGCGCGCGGAAACCGTGCTCATCCTCGCCGGGCAGCTCCATGTTGTTTGGGTTTAATGCGAAAACTGCGTCTTCAGGCGTATTCTGCCGAATCCAGGAGAAGGCTTGCAGCCAATCGTTTTTCGGCGTCACACCCGGCCATTCGATGTGCGGAGTGGCCGGGAAGAGTTGGCGTTGCCCATAGAACATTCCAGTGCACAATGGGATGAAGAGAGCGAGCCATCGCCACGCACTCGTATGCAAAACCCATTTGCCGAGAAATCCTCCGCCGATCAGCAAGAGCAGCACATATAGGAGCTGCAGACTACGCATGGGTTGATAACGTGCTAGCGCAATGAAGTGTGGCGGAATGCTTATGATCAAGCCCAGGGCGAGATAGACAATCTGATAGACAACCAGCGCCTGGCAAAGGAGCGCCACGTTGTCCATCCGACGGTGCCTGGCAATCAGCCCAAACCACCAAAGCAGCGCGATGGGCGCAACAATCCCCAGCCACTCATACCACTGCCACCGCAGAAGAAAGAAGAAGGGACGCATTTGGTCGACGTCGCCGTACGCAGCGGATGGATAACGGAACGAAAAGCCCAATGGCAACAACATCGATTGATAGGCCGTTGTTGCTGAGGGAAACCACCGCAGACCTAATGTGCGCAGCGTCGCGCCGACGGCAATCAACGAAAGCCCAAAGATTTCAGCGGGTGAACCAGGGCGGCGAGAACAATCCAAAGGCCGGCACGCAAATATCGCTTGCTCAACGCGCTCGCGATGGCGAAGAGCGATACAAATAACGCGAGCCAGCGGGGATTCACGTACTCATCCATAACATAAAGAGCTGTTCCGGCAACGGGGATCGTGAGGAGCGCTGCCACGAGACACACACCTGCCCAGCGAGCCGTAGCGTCCTCGAAACACAACGCAGCGATTTCCCAGCAGGCGAGCAGCACGAGGAAAATCGAGGAAATGTGAAGAACCAGCATGACGGCGTCAAGCGAGAAATGGCTGGTACGCACGCAGGCGGCAATCAAGTTCGGATAAAAAGTCATGTGCGCGTGCGAAGTGAAAAATTCGGCGCCAAAAGGAAACAAGGAAGGATTTAGGAGTTGTTTTATGGCGGGAACGTAAATCTCGGCATCCTCCACTCCGGGGTGGTAGCTTGCAACCACGAAGGCGCCGAGGGTGACGAGGCACGGCAGGAGGATTCCTTCGGATTCACCGTGGCGCTCCGCAGAGAAATCTGCTGATGAAAGAAGTCCTACATGCTTCTAAGAGAGAAGCGCTCAGTGGATGTGTTCTCCTGAGACTTCGGCGAGAAGCGAGGATTGAAATACGGCAGAGGAATCGCCGAGCTTGCGCCCTTCTGAATTGAGGATTCGAAAGCGCGCAACACCCAGCCGTTGAAGGAAACATTTCATCGTCGTGCCCACCACACCGAGCCCGTATTTGACGCTGCGTCCGAAGCGAATCGAGGAAGCTTCGTCGAAGTAGCGGGTTGGGCAGGAGATTTCACCCACGCGGAATCCGAAGTAAAGCATCTGCACAATCATTTCGTTGTCGAATACGAAATCGTCGGAGTTTTCGAGCAGCGGCAGAGTTTCAAGAACGTGCCGGCTGAATCCGCGAAACCCCGTGTGGTATTCGGAGAGCTTTGCATTAAGCAAAGCATTCTCAAAGGCCGTGAGAAAGCGGTTGGCCACGTATTTGTAGCGGGGCATGCCGCCGCGAAGTGCGCCGCCGCCCAAAATGCGAGAGCCGAGAACGACATGGTAGACGCCCGATGCGATCATGCCGGCCATTGCCGCGACGAGCGTGGGTTTGTACTGATAATCGGGGTGAAGCATGATGATGATGTCGGCGCCGCTATCGAGTGCCGCGCGATAGCACGTTTTTTGGTTGCGTCCGTAACCGTAATTGCGGTCATGGACAATCACGGTCAAGCCCAGGTCACGCGCGATGCGGACCGTTTCATCGCTGCTGGAATCGTCAACGAGGATCCGAGTATCGACAACCGAAGGAAGCTCGCGAACAGTGGCCTCAATCGTTTTCGAGGCGTTATAGGCGGGCATCACCACGGCGACCCGCTTTCCTTCAATCATCTCGCCTCCGTACGAAGCGCTGAGTTTCCGGAATGCCGATAGGTTGCGACATGAATTTTAGCATTGGGGCGCCGGGAATTGCGTATCATTCCCGTGTCTGATATTCGGCAGCGGGAACCGTGAAACCTCGATGGCTGCGGTGTGCGAGATTCTGGAGAGGACGGACCAAGGCTCATGAGAATTTGGCAAGGGTGGTGGCACGCGGCATTTTTGGCAGGGGTGTTTGCGATGTGCGTGGGTTTGTTGTGGAAACCAGAGGGCGTGGTCGCGCGAGCAAAGGCGCCTAACCGCCAGGCGCAAGAGCCCAGCGCAAAGAAGGTCACGGCAGGCGATGCATACATGAATATTCAGGTGTTGAAGGACATTCCGTCGGACCAGCTTCTGCCATCGATGCGCTACATAACCGTTGCGCTCGGTGTTGAATGCAGCTTTTGCCATGATCCCAAGTCGTATGAGAGCGACGACAAACCCGAGAAGGCCACGGCGCGCAAGATGATGACGATGATGTTCGCGCTCAACAAAGATAATTTCAATGGCCGCCGCGAAGTGACCTGCTACACATGCCATCACGGAGCGTCGCACGCATCCAATATTCCGGCGCTGACGGCTGCAAGCGCAACAGGTGGAGCGGTTGATGCCACGGCTGAAGGGACCGGCGCACAGCCCGGGCCGCCCTTGAGCACAACGGCGGCACCGGGCGCTGCCAGCGGGATGCCCACGGTGGATGAAATCATCGCGAAGTATACCGAGGCGCTCGGCGGTGCGGCCGCCATCGAAAAGATCACCACGTTCGATAAGAAGGGCACAGTTGAAGTACCTGCTCAAAAGCTGAAAGCGTCGGCAGAGGCGCTCAGGAAAGCACCGAATAAAGACGTCCTGCTCGTGCATCTGCCGAATGCCACGGAATTCGCACAAGGCTACAACGGGACAGCGGGTTGGCAGCAGGATCCGGGCAAAAGCGCCGAAGACTCGACGGGCGATGACCTGGTCCGTGCGAAGGAGGCGGCCGCGTTCATACCTGGAGTGGACTTGAAGCAGAATTTCGCGCGAGTCCAAGTGGCGGGCACGGACAAGATTGGCGATAGAGACGCGTATCGCGTCGTCGCGATGCGCGCGGGAGGAGGAGGGCAGGTGCGATTCTATTTTGATACCCAATCAGGCCTGCTCCTGCGCATTTCACAAAGGATCGACAGCCCGCTCGGGTCGCTGCCAGAGAACACGGATTATTCGGATTATCGCGAAGTGAACGGAGTGAAGGTACCCTTCACCTTGTCCGAGGTGCAGGTACAAGGCCCGATAACGTTCAAGTGGGAGCAGATTCAGGCGAACGTGCCGATCGACGACACGCGTTTCAACAAGCCTGTCGCGAAAGACTCGCAGTAGCCGCACTCCGAAACGGAGAGCTTCGGTATTCAGTCGTGCAGTCTCGTCTAGGGATGCGAGGACTGAGTCTGCGGTCCTGGCTGAGGCGCAGCGGGTGCGACTAGCAACAGGCCGCCGCACGCGCTTTGCACTTCTGTCGCGAGGGTAACCGGAAGAAATGCGCCGGTACGCGACTTGGCTGAGCAAACTTGCGCAGCGGTAAGCCCGAGCGCGCCGCGCAGGTCAGCCCCATCTAGAGTCACGCCGGTGAAATCCGTATTGTTAAGAACTGTTCCCGCAAACTGCGCGCCACGAAGATCGGAGTCGTGCAAATCCGCTTCGATAAAGATCGCGGCGGCAAGCTGGGCATTGCGCAGGTTTGCGCTGCGAACTTTTGCCGACCAGAAGTAAGCCTGCTGCAAGTCCGCATGTTCGAGATTTGCTCCGTCGAGGTAGGCAGAGCGCACATCGGCTTTGCCGAGGTTGGCGCGTTGCATGGAGGCGTTCGTCAAGTGCGCGCCGTAAAGCACTGCGCCCTGAAATTGCACATCCACGAGAACCGCGTCAACCAAGGAACAATAGGATAGATTCGCGTCGCGGAAGTCTGCGCGGTCGAGATTCGCGCCGTCGAGGTCGCTGCGGTCGAGATTCGCGCCGCGAAGCCGCGCACGATCCAAAATCGCGTACGGCAAGCTGGACTGCCCCAGATCGGCGCCGCGCAAGTCAGCGTCCGAAAGAAATGCGCCTTGAAAATCGGCGCGCCACAAATGCGCGTTCGCGAGGAACACTCCGTAAGCCTGCGCGTATCGGAAGCTTGTATTGTTCAGTCGCGCGCCTCTGACCGATGAAACCTGCTCGTCGCTGCCGTTCCAGTTGGCAGGGCGGGACGACAGCGATGCCTCGGTCAGGTCGGCAAAGGGTTCGTAGCCGAGAGACCAAAAGAAGGTTGGAGCCCAGCGCCGAATGTTGGACTCGCCGAATTGCGGCGCGCGCAATTTGTCGTGCGGCGCTCCCTTCACGGTGCCGACAGCCAAGAAAGTGAGCAGCACGCCAAACACGATGGCGAGCGTAAGCGGATTCAAGTCGCGAAGGCTTGAAATCCAGAACCAATGGCGCTTGCCGTCAATCGACCAGCGTTCCTGCGGCCGGCCAACCTTCGTGGTGGAATAAAGCGCCACGCCCACAGCGACGACCACCAGAAGCTCGTGCAGCATCGTGCCATGAAGATCCTGCATGGTCAGATAGCGGGCCCAGAAGAGCAGCAGCGTAGCGGGAACGAACCAATATGCGAGTAGGAGGGCCGCAACGCGTTCGACGATTCGCGTGGACACGGCGCCTCGATTCATCCAGCGGAAGTGCGCGCGCAATAGCCCAGTCACGATGCGCGGGCCGTTCTGGCCGAGTTCGTGGCCGTCGGGGAAAATTCCCGGCAGTTCGAGGGCAGCGTCCCACAGCCGCTGCAAATGAAAATGCAGGACGAGATAGATAACGAAGAGCACCACGGGCGCGAT
>Ga0187769_10000641_pt1 | contig 19453 bp, 17 predicted proteins | sample 0116_SJ02_MP02_1_FD_133140 | JGI IMG/M metagenome (GOLD analysis project Ga0187769, IMG submission 133140) | Tropical peat soil microbial communities from peatlands in Department of Meta, Colombia - 0116_SJ02_MP02_10_MG | ecosystem: Environmental > Terrestrial > Soil > Wetlands > Peat | place... | reverse complement strand
TGATCATGGAATCGAACAGCGTGTTGAGATTTCTCAGGCCCGACTTGTACTTGACTGTGCTCGATCCATCGACCGCAGATTTCAAGAATTCGGCGCGTGAGTTTCTGGATCGTGCGGACGCCGTGATTCTGCACGACGCCGTTGGCGGCCCTGCGTGGGAGTCCGTTTCACTGAAGCTGGTGGCCGGACGGCAGGTATTTCGCATCGCGCCGCCACTGTATGTGACGCCGGAGATTGTCGAGTTCGTGCGCACGAATCTCTGCGCGACAAATTCGCCACGTCTCGCAAGAGACGCGAGACATGGGCCGCCCCCGATTACTGAGAACTGAGATATTCTTGCGCGTGCGGCAAATTCACTCCAGCGCATGGCTGTTGGTCGTGTTGTCGGCCGTTCTCCAGGTGCTCATCTTTCCTCTTCCTGGTGTTTATGTTCTTTCGTGGGTCGCGCTGGCGCCACTGATCGTGGCACTGCTCCGCGCGCGGCCGGCGGGTGAACTCGAAGTTGCGGGAGCGCTGCGGCTGCGGCCTGCCTCGCCGGGTCAGGCGTTTCTGCTGGCCTACATCTGCGGAATTCTGTGGTATGCGGGCACGTGCTACTGGATCTACGAAACGATGCGGCAATATGGCGGGCTCAGCGCCGCGATGGCTGTCGTGGCGCTATTTTTGTTTTGCTGCTACCTGGGGTTGTATCACGGATTGTTGGGCTTGCTGCTGGGATTGTTGGCAGACCCATCACGAGATTACCGGAGGGCGCTTGCCGCAACACCGTTCCTGTGGGTCGCGGTGGAGCTGGCGCGCACCCGCGTGACGGGATTTCCGTGGAACCTGCTGGGCACTGCGCAGGTGGACAATGCCGCTCTGTGCCGGATCGCGGAATGGACTGGCGTCTATGGAATCTCCTTTGAAATTGTGCTCGTGAATGTCGCGCTGGCCGCGGCTTTTCTGGTGCCCCGGGCGAAGCGTGGCGCTATGCTCGCAGCAGCGGTGGCGGCCGCAGCCGTTTTGCAGGCGGGGACATTGATCGAAACTCCAGTGGCGAGCGCTGATCATAAGGCCCTGCTGTTGCAGCAGAACATTCCCGTCGCCGCTAATTGGACACCGGCATATTTTCAGCAGACGCTGAGTCAACTGGCAGCGATTAGTGCAAAGGCCGCGAGCGACAGCACGAACATCGGCTTGATTGTCTGGCCGGAATCACCTTCACCATTCTTCACCAACGATTTGCGATTTCGAACAGTCGTCAGCGAGATGGCGCGGCAATCCAAGGCATGGGTCGTGACGGGAGCGATTGGGACCGCAAACGCACCGCCTGGCGGAGGCAATTCGCAGGTGTTCAACTCCGCGGCCCTCGTCAGCCCGAACGGAGAGTGGACTGAACGCTATGACAAGATCCATCTCGTGCCTTTTGGAGAATACCTGCCATTCCCTCGCCTTTTCGCGTTTGCCGCAGGCCTGACAAAAGAAGTTGGCGAATTTGGACGTGGCGATTCGCGCGCGCCGCTGGATGGAGGCGGTGAGAAACTCGGCGTGTTTATCTGTTACGAATCGATTTTTCCCGACGAAGTCCGCCAATTTGTCGCGCGCGGTGCGCAGGTTCTGGTGAACATTTCGAATGACGGATGGTATGGCGACAGCGGAGCGTATGCGCAGCATTTGAACCAGACCCGCATGCGTGCCATCGAGAATAATCGCTGGCTGCTGAGCGTGGCCGACACCGGGGTTACCGCGTCGATCGATCCGTGGGGCCGCGTCACGGCGCGGATTCCCCGCAAACAAAGGACTACGCTCGCCGCGTCGTACGGACTCACTTCGGTCACTACTTTCTATTCGCGCCACGGCGACTGGTTCGCGTATGCCTGTGCGATAATTTCCTTAGGCGTGCTGCTGGCGAGCCTGGCATCATTGAAAAAACCGCAAGAAGGTCAATCGTCCTCATGAACCAAGAGTTGGAACAAACGTACGAGAAGTTGAGCAAGAAGGTGCACGACCTCCGGGAGTACCTTTGACGCGGACAAAATTCGTCCGCAACTAGCCGAAATCGAGAAGCAGGCGTCCGACCCGAATCTGTGGTCGAATCCGCAGAAATCGCAGCAGGTAATGCGCGAGAAGAAGCGTCTGGAGCACATACTCTCCACCGACGCCGATCTCGCGCGCCGCACCGACGATATTGCCGCCTACTTCGACCTCGGCAAAGAAGGCGAGAATGTCGACAGCGACTTGCAGCGCGAGATTGGCACGCTTTCTGAACTCATCGACAAACTCGAGACCGAAACGCTGCTTTCGGGCGAGAATGATGCGCGCAACGCCATCGTTACCATTCATCCCGGGGCGGGTGGTACCGAATCGCAGGATTGGGCGGACATGCTGCTGCGCATGTATCTGCGCTGGGCGGAGCGCCAAGGCTTCCAAACCGTGCTCTACGATTACCAGCCGGGGGAAGAGGCGGGGCTAAAGTCGGCCACGTTCGCCGTGAACGGCGAGTACGCCTTCGGACTGCTGCAGAGCGAGATCGGTGTGCACCGGCTGGTCCGCATTTCGCCGTTCGATCAGGCCAAGCGCCGGCATACATCTTTTGCGAGCGTGTTTGTTTCGCCGGAAATCGACGAGAGCATCGAGGTGGTCATCAAGCCGGAAGACATCCGCGTGGACACGTACCGATCCAGCGGAAAAGGCGGGCAACACGTTAACACGACCGATTCCGCCGTGCGCATCACGCATATTCCGACCGGGCTGGTCGCAAGTTGCCAAAACGAGCGCTCGCAGCACAAGAATCGCGACCGCGCCATGAGTATGCTTCGCTCAAAGCTATACGAGTTCGAGATGGAGAAGAAGCGCGAAGCGACGAAAAAAATCGAAGACTCGAAACTCGACATCGACTTCGGTTCGCAGATTCGTTCGTATGTGCTGCAGCCGTATCGGCTGGTCAAGGATCATCGCACCAAGACCGAGGTCGGCGATGTGGATCGCGTGCTCGACGGCGATCTGCAGCCATTTATCCGGGCATATCTGCTGGCGCGGCGCGGGGAGAAACGGTGAAGCGCCAGGCAGCCAAACGAAAAGCTGCGCGCAGCGCCAAGCCGGCGCCGGGGCCAAAGCCCATCAAGCTCGGACCGCGATTCCTGCGTGCTTTCCTGTTTGCCGCGGAGAAGCACGCCGGGCAGGCGCGCAAGGCATCCTCGATTCCATACGTCGCGCATTTGATGGGCGTGGCTTCGGTGGTGCTTGAGGCCGGCGGCGACGAAGACCTGGCAATCGCGGCCCTGCTCCATGACGTGGTGGAAGATTGTGGCGGAATACCGATGCTGAAAGAGATCCGCCGCCGATTCGGCAGCCGCGTGGCGAAAATCGTGGATGGTTGCACCGATGCCTACACAATTCCCAAACCGCCCTGGCGCGAGCGCAAAGAGACTTATATTCGTCACCTGCGGAACGCAGATGAGGATACGCGGATGGTATCGGCTGCCGACAAGCTCAACAACGTGCGCTCGATCCTCAGCGACTATCGCGAGGTTGGGGAATTCGTTTGGTCACGGTTCAGCGGTGGACGCGACGGCACCCTTTGGTACTATCGGGCTTTGCGGGATGAATTCTTGCGGAGCAAGCCCAACCGCGTCACGCGGGAGCTGGACCTGGCCGTAAACGAACTAGAAACGCTGTCTGCGAATTCCAACGGGTCGGGATCGCGTCCCGGCGAGCAATGACGCTATGCCGAGCATGATCGATCAAATCCGCGCTTCGAAACTGCCCTCGAACATGATGCAGTTTGCGGCCCGCGGCGCGCTGCAGGTGCCGGCGGCGGAGAATATCGAGATCCTGGTGCATCTGGCCCTGCACAACAAGGTATTTGGAGAGCTGGCGCGCATGACGCTCGCGGGATGGGATGAGAAGGCCTGCCTGACGGTTGTTTCCGACCCAAAGACGCCGCGCGAAGTGCTGAGCTATTTCATCGTGCACGACAACATTCGGCCCAAGTTGCTGCCGGCTCTGCTCGAGAACCCTTCTGTGTCCGAGGGCGAGCTGATTAAACTTTCCGTTTCAGCCTTGCGAGAGACGATTGAAGTCATGCTCAAGAGCGAGCGAGTGCGCTCGCTGCGTGGCGTGCTGGAAACGCTGAAGACGAATCCGTATGTGAAGAAAGAGGAGGCGGAGGATCTGGTTCGGCGGCTGAAACCGCAACTGGCTGTGGCCACTGCGCCAGCTTCGGCAGCTGCGCCGTCGGCAGAACCAGTTAGCGCCCCAGCAGTAGCCACTCCGAAAGCGGTCACAGCCACCGAGAAGCCGGCCGGCAGGGAGGGCCCCGCAGCGGCCGGGAGCGAAGCCGATGATGACGAAGTCCTAACTTACTTAGACGAGCATGCCAGCGAGATTGCGGCTGAGGGCGAGAAGCCATTTCAGCCCATCGGAATCGTTGAACTGCTGGGATCCGATTATTTTCCGGTAACACAAGAGGAGACACTACCGGCGGCGACTGCCGCGCCGACGGCCGCGAAGCCACAAGCTGCCGCCGTTCCGAAGAAGTCGTCTGCCCCCGGAGAGCCCAGGCGGGAAAACACGCTCCAGAAGATCAATCGCCTCGACGTAAAGGGCCGCATTCAGCTGGCGCTCAAGGGCAACAAAGAGGAGCGCTCCATTCTGATTCGCGACGGCACAAAAGTCGTGGCTTTGGCGGTGCTCGATGCGCCCAAACTCGCGGATGGGGAAGTCGAGAAGTTTGCAAGCCAGAAAAACGTTCTGGAGGCCGTGCTGCGGCAGATTCCGCTCAAGCGCCGCTTCATGAAGAACTATGTTGTCATCCGGAATCTGGTGGCGAATCCGCGCACGCCGCTCGACCTGGGTCTGGGCTTGATGAAAAACCTGCTGGTCCAGGATTTGAAGAATCTCTCCGCTAACAAAGAGGTTTCCGAGACCATCCGCAAACTGGCGTTGAAAATGTACAAGCAGAAAATGGAAGACTCCAAGAAGAAATAACAGTCCCATGGTTTCCTTGCCGCAATCAGATCCCATTGGCGAAATGCTGAAGCGTTCAAAGACGATCGCCGTGGTCGGCCTCTCGTGCAATCCGTTGCGGCCCAGCCACGGAGTTTCGGCCAATATGCAAAGCCAGGGATACCGCATCATTCCTGTGAACCCGCAGATCAAGGAATGCCTGGGCGAGAAGGCCTACGCGTCGCTGCTCGACGTGCCGGAGAAGATCGATATAGTCGATATCTTTCGGCGGCCGGAGTTTGTGGAGGAAATTGTCGACCAGGCGATCCAGTTGAAGATTTCAACCATCTGGATGCAGGAAGATGTGGTTCACGAGAGAGCGGCAGAAAAGGCCCGCAAGGCGGGAATTTTCGTGGTGATGGATCGCTGCATCCTGAAAGAGCATCACGCGCGCATGCGCTGATCGTCAGGACTCTTTCCCAGGTTGCTGTGCCCCTCCGGTTCGCGACCGCACGCGCTTGATCTCCTCCAGCCGTTCGCGGATGCGCTTTTCGATCCCCTCGTTGGTCGGCTGATAATAGACCCGGCCGCGCAGATTGTCAGGCAGGCATTCCATGTCGGCTACTTTTCCGTCCATATCGTGCGCATACTGGTATCCGCGGCCATAGCCCAGGCCTTTCATCAGAGCGGTGGGAGCATTGCGCAGGTGCAGCGGGACTGGATCGGCTGCGGTCTGCTCGACGTCGGCCAGAACGTCGCCATAGGCGGTGTACAAGGCATTCGACTTGGGTGCGGCCGAGAGATAAACAATAGCCTGAGCCAGCGCCAGGTTGCCTTCCGGCATGCCGATGAAGTCGACCGCGTCGCGAGCGGCCATACACAGCGCGAGCGCGTTCGGATCGGCCAGGCCGATGTCTTCCACGGCCATGCGCACGACACGGCGCGCAATATAAAGGGGGTCTTCTCCAGCTTCCAGCATGCGCCCAAGCCAGTAAAGCGCGGCGTCAGGATCGCTGTTGCGGACGGATTTGTGCAGCGCAGAGATCAGATTGTAGTGCTCTTCGCCGGTCTTGTCGTAGAGCAGGATGCGCTTCTGTAGTGCGTCGCGGACGATCTCGTCGGTGATCTCTCGCGCTTCTGTGGGTGCCCCACTTCCGGCCGATTTTGCCGGAAGTGGAGATTTTGCCAATCCAGCCGCGACTTCCAGAACATTGTATGCGCTGCGCGCGTCACCGCTGGTGTAGCTGGCGATCTTTTTCAGAACATCATCCGCGGCGCTCAGGTTCATTCCGCTGAGACCGCGCTCGCGATCGGTCAGCGCACGCCGCAGCAGTAGCACGATGTGTTCTTCCGTGAGCGGCTGCAGCACGTAGACGCGCGTGCGCGAGAGCAAAGCGGAGTTGATTTCGAACGAAGGATTTTCGGTGGTTGCCCCAATGAGCCGGATGTTGCCCTTCTCAACATGCGGAAGGAATGCGTCCTGCTGTGCCTTGTTGAAGCGGTGAATTTCGTCGATGAAGACGATCGTCCGCGTGCCGTACTGGCGGGCGCGCTCAGCGTCGGCCATGACCTGCTTGATTTCCTTGATCCCGGAGAGCACGGCGGAGAATTCAATGAAATCCGCCTTGGTCATGTTGGCGATGATCTTGGCCAGTGTGGTTTTTCCCGTACCGGGAGGGCCCCAGAAGATCAGGGAGCCGGTGTCGTCGCGTTCGATCTGCGTGCGCAGCGGCTTGCCGGGGCCGATCAGTTGCTCCTGGCCGACAAATTCTTCCAGCGTGCGCGGGCGCATGCGGTCGGCCAACGGCCGCGTTGCATCGGCCGCACTGCCGGCGTTCGGGATGGGTTGGAAAAGGCTCACGGAAAGCCGCCTGGACTCCATTACGTTGCGAGAGCCTTCGCAGTTTCGACGAAACGCAGTTCCTGTGTGGTCGGCAACGCCCCAATCTCCGCCGCGTATCGATAAAACAGCTGCAGGCCCTCAAGGCAACCGGCATCGAGCTGATAATGGATGTTTTCGGTTAAATAATTGACAACATCAGCTTCACTCAGGCCCAGCCGGGGCGCCCGTTCTTGTGCGATCTGGTTCAGACTCGCGCTTTCGAGGCCATGATTCCTGGAGTCGCGAAACACTGCGGCCAAATCCAGCGACTGGTCAGCTTGGCGCAGCGCCGCACTACGCACCGCCCAGAAGGCGAACACAAATGGCTTGCCGGTGTAACGGATCCACTCTTCGGCGAGATCAAGTGTCAGGTAACGTGAGCGGTCGATCTTGAGCGCGGGATCTCCGATCAAGAGGCCGGCGTCGTGCTCGGCCAGCATCTCCTCGATCCCGGGCGCCATAGGCGTAAATGTTCTTCCCCCGCCTAGCCATTTCTCGAACAAGACCTTCGTCAACGCCACAGAAGTCATGGAAGAGGTATCGAGCGCGACGGTGCGAACTTCCTCGACCGGCACTTTGCTGACCAGCAGAATCGAGCGCACGGCTCGCCGCGACGCGATGGCAACGTCGGGCAAAACCTGCAAACCGGGGATCTGCGTGTACGCTGCCGCGGGAATAATTCCGATGTCAGCTTTGCCTTCGGACAGCGCACGGGCGCAGGCTGAGGGCAATGTATAGGAAATGTCGAACTTTTCGCCCGATCCGCCGTGCTCGAAATCCCACATCAGGGGCGCGGTATTGAGGTAGGAAATCGCCGAAATTCGCAGCTTTCTCATGATTTTCCTCAATATTAACAGACCACTGTGACGCGTAACCTTGACGTGGTTTCGCCGTGATCAGTACAGTCCGCTCGGAGTTCCTGTGTCTACCGCCGCTGCAGCTGGAACGCATCTTTTGGAATGGCTGGCCCTGTCGCTGACGCCCGGTCTCGGCCCTACGCGCGCTCGCAAACTGGTGGAACACTTTGGCGGCCCGGAGGCAGTTTTCCGCGCCTCGCTGACCGAACTGGAAGGCACGGGCATTCAGGCAGTCTCGGCGCAATCGTTGGCTACCGGCAAGTCCGGCGAACTGGCACGCGAGGAAATCGCCCGTGCGGCCGCAGCGGGCGTAACCGTAATCTCCGGCGATGATCCGTCCTATCCGCCACGGCTCAAAGAAATCTACGATCCTCCGCTCATCCTTTATGTCCGCGGCAATCTCGAAGTGTTGACCAAGCCGGGCATTGCGATGGTCGGCACGCGGCATCCCACCCCCTACGGCTCGGGCATGGCCGAGCGCTTGGCGTGCGATCTCGCCGCGCAGGGGCTGGTCATCATCAGCGGAATGGCGCGGGGCGTGGACACGGCGAGCCATCGCGGCGCGATCTCGGCCAAAGGCAAGACCATTGCGGTTTTTGGCACCGGCGTGGACGTGATTTATCCGAAAGAAAATTCTCGACTGTCAGAGCAACTGCTCGCTCTGGGCGGTGCGCTGATCTCTGAGTTTCCACTGGGAACATTCGCCGCACCGCAGAATTTTCCCATTCGTAACCGGATTCTCAGCGGCATGTCGGTCGGCGTGCTTGTGGTCGAAGCCGCCGAATATTCCGGCACGCGCATCACTGCGCGCTGCGCGCTCGAGCAGAATCGAGACGTTTTTGCTGTGCCCGGCAACGTCACCAACAAGAATTCCTGGGGGCCGAACACACTCATCAAACAGGGCGCCAAGCTGGTCGCGACCTGGGAAGACGTGTGGGAAGATCTCCCGACGGAAGTACGACTTGCGTTGACTCCCGCCTCCACGCCTGAATCCCCGGGCGCGTCGACTGCATCTCTATTCCCGGATGAAGGGCTTCCTCCTCACGAACGCAAGATTCTCAGCCTGCTGAAAGCCGACGAATCCACGCATATCGATGAAATCGTGGAAAAGCTGGAGACGCAGATGTCGTCTTCAGAGATCTTCGCTGCGCTCTTTGAGCTCGAATTGACCGGCAAGGTGAGACAGATGCCGGGGAAGAATTTTGTAAAGAGCTTTTAGCTGTTAGCTCTTAGCTTTTAGCTCAACTTTTCGTGATAGGAGAGGCGGCATGAGGAACTACGAGGATCTGCAAGTTTGGCAGAAGGCTCACACATTGGCGCTTTCGGTCTATCGCGACACGCGTACCTTTCCTCAAGATGAGAGATTCGGTCTGACGAGCCAGCTTCGGCGTTCTGCGTCGTCGATTCCAGCAAATCTGGCAGAAGGATGTGGACGACGCTCCGACGGAGAAATGGCAAGATTCGTTCAAATCGCGATGGGATCGGGAGCCGAACTCTCCTACCACTTGTTGCTCTGTCGTGACCTCGAAATTTTGAAGGCAGCCCAGTTCCTGCGCCTTTCTTCCGATTTGGAAGAGGTAATGAAGATGCTGTCGCCATTGTCATCGCGACTCAGAACCGCACCACGCTTGAACCTTCGCAGCTAAGAGCTAATGGCTAAAGGCTAAGAGCTTTTTTTCACGTAACTTGTCGTGCGCTTGACATTCGTGCTAGCGTCAAAAACGAATACACACAACAGAGGAAACATTGTCCAAAGGTTTAGTCATCGTCGAATCGCCCGCCAAGGCGAAAACCATCCAGAAATATCTAGGCAAGGGATTTTCTGTCGAGGCCTCGCTCGGCCATGTCAAAGATCTGCCCAAGAGCACGCTGGGTGTAGACATCAAGAACGGTTTCGAGACGGATTACATCGTCATCCCCGGCAAAGAAAAAGTTGTGGCCAAGCTGAAGAAGCTGGCCGCGTCGGCCGACGCGATCTATCTCGCCCCTGACCCGGACCGCGAAGGAGAAGCCATCGCTGCGCATCTCGCGACAGAACTCGACGAGAATGGCGCAAAGAAGAAGAAAGCAAAGAAAGCGAAAAAGGGCGAACCTGAGGGTCCTCCGCGAATTCAGCGCGTCACCTTCAACGAAATTACCAAGCGTGCGGTGCAAGCCGCTTTTGATCATCCGCGTGCGATCGATCAGAACCTGGTCGACGCGCAGCAGGCTCGGCGTGTACTCGACCGGCTCGTGGGTTACCAGGTTTCTCCGTTGCTATGGGATAAAGTTCGCCGCGGCCTTTCCGCTGGCCGCGTGCAGACCGTAGCCCTGCGCCTCATCGTCGAGCGCGAACGCGAAATCAAGGCGTTCGAGAAAAAAGAATATTGGACCATCGACGCTCACCTGGCCGCCAATAAGCCGCCGGCGTTCGATGCGCGGTTCCTGGGCAAAGGCGAAGAGAAAGTCGAAATCCCAAATGGCGAAGAGGCCGAAAAGATTCGCACAGCGCTCGAAAAGGCCGATTGGCTCGTTCGTTCAGTCGACAAAAAAGAGCGCCGCCGCAACGCCGCGCCGCCCTTCACTACCAGCAAGCTGCAACAGGATGCCTCGCGCAAGCTCCGTTTCAGCGTCAAGCGCTCGATGATGATTGCCCAGCGCCTGTACGAAGGCGTCGAACTCGGCGAAGAGGGCCTGGTCGGCCTCATTACTTACATGCGTACGGATTCCGTGCGCGTGGCGCCCGAAGCCATCCAGGAGGTTCGCGAATACATCGGCAAGGAATATGGCCCGTCGTATCTGCCCGAGTCGCCGAACACGTATAAAGAGAAGAAGGAGGCGCAGGCCGCCCACGAAGCCATCCGTCCGACCTCGGCGGTGCGCCATCCTGATCAGATCAAGCAATATCTGAAAGAGGATGAATACAAGGTCTACAAGCTGATCTGGCAGCGCTTCGTAGCTTCGCAAATCAACCCGGCAGTCTTCGATCAAACCACAGTCGACATCGACGCGAAAAACGGAAACGACTCGTTCTGGTTCCGCGTTACGGGTTCAGTGCTGAAATTCGACGGTTTCCTCAAAGTCTACGAAGAATCCAAGGAAGGCAAGGACGAGGAAGACGAGGAACTCAAGCACAAACTGCCCGCGCTCGAAGCGGGTCAGAGACTCACTTTGAAAGCGCTCAAGCCTGAACAGCATTTCACCGAACCGCCGCCGCGTTACAACGAAGCGTCGCTGGTGAAAGAACTGGAAGAACGCGGCATCGGGCGCCCCTCCACCTACGCAGCCATCCTGACCACGATTCAGGAGCGGCAGTACGTGCAGAAGCTGGGCGGAAAATTCGTCCCGACTGAAATTGGCTTGGTCGTCACCGATCTGCTGGTGGAAAACTTCCGCGACATTTTCGACGTGCAGTACACCGCGCGCCTGGAAGAAGAACTCGATGAAATCGAAGAGGGCAAGGAGAAGTGGACCGACGCCCTTGGCGAGTTCTACAAGAAGTTTCAGAAGGACCTCAAATATGCCGAAAAGCATATGGAGAACATCAAACGGATGGAGAAGCCCACAGACGAAAAATGTGAGCGCTGTGGCGCGCCGCTGGTCATCAAGTGGGGCAAGCACGGCTCCTTCTACGCCTGCAGCACGTACGACAAGGACGATCCGAACACTTGCACATTCACAAAAGAAAATCCGATCAACCTGCCCGACCTCGACTCGGCCGACATGCAGGAGACCGGCGCGGCAGAGGAATATTGCGAGAACTGCGGCCGCGTGATGGTGCTCAAGCGCGGGCGCTTCGGCCAATTCATGGCGTGCACCGGCTATCCTGACTGCAAGACGACGCGACGGCTCGATCAGGGCAAGAAAGTTCCCGATATTCCGCTCGACGAGCTCTGCCCGAAATGCGGCCGCAACATGATGATCCGGCACGGCCGTTACGGCGAGTTCACGGCGTGCAGCGGATATCCCGACTGCAAATATGTAAAGCAGAATTTCATCGGCGTGAAGTGTCCGGATTGCAAAGACGGGGACCTGGTCGAAAAGCGCGCCCGCAAGGGGAATACGTTTTACGGATGCTCGAATTATCCCAAGTGCAAATTTACCTCGGCGAGCAAGCCGATTACCGAGAAGTGCCCGAGTTGCGGCAGTGAGTACCTGGTGGAGAAGAATCTGAAGGCCGGACCTGTGATCGCGTGCCCGAACAAGGAATGCGACTACGAACGTCCGGCGCCTCCGCCTCCGCCCGCTGCAGCGAGCGCGTCCGCTCCGTTCCAGCCGGCGTAGAAAAATCCTGAGTTTTCGAACTGGTTCCAGTCGTCTAACCGTCCCGGTAGCGACGAATCGAAACGGAGGAACTTTATGGCCAAGAAGCCCACGACTGCCGACGCTCAACTGATTCTCGAACTTTACGATCTCCGCCGTGAACCCGAGATGCGCAAAGCCCGCAAGTGGTGGGTGGAAGAGTTTTATCCCGCCAACGCCGACGAGTTCCTCAAGGTCGGATTCGCCTTGGGGGCGCAGGAAAACGCGTGGCTCCGACAGGTCAGTGGTTATTGGGGCATCGTCGCATCGTTCGTCCTGCAGGGTCTGTTGAACGAAGAACTTTTTCTCACACCGGCCTTCAGCGGCGAAATGTTCCTGATGTTCGCCAAGATCTACCCCTTCGTCAAAGACATCCGCGAGAAATCCGGCGATCCTAACATGTTTCTCGGGATCGAGAAGGCCATTACTCGCACCAAGTGGGGGCGCGACCGCTTGCAATTCATGATGAAGCGCGTGGAAATGTTCCGCCAGAAGCGGGCGGAGCGCAAAGCGAGCTAGCAGATCGCTCTCATCTCTTCGACGCGGCCGGGCGCTGATCGAAATAGATCAGTGCCCGCGGCCGCGAATCACGTCGCGCCGCCTGACCATCTGTTATCCTAATCGGCTGTGCGGATGATCTGGTGGTTCCTGATCCTGGGCATCAGTACGCTGGTCGTGGTGTGTGTGGTCATCGCCCTGTATCTGCACCTGCGGCGCAATCTGCAGAAGACGCATCCCTCGCATGAAGGAACCATGAGCGAAGTGGAGCGAGAACGCCAGACCGATAGCATTGAACGCTGAAATGCGCGATTGCAGTGCTCGCGCAGCAAATTTGAAGCGAGGTACCGTGATGGCAAAGCCGGCGATGGAAGTCTTAGGCAGACCGCAAGAAAAGACCATTGAAGCCACGCGGCAAATCGCGCTAGTCGTGGGCGCGAGTCTGTTCCTGGCGCTCTGCGCGCGCGTCACAATCCCGCTGATGCCGCTGACGCCTGTACCGCTTACGGTGCAGAACTTCGGCGTATTGCTGGTCGGTTTGCTGCTGGGCAGCCGACGCGGCTTCGCTGCGCTCGCACTGTATTTAGCGGAGGGCGCGTTGGGGTTGCCGGTGTTCAATCCGACCGGTCCGGGAGGAATCGCACAGCTGTTCGGACCGACCGGCGGATTTCTGATGGTCTACCCGCTCGTCGCATTTCTGGCGGGCTTCATCTTCGAACGCGGTGCGAAGAGCTTTGTGCGCGCCGGAATAGCCGGACTTGTGGCTGAAGTGCTTCTTTTCGCTGGAGGGTTGACCTGGCTTTCCCTGTTTACGCATTCGTTGGCGAAGGCCGCATATTTCGGTCTTTACTGGTTTGTGGCGGCGGAAATTATTAAGGTCATGTTCGCCGCAGCGATTGCGGTTCGTTGGCAGCGCAGCCAGTAAAATGGAAGGGATGTCCCGCGCCGGCGACGATTGAGTCTTGTAGCGACTGAACTGAGAGAGCGGCTACAGCGAGCACCCCACACTCAGCCGCAAAGTGGCGGGAGTTGAAAGCCCGGCATGGAAGTGCCGGGTAGCAGTTGAAAAGAAGGAAACGAGTCCCCTAGGGACGATACCCAGGGCCTTGTATCTTCGGAGTTGATTCAATGACGTTCGTATCCGAGCAAGAAACCAGAATCCCCGGCGATGCCTCTTCGCGCGTCCGTGAGATCAGCGTCGCCCACAGCCCCGACTCCGACGACGCCTTCATGTTTTATGGCCTGGCAACGCACAAGGTCCGCACGCCGGGATTGCGCTTCACGCACACTCTTTGCGACATCGAAACTCTGAACCAGAAGGCGCGCGAGGGCGTTTACGATGTGACCGCGATTTCCTTTCACGCCTATCCCTACGTTCAGGACGCCTATGCCCTGATGGCGTGCGGCGGCAGTGTCGGCGAAGGCTACGGTCCGATGATTGTCTCGCCGCGTCCCTTTACGCAAAGCGAAGTCAAGATGAAGCGGATTGCCGTGCCCGGTACGCTGACCACTGCATATCTCGCGCTGCAACTCTTCGCGCCAGGCGTAGATACCGAAGTCGTTCCCTTCGACCAGATTATCCCGCAATTGCTAGAGGGCAAGTACGAAGCCGGGCTAATCATTCATGAGGGCCAGCTGACCTACGACAAGTCCGGCCTGCACAAAATTGTTGATCTCGGCCGCTGGTGGCAGAAGGTGACCGGTCTGCCCTTGCCGCTGGGAGGCAACGCGATTCGTCGCGCGCTTGGGACACAACTCATGGCTGCCGTGACCGCCGCGTTGCGCGAGAGCATCCAGTACGGCCTCGAGCACCGCGAGGAAGCGCTCGCCTACGCCATGCAGTTCGCCCGCGATCTAGATTCGCAATCTGCCGATAAATTCGTTGGCATGTACGTGAATGAGCGCACTCTCGACTACGGACCCGACGGCCGTGAAGCCGTCCGCCGCCTGCTTGACATGGGCCACAAGGCAGGAATCATCGGGCCGGAAGCAAGGGTGGATTGGGTGTGAAGAAGCTTTTGGCTCTTGGCCTTTAGTTCTTAGCTTTCGATTTGCGTTTGAGTCAGGCGACCTATACCAACATTCTCCTGGTTTACAAACCCTCGACCCCAACTCGCTGCCAATCCAAGAGATCTAGCTAAGAGCCAAAAGCCAATGGCCAAGAGCGTTCTTCCTCAGACTCTCCTCATCGACGCCGACGACACGCTCTGGGAGAACAACATTTATTTTGAGCGGGCCATTGAACGCTTCATTTCGTTCCTGAATCATCACGAGTTTTCTCCCGAGCAGGTCCGCAAAGTGCTGAACGATGTGGAGCGCGAGTGCATCGTCACGCACGGCTACGGGTTGCACAGCTTTTTGCATGCACTCGTCCGGACATTCGAGCGCCTCAGCCCACAGCCGGTCACGCCAGAACTGTATTCCCAGATCAAGAGCTTTACGCACAAGATCGAGAACCACGACATCGAGCTTCTTCCCGAAGTGCCGGAGACGTTGAGCTACTTGTCGACGCGCCATCGGCTGATCCTGGTGACGAAAGGTGCTGTTGCCGAGCAGAACGGTAAGGTCGAGCGCTCCGGGCTGAAAGACCACTTCACGGAGATCGAAGTCGTTGCCGAGAAAAACAAAGCGGCGTACGCCGACCTGGCGGAAAAATTCAATCTCGATCGCAATTGCACCTGGATGGTCGGCAACAGTCCGAAATCCGACATCAATCCCGCGCTGGCCGCTGGCCTGCACGCTGTGTTCGTGCCGCATGGCGACACGTGGATCCTGGAGCACGAAGAAGTGAATCCTGCTCCGCCGCAACAGAAACTTCTCATCGTCGGCCGCTTCGCCGAACTGCGCGAGCATTTCTAGCGTGTGGCGCGGGCACTCTGCCCGCGCAGTTGATCTGCTGCACGTGAGGAATCAGCTTCGTTAAGAGTCTTTCGACGCTGTACTCAGCGCATCAAACTAACCAACAAGCTCGCCTCGCTCTCGGCATTTCCTGCGTGTTACGCTCATCTTGCTCTTGCGATCTGGTTCCCACTTCGTCTGTGGCGATTCAGACCAACAATTTACGGCGGCTGTTGCAGACGGTCGAGGCGCTCTCGGAACTTGGGCCCGCGCTGACGGCGGAGCGCGAGTTTTCCGAGACTGCGCGCCTGATGCTGGCTGCCATTACGGAAGCGGCGAGCGCCCGAGAAGGGACGCTTTTTCTGTTCAACGACAAGCCTGCCATGCTGACTTCCGCGGCGTCGCAGGGCTTTGCCCTGATGCCCGACCCGGCTTTCATTCCTCTCCTGCCCAAGCACGTCCACGCACTCACGGCGGCGCGCGGTCCGATTGTTTTGAACTCTTCCACGTACTCGGTTTTCCTCAGCTCGAACGGCAACGTGGCGCCGGAGCTCTTCAAGTGCCTGGCTCCGCTGAAAGCAGGAGGACGGCTGGCCGGGCTCGTCGCGCTGGGCCGGCGCCCCGGTGATGCGCTGTATGAGGACGCCGAACTCGATGCCCTTGACCTGTTGTGCAGCTACATTGCGCTCGCCGTACAAAATCACTCGCTGACGCAGACGATCGCGCAGCGCGTATCTGAGAATCTACGGCTGATGGCTTCACTGCACGGCTTCTACGACAATGCGCTCGAAGCCTTCGCCACTGCGATCGACGTAAAGCACGTAGCCATTCACGGCCACTCCCTGCGCGTCGGCCGATATGCTTCCGCCATTGGCGAGGCGATGGGCATGGAGCCGAGCGATGTCGCGGCTTTGCGCAGCGCCGGCTATCTGCACGACATTGGAAAGGTCGCCGTCGACCGTCGCCTTTTCGGCAAACCCGGTGCGCTTGATCCCGAGGAGTTCCGCGAGATGGCCGACCACACTACGGTTGGCCACCAGATTGTGAGCAGCGTGCAGTTCCCCTGGCCCAGGATTCCCGAGGCTGTGCGTTGGCACCATGAGCGCAGCGACGGCTCCGGCTATCCCGACAAGCTGGGTGCCGAGCAGTTACCCATGTCCGTGCGCATCGTTGGCGTTGCCGATTCGTTCGACGCCATGACCAGCGCGCGGCCCTATCGCGCGCCGCTTTCGGTCGGCAGTGCCTTGAGCGATCTGGTGCGGTTGACGCCGGAGAAGTTCGATCCCAACGTGGTCCAGGGTTTGCTGATCCAGGTGCGCCGCGACGCCGTAGGCAGCAATCGTGCTCCCATGCTCGCGACCACCCCGGTAAACATCGCGGCCGCCGATATCGATCACCTGGCGGCTACTTTGCAGCACAAAGTTTCGCGCGGAAAAGCCTACTTCGGCTAGCCGGGAAATCCGGCCCTCGTCGCCTGAAGTCCCCATTCTGCAACAACTTCCAAATGAACCCGGAACCATTCGCGGCAGCAACTTTTTCGCCCGCCGGGGTTGATAATCTAAGAGACGCAGTCCTCCGGAGCGTGCATGCGATCAAGTTCAGATAGACCCATTCCAGTTCGGTCCGCCTTCGGCGCACTCGGCTTCGAAAAGCCCGCACTGTTCCTTCTTGCGCTGAGCCTCGCCTGTGCCGTCCCGCAACTGTTTGCCAAGAAAAATCAGCCGAACAATGCCTCGACTGGCGCGAACGAAGAGAAGCGTGCTGTACACGCGCTGAATCGCCTTGCCTTCGGCCCGAAGCCCGGTGACGTTCAGCAGGTGATGGCGATGGGGGTTGACCGCTGGATCGACTTGCAGCTTCATCCGGAGAAAATTTCGGACAATACTCTCGAGTCGCGTCTTGCCCCATTCCGCACATTGCGCATGAGCACGCGCGAAATCGCCGAGGAATTTCCTGACAACCCGATGATCCGGCAGGTCATGGATGGCAAGCGGTCCATGCCTTCCGACCCCGCGCGCCGCGTGGTCTATCAGGTGCAGATTGCGCGTCAAGAGGAAAAACGGGAAGAGAGGCAGGAGCGAAAAGCTGAGGCAACGACTTCGGCGCCTGCGCCGGAGCCTGCCTCCGACAGCATGAAATCGGCCGGCGAATCAGCGATCCCTGCGGGCGCCGGGGCCGGCGATTCCAACGGCGCGAAGACTGCCGAGGAACTCGCGGCTGAAGCAGCCGCCAGACCCGACGCGATGCCCGCGACCGCAGCCGATAACAATCTGGCGGCGCCGACGAATGCTTCTAACGACAATGCGATGTCTGCCGCAAGTCCGAATAACGAAACCGAGTCCGCGGCGTCTCAATCGCAAGCCAAACCTTCACCCGCCGATGCCGCCGAAGCGCGCCGCCGCGAAGATCGTCTCTATGCCGACCTCAAAGTGCAGAGCCTGATCGATCTGCCTCCCGATCAGCGCTACAAGAAAGTCATGGCCATGTCGACCGAGGAGCAACTCGCCTTCGCCGACGCGCTGCGTGGCGGCAAGGGGCAGGATTTCCTGGTCGGCCTTGAACCCAAGCAGAAAGAGACTCTGCAGGCCATGAACAACCCGCAGGGCGTGATCCAGGATGAATTGGTTCAGGCCAAGCTTCTGCGCGCTGTTTACAGCGAGCGTCAGCTCGAAGAAGTAATGACCGATTTCTGGTTTAACCACTTCAACGTGTTCGTGGGCAAGGGCGCCGACCGTCTGTTTCTCCCCAACTACGAGCAGGACGTCATCCGTCCTCACGCGCTGGGCAAGTTCGAAGACCTTCTTGTGGCTACGGCGAAAAGTCCGGCAATGCTGTTCTATCTCGACAACTGGCTGAGCGTTGGACCGAACTCCATGCTGGCGCTCGGCATTCCGGCGCGGCCTTATGGGCCGTACGGTCCGTATGGTCCGAGGCGTTTTCCGAATGCCAATGCAAAGCGCAAGCAGCAGAGCGGCCTGAACGAAAATTACGGCCGCGAGCTGATGGAGTTGCACACGCTCAGCGTGAATGGCGGCTACTCGCAACGCGACGTGACCGAGGTCGCCAAGGTCTTTACCGGCTGGACCATCGACAAGCCTAATGAGGGCGGAGGCTTCCAGTTCGATCCGCGCAAGCACGAGCCCGGACCCAAGTTTGTGCTCGGACATCGCATCAAGCCAAAGGGCCAGGAAGAAGGCATGGAAGTGCTGCACATGCTGGCTACCAGCCCGCAGACGGCACACTTCATCGCTCTGAAACTCGCACAGCGCTTTGTGTCGGACGATCCGCCGCCGGCGCTGGTGGACCGGATGGCAAAAACGTTCGAGAAGAAAAAAGGCGATATTCGCGAAGTGTTGAGCACGCTTTTCCACTCGCCCGAGTTCTGGGACGAGAGCGCCTACCGCGCCAAGGTGAAGACTCCGCTTGAATTTGTCGCGTCGGCCGTGCGGGCCACGGGCGCTGATGTCGACGACGCGAGACCGCTGCAAAATCAGCTCAACAAGATGGGCATGCCGCTTTACGGAGCGCAGCCGCCGACCGGTTATTCGATGAAGGCCGACGCGTGGGTGAATTCCTCTGCGCTGCTCAATCGCATGAATTTCGCCCTGGCGTTAACCGGCGGCAAAATTCGCGGGGTCAAAGTCGATGTGACGCAACTGGCGGGAGGTGTGCCCGTTTCTGATGCTTCCACCACGCTGACCACGCTGGAAGCGAAGCTGCTCGCATCGGATGTGTCGAAGCAGACCCACGATTCGATCATGGCGCAGACAGAGAATCCGGCGCGCGCTGATCAGCCAAGGAGTGACTCGACGATTGCGCCGGAGAAGTCGGGGCCCGAGAAAATAGCGCCGGAAAAGACACCGCTGCAGGCCAAGCCTGCGGACGCGCCTCGTCTGCCGGATACGGGCATGATCGCCGGGCTGTTGCTGGGGTCGCCGGAATTTCAGAGAAGATAGGCCTGGTTCTCAGGCGGCACGAGCGGGAAGGGCACGACTTACAGTCGTGCCATGCGGGGCGAAAAAACAAGAGGGCTTTAGCCCCTGGAGGTTGCCTGCTGCCTCCGATGAGGGCAGCGTGAGTCAACAGCAGGTGCCGAAAGCTGGGAGCTGCATATGTCCATCACCCGTCGCATATTCCTTTGCAACAGCGCTCTGGCCGTGGTTGGCACGGC
>Ga0187769_10000639_pt1 | contig 19477 bp, 16 predicted proteins | sample 0116_SJ02_MP02_1_FD_133140 | JGI IMG/M metagenome (GOLD analysis project Ga0187769, IMG submission 133140) | Tropical peat soil microbial communities from peatlands in Department of Meta, Colombia - 0116_SJ02_MP02_10_MG | ecosystem: Environmental > Terrestrial > Soil > Wetlands > Peat | place... | reverse complement strand
GTGGCACTTATGATAGGAATTTACTACGTTACACGGAGGATGTAAACCTGTGCCAATGCCATCAAGACGCCATAAAGCTCTTACAGAGGATGATGTGTGGAGCAAAATTTTGGAACTAGACTTGAAAAAGGTGGAAATAAGCCATGAACGTCACGTGTGGCATATAAAATCAATGTACAGTGGACTTACAGGGCTGCTCGTTGCGGGATGGCTTGCCATTACAGCCCAGTACTTCTCAGGCAATCAATTATTTGTGCAGAACTATAACTATATGATTGTTGCCGGGATACTGCTTCTCTCTATAGCCATTTGTTACGGTTTGATGTGGATCGGAGTAATTAAGGAATACAAAAAATTTGAGCGCATAATTAACGACAGGATTAACTACTACGACGCTCTTTTAAACGATGGAAAGAAAGCCACTTTATCTGATCGATAAAATTAGAACCTCTTTCTAGCCACTCCTCCATTTCCGTTTCTGTACATCACTTCATCATAATCAAACTCATTAAAGCCATTGTCGCTATTTCGTTTCGGTGTGTCGTATTCGATTAAAAATGCCCCTTTAATTAAAATCATCCCCACTATTATAGCAACCACTGCAACGATGACTATGGTCGGGACATATCCGATGATTTCAAGTATGATTCCAAGCACCCCTAAATACCACGCCAACACCGTAGCTCCAGCAAATAAAAGAGTTATACCTGTTACATATACTAAAAAGGGGCCCAATCTCGTAAGATACCACCCTACTGTCGTTTTGTTAAGCCCTTTAATATCTCAAGAACTTCACTTGCACCGTTTATCTTCACTGGCCCGTAAACGAAATCTAAGAGTGCCGCATGGCCCCGTTTGCCTATAGTTACAGCCGGGCTTCCTTTATATTGTATCTCTATGCTCAAGCCCTCTTCATCAAGCTCACGGGCAATAGATCCAAGCCCTTTGACCGCACTTAATGCAGATGAGATCATTCTATCAAGTCTTTAACGTAACTCAACCGGCAATGGCCCTAAACTGTTCCACAAGATGCCCCAGATTGTCGGGCTCGAGTATGTTAATCGATAATGTGCTGCCCTCTTCCTCTACCTTTATTTCGACAGTCGGAACATCTTTAACTTTTAGCACAAACTTTGTATTGTTTTCGTAGATGATTTGTAGGTACTGTTTGCTTGATTTAATAATATCTCTTATCCTATCAGAATTCATCATTTCAGATGCCACGGTAGCTCACCTTCAACATTGCTTTGATAATAAATAGAAGTAATAGTTAATTAACATAACTGGGCCGTCGGTTAAAAACGCCGAATATTTATATTCGTTTGGTTTGAACATGCCGCTTAATTCCTTTACCTTTTATCGCACATTTCTTCCCAAACTTAGTGAACTCACTGATCCAATAGTTTTGTCATTTGACAATTCCAGCTTTCTAAAGACTTACAGGAATAGATTGAACTTGATGCCCAACAACTTTATACATAGTGGCAATTTCTACTCGCGTCCTTACACGCAAAAACCAGAGTTGAGGACGAAGGAGCGCGTATTAATGCTTCAAGAGAAAATAAGCAACGATAAAACCCAGGGGCTAATGACATTAAATATTCCCGTGTCCGACGATCTAACGATCCCGTACTGGTTGCAACCTGAGGACAAACGTGCTAAAGCCCTTAATGCAAGTTTTAGCGCAGCAATGTGGGCACAAGATACTGCTAAAAATCCTGAATTGCTATACGCAGGCTATGAAGTAGGCACTTTTGAGGATGCCCTGTACGTCTTTGATAAATCTCTGAAAGCTGGTCTCACGCGTTTATCTGGGGGATTTGGTCTCTTCACTCGATCGATGAAATATCGATCAATTGATAGGTTGAAGCAATTCGAGGTACTAGCGGCTTTTAATGCTATTTTGGACGAATTTGATGATGCGAAGTTTCACGCATCAGGCGGAAGTTCCACGAACGTCCTCGAGTTGTTGGCATATTCAAACGTGGCGTCAGCGGATGGCTCAAGCGCAGTTCTCTCTGGGCTCGCTTATGGCTCGGTCGTTAATAGAAGTGGAAAAGCTGAGCGTGTCAATAGAATAAAGAAGTGGAGCTGTTCCTGTGAAGAGTGTGCCCGCTACACGCGACCTCTGGATGAGCTTAAAATGTCTGCTAAGGCAAGAGTCAAACATAATATTTCCGTGTTGCGGAACTCTGAACGCACTATAAATCAAGCATTGAGAGACAACACGATAGAAGAGCTCACAGAAAATCGTTTGAAAACCTACAACAACGCTGATCTATGGAAGTGTTACGAGATAATGAAACAAAAGAGAGTGAGGGCGTAGAGATCTTGTTAAAAGCCGTGATGTTTGACTGGGATGGAACGCTTTACGATTCAGTAATGCTCAACTATAAAAGCTATCTTGAGGTTATGAAAGCCTTTGACCTTCCGCAGATCACAATAAAAGAATTTAGAGCAAAAGTACGTCCGAACTACCACGAGTTTTACTTGTTACTGGGCATACAACGCAAAGATTGGGAAAAAGCAGATCAGATTTGGATGAACCATTACTCTCAATACCAACCTGCATGTAGTTTGTTTAAAGGCGTCATTAAGGCACTAACGCAGATAAAGAGAATGCATTTGAAAATAGGACTGGTGTCAAGTGGATCAAGAAAAAGAGTTACATCTGAGCTATGCGAACAAGGGCTTTATGACATACTTGATATAATGGTGTTCGGCGATGACGTCGGGTTCGAAAAGGGAAAACCTGAACCAGATACGTTAAAGCTAGCAATGAAGAGGATTTATATGAAGCCTCAGCACGTGCTATACGTTGGGGACATGGTGGAAGATGTACAAATGGGTAAAAAGGCAGGAACAAAGACGGCAGCAGTTCTCTCGGGCTTTGCCACTCTCGAAAGGTTAAGACGGGCAGAACCAGACGTTATCGTAGATGATGCTAGCTTACTTCCAGAGGCAGTAAAAAATTTATTTGATGATTAAAGGCAAAGCCTTTAATCATCACTCCACTTTGACGTGCGATTTTTTCTCTTCGGGCTCGACCCTATTCAGCTTCACTTCGAGAACCCCGTTTTTGTACGAGGCCACAGCACTTTGTGGATCAACTTTTGCAGGAAGTTCAATGCTTTCTGAATACTTTCTCAAAGTATTTTGAGCGCTAATATCGAGCTTGTTCGGCGTAGCGTCAACCCGAATGTCCTCCTTTGATACGCCGGGTATTTCGGCAATAACGCAGATCTGATTCTCCGTTTCTATCACATCGACGAGTGGTTTCCGCTCTTCCTCCATCCGTACCTTCCTACCAACAGGTTGAATGTTGCCAAATTCTCTTATTTCGGGTTCCTCACCTGGGTGTTGCGTTACGGAGAACCCATATATGAAAGGCTGGTATGTCTGGCCTTCCTGCAGATCCTTCAACATGCGCTCCATGATCTCATCAATATCGAAGTTTGATCCGAAGAAGTCATCAAAAAAGCTTCTCCTCTTTCTAACCATATTATTAACCTCCGTTTATTTTTTACTCACCTATAACCGTATATGCGTCATTATGCATAACCCGCGTATTCAGGTTTTGCGATCCTTTCCTTCGGCATTTCCTCCTCAGTGACAGAGAATCGTGCAAATTCGCCAGCTATCTTCTCGTACTGCTTCAACACATCGAGTGAAGCTGTCGGTTTTACGCGATTTATTGCAGCGTAGAGGTGATCTCTCGTTATTTTTATGTTTTTCACGTTCTCATTGACCTGTTCAACCGTCATATTTGCACGTATAAAGTCTCTCAGAGCAAGCATCGCAGCTTCTCTACATACCGTCTCAATGTCAGCTCCGACATACCCCTCAGTGTCTTTCGCAAGTTGTATTATGTCAATGTCATCTGCAAGCGGTTTTTCCTTGAGATGAATCTTGAATATTTGCTCGCGACTGGAGGCGTTTGGCGGAGGGAGGTATACTAACCTGTCGAGTCTCCCGGGTCTCAGGAGGGCTACATCAACGATATCCGGTCGGTTTGTCGCACCAATGACCACGACGTCCTTTAGTTCCTCGAGACCATCAAGCTCGGTAAGGAGCTGACTGACTACCCTCTCCGTGACGTGTGAATCAAAACCTGTCCCTCTTGTAGGGGCAATAGCATCTATTTCATCAAAGAGGACTATCGTGGGGGCTGACTGCTTCGCTCGTCTGAATGTCTCTCGCACTCCTTTTTCTGATTCACCAACCCACTTACTCAGAAGTTCTGGCCCTTTTATGCTAATAAAATTAGCCTCACTCTCATTTGCCACTGCCTTCGCAAGTAAAGTTTTCCCAGTACCAGGAGGGCCAAATAGTAAAACACCTTTAGGTGGCTTCGTATGGATGGCTTCAAAGGTCTCGGGGTACTTTATCGGCCACTCCACTGCTTCCCGGAGCTCCTGCTTCGCCGCTTCCAGACCGCCTATATCTTCCCATTTTACGTTTGGGGCCTCGACGTAAACTTCCCGCAATGCTGATGGCTCAATATTCTTTAGAACATCATAAAAGTCCTCGGCATCCACCTGGAGCTTGTCAATTATCTCCGGAGGAATCTCACCTTCAATGTCAATATCGGGAAGGATGTCTCTTAGAGCGCGCATAGCTGCTTCTTTGCAGAGCGTAGCGAGATCAGCTCCAACAAACCCGTGGGTAATTTTCGCTAGATCCTCGAGTTTCACATCCTCAGAAAGCGGCATCCCTCTCGTATGAACGTGGAGTATTTGAAGTCTGCCAACTCGGTCAGGAACGCCGATTTCGATCTCTCTGTCGAAACGGCCGCCACGTCTTAAAGCAGGATCTATTCCTTCTGGCCTATTTGTAGCTGCGATGACGACTACTTGCCCCCGTGCTTCCAAGCCATCCATGAGCGAAAGTAGCTGCGCGACGACCCTTCGTTCAACCTCACCCGTCACCTCACTTCTCTTTGGAGCAATAGCATCCAGCTCATCAATGAAGATTATAGCAGGAGCATTTTCAGATGCCTCCTTAAATATCTCCCGTAAGTGCTGTTCGCTTTCCCCGTAAAACTTGCTCATAATCTCCGGGCCGCTAATATTTAAGAAATATGCATCCGTCTCATTGGCGACTGCCTTAGCCATAAGAGTCTTTCCTGTGCCCGGAGGGCCGTGTAACAGCACTCCCTTTGGAGGATCAATGCCGAGCTTCTGAAACAGTTCAGGGTGTCGCAGCGGAAGCTCAATCATCTCTCGAACCAATCCAAGCTCTCTCTTTAGCCCACCTATATCTTCGTAGGTGACATCCGAGACGGCTCTCTCCGTCCCAGCTGGTACTTTCTCCTTAAGCACAATCTGTGTATCTTTGCCGGCTATTACTACGCCCGAGGGTTGGGTGGCCGCTATGACGAACGTGAGGGGGTTTCCTAACATTTCAATCCTTAACGTTTCACCCTTTTGAACAGGACGCCCTTCTAAGTATCTCCTGAGATAGTCCTCTCCCCCTACAATACGCACTGGTTGCGTGGGAGCAATCGTGATTTTCACCGCAGGATGAGCTTCAGCCTTTCTAATGATCACTTTATCATCTATTCCTACATGTGCGTTGCTTCTAATGTTGCCATCTATTCTGATGATACCAAGACCTCGGTCTTCATTATACGCAGGCCAAACTACAGCGCTTGCTTTGCTCTTTCCTGCTATCTCGATTATATCCCCGCTTACTAAACCGAGTTCCTTCATTGCATCCATGTCAATGCGGGCTATTCCACGCCCTGCATCTCTGTGATATGCTTCTACTACCCGTAATGTTATTTCTTTAAGCATCTGTCAATCTCTCCATTCTCTCTCGTTCTTACAAAACGATGATAATTAATGAATTTTTCTCTTTTTTTACTTGGTAAACCAATATCTATTCCCATCAACGCTCTTGATTATCCCTTGTTTTTCGAGCCTTAATAAGTGTTCAATTATGACTTGGTGATGCATCGAAAGACCTTTAGAGAGGCGTTCTACTTCTTTAGGACCAGTCATCATTGCTGCAAGTATATCAAAGTCGACAAAGTCGTTTGCTATTGTTCCTATCTTCTTTACCCCCTTATCCATAATCTCTGTCATCATTAGTTGTACTCGTTTTTGGGCGTAAGAAAGCTCTCGACTTGCCCGCCTCAGCTGAGCAAGAGTTTCAGCGAGATCAGTTAAACTCCGTGTTTTTATCGTAATTTGATCAACAGAGGTGTGCTCGATACTCTCCGGCTCTGTCGCATCGATCCCTATTGCTTCTGCACCATATGTAAACGGCGTAACCATGACTTCTAGTCTGAAGTTGTCCGCTATGTGAAAATATTTCCGACGCCGTTCGTCAACAAAGAACGCGATCATCCCCGCCCTCTCAAGCATATTAAGATGACTTATTACTGCTTTCGGAGCCACATGAAGTCTTTCAGAAATTTCCGTGACATAAAATGGCCTGAGGGAGAGCAATTTGAGGATATTTCGTCGGTTAGCATTGCCAAGTATATCTAGTATTTTGGCCTCGTCCATTTATATACCTCAACAGTTGTGTCTTCAGACCTTCTAAAATTGTAAATAATTTATACTACACTAACCTAAAGTTAGTGTTTACAGTATATAAATATTTGTTTCACGGGCACTGGTGTATCCTCGGTTGATATCACTGGTGGATTGTCGGTTGGTGGGTCGGTTGGTAACATTACCTTTATGGTCTCTCGTGTATAGTTACGTTGTTGTTTAAAATTGGTGGAGATAGAAAATGTTAGCACTGATACCTTTCATCGGCCCCCTCACCGTAACTCCCGCCGGACTTCTGTTCGTTCTGGCAGCGATTTTTAAATTCACTCAAATAAAAGATAACCCCCTTTTACTAGTGCTGTTACCCATAGGGTTGAGCATTTTATTTTAATTATTTCTTAAATCGAGAGGGTACTGATGAATCATCGGTTGCTGAATCGGTTGATTTCCTAGATTATTAAATAATGAATAAAACACAAAATAATAACAAGAGAACAACATTTATGTTAAATGACAACCCTTTAATGTAAGTTACGCGGTGTATCATCTTGGTCGCTGTGTCCAAGAACGAACGCTTGTCCAGCCTCGTCATGCCGCGTAACTCATTTTAGCCACCACGAAACTAAGCTAAGGTAGAAAAGCTACGTGGTATATGGGTCAGGGTAACGAAGACCGTACGATAAAAACCCTTTCCTGAGGAATTCGTAAGGGGTACACCGTGTAGCTATTTTATAAAAATGTCTAGATAAATATAAACTTTGTGTATGAGAGATTGCGCATGCGCAACAAGTAATAACATAATAATAAGCTACGCGGCAGGAGTACGGGTATGAACGAAACCCGTTCTTGAGAAAAGTACCAAAACTCAAGAAGATACCGCGTAGTTATTATAAAAATATCTGTATAAAAATATAAATCTTGTGTAAGCTAAAAAAGAGCACTTTTTGACGCGTGCCGTGTTTCATAATCCGCTCGCTTCCATAGTAGACGCATATTAAATGCTCATAACCCCTGTTAGCTTCAATTTCCGCTTCTATCTTCTCAGCTTCAGCCCATTGCTCAGCGACTAGCTGTTCTTTCAACACTTGCCAAAAACAGATAGAGTGAATGTGTTTACACTTGATACGACGATAAGTAAAATCTGGACAATCACAAGTCCAAACGTTATATTTATGTAGAACCGTATACAGTCCGCTCCCAGATTGCGACTGAACCTGAAAAGTTATCGTTAATTTGCGTCGGTTCAAAACCTTTTTCGACCATCGATTGACCGCGTAGGATTCGGGCGGATTGTTGTAGGGTTGTGTGCATTAGCATGTTAATCACCATAAATACATAATTGTATCACAAATTTGTTAACATATACTAGTACCTATAAGTATTTACACTTTGTTAAACAAAATTGTTAACATTATGGTAACAATGGATAGACCAAAATCGATAACAATTATCGTAAGCGATAGAAAAGAGCATAAATCTAAAAGTTTCGTCGTGTACGGCAGTACGATAGAAGAAGTCGAAGAGAAGATTAAAAAGGCAATGGAGAATTAAGTTTCGTACAAAAAGTCCAAATGGTAAGCTTTATTATATCAAATACATTAAGGATACTCAAACGGTGCTCGGAGAGACAAACCGAGCTGCGTGCACGATTAAAAAGGAGGTGAAAAACGATGTTGGCATTAATTCCATGTATCGGACCATTTATAGCATTATTGTTAGGTATATCATTTTTGAACCCCGTATCAGTTGTGGCTCAAGTGGACCCATTGGCTCGTGCGGGGATGACAGCTTTTGATGCATTATTCCTTGCAGCAATATTCTAATAACGCAGATATCAAATTGATATTTTTTTCTGGTCGTTAAGAAATCAACCAACCAACCTTGGAACTACCATCATCATCCGTTGTTGCATCAGACTCTAGAAACCAATATTCTTTAATATTAAGAAAGGCGGACATTTCCTACATAACAGCAAAAGTGTGGAAATGTCCTATGTTTTACTTTCTAGTTAAGTGACCTTAAAGCGGTCACTTCTTTATTTTTAGAAGCCATCGAATTATTTCAGTGACTGCACTTTTACATGCAGCTATCGCTATTTCGGCAATAAAATCTGTATCTAATTATTAACACGCTACACAGTATGGAAGAGATTGAACAAGAGAGACATCTAAAATTTTTCAACCTCCACAAAACATACTGCGTAATAATGAGAACGTCAATAATTAACATATACTTATGCTTAGGAAAAATTGTGTTTTTATTCAACATTTTTAATATTTACTTTTGAGTCACCAACCGACCCACCAACCGACAATCCACCAGTGATATCAACCGAGGATACACCAGTGCCGTTTCACGGCCACTGTTGAAAATTAGGTTGATAACCCGCAACTAAAGTGTTGAATCCACGGTTGAATCGGTTGATTTCTTAAATTAAAACAGATTTAACATAAATGCCCTAGAAGAACAACATTTATGTTATATAGCAACATTCTCATTAGTAAGTTACGCGGATATAAGTCTCTTGGATAAGGTGTACCCAAGAAACGGCGGTTGCTCGCCCCCCTATGCCGCGTAACTAACTAATAACACAACATTGGCGTAGAATAAGCTACGCGGTATAAGGGTAAGGGGCAACATTACATAACCCTTTCCCGAACTGTGCGTGAAGGAATAATACCGCGTAGCTCATTACTAAAATATGACAATAAATATAAATATTGCGTATCCTCAAAAGTTTGGCACTGCTGAAAATTAGCTCGGTGCTATCATGAGAAGGTGTTGGATCCACGGTTGTTGAATCGGTTCGTATTCTTATTCTTAGAATACTAAAAGCAATTTAAAACACACAAGATACTTATCAAAGAGCAACGCTTATCTTCAATATCAATAGTGTTATTAGTTAGCTACGCGGTACACGGTAAGGGGCAACAAACCTTCCCGAGGATTCTATCCGAGAGACAATACCGCGTAGCTCATTATTAAAACGTCGCAATAAATCATAAATGTTGTGTATCTTTGACAAAAATTTTCAAGTGTAACATTTATAGTATATATTAACAATTTGTGTTAATGCTACGCGGCATGTTTTTAAGGTTAAAAATCTTGATGAGCTTTTCCCCCAGTCTCATTCATACTGCGTGGCTTTCCAGTTTTATTCTTCATTAGGAACCTCTTTCACATTTTCAACTGAATTTCCAACCCATCTTTATCTTTAATGCGTGCAACTTCTTTCCAAGAGTCTTTACTTAAAATTGGAATCTCTTTGGTTGAAACCACCGGTGGATTCGCGGTTGGTGGGTCTGTTGGTTTATTAATAAACAGAACGGGCAACTACGCGGTACGGAAAGTGACGGGTAAGTGACCCAAAACCCGCTCTTAAGTATCTCAACTCAAGAATCGTACCGCGTAGTTAAATTATAAAAATATGCGAATAAATATAAGTGTTGTGTATCGCTCTTCATTGATGAAACAGTTGGTTTCTTTAAACTTACAAAAAAAACAACAACCTTTAATCCTAGGAAAAAGCACACTGGATTATCAGCTTCAAATCGTAATAATTGACTACGCGGTATGAACAGTGGCGGGCGAGACAACCCGCTCCTGAGAATTTCAGCCCAAGAAAAATACCGCGCAGTTTAGTTGTAAAAATATAGCAATAAAATAAAAATGTTGTGTGTGTTACAAATGGGTGCTTGTGCAACTTCTGTTTTTATTATTTTACAAAAACCGAAAAAGCAATAAGGCGATTTTGCTCCAACGAAAACTAAGATGAAAAAACTGCTGAATTATCGGCTGCTTAATCGGTGCGGGGCTCGGTTGGTTTCTTTAACAACGAAAAAATGATAATGTAAAATAATTAGCTACGCGGTAAGGATAGCGACTGGCCCATGTCATACCCTGCTTTCGAGAGGTGCAACCCAAGAAATACACCGCGTAGTTAAATTATAAAAGTGTCTCGATAAAATATATATTTTGTGTATCTTCAAAATGCGCGTGCAAAACAACTCTGATTAGTTTTCAGTGGTGGATGCTTGATCACTCATAATATTGAATAAAGAATTTAGAACACAAAATATATATTAAAAAGCAACATTCTTAGATTACACCAATACTGTTATTAGAGAGCTACGCGGCATTATGGGTAAGGGGCAATGTTAAACCCTTTCCCGAGGAATTCGCTAAGGGATTATACCGCGTAGCTAATTTATTAAAATAGTGACAATGGTATAAATGTTTGTATCTTGCGTATGCGAGTTCCTCTTCTCTATTCCTCACTAAAAATTTCTTTCACCATCTTTGACTGAATCTCCAAACGGCACTGCTGAAACAAAGGTGAACCAAGGTAAAAAAACTGCTGAATCGACAGTTGTTGAAGCTGTTGGTTCTTAGATGTTAAGATAAGACAGATTTTAATATATAGGTGTGCTCAAAAGACGATAATCGTGTTATAGCAATATTCTCTTTAGTCAGCTGCGCAGTATGAACTTTTGGGATGAAATCACTAAGAATGCTTAGATCTCCCCAGTACTCTCTATACCGTATGGCTGACAATTTATAGTCAAAAATAGCGTAAAATATTCTTCTGTTTTCGGCTCTGGTAGAATAACTCTTTACAAACTGGTGGATTCTCGTTTGTAGGTTAGTTTGTTCTTAAAACAATAAGGAAAAATGATTCGCCTCAGTTCTAGCAGTAAACAATAATCATAATAATCAGCTACGCGGTATTGAGGTGTAATCGGGCAATGAATTAAAAAATCCTTCGGACGGATTTTCGAGTAAAGCGCCATTCCGCGCAATCAAATTATAATAATAGTGAATAAAACATAAGTATTATGTTACGTATCTTCAAAATTCAAAAGGCTCGCGTGCGAATACTGCTAAAACCCAGGTGAAGAAAGACAACAAAGAGTGCTGAATTCGAGGTTGCTGAATTGGCTAGTTTCTTAGAATGTTAAGTAACGGATTACAGGCACAGAGACACTCATATTTGTAGCAGTATTTTCATTAGTTAGCTACGCTTTACTTTTTACTAGATGAAATTTCCAAAGAAATTGTCGCTCTGAGAGTCCCCTCATGCTACGCAATTGATTGATCTAATCATAAAATAGTGCAAAAATTCTTTTTGTTATGTTGGTTCTAGTAGAAAAATAGGTTGACGTCTTAGGTGTTCTACGATTGTTAAAGCTGCTGATTTTGCATGCCTTAACGCGACAGCGCAAGTTCCATGGTAATACATAACTTTCTGTTTAAACCTTCATACATACTAGACCGCCAGTGCCGACGACACAACTACTGAAAGCTTCATTATGCTCCCCAATATGACAGTATCACATTATCAAGTATGTCATCAAACTAAAGGACAGCAAAGACTGCGTCCGCAATCATGTTTACCCAATGATTCATCGGATCTTTCAAAGTTAGAGACAGGAAAGCTATCCCCAAGTCTTAAATCCCTCTGACTATCATAGTATAATAATTTTCTAATTTACTGCTTTGTCGAAACTCGGTTGATATACCAGACAGATTATATTGGCGGACCAAGTGGTTCAACAAAAAGGATACCTCTTAAAGCATGGGCGTGCTAAAAAAAAGTTAGATAGACGTTGAAAAGTCACACTTTCCAATTTTTGGCTTGAACTGACAAAGTATTAATGTGTTAGCTACTGAAATTACGCTAAGACAAGTAATTAAACACTTTACAATGATTTCACCGCACAAAATGAGAGAATGATATAAATCACAAAAAAAGAACTGAATATAAATCAATTGAATTCCGTGATTGGAGCTTGACTAATGCCTGCGAGAACAAGTAGTGAAGTTGTCCTCATTAACCCCCCGCTATCGGGTGGGGACGTCACTGCAAAACTCAATATATGTACGCCTCCATTGGGACTCGCTTACATCGCGTCATATTTGAGAGAGCACGGACACAAGGTTACGATTATAGATACCCAAGTAGATCCATTCAGTGGAGATGCACTTATACAAACTGTTCAGAATGCAAACCTCATTGGCATAACATCTTCGGCACCGACTTACAACGCAGCCATCGTACTTGCTAACCTGATAAAACATTCGTGTAAGGATGCTACGATCGTTATAGGGGGGCCACAGGCTACGTACCTCGATTCAGATTGCCTAGCGCGGTCTCGAGCTGACGCTGTCGTGAGGGGCGAAGGTGAAATCACAATGCTTGAGATAGCTGATGCTTTAACATATTCGAAAGTACCACAAGCCCTCTATGACATCGACGGTATTACCTACAGATCCAATGATGAGATACTCAAGAATGAGGATCGCAGGTTGTTGAGAAACTTAGACGAATTTCCATTTCCAGCACGTGACTTACTTCCGATGGACAGGTATAAACCTCCAAAAAGCACAGGAGTGATATCAAGCAGGGGGTGCCCCTTCAGATGCATTTTCTGCGCGTCTTCAAAGCTTAACGGCAAGAAATTTCGCCGCCGAAGTGCACACGACGTCTTTTCGGAGGTTTCAGAACTTGTACGAAAGGGCTATGAACACATCTCGATGCTTGACGATAACTTCATACTCGACACGCACCGCGTATTTGAGTTCGCCGACTTAGTCGAAGATCACCAGTTGAAGTTTGACTGGTCATGTACGGCGCGCGTTGATTTGATCGATGATGAACTGCTGGCGCGATTGCATGAGGTAGGGTGCAATGGCCTTTTCTTTGGTGTTGAGTCTTCCTCAAATGAGACGCTCGAGATTATCAAAAAAGGGTTTAAGACCGACCAAGTTCTTGAGGCGTTTGACATACTTAAAGACCACTCCATGACGACGACTGCATCATTTATGATCGGGCTCCCGGGAGACAATGCGGAAAAGGTAAAAGACACTATTGACTTTGCAAAAACCCTCAACCCAGATTTTGCCATGTTTTCAATTACGACACCCTATCCCGGAACGGAGCTCTATGAGAATATCGATAACTACGACATTGAGATCACCCTTGACGATTGGAGCAACTTTACGCTCACCAAACCAGTCGTAAAAACGAGTATGCTTTCGACGAGGGATCTCCAGCGCTGGTTCGTCAAAGCGTACTGTAGCTATTATCTGCGCTTTAGCTACCTAAAGAGAGCTGTCAAAAGAAAGCAAATCGGCTTTATCTTCACACCACTTTGGAGAGGCCTTGTTCAAGCAGCTGCGACACGCGCGCACAGGTTAAAGACGAGGAAAGCATAAACGTACCGGTGCCACTTGTGACGGCATTAGCTTATGCATAGAAATAGCAAGTGTGACGTGCAGGGCACCCCAAGAATGATACTTCGTGATGTCAACGCGACAGGCGTGAAAGGAACTGTTCCGCATGGGAAGGTTGAGAAGGCAAAGCTGATGAGGTGAAGAAAGTTTACAAATGAACTTATAATCTGTAAATGAAACTATTGCTCGGAGACCTAGGTATATGACAGCCAGTAATGAAGAGGGATAAGATGGATAAAGTTATGCGTAAAAATGAGAGCCATAGTCCTAAGATAGTGCTCACCACTGATGAGACAATGATGAGCAACTACCGCGGAAGCATGTTTGTTGGATTCTCGACGTGTATGCCACAAGGGGTTTTCCCTGAGTGGTTTTTTTTCCGCGTGTTTTCACCACCTGTGCCGAGGAAAAATGGGAGGGCACTGTACTCAGACTTTGGGCTCCGGCTCGTGGAAGCAAGCTTAACAAAGGAATTTGGTGAAGATGAGGTAGCAGTTGTACACCCTTACGACTTAGAGAGAGTGGTTGGTAACAGGACTGAGATAATAGCGATAAGTGGACACGATTTTCTTGGTATTAATCCTCCTACTTCAGAGTTTGTCGATTTAATAGACACAGGCCCACCATATAATCGACTCAAATTCTTTGAACTCATGATGAAACCGGTCATGAAGGAGAAGGTCGTTGTTGCTGGTGGAAAAGCTGCGTGGCAATTAGCGGATGAGGCGATCATGGACAAACTAAACATCGACTACGTCCATCTTGGCGAGGGTGAATTAACAATCCCTCTAACGTTCAAGTCAATTATTGAGGGAGAGAAGTTACCGAGAATAATAGAAGGAAAGGCCCCAAGCGTCGAAGAAATACCAAATATTATTGGTGCCACAATTCATGGATTAGTTGAGATTGGGAGAGGGTGCGGGAGGGGATGTTCTTTCTGCACTCCCAATATGCTTAAGTTTGTCTGTAAATCTATCGACCATATTGAACGCGATGTGAAAACCAATGTAGCAGCAGGTCAGACGGCGATAATTCTTCACTCGGAGGATGTTCTGCGTTACGGCGCTAATGGGATGACACCTGACAAAGAGCGCGTTCTGACACTCTTCAAGCGTGTCGCATCAGTTAAGGGAGTTAACATCATCACGACGAGTCACGTCGCCCTTGCGACCGTCTATCATAACGCCGACCTCGTTAAAGAGATTAGTGAAACATGCTACTCCATGCTCCCTCAAGACTGGATAGGTGCACAGACAGGTATAGAAACGGGAAGTGAACAGTTGCTGGCGAAGTATATGAAGAACAAAGCACTGCCCTCATCCGCTGCAAAGTGGCGTGAAATTGTCACGCAGGCTTTCGGGATACTCGACGATAATAACTGGGTTTGCGCTGCAACGATGATAAATGGGCTCCCTGGCGAAACCACGGATGATGTAGTAAAAAGCATCGAATTAGTAGAAGAGTTGAAAAAATCCTCGACATTATCACTTGTAATTCCTATGAACTTTGTTTCTATGTGTGGGTCAGTTTTAGACAGTAAGCAAACCTTTACAATCAAAAAGATGACACCAGAACACTGGCAACTTTTAGGTGAGTGCTTAGAACACGATTTAAACGTCGTGCCGAAATTGTTCCGACTCTTAGATAGCACTAGTGGTGGGTTTATAAAAAACTGGCTATTTTATTTCACGGTGAAACACATAACTAACGGCCTAAAAAAGTATGCAAATAGCATGAAAGGAGGAGAACCGCCGATACCGCGGACGAATGAGAGCATGTGGCTCAACCCAGATATACCAAACTTAAATGGCGGCAGTTGTAATATATCAAAAGGCAAAATAGGAAAAAATATTCCATTAATCATGCGCGCCTTGAGATGATACGCGTTTGATATAATGTATGAACAGCGTGTATGTAACGAAAGCGAAGAAAAGGCAGAGCAATCTGTGTTATGAACGACTCGCGTTTTAGAGAAGATACCTAAGAAGAATGGTTAAAATCAACAATAATTTTCAGAGAGATGGTTAAAAATAAAATTGATTGGTAAACGCATCTATTAACTCTTGCTTTAGGATGATACTGTTAGAGACTTGTTAAACAGTCTTCTTAAAAAGCATAACGTACTCGTGTTTAAAAACATAAAAGCCGCCCAAAAGTGCCCGATATCGCCACAATTCTTTTTGGTTCCGCTTGCCCCTCGTTTCTTCAAAGTTTTTCACGACAATACTCTTTAGGGTGTAACCTCTTTTTAAGACTTCACTCATGCAATAAAATCCCAATGGTATCCATTCCCCTTTGGCATATTTATCCCCAACGATTAAAGCCAGATAGCGTCCTTTCTCTAAAAAAGGTGTCACATTATCCACTGCATCACCAAACATCTGCAAAAATTTTTCTGTATTTTCCGAGTTAGAGAGGTCACGTTGATCCTCCGAGAATTTAACGATATCGTGATACGGTGGATGCAGTATAAGAAGTTGCACGCATTTTATTTTGTGCTTTGTTAAAATCGCATTATAAACGTCAGCGGTCGTGCTGTCATCTATAATTACTTCTGTGACTACATTCTCGATATTTCGCTCTTGTTCGATGATGTCTTTTGCTTTTTCGGCGACATTGGGGTTTAACTCAATTCCTATGCCATTTCTCCCCAATCTTCTACATTCAATTAGGGTCGTTCCGCTTCCGAGAAAGGTATCGAGAATCCAGTCACCTTTTTTAGTGTAGCGCAACAAGATCTGATGGGGAATTTGAGGAATGAAATTTCCCCAATACCAACCCAGATGAGCGCCCGACGTATCTCGCTTATCTAGAACCCACAAGCTATCTGTTATGATACTGTCATAATCTTTCCATCTTAAGAGATTGATGTCGTTTATTTTGCTGGTTTTCATCCCTTGAATGCTGCTTTTCAGCCGTTTCAGATAATACTGTGCTCTCGTAATGGTATGAGATTCTAAAATTTGTTCTAATTCTGAAACAAAAATATCTCTACGAAGGGATAGCTTATTCTCAATTGTTTTTGTGTCTAACACATAATTTTCGTCATTCGTCTCACAATTTATCACTTTTTTTAATGTCATGATTTTGCTCTTAAGCAAATCTAAACTTTCTATACCCTCTACAGCGTCCAAAATGTGGACCAACTGTTTTTCGTTTACAGTGATAAAGTTAGATAATTGTAATACATCTAAACGTTTTAATGGCAAATATTCAATCCCATTATTGTCCATTGTTTTTTCTCAAAATAAAGTTACAGACCTAATAATGATCTGTAGATACATTTAATTCAGAAAGATAATAAATTTCTTCACAGCCCTCGCTAAATGTTACAAATTCTTGTGATTCCGTGTGTCATAATACCCCAGTTTTCTTTTAAACCACATATTACTATGTGTTATTATTAATAACACCAACGTTAAGCCAGATTTAAAGAAGAACATATATCTGCCGAAAGCTAGATAGCATCTTGAGGTCACACAATGGATATAATTTTTGCTATGGACGTAAGAGCAGGCATAGTTGTAAAGGGGTACAAAGGTGAGAGAGAGACGTACGAGCCCATAGAAAGACATAGTAAGGTCTGTACGACGTCAGACCCACTAAACGTAGTGGATACGATTAAACCGAAGAGGACATACATAGCCGATCTTGACCGTATACAGGGGTGGGGAAATAACTCCCTAATTATCAGCCGTATTAGCGCCCGCACAAGGACATTGATAGACGTTGGCATCAGAGAAGTTCAAGAAGTTCGAAAGGCTGAAAAAATTGGCGAAACAGTAATAATTGGAACAGAAACTGGGACACTGGACGTGATCCGTAAAACACAATCATTGAGGGTAGCGGTAAGTGTTGACATACGAAATGGTAACGTCATCTCGCCTGATGCAGAGCTTAATGGAGAACCGCTTGAAGTTATCGAAAAGCTAAACCGCTACAAGATATATGGGTTAATTCTACTTGACATAAACACTGTAGGGACGAAGGTAGGCGTGAACTTAGATAGGATAGGAGAGGTGCTTGACGTTACAGGGCATAAATTAATAGTAGCAGGTGGTATACAAGGCCTCAAAGAGATAGATGCGCTTGAAAACCTTGGAGTAAGTGGCGTAATAATTTCAACTGCCGTTCACGAAGAACTCATACCGGTCGAGGTAGTTCGATAATTCGGCGGAAACTGACGTACAACCGTATGAATTATTGGTCGAAAACAGATGGTGCTGTGCACTAATCTGCCCGCGTGTCAAGTAACCTAATCGCACTTTTCGGATATGAAAGGCAAGTGCCCTTCATAATACAGGCAAATACCGCTCCAACTCATATGGCGTCACTTTTATGCGGTACTCATTCCACTCACGTTTTTTTAACTCAATAAGATGATCAAATATGTGGTCTCCAAGGGCACGCCTTACCAAATCTGAGTTTTCTGTTTCCGCAAGTGCTTCCCCTAAGCTGCCTGGAAGTGATTCGATTCCATGAGCCTTGAGTTCTTCATCCGTCATTTTATAAATGTTCTTTTCGACAGGATCGCGCAGTACATACTTCTTTTCAATACCCTCAAGTCCTGCTGCGAGCATAACTGAGAACGCAAGGTAGGGATTACATGCTGGGTCAGGGCATCTAAGCTCTGCTCTTGTCGCAAGTTCATTTCCAGGCTTGTACATAGGAACCCTTATAAGAGTGGACCGATTCCGCCGCGCCCAAGTTATGTACACAGGGGCCTCAAACCCTGGTACCAATCTTTTATATGAATTGACCCATTGCGCTGTCACGAGGCAAAACTCTTTGATATGTTTTAGTTGACCTGCAATGAAGCCCTTACCGATGTCAGAAAGGTTGTATTCATCGCTTGCATCAAAGAATGCATTTTTCCCGTTTTTAAAAAGAGACTGGTGTGTATGCATGCCACTTCCATTTTCTCCCTCGATGGGTTTTGGCATAAAAGTAGCGTGAACCCCCGATTGTAATGCGATCTCCTTCACCACGAGACGATGGGTCATCACGATGTCCGCCATCTTTAACGCTTCATCAAATCTTAGATCAATCTCGTGTTGGCTTGGAGCAACCTCGTGGTGGCTATACTCAATCCGTACACCCATGTCTTCTAGAGCAAAAATGGTATCTCTCCGTAGATTAGTAGCCTGATCTAATGGGGTTAGATCAAAGTATCCCCCTGTGTCGAGTATTTCAGGACATTGATTGCTGCTAAAGTAGAAATATTCTAGTTCGGGTCCCAAATTGAATGCAAAACCTTTTTTTCTCGCCCTCTCTATATTTTTCTTGAGGATGTACCTCGGATCGCCCACATAGGGGGCCCCCGATGGCTCAAGCACGTCGCATATTAATCTGGCGACGCCATTTTCTTTAGGTCTCCATGGCAAAATGGCAAAAGTACTCGGATCAGGTTTTGCAATCATATCAGATTCTTCAATCGTTTGATAACCAATGATTGAAGAACCATCAAATCCCATTCCTTCATCCAGGGCATGCTCAAGTTCTTCTTTTGGTATAGCAAAATTTTTTAACGTGCCCAGAATATCAGTGAACCATAGTCGAATAAATTTTATTCCCTCTTGTTCTACTCTATTTAACACGTACTCTTTATCCATAATTCGTTCCATTCAATACTCCCCTGTTATACACTACTAAGTAGGAAACCCAACTCCGCTTAGACTTTCATAATATATAAACATATCACCAACGGTACCGTTGAATGCGCGGCTCACGATAATGATAACAGT
>Ga0187769_10000638_pt1 | contig 19498 bp, 16 predicted proteins | sample 0116_SJ02_MP02_1_FD_133140 | JGI IMG/M metagenome (GOLD analysis project Ga0187769, IMG submission 133140) | Tropical peat soil microbial communities from peatlands in Department of Meta, Colombia - 0116_SJ02_MP02_10_MG | ecosystem: Environmental > Terrestrial > Soil > Wetlands > Peat | place... | reverse complement strand
TCGGCTTTTGCGGCTTCCGCCTTCGCAGCCGCGGCCTTGGCAGCCTCGGCTTGTTGCTGGGCAGTCGCAGCCGCCGCCGCGGCGAGCTCATTGGCCCGCTTGATGTCGGCATTGGCCTTGGCAAGGGCCGCCGCACGATCCTGCTCTTCCTTTAGAGCGCGCTGGCGAGCAATTTCCTCGTCTTTCTTCGACAAGCCGGGCTTGGCACCAGGCGCAGCCTGCTCAGTCCCGCCCTCCGCCTTCGCGATCTTGAGCTGGTCGCCCGCTTTTTGTCCCGCGCCTTTTTCCTCGACCTTCGTTGTGACATGTCCCTGTCCGGCCGCCATCGCCTGCTTCTCAGGCACCGCAGGCGCCGCCTCAGCCATCTGTGCCAGGCGGTTGCGGTATGCGGCAAAGTCGGCGCTTTGCGCCACCACCTGCCGGTGGGCCGTGGCCTGATCAACGCCGATGGCCGAGTCTGTAGTCGGTACCTCCAGTTCCCGACCGGCCAACAGCAGGTTCATGTTGCCGTTGATAAAGGCCTTCGGATTCGCCTGGAGCAACGCGACCAGCATCTGGTCTAGTGAAACGCCGCTGCCCTTGTAGTCGAGGGCAATCTTGCTCAGGGTGTCGCCCGGCTTGACGTGATAGTTCGCCGGAGCCGCCGGCGCCGCGGGCGCAGCCGGAGCGTTCTCCTGGGCTACGGGCGCTGGCGCCGAGGGTGCGGGACTGGCCGGCGCGCTTTCGACTTGCTGAGCCTGCGGCGCCGCTTCGGGCTGCGGCGCCGGGCTAGCTTCGGGCTGCGGTTGCACGGGTGCCGTCGCCTGTTGCTCTGGCGCGGGCGCGGGCGCTTGCGAGGCCGCCGCTTCGGGAGCGGCTGCCGGTGCGACTGCCGCCACCGGCGCGACCGGGACCTCCTGCACGGGGGCAGGCGCGGGTGGCGGCGCCACCGGCGCCGCTTCTGCCGCCGCTACGGGTGCGACGATTTCGGGCGCCTGGCGCAAGCCGGGCGGATCAAGCAAAACCGTGTACTCCCGCAGCACACGCCCGCTCGACCAAGTCAGTTCGAGCAGCAAGTCAAGGTAGGGCTCGTTGATCGCCTGCGCGGAGCTGATGTGCACGACATACGTGCCGTCGGGCCGCGTTTCCAGATCAAATCGCAGCTGCGTGAGCGACTGGTTGAACTCGAGGTTGGCCTGCTTGAACGCCGCTTGCGAAGCCAGTCGCACCTGCAACGAGGGCGCCTCTTCGCGACCGACGGCGGGAACCTCCACGTCGGCGCGCAGCGGCTGTCCGAGGTCCGAATGCACGCTCAGTCGGCCTAGCCCCGCGGCGTGGGCCGCAGAACTGAGAATGATGCCGCCGCTTGCCGCGAGCGCGACCCAGGCCGCGCACCAAGCGATCAGCCGAGCGCGGATCGCGCGTTGCGACGACGTCGCGCCCAGCGGACGCCCTAAGCCCGCGAAGAAAAAGAGATTTTTTTGCATGGTAGGTATCAATTTTCGCGGCGGCACGAGCGCCTCCCCGATTGAGGAAGTAACAGTTTTCGAAAATAACATCAGATACTTACACACGCAAGTTTAGAAAGACGAGGAGCTAGCATTCTTGGCGAAATCCACTGCTTACATACCGCAAATTCGTCGCTTCGGGCGCTCAATCCGGCCGCCCAAGCACGATTCGCAGCATACGGCGCAGCGGTTCGGCCGCTCCCCAGAGAAGCTGGTCCCCGACGGTGAACGCCGAGAGGTATTCGCCGCCCATTGCCAGTTTTCGAAGCCGACCGATGGGCACGTCGAGCGTACCGCTCACTCGAGCCGGAGACAATCGATCAATGCTGTCCTCGCGCCGGTTCGGGACAACGCGCACCCAGCGGTTTGCGCCGCCCAAGAGCTGCTCGACCTCCGGTAGCGGCAGGTCGCCTTTGAGCTTGATAGTCAGAGCCTGGCTGTGGCAGCGCATGGCGCCGATGCGCACGCAAAGTCCCTCCACCAGAATCGAACCGGCCTGCCCCATCGGCGGGCGCCCCAAGATCTTGTTGGCCTCCGCGCCGCCCTTCCACTCTTCTCGGCTTACGCCGTTGCCCATGTCTTTATCGATCCATGCGATGAGGCTGCCGGCCAGTGCGGCGCCGAAATACTCACGAGGGAAGCCTTCGCCGCGCATTGTCGCAGTGACGCGGCGATCGATCTCCAGGATCGAGGAGCCGGGATCCTCGAGCTGCCGGCGCACGCCCTCATAGAGCTGGCCCATCTGGCCGAGCAGCTCGCGCATGTTCTGGGCGCCGGCACCGGAGGCGGCCTGATAGGTCATCGCCGTCACCCACTCGACCAAGTCGGCTTTGAGCAGGCCGTCGAGGGCCATTAACATGAGACTGACGGTGCAATTGCCCCCGATGAAGTCGCGTACACCCCGCTCGATGCCGGCTCGAATCACCGGCAAATTGACGGGGTCAAGAACTATGATTGCGTCCTCGCGCATGCGCAGGGCGGAGGCCGCGTCGATCCAGAATCCTCGCCAGCCGGCGGCACGCAGGCGGGGGTGCACGTCGAGCGTGTAATCGCCGCCCTGACACGACACGATCACATCGCAGCGCCCCAGCGCTTCGATGTCGGTTGCATCGAGCAGCCGCCCTTGCCCCCCCTTCACCTGGGGTGCCACCCCGCCGGCCTGCGAACTGCTGAAAAAAACGCTTTCGAAGAGCGCGAAATCATCTTGCTCCAGCATGCGTTCGCGCAGCACCGATCCAACCATTCCGCGCCAACCGACAAATCCGACTTTCCTCATCGCTCGCCTGCCCGCTGCAAAACCGCCATCAGAGTTGGGTCACCACTGCATCGCCCATGGCAGCAGTGCCAATTGGCGTTTCACCGGGACGCACCAGATCCGCCGTGCGCAACCCGGCACGCAACACGGCCTCCACCGCGTGCTCGATGCGTTGCGCAAAGGTCTCCTGCCGTAAGGAAAAGCGCAGCATCATCGCCGCCGACAGAATCGTGGCCAGCGGATTGGCGATGCCCTTGCCCGCAATATCGGGCGCCGACCCGTGGATGGGCTCATAGAGCCCTTTGTGCCGCTCGTCCAAGGATGCCGAAGGAAGCATGCCAATCGAGCCGGTCACCGCGGAGGCCTCGTCGGAAAGTATGTCCCCAAACATGTTGCCGGTCACAATGACGTCGAACTGCCGCGGCGAGCGCACGAGTTGCATCGCGGCGTTGTCCACCAGCATGTGGCTGAGCGCGACGTCGGGGTACTCGCGTGCCACCTCGTTGACCACATCGCGCCACAGCTGCATGGTCTCCAGCACATTGGCCTTGTCCACGGAGCACACGCGTCGCGACCGGCTGCGGGCCGATTGGAACGCGACGTGCGCGATGCGCCGGATTTCGCTTTCGCGATAGCGCATCGTGTCAAACCCTTCGCGCTCGCCCGTCTCGGTGCTGCGCACGCCGCGCGGCTCGCCAAAGTAGATGTCGCCCGTGAGTTCCCGAATGATGAGGATGTCCATGCCTTCGACGACCGCGGGCTTGAGCGCCGAGGCCTCGCCCAGACCCGCGAAGATGCGCGCGGGCCGCAGGTTGGCAAACAACCCCAGCTCCTTTCGCAGACGCAACAACCCCTGCTCGGGCCGCAGCGCGCGCGGCGCGGCGTCGTACTGCGGCCCGCCGACCGCGCCAAACAAGACCGCGTCGCTGCCTCGTGCCAGGGCCAGCGTCGGCGCGGGCAGGGGATCGCCCGAGCGCTCCACCGCAATGCCGCCAACGTCGGCCACCGTGTAGTCGAGCCGCAGTCCATCGGGCTCCAGTGCCCGAAGCACCTTGAGCGCCTCGGCAATGACTTCCGGACCGATTCCGTCGCCGGGCAAAACCGCAACGCGCATCGCGGCCCTCAATCCGAAAGATCCCTGGCCAGCCAGGGGAAGCGACGCAGGCGCGCGGCCTCGAACTCGCGAATCTGCTCGGCGTGGCGCAACGTCAGGCCGATGTCGTCCCAACCGTTGAGAAGGCATTGCTTGCGAAAGGCGTCGATCTCGAAGGCAAGTGCCTCGCCCTCGGGCCGTCGCACCAGTTGCTCGGCCAAGTCGACGACGAGCTCGTAGCCGGGCTGCGCCGCCACCGCCTCAAACAGACCGTCGACAACACGCTCATCGAGAACGATGGGCAAGATTCCGTTCTTGAAGCAGTTGTTGTAAAAAATGTCCGCGAAGCTCGGGGCAATGATGACCCGAAGCCCGAATTCGGCGATAGCCCAGGGCGCGTGCTCGCGACTCGATCCACAGCCAAAGTTTCGCCGCGCCAGCAAGATGGACGCTCCGCGATACCGCGGCAAATTCAGGACGAAATCGGGATTGGGACGGCGCTGGGTCGGATCCTGTCCTGGTTCGCCGCGATCGATGTAGCGCCACTCGTCGAACAGGTTGGCACCGAAGCCGGTACGCCGGATCGATTTGAGAAACTGCTTGGGAATGATCTGATCGGTGTCCACGTTGGCCCGGTCCAGCGGCACAACTAACCCACGATGGTGCGTGAATGCCTGCATGCCGCGGCCGCTTCCGTCTACCCGAACAGTTGACGCACATCGACGAAGCGGCCTGCGACGGCCGCCGCGGCCGCCATCACCGGACTGACCAGATGGGTGCGTCCACCGGGTCCTTGCCGCCCCTCGAAATTGCGGTTCGACGTCGAGGCGCAGCGCTCGCCGGCTTCGAGGCGATCTTCGTTCATGCCCAGACACATCGAGCAGCCCGGCTCGCGCCACTCGAAACCCGCCGCGACGAAAACCCGATCAAGTCCCTCGGCCTGCGCCTGCGCCTTGACCAGCCCTGAGCCGGGAACGACCAGCGCCAGCTTGACGCTGGCCGCGATGTGCCGCCCCTGGACGATACGCGCGGCCGCACGCAAGTCCTCGATGCGCGAGTTCGTGCACGATCCGATGAAAACCTTGTCGATGGCGATGGCCGCAATCGGGGTCCGAGGCTGCAGGCCCATGTACTGCAGGGCCCGCTCGATTCCCTGGCGGCGCACCGGGTCGGGCTCGAGTTGCGGGTCGGGGACCGATCCGCTGATAGGCGCCACCATTTCGGGCGATGTGCCCCAACTCACCTGCGGCTCGACGCTGTCCGTGTCGATTTGGATGACGCGGTCATAGCGCGCCTCCGCGTCGCTTTGCAGGCTCTTCCAATGCTCCAGCGCCAGCTGCCAGTCCGATGCCTTGGGCGCCATCGGTCGGCCGCGTACGTATTCGATCGTCTTGTGGTCCACGGCGACCAGCCCGGCACGCGCGCCGGCTTCGATTGCCATGTTGCACAAAGTCATCCGCGCCTCGATCGAGGCCTCGCGGATCGTCGAACCGCCAAACTCGATCGTGTAGCCGGTACCGCCGGCCGTACCGATGCGCCCGATCAAGGCAAGCGCCAGATCCTTGGTCGTGATGCCGGGACCCAGCGCGCCTTCGATGCGCACCAGCATGTTCTTGGACTTTCGAGCCAGCAAGGTCTGCGTGGCCAGTACGTGCTCGACTTCGGAGGTGCCGATTCCAAACGCCAGCGCGCCCAACGCACCGTGCGTGCTGGTGTGCGAGTCGCCGCACACGAGCGTCATGCCCGGCAGAGTTGCGCCCTGCTCGGGGCCTACGACGTGAACGATTCCCTGGCGCCGGTCGAGAAACGGAAAGTACGCCCCGGCACCGAAGCTGCGGATGTTCTCGTCCAGGGCGCGAATCTGGGCGCGGGACGTGGGATCGGCGACACCGTCGAGGCCACGCTCCCAGCCACGCGTGGGCGTATTGTGGTCGGCCGTCGCCACCACGGAGCTTGCCCGCCAGGGTTTTCGCCCGGCAGCTCGCAGCGCCTCGAAGGCCTGGGGACTTGTGACTTCGTGGACAAGGTGCCGGTCGATGTAGAGCAGGGTCGTACCGTCGGGCTCAACACGAACGACATGCTCGTCCCACAGCTTGTCGTAGAGCGTGCGTGCAACAACCATCAGCGGGCAACCCCGGCTTCGACTGTCGAGTCGACCATTATGCCATGCGTGGCCCTCGCGCGCGGCGCTGATTACGGCGCCCGCGCGGCAATGGCCGGCACGTCCAAACGCACGTCCGCGTTTTGCGCCCGGTGCCACAGCGCATGGTCCATCAGAACCAGCGCCAACATCGCCTCGGCGATCGGCGTGGCCCGAATTCCGACGCAGGGGTCATGGCGCCCCTTGGTCACGACGGTAACGGGCCGCAGTGCGCGATTAACCGAACGACGAGGCAAGCGAATGCTCGAGGTAGGCTTGAGCGCGATCGATACTTCGATGTCCTGGCCGCTGGAGATCCCCCCGAGCACGCCGCCCGCATGATTGGAGAGGAATCCCTCCGGTGTCAACTCGTCGCTGTGTTGCGATCCGCGCTGCGTAATCACGCCAAAGCCGCTACCGAGTTCCACACCCTTGACGGCATTGATCGACATCATTGCACCGGCGATATCGGCATCGAGTTTGGCGGCCAGGGGCGCACCCAGGCCAACGGGAACCGATTGGGCACAGACCCGAACGCGTGCGCCGCAAGAATCGCCGGCCTTGCGCAGCTCATCCATGTACTGCTCCAGGCGGGCTACGACGCTTTTGTTCGGCGCGAAAAACGCGTTGCGGCCGACCTCCTCCCAGTTCTCGAAGGGGATCTCAATGTCGCCCAACTGCTGCAGATGCCCTCGGATCGTGGTGCCGTAAGCCGACCGTAGCCACTTGCGGGCGACCGCTCCCGCAGCAACCATGGGCGCGGTCAGCCGCGCTGAGGAGCGGCCGCCGCCGCGCGGATCGCGCAATCCGTATTTGCGCCAGTACGTGTAGTCGGCGTGCCCCGGGCGGAAGGTATCGACGAGATCATCGTAGTCGTCGCTGCGCTGATCTTCGTTGCGGATCATCAACGCGATCGCGGTTCCCGTGGTTCGGCCCTCGTAGACGCCCGAGAGGATCTGAACCAAATCGGCTTCGCGTCGCTGTGTGACGTGGCGCGACGTGCCGGGCCTGCGTCGGTCCAAGTCGGGCTGGATGTCCGCTTCCGCGAGTTCCATGCCCGGCGGGCAGCCGTCGATGACACAGCCAATCGCCGGGCCATGCGATTCGCCAAAGTTCACTACGCGAAACATATGGCCAAAGATCGAGCTCGTCATCTGGCGTCCCCCAAAGGGCCACGGTGCGATCTTGCGTCTGTTTTTCGCACCCGCGCCTGCATCATCCCATTTTACCGGGCTGCCCTACGGAAGCCTCGCCGCGCGCCACTAGCGCCAGGCTCCGCGCAACCCGGCGACAAGCTCCTGCAAGCGCTCGGGACTGGCGTCGTGCGCAGGGATCGGGGCGCCGATTTCAACGCCGACGCGGGAAAAAAATCCCCGCTCGCGGCGCCGGCGCAGCAGCGCTCCGTGGTGTCGGCTAAACATCGAGCCCCACAAACCGCGCAGGGCGATGGGCACGACGGGCACGGGGTCCGATGCAAGAATTCGGGTCACGCCGGGTCGAAAGCGGTCGAGCTCGCCATCGCGCGTGAGCCCGCCTTCCGGAAAAATGCACACCAAGCCTCCGTCGCGCAGCTCCTCGGAGACACGAGAGAACGCCTGCTCCATCATTGCCGCGTCTTCTCGCATGGAGGCGATTGGAATCGCCTTGACGTGTCGAAATAGCCAGGAGAGCACGGGTATTTCGAAAATGGAGCGATGCATGACAAAGCGCATCGGCCGCGGGCTCACGGCCGACAAGATGAGGGCATCGACGTAAGAGACGTGGTTTGCGACAACAAGCGCGGCACCGTTTTCCGGAATGCGCTCCTGCCCATGGGTGCGCAGCCGGTAGACCAAATTGACCAGAACCCAGGACAAGAAGCGCAGTAAAAACTCGGGCACCTGCAGGTAGATGTAGACGGCCACCGCCGCGTTGAGCAGCGCGGTGATCAGAAACAGCTGCACGATGCTCGCCCCGAAACCTCGCAAAACGAGCACCGCGTAGCCGTTGGCTACGATCATGAAGACGGCGTTGAGAATATTGTTGGCGGCAATGATGCGCGCGCGCCGCGCGGGCGGGCAGCGCGTCTGAATGAGCGCGTAGAGCGGAACGCTGTACAAACCGGCGCAAAACGACAGGCCAAACAAATCGGTGAGGACGCGCCAGTGCGCCGCGTGGGCCATGAACTGGCCGGCCGTTTGCAATTGACCCAGGGGCTGCGCAGGGATGGCGAAAAACAGGTCGATGCCAAAAGCGGTCATGCCGATCGATCCCAGCGGCACCAGGCCAATCTCCACCATGCGGTGCGAAAGCCGCTCGCAAGCCACGGCGCCAATGGCGATACCGATCGTAAATACCGCAAGCAGCAAGTTGGCGAGCGAGGGACCACCGCCAAGGACGTCGCGCGCGAAGGCCGGGAACTGGGTGAGAAACAGCACCCCGAAGAACCACATCCATGAGATGCCCATCATGGAAAGAAACACGGCGCGCTGCTCCGCGGCTAAGCGCAAATTGCGCCACAAAACACGAACCGGGTTCCAATCGACGACCAGGGCTGCATCGACGGCAGCCGTCCTGGGGATGCCCAGGCTTGCAAGCACTCCGACGAGCGCCAGGGCCACGCAGGTGACCGCGGCGTACGTAGGTCCGCTTTGTCCCTGGTCCAAAAGGACCCCGCCGACGATGGTTCCCAACAAGATGGCAACGAAGGTCCCCATCTCGACCATGCCGTTGCCCCCCACGATTTCGGCCGCGCTCAGGTGCTGGGGCAGGTACGCGTACTTGGCCGGCCCGAACAAGGTCGAATGCACGCCCATGAGAAAGGTGCAACCGAGCAAGACGGCAAATTGCCCGTAGACAAAGCCCCATGCGCCCAGCAGCATGATGAGGACTTCGAGCAGTTTGACCGCGCGCATCATCGTTGCCTTGTCGAACTTGTCGGCAAGCTGTCCGCTCGTGGCCGAAAACAGCAGAAACGGAAGGATGAAGGCGGCAGCGATCAGGTTCGCGGCCGTCGAGGCGTCGAGCTTCGAGACGCTCGCTCCCCCGTAGGTGACCAACAGGGTGAAAGAGAACCGGAAGACGTTGTCATTGGCGGCACCGCAAAACTGGGTCCAGAAAAACGGCGCGAACCGCCGCTGCCCCAACAGCGCAAAAGCGCCGCCACGAGTCATTCGGCCATGGCCTGCGCAAGCCCCAAACCGGAGAGATACGCCGACTCCACGCGCGAACCACCGCACCAGTCCCCCGCGAGTCCGATCGCCCGCTCGGAATCCCACAGGTAGGTCTCGGCAAGAGCCTGTATCGGCGTGGAGACGCGCCAGCGCAGCGCGCTGCATGATTTCTGAGCCAGCGGCCGCGCCAAGCGCGCCGCAAAGGCCCGCTGCATCCAGCGCGCGGCATCGTCAACGGACATGTCGATGAAATTTCGTGACCATCTCGAGCGCGCGTGCAGCAGCCAGCGCTCGGCCGATCCCTGGCCTTTTTGCCGCATCGGCTTGGAGCTGTCGCGAGCGACCCACGACAGAATCGGGTCGTCTGTAATCACCGCGGCATCGAACTCGATTCCGCTGGGCCGAGACAGAGCCAGGCTCGCGGCCCAGCACGAATCCCAGCGCACCGTCTCCAGGCGTGGCGCAAAATCGGTTTCCGTACGCACCAGGCGCAACGCCTCGATTGAGGGAATAGCCAAAACCAGCGCGTCGAATCCGACGATGCCCAGCTGCCGCTCCCGGGGGTCAAAGAGGTACCACTCCGAGGAGCCTCGGGCGATACGACCCACTTCGGCCTCAAAAACGATGTCCAGATCGCGCGCCAGGTAGCTGGCGATACTTTGCATCGTGGGCACACCAACAAAGCGCGCTGCGCCCGCAGCAACCGGCGCGATCTGGCCGTTACTGAGTTCGGCAAGGTTCGCCTCCCAGGTGCGCACCAGGTCGACGCCGACCCAGCGGTGCACCTGCTTGGCAAAGAGCTCGGTTTGGACGGTAAAGAACTGGGCGCCAACGTCGAAGGAACCGGCGTCCGATTGCAGGCTCGCCAAACGCCCGCCGGGTCCTGCGTTGCGCTCAAAAACCGTGACCCGAGCGCCCCGATCGACGAGTTCGCGCGCGCACGTAAGCCCGGCAACACCCGCGCCAACGATCGCGATGTGCAGCTGCGTTCGCAGACCTGGCACGGGCTCCGTCATTAACCGCTAACGCTCTCCGACTGCGGCCAATCGCGGATGTAGTCTTTGAGCATGCGATTTTCGTAGCCCTGCTCCTCGAGCACGGCCCGTGCCACATCGTGAAATGAAATCACGCCCGCCAGCGTCTTATCGTCCATAACGGGAATGTACCGCACCCGCAAATCGAGCATGATGCGCCGCAGATCGTTGACGTCGGTTTTTGCCTCGACGCTGGTCGGGTGCCCATCCATGAATTCGCGCACCAATCCTTTGCCGATCCGCCCGTCGTTTGCGCGCAGCGCCCGGAATACCTCGCGAAAAGTCAGCATACCCGCCAACCGTCCGTGATCCATGACCACAACCGAGCCGATATCGAACTCTGTCATTGTCTGTACCGCAGACCACAGGGTTGCATCGGGAGCCACCGTGTACAGCGCATTGCCCTTGGCACGTAACACGTCTCCTGCATTCATCCATTCCTCCCATCGCAATCGCAAGCAGCACTACTGCTACGGTACCCACGATACGACAACTTGGCGTTCGTGGGAACGAATTCCACCGATGGTGCATTGCGATACAGTCCCGTGCCTGCGCAAGCGTCTTGCCGCTGCAGGAGGCCTCGAAGGCCCGCCGACGCCGCCCCGGCGCCCTTGCAGGCTCATGGCCCGTCCCGTTTCCTTGCCGCGCCGCACGACGGCATAATCGCGAATCCGATACGACGAAACGTCATGGACGCACGCGCAGACCTCTACGCCCCCATCGAACCGTACGACACCGGGATGCTGACCCTGGACGGCGTACATACAATGTACTGGGAAACCAGCGGCAATCCCCGGGGCGTGCCCGTCGTTTTCCTGCACGGCGGGCCCGGGGGCGGAAGCGCGCCGGAGCACCGGCGCTTCTTCGATCCGGCGTTTTTCCGCGTCGTGCTCTACGACCAGCGTGGCGCTGGTGCGTCGACCCCCTTTGCGGAAATTGCGCACAACACCACGCAGCACCTTGTGGCCGACCTGGAGCGGCTGCGCGAGCATTTGGGAATCTCCCGATGGCTGCTCTTTGGGGGTTCCTGGGGCAGCACCCTGGCTTTGGCCTATGGCCAGACGCACCCGCAGCGCTGTCTGGGTTTTGTCCTTCGCGGCGTCTTTCTGGGTAGAGCAAGCGAAGTGCATTGGTTCTTCCACGGTGCACGCCAAATTCATCCCGAGGCCTGGCGAAAATTTGTCGAGATGCTCCCCGAGGCCGAGCGTGGCGACCTTCTGGCCGGATACCGCCGACGGCTGTTTAACATCGACCCGAAGATCCACATGCCCTTTGCCCGTGCCTGGAGCGAATACGAGGGGACGTGTTCCACGCTCGTTCCCAATCCCGAACTCGTGCGCGAGTTCTCCGACGATGCCTTGGCGCTGGCACGCTTGGAGGCGCACTTTTTTGCGCACCACTGCTTTCTCGCCCCCAATCAGCTGCTCACCAATCTCTACCGCATCCAGCACCTGCCCGCGTCCATCGTGCATTCACGCTATGACGTGGTTTGTCCCATCGTGAGCGCCGATGAGTTGGCACGCGCCTGGCCCGGCGCGCGTTACACGGTTGTGCCCGACGCGGGCCACTCCGTGTGGGAGCCATCGGTCCGCGCCGCGGTCGTGCGGGAAGTCGAACTATTCAAGCGGCGGCTAGCTCCGCTCGCGGGGTCGCAGACGTTGCGCACGGTGTCGCGTGCTCGCTGAGCACGTTCGAGCAGCCGATCCGGTGATCTGCAACCACGACCGCGCCCAGGACTCTGGGCATGGCCTTTTGCTGCTCGGGTTCGTCGCCTTTGTCGTGCTGCTTTGGAGCGCGCTGCCCGCGCTGCTGCAAAGCGTCCCCCATGCGGACAACGTCGAGCAGCTCAATTGGGCGCACGCCCTGCAATGGGGATATTTCAAGCACCCGCCGTTGCCCACTTGGCTCTTGTACGCGGGCATTGCCGTCTTCGGGCGCAGCGCCTTTCTCACCTACGCCCTTGCGATGGCGTGCGTCGGTGCGACCCTGATCGTGTTGTGGCGCTGTGCGCTACTTGTGCTGGACCACGACGACGCCCTGCTCGCCGTTTTGCTGAGCAGTGCCGATTATTACCTCATGGGTCGCGGCTCTTTTCTGAACCATAACACGGTGATGCTCCCCTTCGTGGCCGCGAGCGCCTGGGCCGTGCTGCGCATCATTCGGGACGAACAAGCCGCCGGGGGGACCGTAGTGCCCTGGGCTTTGCTGGGAATCGCCCAGGCTTTTGGACTGCTCACGAAGTACCAGATGGCAATCATCATTGCCGCGAGCGCCCTGGCGCTGGGGATATCCGGTTCGTGGCGTCGCCCGCGGTTTTGGCGCCACGTCGCGCTCTGCGGGCTCGTGACGGCGCTTCCGCTGGTGCCACACCTCTTGTGGCTGGAGCGCCACGAGTTTTCCACCTTTGCCTACGCGGGCCACAGTCTGCTCGCCGGCCTTCCCGCGGGCGAGCGGCTGCTCCACTCGGCGGGCTTTGTCGCCCAGCAGCTCGGACGGCTCGCCCCGGCGCTGATCGCCCTTGCAATGGCGGTTTTCATCGAACGTGCGCAGCGCAATCGGCGAGCGGCCAATGTGGCGGAACGTGAGCCACAACGCGCCGAGACGCCAGCGCCACAGCAGCGGGCGCTCGCGATCCTGGCGCTCATGCCTCTAGCCACAGTGCTTGCACTGGTCCTCTTGGTCGGGGTTGCGCCGCAAAACCACTGGGGAGCCTCGACAACGCTGCTCCTGCCGCTGTACGCCGTCACGCTGTTGCGCAAACAAAACCGCCCCAGACCCCGAATCGGCCTCATGGCGGTTCTGAGCGTGCATGCGGCCGCGCTCGTATGGAATGTCGTCGTCGCGACTCGCGAGCCCGGCTTTCATCACTCCTTTGCCGCGCAGCCTCTGGCCGCCTTGGCGCTTGCCCACTGGCAAGCCAACACGGACGGCCGCCTGACGATCGTCATTGGCCCGGACTGGGAGGCAGGAGCGATCGCGCTGGAACTGCCCACACATCCGGCGGTCCTGCCCGACGGGGACCGCAGCCAGGCGCCCTGGATCAGCGATGAGCAACTTGCCCGCTGCGGTGCTCTGGTTTTGTGGCGGCCCGAGCAACCAGCGCAGCAGCAAATCGGCGCGCAATTTGCGCAACGCCTGCAGGCGCCCGTCGAGTTGCGCACCCCCGTACCGCATGGGGCCGTATCGGCCATCGCGGCGGGAGTGATCGCACCGAGCTCTGGCGGCTGCTAGGCGCAAAATCCCGCGTGCTACCGTTGCCCGCATGAAGCAGCTGCTCGTCTTTTGCCGCGTTGTCGACTGGATTAGCGACAAGCTCGCGTGGGTAGCCGCGTTTGCCGTACTGGCCGCCTGCCTGATTAGCGCGGGCAACGCCGTGATCCGCTACGCACTGGACGTCTCTTCCAACGCCTGGCTCGAAATTCAATGGTACCTCTTCGCCGTGACCGTCATGCTCGGGGCGCCGTATGTACTGCGTCGCAATGAGCATGTGCGCGTCGACATCTTTTATTCGCGCCTGCACGGTAGAGCTCCGGTGCTTCTTGATCTTCTGGGTCTTGCGTGTTTTCTGCTGCCTGTCATGGCGATCTTGTTCGTCTTGTCCTGGCCCATTTTTGTGCGCACTTTCGTGAGCGGCGAAGTCTCCTCCAACGCGGGAGGTCTGTTGCGCTGGCCAGCGATGCTGATGCTGCCCCTGGGCTTTGGCCTCGTTTGCCTGCAGGCGTTGGCGGAAATCATCAAGCGCGTTGCTTACTTGCGCGGCGCAGGTGGTCTGGACGCGCAATACGAAAAGCCGCTGCAGTGAGTATTGAGAATTTCCCCCCGGTGATGTTCGCCGGGCTCGTGGTGATCATGCTCGTCGGATTTCCGGTGGCCTTCTCCCTTGCCGCATTGGGAATGGGCTGCGCCGCCTATGCGATCGCCATGGGGTGGTTCGAGCCGGCTTTTCTGATCAACCTGCCCCTCAACGTCTTCAATATTCTGTCCAACGACCTGCTGCTGGCCATTCCGTTTTTTACGATGATGGGCAGCATTTTGGAAAAATGCGGTTTGGCCGAGGACATGCTCGATTCGATGGGCCAGCTCTTTGGCACGGTGCGCGGCGGACTGGGCTACTCGGTCATTATCGTCGGCTTCATCTTGGGCGCCATCACAGGTACCGTGGCCGGCCAGATCATCGCCATGGCACTGATTTCACTGCCCGTGATGATCCGCTACGGCTACAACATGCGCTACACCACCGGCGTCTTGGCCGCCTCCGGCACCATCACCCAGCTCGTGCCGCCGTCTCTCGTGTTGGTCGTGCTGGCCGACCAGCTGGGCCGCTCGGTGGGCGACATGTACAAGGGCGCATGGGGTCCGTCCCTCTTGCAGGTGCTGATTTTCGCGCTGTACACGTTTGTGCTCGGAGTCCTGCGTCCGCAAGATGTACCGGGTGTCGACAAGTCGGCTCGCACGCATACGGGCTGGCGCCTGTGGGCACGCTGCCTGCGGGGCATCGTTCCCTCCGCGATTCTGATTTTCGCGGTTCTCGGCAGCATGGGCGGCCTACCGTGGATGGAAACGGCCATCTGCACTCCGACCGAGGCCGGCGCGATGGGTGTGGTCGGCGCCATGGTGCTCGCCGGGCTGCACGGACGCCTCACCTGGCCGCTGCTGCGCGATGCGATGCACGGCACTATGCGCATTACGGCAATGGTCGTTTTCATTCTCATTGGCGCGCGCGTCTTCTCACTGGTCTTTCAGGGCGTCGATGGCGCGCGCTGGATCGAGCAACAACTCACGAGCCTGCCTGGTGGACAGATTGGATTTCTGGTCTTCATTAACGTCTTTGTGTTCTTCCTGGCGTTTTTCTTGGATTTCTTCGAAATCGCCTTCATCATCATCCCGATGATCGGCCCGGTTGCCGAGAAGATGGGTATTGACCTCATCTGGTTTGGCGTGATGCTGTGCGTGAACATGCAGACGAGCTTCATGCATCCCCCGTTTGGCTTCGCGCTGTTTTACTTGCGCGGAATCGCCGATTCCCTCTTCAAGGAACGCCGAATCCCGCGACCGGTCTCCTCCCCCGACATCTATTGGGGTGCGCTGCCTTGGGTTGGCATGCAGCTCATTCTCGTCGTCATCGTGATCTTCGTGCCCCAATCGGTGACGGTTTTCTTGGAAAAAACCAAAAACCTCGACCTGGAAAAAATCCAAATCGAGACGCCCCAAGCCCCTTCGGCCCCCAACGACAGCAATCTGGACGAACTGTTTCGTCGCAGCGGCGTGCCACAGCGCAAGTAATTGTGCGGTTTGCCTGTCGGCGCGGCTTCGCTTCTCACACCTTCTCTTTGCGCCTGCTCGTTTTGCCGCGCACCCGCGGATCCGAAGCCGCTGCACAGACGGACTGCTGTCTCGGGTCCTGAGTCAAAACACGTACGTATTTCGCGTCTTACCAAGCGCTTTTGCCGCGAGTAGGCTCAAAACGTCGGCGGCGCAAGCCGCGGCATCGCTCCGTGCCAAGGAGTTGTTCTGCGTACTCGCGCCGTGCCCCGATGGTGTTTCGGATCTTTCCTCTCATGAGGAGACTGCCATGAAGCAAGTCCATCGCACCGTTGGCATTGCCAGCATTGTGTTGCTCTTCACCTGCGGATCGGCCTGGGCCGGTTCCGACACCACACGCGATCGGGTCCGAGCCGAGTTAGCTGCGGCTCGGCAGGCTGGCGCCCTGTCCGAAGGCGAGCCCGAGATCGCCCCGCGCGACAGGTTCCCGTGGCTATACCCGGCTTCGGATTTGACCGGGCCGCCGAGCACGCGCGCAGAGGTCCGCGCTGAAGCTGTCAAGGCAGTACAAACAGGTACCCAAGCCGGTGGCTTCGGCGGCATGAGCAAAAGGGAACTATTCCCGGGCGAATATCCGATCAGCGAGGCCGCCCGAAGCCTCGCGCACTCGGGCGCGCCAGGCCGCGCAAATTAATTCGGAAGCGTTCTTCTGGCACCTGCCGGCTGGCGCGCGGCATTTGCGGCCGATCCCGATTGCCGGCTTGACCGCCATTGGCGTCGGTGCCGGCGCACGGCTCTCGTACCGACGCAAGATTTGGCACGCAGGCGACCGTAACTGCCTATAGGGGCCCGGCGCACGCCGACGCAGGGCCTAGCCTTTGCCTGGGCGCCGATCCTCGTCGCGGGCGCGACGGTCCGTCGCCACGCAGCCCACGCGCCACCGTCGGAAGTACCACGAGTGGGCCACCCGCGAGCCCGCAGCGATTGCGTGTTCGGCAGCTATTTCTTTCCTCGCTTCCACTGCACGTTATCGCCCAAAATGCATATCGCCGGAATCACGAAAGTGATGAGTCCAAAAATGATGTACAGAGTGAGCATGGTCGCACCCCCTTTACATCGGATTAGAGCGCTTGCCGCAGCGATCGTTCGGCTGGCGCGCAACCGATGCGGGACTGGCGCAGCACTTCGCCAGGCACGATTCTCTGTCGATTCGGACGCGAGGATACGCGCGGTCGCAATCCGTGCGCGGCGCCGTGCACCTGCGCTCAGAGCTTTTGCGCTTGCATGAACTCGTCGAAACCCGCTTCGGCGAATCGAAACCAGAGATTTTCGTCGCGCCGAAACACGTTGTAGTCCTGGTAAACCTTCCTCCAGTACGGGTTCTTCGCCGACAGTTCATCGTAGTACTGCATCGATGTCTTGAACGCGGCTTCCATCATGTCGCGCGGAAAAGCGTGCAACTTCGTGCCGCTTGCGTAGAGTTGCTTCAGGGCAATAGGGTTTTTCACGTCGTAATTGGCCTGCATGTCGACGTGGCAATGCGCCGCCGCCGACTCGACCATGGCCTTGTAGCTCGAGGGCAGTGCCTCCCATGCCTTGATGTTTACAAACAAGTCGAGCTGCGGTCCGCCCTCCCACCATCCGGGGTAGTAGTAATGCTGCGCGATCTTGTTAAAGCCGAGCTTCAAGTCATCGTAGGGGCCGACCCACTCGGCCGCGTCGATCGTCCCCTTCTCGAGCGCCGGGTAAATGTCGCCGCCCGGAATATTCTGCGGCACGCCTCCGATGCGCTCGATAATGCGGCCGCCAAAACCCCCAATGCGAAACTTCAGCCCCTTCATGTCGGCGAGTGACTTGACTTCCTTGCGAAACCAGCCTCCCATCTGCGCTCCGGTATTGCCGGCTGGGAAGTTGATGATGTTGTAGTTGCGATAGAACTCGCGCATCAGCGTGAGGCCGTTGCCGTGATACATCCATGCCGAGGTCTGCCGCGAATTCAGCCCAAAAGGAATGCAACAACTCAGGGCGAAGGTCTCGTCCTTGCCGAAGAAGTAATAGGCCGCCGTATGCGCGCACTCGACCGCGCCTTGCTGCACAGCGTCGACCACACCAAAGGCGGGCGTGATTTCTCCGGCCGCGTGCACCGAGATCTGGAACTTGCCCTCGCTCATCACGGAGATTTGGCGTGCAAAAAGCTCGGCAGCTCCGTATATGGTGTCCAAATTCTTGGGAAAACTCGACGCCAGACGCCAGCGTACCGACGGCTCGGTTGCAACGGCCGGTGCTGCCAGGATGGAGCAGCCTGCCGCCATGCCGGCTCCGGCACGCGAAAGAAAACCACGACGCCGCATGTTCATTCCTCGTATCCGACACGGCCGTACCGCGGGTTTGCGAAGCAGCCGCGCCGCCGTCGACTTCGTTGGATTCTATTCGGTTGCGGCATGGACACGCACCGCAACGCGCAACTGATGTTTGCCGCCGCCCTGAACGACACCGCGCAAGGGCGCGACATCGCCATAATCGCGCCCAATTGCCAGCCGAACGTGGCCCGTCAAAGGAATTACATTGTTGGTTGGGTCAAATTCCACCCACCCGTAGCGGGGACAGAAAACCGACACCCAGGCATGCGAGGCCTCGGCCCCGACTGGCGTCGGATCGGCGGCTGTGCTTGGCGCGGTTGCCGATCGCGGCTGGGGGCACAGATATCCGCTCACGTAGCTCGCCGCCAGACCAAGCGAACGCAGACACCCGATCATCACGTGCGTAAAGTCCTGACAAACTCCGGCACGGGCGGCAAAGGCTTCAAGCATCGGCGTGCTCACATCCGTGCTGGTCGCGTCGAAGCGAAAATCTTTGTGGATACGCTGCATGAGGTCGCGCGCCGCCTCGAGCAACGGGCGGCCCGGAGCAAAGGATTCTCGAGCGTACGCGCCCAGCGCGGGATCGCGCGAAATGCGCGGCGAGCGAAAGCAAAACTCCGAGGCTGCCGCGTAGGGTGCTCCGGCAACATATTGCAGCGATGCGCGCACCGCCTCCCAGGCGGGACTCGCACCGACGTCAACGTGTCCGAAGCGCGGTTGCAGGCGCACCCGAGAGTGCGTGCGCACGCGCAGTGCTTCGTGCGCCGCGGTCAGGGCAAAGTAGGTGCGCAGATTGCCAAAGTAGTCGGCACCGGTTTGGACACCGGCAGGAGGCGGGGCGATCTCCAGACGGAAGTCCTGCACCTGCTGCCCGACGAGCGATCGCGGAGTCAAATGTGCCAGGTGCTGCGCGAAACCAACGGCAGACGAGTAGTGATACTCCGTGTCGTGCTCGACAATGAGTTCCTGGGTCATACGATTTGGTTGCGTAGCGACTCGGAGTGGCTGAAAAAGCGCAGTCCGATGTCGTTGGACAGGGACCTGGCCGACGCAATGAGCGCACGCGCGAGCTTCGGCAGGTGCGTGCAAGACGGCTCACCGTCACGCGCACAAAGCTCGCTCAAGAGCAGGTGCCGGGGCCGTGCAAATCGCTCAGGCTCGCTCCACTCGATGCGTTGACCGGTCGTCGCGCACAATTCCTTGAGCTCGCGACCAATCAAGTCGACAGTGCACGCCAGCGAGCGCGGATTGTCGATTTCCAACACCAGCAGATCGACCAAGGCTGTCATATCCCGTTGCCCCTGATACCGCGACCGATAGGTGATGGTGCTGTTAAACAGCGCGAGCAGCAGGTCAAAGCCCGGCTCGTGCTGCACGGAGGTCGTCTCGACGAATGCAAGCAGTACCTGGCTCATGCAGATGAGGCGCTCGATCTGGCGGCCGACCGCGAGCAGTCGCCAGCCGTCGTCGCGCGTCATACCGTCGGCTTGCGCGCCGGTTATGGCGCCGAGTCCCACCGCCAGTCCGCCGAGCGCACCCAAGGCGTCCTCGAGCGTCAGCGCCTGCTTGTCGTCGGCGTGACGCATCGATGCCGCGTAGCGTTCCACGGTGGCCGTGATCTGGTGCCAGTGCTCGAAAGCAAGGCGGTCGCGGATCTGTGCTGCCGCCCCGGCCAGCGCGCTCAGGTCAAACGCGACACTGCTGGCCTCGTCATC
>Ga0187769_10000637_pt1 | contig 19499 bp, 20 predicted proteins | sample 0116_SJ02_MP02_1_FD_133140 | JGI IMG/M metagenome (GOLD analysis project Ga0187769, IMG submission 133140) | Tropical peat soil microbial communities from peatlands in Department of Meta, Colombia - 0116_SJ02_MP02_10_MG | ecosystem: Environmental > Terrestrial > Soil > Wetlands > Peat | place... | reverse complement strand
GCCGCGCGGCGCATCGGCCTAGAGGACGGGCTGTATCGCTTCATGCGCTATCCCAACAAGGAAATCACCGTCTACATCCCGGTGATCATGGATGATGGCCGCCTGCAAGTTTTCATCGGCTATCGCGTGCAGCATTCGAAGGTGCGCGGGCCGGGCAAGGGCGGCATTCGCTTCTCGCCGGACGTCACGCTCGATGAAGTGCGCGCGCTCGCGAGTTGGATGACGTGGAAGTGCGCCGTGGTGAATATTCCCTTCGGCGGAGCCAAGGGCGGCATAATTTGCGATCCGAAAAAACTTTCTGCTGGCGAGATCGAACGCATCACGCGCCGCTACACGGCCGAACTCTCCGATTGGTTCGGTCCGGAGAGCGACGTTCCCGCCCCGGATCTCGGCACCGACGAGCAAACGATGGCCTGGGTGATGGACACCTACTCGATGCACTATCACCACACCGTCACCGGCGTCGTGACGGGCAAACCGATTGACATCGGCGGTTCGCGCGGACGCCGTGAGGCCACGGGCCGTGGCATTCTGATGGTCTGCGACAAGGCCGTGGAGAAACTTGGGCTGAAGCGCGAGAGCACGCGCGTCATCGTGCAGGGTTTCGGAAACGTCGGCTCGATTGCAACCCTGCTGATGAATCAGGCGGGCTACAAGATTGTCGGCGTCGCCGACGTGGCCGGCGCGCTCTACAACGAGAATGGTTTCGACGTGCCGAAGCTCCTGGACTGGGTCCATGGCTCGGGCCGGGCGCTCGCAGAATTTCCGGCCGGCGGCGCGCATTTTCCCCCGCAGGATGTTCTCTTTCAGCCGTGCGACATCGTCGTACCCGCCGCCGTGGAAAACCAAATCACCAGCGAAAACGCGCATCGCCTGCAGACGCGCATCCTCTGTGAAGGCGCCAACGGGCCATGCACCGCCATGGCCGATGAAATCGTGGACAAGAAAGGGATCTTCGTTGTTCCGGACATCCTCGCCAACGCCGGCGGAGTGACGGTCAGCTATTTCGAGTGGGTGCAGGATCGCCAGGGCTATTTCTGGCGCGAGCGCGAGGTGAACGAGCGACTCAAGGACGTCATGGAGCACAGTTTCGACGAAGTCGTGCGCTACGCAGAGATTCACGGCGTGAGCAACCGCATCGCGGCCTATATCCTTGCCATCGACCGCGTCGCCTCCGTATTGAAGCTGCGTGGCATCTACGCGTAGCGCGGGCGCGGCCGCAAGTTAGTGCTGGATTTTTCCGTCCGCCTCGGCTAAACAGGATGTTCGCCGGGCTCGTGAGTCCACCCGCTTCGGCAGCGCCCGCCGCCCCGGGTCATACGGACCGGCTGTGGTTTTCGTTCCTATGGACCTAAACGTGATTTCACACGGCCACGCCAAGGCCGAAGAAGATCACCGCCGCGAGCTGTGCGTCGCCGGACGCTGGTTGCGCGAGCGCGGCTTCGTTGTGGCCACCGAGGGCAACCTGTCCGTGCGCCTGGATGCCGGCCGCATCCTCGTTTCGCCCCGCTCGCGCTCAAAGGGCGCGCTCCTCCCGCAAAGCCTCATCGTCGCCGAGATCGAAAGCCGCAATTTCCCTGGCGAAAAAGACGTCAGCAGCGAGATCGGCATGCATCTTCTTTTCTACCGCCTGCGCCCGGAAGTCAACGCCGTCGTCCACGCGCATCCGCCGGTCGCCTGCGGTTTTGCTGCGGCGCATACGCCGCTCAACAAGGCGCTCCTCGCCGAGATGGTGGTGGCGCTGGGCGCGGTTCCCGTGGCGCCGTACGCGACGCCGGGCACGCCGGAACTCTCGGAAGCGCTCGAGCCGTTCGTAACGCATCACGACGCGATCCTGCTCGCCAATCACGGCGCAGTGACCTGCGGCCGGGACCTTCTCTCGGCTTTCTACAAAATGGAATTGGTCGAACAGTACGCGCGCGTCGCCCTCGTCACCGAGATTCTCGGCAAACAATCCTTGCTTTCTGGCAGCGATGTGGAAAAATTGCTCGCGGCGCGCGGTCGCTATGGTTTGCCGGACCCGAACCTGTCAGGGATCCTGCCCATTGTGACGTCCGGCGCGGACTCGGATGAAGAAGAGCCACAGCGGATTTCCATGACGCGCGCGGAGCTGGAAGCGCTCATCGAAGAAGCGCTGCGAAACGATCGCGCGCGCCGCTGAACGGTTCGCAGAGGGATCGGCCCGCTGGGATTGGATTTGACGGCAGCGCCGGCATCTCCCGCGTGACGGGAGCCTTGCCGGCCTGGAGGAAAGCGAATGGGTGAAGCACTCGGCATGATCGAGACGCGCGGCCTCGTGGCGATGATCGAGGCCTCCGACGCCATGGTGAAAGCGGCCAAAGTGACGCTCGTCGGCTGGGAAAAGATCGGCTCCGGTTATGTCACCGCGATGGTCCGCGGCGACGTGGCGGCCGTCAAAGCGGCCACCGACGCCGGCGCAGCCGCCGCGCGCCGCGTGGGCGAGCTGATTGCGGTGCACGTCATCCCGCGGCCGCACCAGTCGCTCGAGGACGCGCTGCCCATCGGCAAGTCGGCAATGGTCGCGTCGGCGCACTGAAGCGCGCTCTGAGAATCTCGGCGCGGGACGCCGTCATTCTGAGGGCCCGGATGTGTCGGGGGCCGAAGAGTCCTTCGCTCCTCGTGAATTCTTTCTCCGAGCAAAAGTCTCCGGTGGGGGGAGCCTTCGCGGCAAAAAATGATTCTCGCGCGCATCGTCGGCACCGTGGTCTCGACGCGAAAGGACTCGCGCCTCGAAGGCAAGAAGCTCCTCGTTGTGAAGCCCATCTCCCCCGAAGGCGCCGATGAATCCGGTTATATCGTCGCGGTGGATACCGTGGACGCCGGCTTCCGCGAAACCGTGCTGATCGTCACCGGCAGTTCCGCGCGCAACGCCTCCGAATGCAAGGACCGCCCCGTGGACGCCGCGATCGTCGGCATCGTGGACACGGTTCATCTCGACGCGAAGCACCAGGGCGAACTCGCCGCCGCGCGCAGGAAGTGAGCCCGTGCTGCTCGGGCGCGTCATCGGCAACGTCGTCGCCACGGTGAAGAACGCCTCGCTCGACGGCAAGAAACTCCTCATCGTTCAGCCGCTCGACCGCCAGGGCCGCGAAACCGGCAAGCCGCTGGTCGCCATCGATTCGGTCGGCGCGGGCGAGGGCGAGATGATTTACTGGTGCCGCGGACGCGAGGCCAGCTTCGCGTTTCTGCCCGAGATCGTCCCCACCGAGGCCACCATCGTCGCCATCGTGGATACCGTGAATATCCCCGCGAAGAAAGCTGGCAGCGCCCCATGAAGTACAGCCGATTTACGGCTTATGGCACCAGGCCACATTTTGTCATTCTGAGCGGAGCGTCTTGCGCGGCGGTTTGTGCCGGGCAGCGCAGTGAAGAATCTAGCGGTTCCGCGCGACTGACGATGCGAAGCCGAGTGATCGCCGGTGCGAAACTCGGGAGCGGAGTTCCCTTGTGCTGATCGGGCGCGTCATCGGAGATGTCGTTGCGACGCAGAAAGCGCCCTCGCACGAGGGCCGCAAAATCCTCGTCGTCCAGCCGCTTGAGCTCGACGGCAGCGATCGTGGCGACCCCGTCCTCGCGCTCGACGCCGTGGACGCCGGCATCGGCTCGCGCGTGCTGATCGCCACCGAGGGCTTTGCCGCCATGACCGCCGTCGGCCGGCCGGATTCCCCCATCGATATGGCCGTCATCGGCGTCATTGATGCCGTAGAGATTATTGACGGCGCAATGTGATGCAGCACCCGAGCGCCCGAGACGCCATGAGCCTGCCTCCATCGCCACTCACGAGAATCGGGATCGTCATGTTGGGCGTGGCCAGCGTCGCCCGCTCGATCGCTTTCTATCGCGATCTCCTCGGCCTCAAACTGCAAACGGAATTCCCTGGCTTCGCGTTTCTTGAAGCGGGCGGAGTCACGCTCGTAGTGAGCGAGCCGCTGGCGAAAGCCCTGGGCGCGGGCCCCGGCAACGCCGAAGTGATTTTTCCCGTCGAAGACGTCCGCGCCGCCTACGAGGCCCTGCGCGCACGCGGCCTCGCCTTCTCGCAGGAACCGCGCAACATCTCCGGGCCGATGTGGGCCGCCAACTTCGCCGACCCGGACGGCCATCGCCTCTCCGTCTTCGGCCCCGAACGTAAAGCGTAAGAAGCCATCTCATATATCGTTTCTGCAGGAGGGCACGGCGGAACCTCTCCCGTCCCGGTCGGGAGTCGTCCCGAAAAGCGGAGCGAAGTCATGGGTTTTGACCCCTGAAGCTCCTGGATGCTTGGCCGGAAAGGCGGGTCTCCGCCCGCCGTTGAACCAACGTGGTCATCCCCAGGGGTCCGCCGTGGCGGACGATGAGGGATCTCTCCGTTCCTCGCTGGGAAACCTACTCGACCAGCGTGTAAATCTCGCGCCGGCCGCCGCGGATCATCTTGCGAAGCCTCCCGTAGGACTCCTGCCACGCCGCGTCGGCGAAAATCGCTTTCAGCGCGCCCTCGTACTGCGAAAGGCTCGTGAAATCGCTCTCCAGAACCAGCGTGTAGTAATCGCCGGTCAAATCAGTCATCACTCTTCCAATCTGGTAGCCAAGCCTCTTCGCAATTCCCCTGTGCTCTCTGAGAATTTCCTTGGCCGCTTTCATTTGCTCCGGTTCGATGTGAAAGACGTCACGCACGACGATCATGTTTTCTCCTCCTCGGCACGATCGGGAATGGGGTCGCTTGGCTCCTTTCTTCCGAGCCCCGGTTTCTGGGGTCCGGTGGACCGCAACGGGGTCGCGAGACCGGACCTTGGTCGCTAGCGCAACCGAGCGTTCTCGGAAGAAGGAGCCGGCAACGTCATCTAATCAGCCTCCCCCACCAAGCGCGAGATACCGAACCCCGCTCGAATTCCTCCAGCACTACAAATCTCAACGAACGGAAGCCGAGTGCCACCAATCAGGTGGACGAGTGCGGAGGATTGACCGCTCGTTGCATCGAGGAGTATAAGCATGTCCGGCCTCATCGCGAACCTGAATTCGCGCCCTGCCTGAGGTGTTCCTGGCGTAGTTGATCTTATAAGTCCGTACGAAATTTGACGCCCTAACGAAAGCACCGGATGGAATCTGCATTCTGAACAATGACAGGCTTTTGGATGCTTCGCCACTCAGGGCAGAGGAGGTGCCAAGGGCCGCAGCATGGGAGAGAAGATCCATATGATCAAACTGAACAGGACGATCGTGACGTTGGCAGCCTGCTTTTCGGCGGCGGTCGCTTTGGGCCAAGGAACAGCTAATTCCAAGGACGCAGAGTCTCTGACTTCGGCGCAGACGGAGAAGTCCACGTCAGAAGGTGCAAGTGGCAGTGCAACCCCGCGCCAGAGCGTCGCTGCGCCTGTGACGGCTTCCGTACTGCGTGTACTCAGGATATCCCATCCTGTCACGGTGCCGCTTGACCGAACCTTGGTTGGCTCGCCAACCGACGAGGCGCCACCGGAGGGCAAGCAGTGGCTGGTCATTCGGCTTGAGATGAGGCTGGGAGAAGACTGGGTCCCTCTGAATGCGCTGGCGGTGTTTGAAGAAGGCTCAGAGTCGCCGATCTTGCCGGTCGCAGTCGACATGGGGGGGACCGGGACGTTCACAGGGGGCACGTACTTCAAGTCTGCGACACCGGGCGCGTCCATCTCCTCCTTCTTGTTTGCAGTGCCAACCGGCACGAAGATCTCACAGTTTCGCTACGTCGACGGCCCGAAGAGACCGCTTGAGGTTGCAGTCGCTGGGCCGCAGCCGAAGTGACGGCTTCTTGGCGGCATGGTGAGGCAAATGGCCGCGCTGCAGCCGCAAATTAGGCATGGAGGGCTTGCAAAGCAAGGGGGTTGAAATCCAGGGAAAGACGGATAGGTGTCTGGGGTCCCTTCTAGAGAAAGAGAAGGAGGCTAACGCGCATGGCGACTTATAGATGCAACTCATGCGGTGCCACATACGATCTCGATGCCACAGCCGAGGCCATACGCAGCCAATACGGGTACAGCGCCGACGCGAAGATAAGTGTCGCGGCCAGCTTGAAATGCGGCAATTGCGGTTCCACAGACATTTCGGAAGTGACTAGCGATTATAGAGCGCAAACGCCACGATCGCTCCGCAAAGTCGCCCGCGCAGGCGCACCTGCCAAACCTAGAGTGACGAGTGGGAGGCCGGCACCGTGGGAACAAGCCCCGGCCCGCGTTGCCCGCCCGCAGCCGGGCGCCTTACGTGCGCAGAGGTCGCCCTATGCCGGTTTCTGGCGGCGCTTCGTGGCATTGTGGATCGATCAGATTATTTTGGTTTTTTTCACCCTCGCCGTCATGGCTTTTAGCGGTATCGCCATGAGCCATCTGCCGCCTAATGCAACCTCGCGTGCACTGATCGGTTGGGCAATGATCGTACTCTTAGTTGCTTCCGTCAGCATGTACTTCGCGTTGCTCGAAAGTTCGGCCAAACAAGCCACGCTCGGCAAAATGGCATTAGGCGTGGTTGTCACCGATCTGAACGGCAAACGTATTTCCTTCGCCCGAGCCCTGGCCAGAACATTTGCCAAGATTGTGTCTGGCCTGCCCTTAAATATCGGCTACCTCATTGCGGGTTTTACGGAGAAGAAGCAGGCGCTGCACGACAAGATGGCATCCACTTTGGTGATGCGTAGAGAAGCGGCCACGGTGCCAGCAGTGCAAGGCGTCGCTACCCAGACGGTATCCCATGCGCCCGCGGTCGCGGCCCAGCCATTTCCTTCCGCACAAACACCTCCTGCTGCGCCACCAGGCACCAAGAGCGCGGCCACGCTGCACAAAATCGGAATCCTCTTCGATATTGACGCCCTCGGAAGCGGGTCATACGGCCACGCTGCCTACCAAATCCTTTTCGAAGCAATTGACACGCGGCAGCTTGCTGGATGCTTGCTCAGGGACGGTGACACGCGGACGACCCTCGCCGGGCGCGCAAACCAGTACTGTATCGCGGTCGAGTCAATCGACCCTTCCAAAATAGCCGCCGTGAAAAATGCCTTGAGCAACTCTGAGGCGAAGGGGCTGCTTCCTCTCGCCTCCCGCTTCATCGAAACAGCTCAGTTAGCCGGCGAGCCCCTGGTGGTGGCCGCCGGCATCAACGCGGCGGGAGACCTGCAGGGCGACCGATCGGGATGGGTCACGGCGGCTTGGAAAGAGAGTCGGGGAAAGCATGCAGGCCCGGTTCCGGAGCCCGTGGTGTCCGCAGCCGCACCCCAGCCCTCCCCTTTCGCACAAACACCGCCCGCTACGCCACAAGCCGCCGAGAGCAGGTTCACGTTGCACAAAATCGCAAAGAACGACTCCAACGGGGACGTGCGCCAGGCAGCGGTTGATGCCGTGGTCAAGAACCTCGCCGACCAGGCCTTCCTTGCCTCGCAGATGGGTTCAAGCCAGACGACATCGCCCTTTATACAGGTGGAGACCTTGATTGAGCGGCCTCTTGATCGAGTCTGGGAGCACTTCCTTGCGACCGATGAATGGGAAGCCTGGTGGGGAGGTGGGGTCAAGGCGGCGGACTGGCGAGAAGGAGGAAAGGTCACGTGGGCGCGTGGCCCCGAATCACGGATTACCGTCTTTGTTCCCAAACAACTGGTAAGGATTGCTGGCACGTGGATGGACGAGATCTTCATGTTTGCGGCTGCGGGAAAAGAAAAGACCGTGCTGCGTCTCGGGGAGAGTGCGCCACGGCATGGGGCCTTTTTTACTGACGGCGGCGCGTCACGCACACTGGAGTGCAGAAAATGCCTGGCTCGCCTGAAGCGAATGGTAGAGGAGAAGACGCACCCTTAGCCATCCAGCGGCAGCCGGGTGCCGCAACCCTTGCACCGCGCGCAAGGGTGCGGGTTTTCCTCGCTTCTGAACCGGCCAACCTCCATCGCCCATCCCTTTCGAACCTGCCTGTCGGAAGGCAGGCTGTGCAAATCATTTCGAATACTCACTTTAGAATTGACAATAAGGTATCCATTTGCTACCCTTCGGTGTGTACGCTGAACCTCAACCCGCCGCTCCCTCCTCCCTCGCCTCGGGTCACCTGAGAACTGCACCATTTTTGTGCAACGCAAAAGTGATACACAACAAAGGATTTAGCGCGCCCATAAGCCCTTTAGAATCAGCACTTACAAGCTCCCACGCCATTTTTCGTATCTCGTTGAAAACAAACGGTTGCCAAGTCCTTTATATTCAGCACTTACGTGTTTTTTCCTCGCAAGCCCTTTGGATTCAACACTTACATAAAAACATGGGGGGAGGGGGCGGGGAGTATTTTTTGAGTTATCCCCGGCCGGGCCTGCGAACTCCCGTCGCCCGGGGCCTGAGCTGTTGTCAAGTCCTTGCTTCCTTGTCTCCCGCCGAGGACCTTGCGCAGACGGTCTCACGCGCCGGCCAGTCGGAGCCGTCAGAGCCTTGCCGTTCCGTTGGATTGACACGCCTGCGAGGCCAATCAATAATCACCGTGCCCGTTCGTCGCGGGCTCACAGCGGCCGATTCTGGGTCGAACGCAAACATGATCGCCCAACTTCGCGGCACACTCACCGAGAAACGGCCGAACCAGGTCATTGTGGACGTTGGCGGCGTCGGCTACCTGGTGAACATTTCGCTCTTGACGTTTTACGCGGTCGGCGAGCTGCATCAGGAAGTCTCGCTTCTCATTCACACGCACGTACGCGAGGATTCGCTCGCGCTCTACGGTTTTCTCACCGCGCGAGAGAAACATCTGTTCGAGTTGCTGCTTTCCGTCTCGGGCGTTGGGCCGGCGCTTGCCATCAAGATTCTCTCCGGCATGACCGTGGACGATTTGGTTCCGGCGATTCGCCAGGGAGATTTGCTTCGATTGACGCGCATTCCCGGCGTAGGCAGGAAGACTGCCGAGCGCATGGTCGTCGAGCTGCGCGACAAACTCGCGGCGATGGAGCCCCCCGAAGCCGTGCCTGCGCCGAGCCGAACGGGCCCGGCGGGCGACGTGATTTCGGCGCTGCTGAATTTGGGCTACGATCGCCGCTCGGCCGAAGCTGCGGTTGAAAGCGTTGAGCGCGAAACGCCTGGCGCGCAGGAGGGGAAAACATTTGAATCGCTGCTCCGCGCGGCGCTGCAACAATTGAGTTCTCCCGCGCGGAAAGGCGCGCGCGCCCCGATCCTATCGGAGCGGGCCGCGAGCGGTGAAGCATGAAGGCGTGAACGCACTTGTCTCCGCCCGCTTTTTGAACGTATTCGCGAAAGCATGAAGCCATGAAAGAGAGTCACGACAGAATCGTTTCCGGCAGGGCGTTTGACGAGGACGCGCGGATCGAAGCCAGCGTCCGCCCGCGAAAGCTCGTCGATTTCATCGGTCAAGGGCAACTAAAGGAAAACCTCAAGATCGGTATCGAGGCTGCGCGTTCACGCGGCGAAGCGCTCGACCACGTTCTGCTCTATGGCCCGCCGGGCCTGGGCAAGACGACACTCGCGCAAATCCTCGCCAACGAATTGAGCGTGAGCATCAAGACCAGCTCCGGGCCGCTGCTCGAGCGCAAGGGCGACCTCACGGCCATCCTCACTTCCATCGAGCAGCGCGAAGTTTTCTTCCTCGATGAGATTCATCGCCTTTTGCCCGCCATCGAGGAGATTCTCTACCCCGCGATGGAGGATTACCGCATCGACCTGATCGTGGGACAAGGCGCGGGCGCGCGGATTCATCCGTTTCAATTGAATCGCTTCACGCTGATTGGCGCGACGACGCGCGCGGGCCTGGTGACCGCGCCGCTGCGCTCGCGCTTCGGCATCGTGCATCGTCTCGATTTCTACGCACCGGAAGATTTGGTTGAGATCGTGCGCCGCTCGGCGAAAATCCTCGGCATCGACGTGGACGACACGGGCGCACAAGAGATTGCCCGCCGCAGCCGCGGCACGCCGCGTGTTGCGAACCGCCTCCTGCGCCGCGCGCGCGATTTCGCTCAGGTGCGCGCGGATGGCCGCATCACGGCCGATGTGGCCCGCGAAGCCTTGAAGATGCTCGGCGTGGACGAGCACGGCCTCGACGAAGTGGATCGCAATCTGATGCTGACGATCATCGAAAAATACGCGGGTGGCCCTGTCGGACTGAACACCATCGCCGCCTCGCTCAGCGAGGAAGAAGACGCCATCGAGGAAATTTACGAGCCCTACCTGATGAAACTCGGCCTGCTGGACCGTACGCAGCGCGGGCGCGTCGCCACCGCTCTCGCGTATAAACATTTCGGCCGCGAGGCGCCGCCGAGCCAGCTGCGTTTTTCCTGAGAGTCTTCCCAATGCCGTCCGATGTAATCGTCTATCTCTCGCTCGGCTCGAATCTCGGTGATCGCGCCGCACAGATCGAGCGGGCGATTCGCGCGCTCGCCGCAGCCGGCGTTCGCGTGCTACGCCGGTCGTCACTCTATGAGACCGAACCCGTGGATGTTTCGACCGTGCCGCTTCCGCCGGCGGAACGCGCCGAACAACCCTGGTTCCTTAACGCCGCCGCAGAAGCGGAGACTTCACTCACGCCTCACTCGCTACTCGATGTGCTGCTCGCGGTTGAGCGGTCGCTCGGGCGCGTGCGAACTCTTCCCGGCGCAGCGCGCACGATCGACCTCGACATCCTCTTCTACGGTGCGCTCGTCATGCGCGAGCCTGGACTTGAAATCCCCCACCCGCGCATGGCCGCGCGCCGCTTCATGCTTGCCCCGCTGGCGGAGATCGCCGGCGGCCTGCGGCATCCCGTGCTCGGCCGCAGCGTCGCGGAACTGCTCGCAGCAACGCCCGACCGCAGCCAGGTTCAACTTGTGCGGTGAGTCTTCAGGGATCGCACGGGAGGAGCGCCTGTGGGCGTACAGCAAGAGAAAGCGGCCCCGATTGACAACAGATAATAGTCAATATAGTATGAAACTCGTTATTTTCTGCAGGTGATCCCCGTGCGGCGATATTTATTGTGCGCCTTCCTGATTGTTTCCGTCGCCGTGCCGATACTGGCGCAAACGGAATCCGCAAGAGTGCAAGTCCGTGCTATCCTCGTGGATAAAGACTTGAATCAGAAGCCCGTCCCTTTCCTCTCCATTAGTTTGGAACCAGCAAACGGCTCTACGACTGGATCCCTCGGTATCAAAACCGGGCTGGACGGAACCGCCGAAGGGGATCTGCCGCCCGGCAAATACTCGCTGCAGACGGACGCGCCGATTGAGTTTCAGGGTAAGCGGTATTCGTGGTCGCTCGACATCGTCGTGATGGCCCCGGTAACGTCCATTACGCTGAGCAACGACAATGCTACGGTGACGCCCGGTGAGACGCTGATACCGGTGCCGGCCCCGGGCCGCGTTGTGGACAACCTGACGACATTCTATCAGCGCTATCAGAACAGCGTTGTGACCGTGTGGAGCGAATTCGGACACGGCACGGGATTTCTCATTGACAAGGCCGGAATCTTTCTGACGAATCAGCACGTCGTGGGTCCCTCGAACTACATCGCCATTCAATTCGACGAGAAGCGAAAGCTGCCGGCGACCCTTTTGGCCTTTGATGCGGAGAAAGACATCGCTGTGCTCTGGGCCGACCTTTCACTCCTCCCCGAAGCCGTGGTGGCCCCGCTTCCGCCGCCGCAAAGCTCGGAACCGCCGGTGGTCGAGGGCGAGCGCGTGTTCACGATCGGCAGCCCCCTCCATCAAATGAAGATCATCACGACGGGCATCGCGAGCCGGGTTGGGCCGCACGCGATCATTTCCGATATCAATATCAACCCGGGGAATTCCGGCGGGCCGCTATTCAATTCGCAGGGCGTTGTGGTCGGCTTGACCACCTTCAAGGAGTCGGACGAATCGGGGCCAGGGGTATCGGGAATCGTGCGGATCGAGGATGCGAGTCTGCTGATCGAAAGAGCGAAGGCCAAGATGCAGGACGCCAACCCTCCCGCGGCGACGCTCTTGCCCGTGGAACCGGTGGGAATCTATCCCATCGACGCGCTGAAGGCTTCTTCGCGCGTCGAGAAATTCGACTATCGTCCCTACGCGTTCACAGCGGGGAATTTCGACGTCGCCGTGATCACTCCCGTTTTGCAATATCAATTGGTAATGGGAGCATCGGTGAGGGCCGAGAGAGAAAAGGAAAAACGCAACGGCAACAGCGACGAGGCGGTGCAAGGCACGTTCCGGCCTTTGGACGATCTCAAGAACTGGGGAGAATACGTGGGCGAATACAGCCCCGTCATCATGATCAGGGCCGACCCTGAACTCAGGGAAACGTTCGGGTCCGCGCTGCGCCGAGGCGTGGAAGCCGGCAGCGTGGGCTACACGCAAGCCGCGAAGATGAGATTCAAGACCGACTTCTACCGGATGCGATTGTTGTGCGGTTCGCGCGAGGTGCAGCCGATCCAGCCGGGAAAGATCGCGACGGTGCTCGACGTCCACAACGCTTTCGTGAACGTTACGGACGCCACGTACTCCGGCTTCTACCTGTATCCTTACGATTCAATATCGACTTCTTGCGGGAAGGTGACGCTCGAGCTTTTTTCCGAAAAGAATCCTGACGAGCCAATCGTCCGCACCCTCGACGACCGGACCGTCGCGCGGGTGGAAGAAGACTTTAGACCTTACCGGTCGGGACAGATTCAGCTCGCGCCTGTCGGCACCGGCCCGCAATAGCCGCGCGGGCCGGATGCCGTGGAGGCGGGGCGCGCCCATTTCAGTTCGTGCGGTGAATTTTGAGCCAGTGCAGTTTCACTTGCACGGGCTGCAGGGATTCGAGTGAGATTTCGACGTAATGGCCCTGCGTGATTTCGGTCCAGCGATAAACGCCCGGCTCGCTCTCGGTGTTCTCGGGGCCGTCGAGGTGCTGCAGGAATTCCTGTGCGTCCGCGAGCGAAGCGTGCTCGCGAGTTTGCGGGCGGGACAATGCTTCGACGACATAGCTGCGCAGCAGCTTCGGCCAATAACGCTGGAACAGCGCTGGTGATGCGAAGACGTCGCTCCACGCCACCTCGCCGCCGTAGGCGATGACTACACCGACCACGCTGCCCTCCTTGATTCCCGAAGTCGCGCGCTCGAAACGGCGCTGGACCTCGTCGGTGAAGCTTGATACGGGCACGCCGGACGACGGTGAGTTGTAGATCTTGTCGTAGGACTCAGTCGGTGCAGACGTGGATATTTCGCGCTCGATCCTCTGCTGCGAAAACGCCGGTGGCGCCGCTGCAGGGGCTCCGCCCGCCGCACCGCGCGATTCCGCCGAAGTCGAGCCGCTCCGCACAGCGTCCCAGACGCCCCCCTGCTCCTGGTCTACCGCGGCGCGCTCGCGCACCGATGGATGCACGATGATGGTGCTGGCCGTGAATTTATCGCTGTTTGACCACCGGCCGTGCTCGACGCAGAAGACATCCAGCGGCAGCGGCCTCGCGCCGACTGGGACGATGCGATCTTTGCCGATAATGCGATCCTGTTTGCCTCCGCTCAGCAGTTCTCCGGCGAGAAGAAGCAATGGCCGCTTGCCGTGATAGACCAGCACGAGCTGATTCACTTGCGCGCCTTCTTGATACTCCTCTTCTTCGATGCCCGGATCAAAATCGCGCGACCGCCGCATTCCGTTGTAACCGCTTTCGGTTACGATAGCGTCGCCGGAAGCGAGGGCTTCGTCTAACGTCTCGAATCCCCGCGTGTCGGCTACATCCCCGCTTACGACAGGGAAAATGGTCAAGTTTTCGTACGTCACCGGCTCGGCAAGCCGCCAGCCGTTGATTCCTCCTGCCGTCACCGTTACCGACGTGTGCGGTATTAGTCCCAGCATGGCGGCAGCCAGCGATGTGGCCGCCAGTATCCCCAATCCCAAGAGAATACTGCGCTCTTTGGGGCGTTGCGTCAGACGTTGCATATGGCCTCCCTGCCTGCCGCCTGCCAGCCGTTAGGCAGGGTAGACAGGCGCGACTCGATAGTTACCGCCTTCGGACTTCACTCCCGTGGTTTGAACGTGCAGCCGAGGATTTCTTGCGGGGCGAATCGGGGAACTCGAAGGCGGATCGGCGCGGCCCGAGGACGGGGTATCCGGAAAACAGGGATGGCATTACGAAAGCGGGCCGTCTACATGAGGCCGGGGTCTTCCTGCGGCTTCTTTTTCTTGCGTATTTGTTCTTCTTCCTGTTCTTGGCGTTCGTACTCGGCGATTTCTTCTTCGGTCATCTGGTAGTCCGTGCGCGAGGCGAACATGTTGGTCGAGCGGCCCCCGGAATGGGCGCCCATTCTTTCGCGCTCGATGCGCAGGGCGTCGCGGGAACTGGGCGCGCCGCGAAGCTGTTTTACCCGGCGAATCGGGTCTGAGATGGTGGAAGTTTCCATCAGGAGGTCGCTGACCTTTTCAAGGAAATCATGGAGGTGGAAAGGCTTCAAGGCGTATGGGAGTTTCTCGCGTTCGAGAACGGGCTGGGCCGTCGGCCCCGCTAGCTCGGGAACCAGAAAGAGGACGCTGGCTCGCTTGGCCCCTTCGACCGGCGGAGCCTGGGCCAGCTCCTTCAGAGTCGTGTAGAGTGGCCCATCCAGGCCGGACATGGAAACATTGACGATTACCAGCGACCAATCGCCGCTGGCAAGTTCGGGCAGGGCCTGACTTGCAACCGGGACGATGCCCACTCGCCAGCCCTCCGAGCCGAGCAGTTCCCGGAGCGCGGCCTGACTGCCTCGATCGTCGTCAACGATGAGAATGCCGACCTTCTTTTGGGCTGCGATTGCCATTTGGGGACCAAGTATAGCGTGCGAAATGGTGGTTGCTCCGGCCATGCGCCAGGTCCGCGCCAATAGGTCAACAGGCCATACGCGGGTACTGGAGAGAAATGAATTAGGCGAATAAAAATCGAAAAAACTGTTGACAGGGCGAATAAATGGCGAATAATAGGCACAGCGGCGAGGCGAGATATGGCCATTGCTCCCACGGTTCGACCGGCGCACAGGAGCCTTCGGGCTTCGCGCCGGGGTGCGAACCACCCCACACCCACCTTATTGCCCAGCGTTCCGCTCCAGCGGGACACCGAGAGTCAGGCCGCCCGCAGTTCCCGCGGGTGTAACGAGTCGCCGTCCCATCTGGTCGGCATTGCCCGTCTCGCCGCAACCTCCCCTCTGGCCGATGCCAAACGAGGGGCCGAATATTTCTTGTTGCCGGTTCGCTCGATTCTGAACCGATGCGATTCCGAGCAGGTGCCTTTCGCTTGGACGATCAATCCCTACCGCGGATGCGAATTTGGATGCCACTACTGTTACGCGCGCTACACGCACGAGTTCATGGAGTTGGATGGAGCGGAATTCGAGCGAAAGATTTTCGTCAAGAAAGATGCCGGGCCAATTGCGAACCGGGATCTTTCTCGCGGAGAGGTCTTCGGAGAGCATATCGCAATTGGGACTGCGACAGATCCGTACCAGCCGGCGGAGCGGGAATTCAAAGTGACGCGTGCGATTCTGGAGCAGATGGCTCTGCGCAAGGGACTCAGCGTTTCGATCACGACGAAATCGGACCGAGTCCTGGACGATTTGGAGCTGCTACAACGGATCTCGAAGCACTCCTCACTCTTCGTCAATTTAAGCGTTACGACGCTGCGGCCGCGATTGGCGCGCGCTCTCGAGCCGCGAGCCCCGCGGCCGGACTTGCGCCTAGCAGCCGTGCGCAGGCTGCGAGACGCCGGTGTGATGGCGGGCGTGTTTGCGATGCCGGTGCTGCCCGGCCTGACCGACGGCGAAGCGGAGTTGGACGCACTGGCACGCGCGTCAGGAGAAGCCGGCGCGCAGTGGTTCGGTGTGCGAGCCGTGTTCCTGATGTCTTCGTCCCTGAAGCACTTTCTGCCATTTCTGGAGAAAAGGTTTCCGCGGCTCGTGCGGCAGTACCGCGAATGTTACGGCAGGGGAGGATATGCCCCGGAGCCATACAGGCGAGAACTGTCGGAGCGAGTGCAACGCCTGCGGCAGAAGTATGGTTTGAGCGCGTTGCCGGTAGCTAAGGATTGGGAGCTGCCTGGAAAGCAGCTCTGCCTGGCGCTGGGCGGTGCGCCGGAGCAGGAATCGAGCGGCGACGTAGTAAGCAAATACGAGGGAATCCCGGGAGGCGGCGAATGTTTCTAGGGCTGCGCACGGCGACTTATGAAGCCAAGGACCTGGCGGCCGCGAAGGCCTGGTACGGCAAGATCCTAGGAATATCTCCTTATTTCGATGAGCCGTTCTATGTCGGTTTCAACGTCGGCGGCTATGAGTTGGGGTTGGTGCCGTCGGATGACACCGGACCAAAGCGTGCGGCGGCTGGCGTAGCCTACTGGGGCGTGGCCGACGCGCGCACGGCCTACAAGAGGCTGCTGGACATGGGCGCGACGCCGCTCGAAGAGATTCAAGATGTCGGGGAAGGGATCTTGATCGGCCAAGTGCACGACCCGTTCGGAAATGTGCTCGGCGTGATTGAGAATCCGAAATTCAAGCTGGTGAGGTAGAAGAGTTCGAGTCGCGCGTCGCGTCGCCTTGTGGCGCAAATGGCTCACGGGGTGATGATGCGCGGGGCTTCGGCTACGCGCTGCGCGGCGGGAAATTGGGCGCGCAGGAAATCGAGGAAGCCGCGCGTGCGGGGCCTGCCGTTTGAGCGCGTGCGTCCGAATCGGACGAGAAAGACCAGCAGCCGGAAGACATCGGCGTCGCGAGCAGGCGGCACGCGGGCTTCGGCTGCGCCTTTTTCCTTCCATTCCCGCAAATATTTGCCGAGAGCCAAATAGAGGGCGTGCGGAATCCCAGCAACGGGCGGGTTTTCGTAATAGAGGCCTGCGCCGAGCGTGCGATACGTTTCGGCGAGCGCCGAGAGGGCCGCGAAGAGATCGGCATCCACCAGCGCGGGTTCTTCCGCCGCGCGCGCGACAATCGCAAGAGAAATCCCGGTAACAAGCGAGCGGTGTTCGTGAATCAAATCCAGAGGGATGGACACATCCGGAAATGCGATCTCCGATTCAGCGGGTGGCTTGCGGCGGTCTTCTTCCCAGCGATGAGCAGCGATGAGGTGCGGGCAGCCGGAAGGGCAATCGATTGTTTTCTCGCGCTCCGTGGCGCAACAGACGGCGCAGATGGATTCGGCCTTGGCGGGGCAAAAGCGCTCGGCTCGGCGCTTTCCGCAGATGGGGCAGACCGCAGGTTGTCGCACGCTGATGCTCCGTCACGGCCGGCGGGCCGCCCAGAAAACAGGTACAGAGAGTATGTCAGGAAGCGGGCCGGTGCAAAGCAAACGTGGACATAATACGGCTGGCGCGGGACTCGTTCGGGCAATTCGCGAGCGAGTCCCCGCGGCAATCCGGCCGTTTTCAATCACTTCGCGGAGTCGTTTTTCGGCGAGTGCTTTTCGAGCAGGGAAACCAACCTTTGCCCTGCAGGTGTAACGGAAACTTGTCCTCGAAGCACGATGTCTTCCGCGCTGATGGCTTTGCCGTAGACGATTTGGTCGGCATCGTTGTCAGGCCGAATCGTGGAGCCTTCGAGCGCGATCCCGGCGAAAAGTCCGCGCGCGCGGGAGTAAGACAAAATTTCCGCACGCATCGTGACGTCCGTATCGGCTTCCGCTTCGCGTCCAACAGGCCCAGCGGCCGCAGAAGCATCGCCTCCCAGCTTCACCTTGCTGTGGAGAATTGCCTTGGCCCCGCGGTCATTCATGATGAGCAGGACCAAATCGGTGGCCTGTCCGCCGATTTGCGCACCGAAGCTGCCGCCTTCGAGACGCATCATGGCTGGAGCGCCCCAAGGGCCGTGGAAATGTTCGCCCGAGCGGCACAGCATCGCGCCCCGGCCGTAGGTTCCGCCGACGATGACGGCGCCCTTGATGACCGAAGGGAAGACGGCGACGCATTCCGCTTTGTTGAGCAGATTTTGCGGGATGTTATCAGGAACATCCAAAATTTCCTGCATGACGTCAGCACAGTTGTCCAGACGGTCGTTGTCACTATCGGGAGGGAACGGCCGGGCAAAGGTCACGAGGGGGAGAGAAATCAACGCAAACGAGCAGAGAAGAGAAAACAACTTCTTCATGAAATTCCTCCTGGGGGCTGGAACGGGAACATAATAGGACTTCCCCAATTTCGATGCAATCCGGCGGACAAGCGCTGCCCGTGGCAGAACGGGCGAGGTCCCCGGTTGGACTATAATCTCACGACGGCGTTTCACCAAAGAATTCGCAAGGGAGCGAGATGACCGGCAACGAGTTACGAGGTTGGATTTGTGGCGTGCTGCTCGCGGTGCTGGGATGCGGACTCTGCAGCGCCGGCCTTCGCGGCGACGCCGCCACGGCGCGGCGAGCCGACGTGGCGCGATTCGCGGCGCGCGCCGATGCGGCACTCGCGGTTGCGGGCGCGAACCAAGGGGAGTGGGGAGTGCTGGTTACGGATGCGGACACCGGCCAAGTGCTGTACGAAAAAAATGCGGATCATTACTTTCTTCCTGCCTCGGACGTCAAACTATTCACGACGGCGCTCGCGCTGGCGACGCTAGGCCCGGAATACCGGATTCGTACGACGATCGAGACGCACGGCGCGATTGATTCCAGCGGAAGCCTGCGCGGCGATCTTGTCCTGGTGGGGCGGGGCGATCCGAGTCTCTCGAACCGCAAATTCCCATTCGAGAAGGCCGTGGAGCGCGAAGGGCTGCCGGAAAAGGCGTTGGCGGATTTGGTCGATCAAGTGGTGGCGCACGGCGTGAAGGAAATCGAGGGAGACATCGTCGCCGACGATACCTACCTGGCCTACGAGCGCTTCCCCGAGGGCTGGGCGGTGGATGACATTCTCTGGAGTTCAGGAGCACCGGTTTCCGCGATCGTCGTGAACGACAACACACTCTCTCTCGTCGTGCACGCGGGTGCGCGAGAAGGCGACCCGGCGACGTTTGACGCGGAGCCGTGGGCGGCCTTCTACACCATTGAGAACCACATCCAAACCGGCGCGCGCGGCTCGCAAGAGAAACTTCGCGTGTCGCGCGAACCCGGCTCGCGGACGATTCGGCTGACGGGCACGATCCCGGCGGAGGCCGCGGCGCGCGAGCTTCTGTTGACCATCGAGGAGCCGGCCGAGTACGCCGCGGCGCTCCTCGCGAAACTCCTGGAAGCGCGTGGCGTGAAGGTTTTCGGCCAGGCGCGCGCGACGCACGCGGAGCCGGCAGCGGAGCTTGTGGACCCGCCGGCTCAGGCGGCGAGCCAAACGACCGTGCTGGCCGAGCACGTCTCGCCGCCGCTCGGCGAGGACGTGCGCTTGGTAAACAAGATGAGCCTGAATCTGCACGCGGAACTGCTGCTGCGCGTCGCGGCGAGAGAGAAGGGCGGGGCGCTGACGCTGGAGGACGCGCTTCAGTTCAGCAAGACATTCTTTCAAAATGCGGGGCTGCCGGAGAACAGCGCGGTGTTGAGCGACGGTTCGGGACTTTCGCGGCGCAATCTGGTGACGCCGCGCGGGGTGGTCTGGCTCCTCGAGTGGGCGGCGAAACAGCCGTGGGCTGAGGTGTTCCGCTCGAGTCTGCCGGTCGCGGG
>Ga0187769_10000636_pt1 | contig 19503 bp, 16 predicted proteins | sample 0116_SJ02_MP02_1_FD_133140 | JGI IMG/M metagenome (GOLD analysis project Ga0187769, IMG submission 133140) | Tropical peat soil microbial communities from peatlands in Department of Meta, Colombia - 0116_SJ02_MP02_10_MG | ecosystem: Environmental > Terrestrial > Soil > Wetlands > Peat | place... | reverse complement strand
TCCGCGTTGGTATCGAACGACCGGCTGTGCGGCAGTAGCCCCTCTTCCAACCCCGCCAGAAAAACAGCGTCGAATTCGAGGCCCTTTGCGCTGTGCAACGTCATGAGCGAAACGGGGACGTCTTCCTCGTATTCGTCGGCGTCGCTGACCAGCGCCGCGTGATCGAGCAAATCTTCGAGCGTCTGGCCCTGCTCGGTTGCCTCCGCCATGGCGTTGGAAAGTTCACGCAGGTTATCCGCACGCGACGTGTGCTCCAGATTGTCCTGCTGCTCGATCCAGTCGAGGTAGCCGGTCTTGTCCAGAACGCGCTCGATGAGCTGCGCGGCCGACAGTTCGCTGCATTCCTCCCGCAGGGTTTCAATCAACTCGCGGAAGGAGCGCAGCGCGCCGCTTATTTTCTTGCCGGTAGAGATTTCTGCCGCGCCGATAGTGTCCCACAGCGACTTGCCTGTTTCTTTCGCGCGCGCTTCGAGTGCGGCGACGGTCGTCGCCCCGATTCCGCGCGGCGGCACATTCAACACGCGTAGTAACGCCACGTCATCTTCGGGATGGAAAAGCAGCCGCACATACGCTAGCGCGTTCCGCACCTCGGCGCGCTCGTAGAAGCTGAATCCGCCCACGACCCGATGCCGAATCCCCATTCGACGCAGGATTTCCTCGAACGATCGCGACTGCGCGCCGGTGCGGTAAAGAACTGCGAGGCGCGCTTCCGGGTCGCTCCGCGCCAACGACGAAAGCTCGCCGCAGATGAATTCCGCTTCCGCGGTCGAGTCGGGTGCCTCGAAGAAACGCAATGGGTTTCCCGCGCCAATCGTCGCCTGCAAATTCTTCCCCAGCCTGCCGGAGTTGTTCCGCACAACGGCGGCGGCCGCATCGAGAATCGTCTGCGTGGAGCGGTAGTTCTCTTCGAGCCGGATGATCTTCGCGCCCGGAAAATCCTCAGTAAACCGCTTCAGGTTTCCTGCAAGCGCGCCGCGCCATCCGTAGATGGACTGATCCTCGTCTCCGACGACGCACACGTTCTTGTGCGTTCCTGCCAGCAGCCGGACCAGTTCTTCCTGCGCGCGATTCGTGTCCTGAAACTCGTCCACCATCAGGTATTGGAAGCGCGAGCTCCACGCGGCGCGGACGTCGGGATGCTCGCGAAGCAGTTCGACGGCGCGCAGGAGCAGGTCGTCGAAATCCACGGCGGACGCCTTGCGAAGGATTTCGTTGTAGGCGCGAAATACTTTGGCAACGTCCTGCCGGCCACCATCGCGCATCTGCGCGGCCTGCGTTTGCATTTCGTCTGGGGTAACGCCATGGTTTTTCGCGTGACTGATTTGCGCGCGGACGCCGCGCGGCGGGTAGTCATCAGTGGAAAGACCGAGCTGCGCGAGCGCCCGCTTCACGGCCGCCGTCTGGTCGTCGTCATCGTAGATGGCGAAATCGCGCGGCAGCCCGGCATGCTGCGCCTCGCGGCGAAGCAGACGCGCGCAGAATGAGTGAAACGTCGAAATCCAAACGTCGGATGCGTCGCGTCCCGCTGCGCGCAACAGGTCCTGAATGCGCTCCTTCATCACGCCCGCGGCTTTGTTCGTGAATGTGACCGCGAGGATCGCGCCCGGCGGCACGCCCTTCTCGATCAGGTGCGCGACGCGATAGGTGATGACGCGCGTCTTTCCCGTTCCGGCGCCTGCGAGAACGAGCACCGGCCCTTCCGTCGCGACGACGGCTTCGCGCTGGCGTTCGTTCAGTTCGCTGAGGAGCGAGGGCGATCGTTGGGGAGAATGGCTCAAGCAGAAATTCTAGCCGACGCAGTGTGATTCAGCAATTCGCCTTGCGCAGCTTCGCGGACGGCCCATGAAACTCTGCTACAATCGACGGACTTCGCGGGGAATTTCTCTCGACATGGACAAACTCAAGCTGCCGCACTGGCTGCAAGCGATCGTCGCGGCAATGGGCGGCGGCGGCCTGTTCGTCGTAGCGTTCCTTGATTCCTCCGTGCTCACTTTTCCTTTCATTCCAGATGCGCTCATCGTGGATCTTTCCATCCAGAAGCCCGCGCGAATGCCCTATTACGCGGCAATGGCCGCGCTCGGGTCGCTGGCAGGCTGCATCTGGCTATATCTCCTGGCAAGGAAGGGCGGCGCGATCTATTTCCGGCGTCACGCGGGCGGCGCCGCCGAACGCGCCAAGCGGTGGGTTGAGAGCAACGCCTTCCTGAGCGTGTTTGTTCCGGGCATTCTGCCCCCGCCTTTTCCGTTTAAGGTATTCGTCCTCGCCGAAGGAGTTTTTCAGGTCCCGCTGCGGACGTTCGTCCTCGCGCTGTTGCTGGGCCGCGGCCTGCGCTATTTTGCGGAAGGAATCCTCGCCGTGAAGTACGGCAACGAGGTGCTGGTGTTTCTGATGGCCCACACGCTGGGCTTCGCGCTGGCTGTCATTGCCATTCTTGCAGCGCTCTACGCCGTCAGCCGCGTGCTATTTCGCGGGTCCCCTGCCGGAAGCTAGCGCCCGCTTAGGGATTTGGCGACGAAGCGAAAAGAAAACTTTCGTGCTTCACGCGGAAATCGCTATCCAAATCCACGCGCACGAACACATTGGATGGCGCGGTGTCGTCGGGCGCGAACCGAAGGTCGTGCACCTCGAAGCGATAATCGGCTTCCATCCGCCGGACGCTCGCGATCGGAAAGCGCGCGTACTTCAGGAATTGCGCAGTCGCGGCCGCCTTCTCGCCGGCGGTGACCTCGGGAGAGTCCTCTGGTTTGTAATGCGTCAGGCTCCGGTCCGTGTTCGCCTCCTTGCCGGGCCCGAGCGCGACGTTCACTTCTTCGATTGTGTTGTCCGTCACGATGACGCCGCGCCAATCGAATGGCGAGGATGAATCCGGATACGCGCCGGCAGAAAGCGCGATGCGCCCGTGATATTCGCGCGAGAGCAGCAGGTTGACGGCCCGGCTGTGCAGCGTCGCGCGGTAGCTGAGATACCCGATCGTCAACAGCAGCACGGCGATGGCCGCGCCGCGTCCGGCGGGGCCTCTCCTGTGTTCGCCGATTTCTTCGCTGATCAGGCGGAATAGATAGGGCAGGACAATTCCCACCGCGAGGATGGCGATAATCCAAATGTCAATGTCCGCCGCGATATCAGACGCCCACCATCCTGCCTTGAAGGGCCACAGCAGTTGTACGCCATCCGCATTGCAAAGATCGAGCGCAAGATGGGTGAGGATTCCCGCACAGCATGCCGCGAGCGCGCTCAAGAATTTCACCGGCGTGCGCGCAACCTTCGCCGGATGCTTACGGTCAAGATAGCAAAACGCGCCCGCCAGAATGCACGCCAAAAGCAGGGAACCCGCCGCCGAATGCAGCAATGTGAGATGAAGCTGAAGGAACGCGTGCGGCCCCAAAATGTAGCTTGCGTAGTCGAGATCGGGCGCGAGCCCTGCGGCGACGATCATCGCCGTGCCGAATCGCGGCAGGCTCTTGCCTGCCACACGTGCCACCGCCAGAGATGAAAGCGCGTGTGTGACCGGGTCCACGCCGCCTCCCGTTTGCTCTACGTAGTCTGCTCTGCCGTTGTTCCCGGCGTGGCGGGAACTACCAGCGAGAGCGCATCGGGCACGATGCGAAACGCAATCGGCAATGGCCCCACGGGCTCACCGTCCACTTGCGCGAACACCGGCTCGTCTCCCGCGGGATCGCAGATCGTTTCTGTCCCCTTCCACGCGTCAATCCCGTCGAGGCTGCGCAGCTTGCCCAGCCACACCGCGGGCAGGCACTCCAAATATTGCAGCCGGCTGCGCTTCGAATTCGTCAGGAATTCGAATGAATCCTCGAACAGGTTTGCGCCTGTGGTGATCTTGAACGGGCCGCCGTAGTGCGCAGTCCGCCCGGCTACCAGCATAGTCGCTTTGCGGTCCCTTCCACCGGAGTGGACCTGCATCTCGGGAAAGCCATACCGAAAGAGCTGTTTGAATCCCTCATACCAGTATGCCAGCACGCCCGTGCTGTTCTTCAGCCCATGATGCACGCCGTTGACGATCGCGCCGTCAGGCCCCGCGCCTCCGACCGACAGGAAGAAGCGCCCCTCGCGCGCGATTGGGCTGGTTCTGTTTCCGTTCACGGGGCAAGCAATTCCGAGCGCGATCCGGCGAATCGTTCCATTCGGAATCAGCCGCGCCGCGTGCGGGATGTCCCACGGAATTCCGAGTTCCTTGGCTAGGATGTTGGCGGTCCCGGCGGGCAGCACGGCCATGGGCACCTGGCTTCGCGCGAGCCCGTTTACGATCTCGTTGATCGTGCCGTCGCCGCCACACGCGATCACCATCCCGCGCCGTTGGTCGACCGCATGACGCGCGATGGCCGTCGCGGACTCGGGCCCTGTGGTCGGCGCGAGTTCCGCGCTGATGCCCGCGTCCTTCAGAATGCGCACGCCCCGCTCGATTTCCACGAAGCGCCGATGGCGCCGTCGCCCGCTCGTCGGATTATAGATCAGCAGCGCGTCTTTGATTCCGTCAGGCATCGTTTGGTCGCGAATGTTTGCAGCAATCGCGCATTGTATAATACCGGCGAGTCCTGGCCGATTCGATACCGCTGAGGTTTCCATGCCGAAAGCAGGAGCAGCAAAAGCCCGAGACGCCGCCAAAGAGATCGAACGCCTGCGCGACGAAATTCGCCGGCACGAATACCTGTACTACGTCATGGATAACCCCGAAATCTCCGACGCTGCATTCGACCGCTTGATGGAGCGGCTCAAAGAGTTGGAGGAGGAGCATCCCGATCTCGCCACACCGGACTCTCCTACGCAGCGCGTGGGCGGCGTCCCGCGCGAAGGCTTTCAGGAAGTGCGCCACAAGACGCCGATGGTCAGTCTGGACAACGCATTTTCCTTCGAGGCTCTGCGTGACTTCGACCGCCGCGTCCGCGAGCTTGCCGGCCGGGAGAAGATCGACTACGTCGCCGAGCACAAGTTCGACGGCCTGAGCCTTTCGCTCATCTACGAAAAGGGAACGCTCGTGCGCGGCGTCACGCGCGGTGACGGAACGACCGGCGAAGATGTGACGCCCAATGTGAAGACCATCCGTTCGGTTCCTCTTTCGATCGATCCCGCGCTGCTGAAGAAGGTCGGCCTGCACGGCAGCTTCGAAGTGCGCGGCGAAGCCATCATGACTCGCAAGGCGTTCCAGGAGCTGAACCAGCAGCAGAGCGAGCAGGGCGGCAAGATTTTTGCCAACGCCCGCAACGCCGCCGCCGGAGGCGTCCGCGTGCTCGATCCAAAGATCACCGCGTCGCGCCGCCTCGACTTCTTTGCCTATTACCTTTTGCTGGATGGCCGTGAGGCCAAGAGGCGATTGTCCGAGGTGTTGGAAGCGCTCGCTACGCTCCACTTCAAGGCCAGCGAGGATTGGAGGCTCTGCCATTCGCTCGCCGACGTCGAACGCTATATCGAAAGCTGGGATTCCCGGCGCGAAAAGCTCGCCTACGAAATTGATGGAATCGTCGTCAAGGTGGACGAAGTCTCGCTGCAAAACGAGCTGGGCTTCACGGCCAAGGCGCCGCGCTGGGCCATCGCATACAAGTATCCTGCGGAACAGGAAACGACGGTCGTCCGCGATATCAAAGTGCAGGTGGGCCGCACCGGCGTACTGACGCCGGTCGCTTCGCTCGAACCTGTGCAGGTCGGCGGCGTGACCGTGAGCAGCTCCACGCTCCACAACATGGACGAGATCAATCGCCTCGGCCTCCATATCGGCGATACGGTGCTGCTCGAACGCGCCGGCGAGGTAATTCCGCACGTCCTGAAGGTCGTCAAGCACGGCAAGGAAGAAAAGCCCTTCCGCATGCCGGAGAAATGCCCCGAATGCGGCACGCGCATCCACAAGGACGAGGAGGGCGTGGCGTATCGCTGCGTGAACGTCTCGTGTCCTGCGCGGCGCAAGGAATCGCTGCTGCATTTCGCCGGGCGCCACGCGATGAACATTGACGGCCTCGGCGACAAGATCGTGGATCAGCTCGTGGACAAAGGCATCGTCAAGGATTTTGCCGATCTCTACAGCCTGAAACTCGAAAAAGTCGCAGCGCTCGAGCGCATGGCCGAAAAGTCCGCGCAGAACCTGCTCGACGAAATTGCCGCGAGCAGGAAGAACAGCCTTGCGCGCCTGATCTACGCGCTGGGGATCCGTTTCGTCGGCGAGCGCACTGCGCAGCTTCTCGCCGCGCATTTCGGCTCGATGGAAAAGCTCGCCGACGCAAACGAAGAGGAATTGGTCGGCGTCACCGAAGTCGGTCCCAAGGTCGCCGAAGGCATCCTCGAATTCTTCTCTGAGTCCGCGAACCGCAAGCTCATCGAGCGCCTGCGCTCCGCTGGCGTAAATATGAAGGAAGAGCGCGCCGCAGCCAAGAGCTCGAAATTCGCCGGCATGACGTTCGTCTTCACCGGCACGCTTGCCAACCGCACGCGCGAAGAGGCCGAAGCGCTCGTCGCCTCCCAAGGCGGAAAGGCCGGCTCGTCGGTCAGCAAGAAGACGAACTATGTCGTCGTCGGCGCCGATCCCGGCTCGAAATACGACAAAGCAAAATCTCTCGGCGTTCCCATCCTCGACGAATCGCAATTCGAAAAGCTGCTCGCAGCAAGGTCGGCCTGAAGTTTCAGAGCAGCCTATGGACTTGGAGGATGCTTATGTCCAGAATTCGCTACAAAGTGGCGATGAGCTTGGATGGGTACATTGCCGGCTCGAAGGGCGAAGCCGATTGGATCGTCCCGGACCCCGACGTGAATTTCGCCTCGATTTTCAGCGAGTTCGATACGGCGCTGGTCGGCCGCCGCACGTTTGAGATGATGGTTGACGCGGGCCGCGCCACGATTCCCGGAATGAAGCTGTTTGTTTTCTCGCGAACGCTGCGGCAAAGCGATTATTCGGGCGTCACTGTCGTTGCTGATGAACAGGAAGAAACGCTATCGTCCCTCCGCGCGAAACCCGGCAAGGACATTTGGCTGTTTGGAGGCAGCGCGTTATTTCTCAGCCTGTGGCAGGCGCGCCTCGTGGATACAGTGGAGGTCTCCATTGTCCCCGTGCTTCTCGGCGGAGGCATCCCCCTGCTCCCCGCTCCTGCCGATCGGAAGAAACTCGCGCTGACCGGCCATAAGATCTACCAGAAGAGCGGCACCGTTTCGCTGGAGTACGCTGTGAAGTAACTTCTCCATCCTTGGATTTCATTCTCGACGAAGGGCCAATCCAAAGGCTGCTTTCCTCCAAGTGCAATCGGCTAATAATCGAAAGAAAATATTAGTACTGGTTCGATTAACTAAGACATAATCCGGGCCAATATGTCGTCGCAAAGTGCCGCCAGGCGAGCGGGGGCCTTCGTGCGTAGCGTCCTGCCAGCGGAGCCCGCGCACTGGCTGGTGTTGCTCGGCTCGACATTCTTTCTCATCGCCCCTTATCTCCGTTGGTGGCCTGAATACACGATTCAATTCCGTGTGCCATTCATGTGGTCGCTTACATCCTTTTTCCTAATGCTGATGCTCGTGACCGCAAGCGCGATTGGGTACTTTGCCGCATTGATTCCATGCCGCGATCCGAGTCGTTACCTGTCCTTGGGAGTTTTGTCCACTAGCTTTGTAAGTATTTTTTCCGGGGCGATTGCGATTTTTCAATGGTTTCCCCACGGTTGGGAGCCTGCGTACTCAGTTATAGAGATTCAGAGTGGCGGCTGGCCTTTGGCTGCGCGCCGAATCGGACTTTTCATTTCGAACTTGGGCCCCGGATTTCAGTTCGCTACAGCTGGCTTCGTGCTCATTGCTCTCTTTGTCGCTATACTGCGCCGCGGGCGGGTTTCACTGCCCGTTCGTTTCAAACCATCTCCTAGATTGGCTTCGCAGATCACTTCGTCTGAAAACGAAAGCTCCCACGCGATACTGTTCGCATGGGCGATGATTTGCCTTGTTCCCATTGCTTCTCTCTCGGGCAGAGTCATCGCTCTCTTCGTAGTCGAGATCATCTCTTCATCCGTTAATTCGATCGGCGCCTGGGCGATATGGGCGGGTGGGTTGGTCTCGGCACTAACTCTCCTCGCCCTTGTCTTGGTTGCCCTTGGAAAGGAAGGACGAAAGTCCATCCGACCGATGCTTCACTTTCCATCAATGAAATACGTAGGGCTTGCATTTCTGTTTCCTGCAGGCATCGCTTGCGTTTGGCCGATTGCTTTCTTTTTGCGGGACAGGATTCTCTGGGCCGGAAGCGGTTGGGGCGAACACGCCATGCCCGTAGTGGCAAGCTATCTCAGGCTTCCCGAAGTTTCTTCGGTTTGGCTTCTGGCGCCGGCCTTCGTTGAGGAAGTCGCATGGCGAGGTTACTTGCAGCCTCGATTTGTTCACCGCTTCGGTCTCGCCCGTGGTGTGTTCTTGATTGGCATCGTGTGGGGTGCGTTCCACTTTTCCTCGGACTTCAATCAACATATGATGATTGGCGCTGTGCTTCTTGGAATCGTCCGTCGCCTTGTGGCCACAGTCGCGTATAGCTACGTCTTGGCATGGCTCACGGTTTGGTCACGATCGATTTTTCCGGCTGCGCTTGCGCACGCTACGTTGAACGCCTTCATCTACGAGTCATTGCATCTCACCACTCCTTTTTGGCTTTTTGCAGGGCTTTGGGCAATTCTCGGGTACGTTCTCTTTCACTACTTTCCACCGCAGCTACCGGATGAGGACCCCGTTTACTCAACTTCGCCGCCTGCGCAAGGCGCTGTAGAACCGGGGTATAATGACCTTGGCGGGTGAGCCGGGCGATCGCCGGCTTGCCCTGAGTCTGCCGCAAGGCGGACGAAGGGTGAACGGGAGGAAAGTCCGGACTCCAGTCGTGGCGAGCTCGCAAGAGCAGGCCACGGCAGGGCAACGCGCCTGGTAACGCCAGGGGGTTGCGCCGCGAGGGGCGCGCAAGCGCATCTCACGACGCGCCACGGAAAGTGCCACAGAGAATAGACCGCCGGTGTGACTTGCACCTCTGCGGCAGGCTTTCGGAATAAACCGGGAGCCCGCCCCATTCGGTCGAGCATACTTGGCAAGGGTGAAAAGGTGGGGTAAGAGCCCACCGCCCCGGCAGCAATGCCGGGGGCACGGAAAACCCCGCGTGGAGCAAGGTCAAATAGGAGGGGAGGGCCTGCCCGGCCCGTACACGTTGCGCTCGAAAGAGCGTGGCGTCGCGACCCTCGGGTAGGCTGCTTGAGTCCCGGAGCGATCCGGGACCTAGAGGAATGATCGCCGCGCCGCGTAGGCCGATGTGGCGCTGACGCAAGTCGGCGCAGTGGACACGCCGCGGACAGAATCCGGCTTACAGGCTCACCCGCCACTCCTTATTTCCGCCAGGGCAATCCCTCCGATCACGTCTCTCTTCCCGGCTGGCCCTGTGCCGCCGCCCTTCTTGTTCCTCCTTACTTCGTGGGTGTAGACTTGCCTCCGCATCAGGCAAATAGGGGAAAAGGAAGGTGAGTCATGGCCACAGCCGCGAAAGCCGACGGATTCAATCCCAATGAAGTGAAGACTCCTGTGGGGAATTTCCTGGGAGGGCAGTACGTGCCCGGCGACGGCACTGAATACGAAGTCATCCGTCCCTCCGACGGCCATGTGATCCGCGCCGAGCGAGGCGCGAGCGCGAATCTCGTTGACCGCGCCGTCACCGCGGCCGCGAAAGCCTATAAGACGAGCGGCTGGGCGGCGCTGCCGCCTCGCGCCCGCGCCAAGGTTTTGTTCCGCTGGGCCGATTTGATTGACCAGAATCTCGAGGAGCTCGCGCGACTCGAATCCCTCGCGTCCTGCCGCCTCATCAATGAGACGCGCCACTTCGATATCGGCTTCACGGGCGAAACGATCCGCTTCTTCGCCGAAGCGATTGACAAGCTGGACGGCAAGGTGCTCGCCTCCGAAGGAAAAGTGATGAGCATGGTCGTCCACGAGCCGTATGGTGTGGTCGCGGCCATCTCTCCGTGGAACGTTCCTCTCGTGCTTGCGGCCTTGAAAATCGGCCCGGCCCTCGCTGCTGGCAACGCGGTCGTGCTCAAGCCCTCGGAGCTGACGCCCTATTCGATCCTTCGCGTTGCCGAGCTAGGTCATCAGGCCGGCATCCCGGCGGGACAGCTTGCCGTCCTTCCCGGCCTTGGCCCGGAGACGGGCAGCGCGCTTGTCCGGCATCCGCTCGTGAACTACGTTTCGTTCACTGGCTCAACGGCCACGGGAAGGCAAATCATGGTGGACGCGGCGAACACCGGATTGAAGCCGGTCTGCCTGGAGCTGGGCGGCAAGAGCCCGCAGCTCGTGTTTCGCGACGCGCCCAGCCTCGATCATGTCGCCGACATCATCGCGGGGAACATCTGCTTTAACGCCGGTCAGGTCTGCTTCGCGGGGACGCGCCTTGTGGTCGACGAAAAGGTCGGCGACGAGCTGACGGAGAAGATCGCCGCGCGGTTGAAGAATCCGAAGCCCGGCCCGACCTGGGACACGCAGACGACGCTCGCTCCCATCATCTCCGAAAAGCAGGGCGCGCGCATCGCGAGCATCCTGCAGGATGCGAAGAAGTCCGGCGCCGAAATCGTAATGGGCGGAGAACGCGAAGCAACCGGCAATGGCGGCGTCTTCTTCAAGCCGACGATCGTGCGCAAAACGAAGCCGGACAACGCCGCGATCATCAATGAAGTCTTCGGCCCCGTGCTCGCCGTGCAGAGTTTCCACGACGTCGAGGAGGGGATCGCATTGGCCGATCATCCGATCTACGGCCTCGCCGGCGCGGTTCACACCAGCGACATCAACAAGGCCCTGCTCGCGGCGAAGTCCATCCCCGCCGGCACCGTGTGGGTCAACACCTACGGCGAGCTGTCGCTCAACGCGCCCTTCGGCGGATACAAACAGTCGGGCTTCGGCCGCGATTATGGAATGGACGGCCTCGCGAAGTACATGAACACCAAGACGATCAACATTCGTCTGAACTGAGGCCAGTTTCTTTTCGCGCTTACGGGAAGAAGCCGCATGTCTTGCGGCATCGTCCGGGCAGTATAGGGCTTACGCCGCTGGCCGGAGAACTTCCCGCTGGGTCAGCTGCGCTTCCGCTTCAAGCCAATCGTCCAAAGCGTGACCGTCGCGTCTGCCGCGCTGCTCGTAAAGCTCGTAGGCCCTCACTCGGATTCTTTGTTCCAATTCGTCAAAGCTGGCATCCAGCCGGCGGAATAATGTCTTCCATTCTTCAAGGCTCAGGAGCGGAGGAAACTGCCCGCCACGCTGCGTGCCGCTCTGGCCGTGCGCCCAGAACGTGGGAAGGATCTGCTCATTCCCGGTTTTGATTTCGCGGAGCACCAAAAGGAAAGGATCGTTGTTCTCCCCTTCCATTCGTGTTCTTAATCGGACCGCCCGCATGACGACAAAGGTGTGTTGCTTCCCGGTTGGGTCGTTTGCGTACGTGTGATCAATCCTGTATTGGAGTTCCTCGTTGCATCTCTTGCAGACGCCGATTGCCCGTCCTTCGGAGATGGCGATAGCGGCATCGTGAATCGAAATTCCCTTCGTCGCGTGGTTTTCTGGACAGCATATTCGCGACGTCATGAGTTCAACCTCCCCTCACGGCGGCCTCTTTCGGCCGCCTCAGAGTAAGGAAAGTTTACATCCGAAGGCGCCGATTTCGGCGGTCGGCTTTGGCCTGAAGACGAGACCGCCTGCTCTCCGATTGCGAGCAAGGAAACCGGTCTCTCGTCATCGCCCCAGCCGATCCGGCGGATGTTAGGCTCTCTTGAAGCTTTGCACTCGAATTAGACGACCAGCGGAGAACCGCCTCAATGACCGGCACACTCACAGCCATAGCCACGCGGCGCGTCGTCACGCGGACGATCATGACCCTGATGTTCGCTTCAACAGCGAGCGGGCAGGCGCGCAACGTCGAGAAGGCGAATGCTCTGCAACCGGAGGCTGTCCAGGCGCAGCTTGCGGCGCGGCCGATTCCGGCGGAAGTTACGCGGCGGTATCAGTCAATGCATTCCTTTCTTAAGCCGTCTGCGAGCGCATGGATCGAACAGCAGGCTCGCCTTGTGTCGCAGCGGTCTTCGCCCGATGTGCCGGCGCTCGAAGCTTCCATCCGCAATCGCTTTTCCTCTTCCATTCCGTCGGGAATACAGGGCGCGGACATCGCCGCGGTGGTCTTCATCGTGATGTCGGAAGCTGCGCAGGACTCTGAAAACGACCTTCAGAAAACGATGCAGGAAATGCAGCAGCAGACGAAGCAGAAGGAAGCCCTGCGCAACCTCGTAGACAGCATGCAGAATCTCGTCGCCCAGAATTCCAAAGCGAGCCCTACGACGCCGTGCGCAAGTCCCGCGTGTGAATCCCTGCTGGCGCAACTCAGGCAGTCTTCCGGGCTTCCTCACCCCGTGCGTTTGCCCGCCGGCAACAAACTCACGTACGGCGACATCGGCCAGATCCAGAAGCAACTACAGGGCGACCTCGATTCGCTGAACGATATGAGCGAGACGCAATCACTCGAGCTGCAGATGACCATGGACCGGCGCTCGAAGCTGATAGACACGCTCTCCAACGTCCTGAAGAAAATCAGCGACACCGGCGACTCCGTCGTCCAGAACTTGAAGTAGCTGGACGGCAGGGAAGTCTGCCCTCGCGATTACGCTTCCTTGTAGAGTGCTGCACCTACAACGCTCGCCACAATAATTTCGACGAGGCCCACTGCTGCGCCGATGCAAAGCAGCCGCGTTGGAAATAGGTTTTGCAAGCCGATCTCGAAGTCCGGGATTGCGTAGGCGAGCAGCCATACCGCGAAAGCCGTAATGACTGCCGTCTTGGCGCTTGCGCCGTACCGCGGCCGCGCCGCTGCATACAGCCAGATCGTAACGATACCCACGACGAACCCTGCCGCGATGAACATCGGTATCGCGTGGGGCGCCAGTTGGACTCCGAGCGCCTTCATTGCCGCTGTCGCGTCCTTTGCGATCACGTAAGTGTTGAGCACATACTCGAAGATGTTGATCACGAGTCCCGCTACCAACCCTCCAAGAATGACCCGGCCCCAATTAATCTTGCCCATGGTTCCCCCCTTTTTGAGTTGGCGTACCCGAGTGGAAAAGTGGTCGAAAAGTAGTCGCGGAGCCGCCTTCTTGTCAAGGAATTTGGCGACAGGGTGGTGGGTCAGTTTGCCGTAGCACAGCCACTCCTGGCTGTGCACCGACCGGTTGCCTCGGCCAATGCCTACAGGCAGGAGTGTCTGTGCCCCGAAAACCATTGCTACCAAGCAAACTAATCCACCACCGGCGACAGGGGATGGTTGACATCGATCCGCCATTGGGAGGACTATTCCCGCGCCTTTTGCAGCCGCGGGGGACGCGCGATGCCGCGAAATCGCTTCTATGGCTGGAAGCTGTTGGTCATTTTCTGGGTAATCATTGTCCTCAATTTCACGTTCCCCACGTTCGGCACCAGCGTCGTCAACACCTACATGGCGAAGGCCATGCATTTGAGCCGCGAGAAACTCGGCTTGGCCTACTCCGTCTTCAGCCTGATGGCCGGATTGCCCGGCCCTCTTGTAGCGATGTCCATCAACCGGCTCAGCATCCGCTTCACGCTGGTTATGGGCACGCTGCTCGCCTCGATCGGATCGCTGCTTATGGCCGCCTTCGTTCACACCATTTTTCAGGCCATCCTCGTCCTCGGATTCATCGTCGGCGCGGGAGTCGCAATGGCCGGCACGATGGCGCCGCAGGTCGGAGTGGCGCGATGGTTTCACCGCAAGCGCGCCCGCGCCATGTCTTTGCTGCTGACCGCTTCGGGGATTGGCGGTTTCATTGCCGTTCCCACGCTCAATAAGGTCATCGCGAGTTGGGGAGGGAACTGGCGCGCCGCGTGGTGGTACATGGCGGCAATGTCGCTGGTCGCGGCGTTCGTGTCGTTCTTTTTTGTTAAGGAGAGTCCGGCGCAGATGGGACAGCTTCCCGACGGTGATGCTGCACCGAGCGCGCCGTCCTCCTCCCCCGCGCCCGCACCGGAAAGCGGCGGCGGAGCTTACAAGACCGCTGAAGACTGGACGCTCGGCGAAGCTTTGAAGTCGCCCACTCTCTGGCTCCTGGTTGCCACGTACCTAGGATTCTTCACGGGCTTCTTCATCTACATCGCGCATGGCGTCGCTCATCTTGAGGGACTCGGGTATCGGCCGGGAGAAGCGGCCAAGTCCATATCCATCATTTTCATTTCGTCCATGTTTGGGCAGGTGGCCGTGGCGTGGCTGGGCGACCGCATCGAGCCGCGCCACATTTCCGCCGTCGCCGTCTGCCTGTATGGCGCAGGAACTCTGCTGGCCATCAAAGCCGCGGGCGTCGGCTCGATCTATCTCTATGCGATTCTGATGGGAACTGGATTCAGCGCCGCTTTCACTTGCTTCCAAACGATTCTGAGCAACTACTATGGTTTGAAGGCTTATCCTTCGGTGCTCGGGGTCACTTTCCCGATTGGAACAATTCTCGGCGCCGTCGGGCCGGTAACTGCCGGGTATGTCTATGATCGGTACGGCAGCTACGCGCCTGCCTTCACCGCAGTCGCTGTGCTGTGTTTCGCAAGCGCCTTCCTCTATTTGCTTGCGAAACCTCCCTCAAAGCGAATCCACGGCGCCTAGCGCGCTCATTTTTCTCTGCTATTTCATTTCGTGATAACAAACCCTTCCAACTTCGATTGGATTGTCGTGTTGTGGCGCATCTAAATTGAAGTATGAACGTGGACATTAGGCCAGGCGAGCATCACGAAATCGAAGTCCTGCACGAGATCGGCGCGCGCATCGCGGCAGCCGATCCTCTCCATTCCATTTTGAAACTTGTCGTGGAATTCGTTTCCGCCGTGGTGAAGTCCGATTCGTGCTTCGTTTACGTCCTCGAGAGCAACGAACTGATCCTGCGCGCCTCGAAAAACGCGCACGCCGATGTGGTAGACCGCCTGAAACTTCGCATGGGCCAGGGAATCACCGGCTGGGTCGCCGAGCACAAGAAACCCGTCGCCATCGCGAGCAACGCCTCGCTCGATCCGCGCTTTAGGACCTTTCACGAACTTCCCGAAGACCGGTTTGAAGCGTTCCTTTCCGTGCCGATCTTGTGCCGCGACAAGCTCGTCGGCGTTATCAACCTTCAGCACCGCGAGCCGCATGTTTACAGCCGCCGCGAGATTCATCTGATCTCGACCGTCGGCTTCCTTGTCGGCCCGGAAATCGAATTGGCGCGAATGGATGCGGAAAGCTCGAAGATGTCGGAATTATCCGAAGCTGTTCGCATCGTCGAATCTGCGAAGAAAACGCTCGGGCGGAATCTCCAGATCAGCGAAGAAGAAGCCTATCTCACGCTTCAGCGCGAGAGTCGCCAGCGCCGCAAATCCATGAAGGAAATCGCCGAAGCCGTCTTGATGGTGGATGAAATCTGCCGCTCGAGCCGCTAGCTCCGGCTGCCCGGACTGAGCATTTCACTGCGTCTTGGCTGTTGCCTGCGTGTGTTTTGGTGTAGCGGATTCACGAATCATGCGGATGGGCTTCACGGGCGTGTCATTGATCGTGTAGGGCTTGCCGTCCAACAGATATGTCAGCTCGCCCTCGTTCGCAGTCTTGGGCGCGAACTTCCATTCGTCCGCCGGGTGATATTGGTCTTTCTCCATCACGACAAATGAGAGTTCGCCGGACTTCACGCGAACTCTTAGAAGAGGAGCGTCGCCGTAGTCCGTGTGCGTGCCTTCGGCGAGGTTTCCCTGCGCGTCGAAGACGACATCGAAATTGTTCAGCGTGCCCGCGATCTCGCCCTTTTCTTCCTTCAAGACGAGAATCGCGAAGACTTCGCCTTGAAAAGTCGCTTTCCATGTGCCGAGGAAGGGCTTCAGGTCGGGAGACTTCTCTGGTGTTTGTTGCGCGGCCTGCCTTGCGGACATCGAAAGGGGAGCAGCGAGGCACGCGATCGCCAGAAAAAGCGATGTGCCGAACAAAAAAGCCAAAGCCGGCCACATGCGCGCAATCCTTCTTGCTTTCATGTTCCGGTCATGATCCCGTGGAAGCATAGTGGCGCGTCCCGAAATTCCAGAGCGAAATCGCGACGGTCAGAAACGCGACGGCGACTATGGGCACGAGCGGCGCGTACTCCGGCGTGACTGCGCGCCCCAGCATCCGCACGCTCGGATAAAATGACGCGAGGCCGAATGGGATCACCCAGCACAGGATGAATTGCACCGCAGCGTTGTAGATCGTGAGCGGGTAGCGGCCAAAGGAGAACACGTTCCAGACCGGCGGATGGACGCCGACGCGGTCCTCGAACCAGAACGACACCGTGGTCAGCAGCAGAAACACGGCGACGTAGATCAATCCCGCGCAGATTCCGAAAAAGAACAGCATCGCAAACTTGCCCGGCGGCCACGGCGTGTGCAGCCGGTGTGAGGCCCACACCATGCAGAAGATGCCTGTGGCCACTTCCTGTAGCGATTCGATCCGGAAAGCTTCGAACAGCACCTGGAAAAGCGAAGACACCGGCCGCAGCAGGACGCGGTCGAATTTCCCTTCGATGATGTAATTGTTCCCGAAATTGTAGAGGTTCAGGCTGACGACATTGAACAGCCCGTAGGGAATCAGCGAGAAGCCGTAGAGAAACAGCACCTCCGGGAAGGTCCATCCGGCGAGCTGCGGAATTTTCTGGAAAAGCACGAACACGAAGCCGAGCTGGAAGCACGTAGCAGCGAAGCTGGTTGCCAGGCTGATGAAAAAATCGGCGCGGTAGCCGATCTGCACCTTCGCGTACTGCGTGAAGTATCCCCAGAGCAGCATCGCGTGGCGCTGCAGGGCGGCCGCAAAGGCCGACAAGCGCCCTTTCCTCTTCACCGAACTGTCGGACTCCGTTTTCATGTCCTTCTGCTCGTTTGCGCGAATCAAAGAGGGATCCTTCGGACGGCAAAAGTGCAAAACGCCGTCCTCAGGATGACGATCCTCATCGGATCGTCATCCCCCCTGTATCGTCATCGTGCGAAGCGTGCGCTTCCACCACAGGTGCGCAAGCCCTAGAAGCGCGAAGACCCAGAACCATTCCGTCGCAAGCGCGCGCAGCGCATGTGCCCTGTCGAATTTGCCCAGATAGATTTGCAGCGGCGTGTAGGCGATGTGCTCGAACGGGAGCCACGACAATACTTTCTGAATCTTGTCCGGGAAAAACGTCATCGGCAGGAGCAGCCCCGAGAGAAGTTCCAGCAGCCATTGTTTCGCGCGAATCAGCGCGAGAATGGATTTCAGGGGCACCGCGCACGTCCCGATCATGAAGTTGATCGCGGCCATCAGGAAGAAACTGCCGAGAACGGCAGCCATGAAAATCGCGAAGTTCTCGGCGGATGCCGGCGCATGCAGCGGAAAAATGAACGCCACCACAAGCGCCGTCGGCAGCGTCAGCAAACCCAGGCGGAACGCCGATTCGCCCATCGCGCGACAGATCCACATCCACTGGACAGAGACCGGCTTGATCAGGTCCATCGCGATCTTGCCTTCGATCACCTCGTAGGCCATCTCCTGGTCAATCGTGTTCCAGTAAAACGATCGGATGATCCACCCCATGCAGACGTAGGTGATCATCTGGGAGAGGTTGTAGCCTGCAAACGAAGACGCGGAGCGAAACACCGCGGTCCAGATGAAGTAGTAGATCGTGACGTTCAGCGAATATGTGATGATGCCGGTGAAGTAGCGCAGGCGAAACGCGAGGATGTTGACAAACCCCACGCGGCCAAACTCCGCGTAGGGCGCGAGCGCCTCCGCCAGCGCGCTCATGCGGGCCCCACCCCGTAGATTTGGCGCACCGAAAGGGTGCCTTTTGAGTTCCGGGTAGCCGAGTATCCGACCCTTTGTTTTCTATGAGTTACGCCGAATTCTACTCGATACCCTGTTCCGGGTAGATTCGCCTTCCAAGTGAACGCTTCGGGCGAGAACCGGACGGGCGGACACACGGGCTTGGGACCCTGGACAGGGGTCTTGCGCCCCCCGATGCCGGTCCGACTTGCGCCAAATTTGCAGATCATCATCTTCACGCTTCGATCTTAGAGAATGCCAAGCGGAATGCAAGGGGATGGGTGCGTAAAGATTTTGGCTTGCGGCGGTATCAACGAACACGCCTCCCAACAGCAATCGCGAAGTCCAAGACCAGGAAAACGGCGCTGAATCCGGGCGGCAATCAAGTGATGATCTTGGGGTAGAGCTTTGTTGCAATAGCCACCAATACGGCAAAGGCCAGGAGCTGCGCCGCGAAATCGACAGGAAGGCCGTAAACGCTTGCCCCACCCTCGATCATCAACCGGCGCAGGGCGTCCACCTGATAGGTGAGCGGATTGACGACGGCGATCGAGCGGAGCCAGCCGGGCATCATACTCAGCGGGTAGATGGCGTTGCTCGCGAAAAAGAGCGGCATGGTCAGCACCTGGCCGATGCCCATGAATCTCTCGCGCGATTTGACGATGCACGCGGCGATCAGCGAGAACGTCGAAAAGATCGCGGAGCCCATCATCACCGCAATCGCGACGCCGGCGATCGAGCCGACTCCCCAGCGGAGCTGCACGCCAAGCAGGAAGGCGAGGACGTACACGAGGATCATCTGGCACAGGCTTCGCGCCATTGAAGAGACGGCTCGCCCCAGCACGAGCGCCGCCCGCGGCGTGGGGCTGACCAGAAACTTGTGGACGATTCCGAGGTCGCGCTCCCATATCAGCGATATGCCGTAGAAGATGGCGCCAAAAAGCACGCTCTGCGCGAGGACGCCGGGCGTCATGAAATCGAGGTAGCGGAGGCCGCCGGTGGGAATCGCGCGGGCACGCGAAAACACTTCGCCGAAAATTGCGAGCCACAAGACGGGCTGCACCATGCGCGTAAGAAGCTCGACAGGATCGTGGATCAGCTTGCGGATGTCCGCCTCAGCGACGGCGGAGGTCCGCCGCAGAAACGCGAACGGGGCAGCGTCACTCCAGGCGGCGAGCGGTGTGCCTTGTGCGTGCGACATTGGTCCATTCTCCTTCTTCTGCAATCGACGATCCCGCATAGTGGATGAAAACGTCGCCCAGAGTGGCCTCCGGGCCGAGGCGGGCTTTCAAATCGGCCGGAGGGCCTTGCGCGAGCAGACGGCCGGAGTGCATGAAAGCGACCACATCGCAAAGCTGATCGGCCTCTTCCATATCGTGCGTGGTCATGAAGATCGTGGTGTCGAATTCGCCGCGAAGGGCCTGAATGCGATGCCAGACGGCCTGCTTGGCGACCGGGTCGAGGCCCACAGTGGGCTCGTCGAGGAACAGAACAGCCGGGCGATGCAGCATGGACTGCGCGATCTCGAGCCGGCGGATCATCCCGCCGGAGTAGTGGCGGACGACTTTATTCGCGGACGCCGTGAGCTCCATGAATTCCAGCGCCTGAGCGATGCGGGTCGTTCGCTCCACGCGCGGAATTCCGTAGAGCTTCGCGGAAATGAGCAGATTTTCGTAGCCGGTCAGGTCGCCATCCGCGGAAAG
>Ga0187769_10000634_pt1 | contig 19523 bp, 21 predicted proteins | sample 0116_SJ02_MP02_1_FD_133140 | JGI IMG/M metagenome (GOLD analysis project Ga0187769, IMG submission 133140) | Tropical peat soil microbial communities from peatlands in Department of Meta, Colombia - 0116_SJ02_MP02_10_MG | ecosystem: Environmental > Terrestrial > Soil > Wetlands > Peat | place... | reverse complement strand
GGATTGGGACGCGGAGGATCGCGACTTCGCGGCGGTGTGGCGGAGCCAGCGGAAGTGGGTTGTGTCGCGCTCGTTGAAGTCGGTCGGACCCAACGCCACACTCATCGAGGATGACTTCGAGGCGGTGATACGCAGGTTAAAAGGCGAGCTGGATGGGGAGATCGACGTAGCCGGACCAAACCTGGCAGGGAGCCTGACCAGCCTTGGTCTGATTGATGAGTATCGACTCTACATCCACCCTATCGTGCTTGGCCGTGGCCAGCCATTCTTCGTCGGCCCACGGCCGCGGCTCCGCCTTGTGGCCAGCGAACGAATTGGCGAGGACGTGATTAGGCTGACGTACGTTCCTGCTTAATCGCGCGACTCGCCCGACGGACTGCGCCGATTCGTCAGGCCCACTTTGGATCGAAACCCGAATTTCAAACTGAGACACTACCGGGTGCCACGGTTCCTTGCTACATTTTTCGTCTGAATTAGCCTTCAGAACACGTCGATAAAATCGGGCGGAAATTGAAATTCCGATAGGTGCTTTGTTTCTTGTGTCCGAACAAGGCGATGCAAGGCCGTACAAGGCTCCGCAATCAATGGTTCGAATCCCACCCTCTCCGCCAATGTTTAGACGATCAAGAACAGCAATAAACATCCGGTCTACTCTAGCTTCCGCACAAGGATACTCGGCTCATCTTTTGGAACGGTAATCGGGCCACCCACGCCAAGGGCATTACGTTCAATTCAGGGTTCGTCTCAGACGTCTGATTTGTGCTACCCCGACGTAGATCATCAACGCACTCACTACTGCGCCGCTGATTGTAGGTGCCCACGCGTGGTGTGAGATGCCATTGACGAGGCCGATTGGGAACAGTACCAAGAGCACGCCGATCCACACTTTGGCAGCGACAATGCTTCGTTGCTGTCCTGTACTGAGAGGCCCAGCGATTGCCCCGACAGCTTCGCCAATCGCCTGCCGAGGAACGCCAGTAGAGCACACATGGCGACGGCCCAAACCAACATGCCAATTGCTTGCTCGCGCGGCGAAATAATTCCATGCACAAGGGCCATCGTCAGCAGAAATAGAGAGACAAAACCGACGATGAAATATAGCAGTAGGCTGATTACGAAATGCTTTTTCATTTGTAAGCGCGCCCACGAGGCGGCAGGTTCGTTTTCCCAGTATAGTCCCGCTCCCGTTGCTTCTGGTTGAGACCTTATCTGTGTTACAGGTGTTACATTCGAGTGGGTCAATTAGGCATTTGTGCCCCTGCGATTTTGGCGGCTTGTTTCCTAATTCCGGCAATCCCTGTGTTTCCTTCAATTTGCACCTGCCTGCGCTAACCTACGCTAACCCAAGCGTAAATGGTTAAAATCCCACCCTTTCCGCCATGTTAATGCGTCGTTGATTCCGTTCCGCCAGACGGCCCGACCAACCAGCGTGGGTCTGGGGCTTGACATCTACTACTACTCTGTGGTATATACTACACTGTGGTTGAGTTCATAGAATCGCGGTCTTTTACTCGGCGTCTCGGGGAGCTAACTGGACACCAAGCCGACGAGGTACTACAAGAGATACAGGACGATCTTCTCAAGAACCCAAATAGCGGAGATTTGGTGCGCGGGCTAGGGGGAGTTCGAAAAGCACGGGCGGCAGACCCGATTCGTGGAAAGGGCAAACGCGGCGGATATCGATACATGCATCTATACTTGGAGCATAAGGGTCACATTCATTTACTTTTTTTATTTGGCAAAGATGAGCAAGAAGACCTGACCAATGATGAGCGAAGAGTGATTCGTCAGATGGTCGTAGAATTGAAAAAGGAGTAGGACATGGCAAAAAAGACTAAAGTGCGAATTTTTGATGATTTGCGCCAATCGTTGACGGATGCTTTGGCTTACGAACGCGGAGAGAAGGTAGATCTGCGCGTTTCGAAGCTCGCCGCTCCACCAAAACCGATGACGCCCGCCGAGATTCGTCGCATTCGAGAGAACCTACGTGCGAGTCAAGCCGTGTTCGCGACCTTTCTGTGCGTTAGTCCAAAAGCTATACAAAGCTGGGAACAAGGAATCCGAAAGCCACAGAGTACGGCGCTTCGACTCCTCACTCTTGCGAAGAAACGGCCAGCAGTTCTATTAGACGCGAAACGTTAACGAGGATAGCGTAGCACGCGCTGCTAAATGAGCTCCGCTTGAGGATGCGTTAGTGCGAGATGGTTCGGCTCATCATCGTTGAAATTATTTTTCTCATCGGCACGAGACGCGGATGCGGCGGCCCGCAGTGCGCGATTCCTCAGTTCCCGACAACTTGTGCCTGAGCTTAGAAAGTTCTCCATGCAGTGATGTTTTGCTACTCCGTGCTACTGAATCGGCGTGATTTTCTGCCCGTTTCCAGGCTACAAGCCTTGCTGCAGCAATGAACAAGGGGCCATCGAACACCCTTGCGATCGACGAGAAAGACATTTCTCCTAGCGTTGACAGTCTTTCTCTGGGATTCTGAGTCAGCGCAGCGGTACGGTGACCTCCGGGTCGCACTTGAGCGCGAGGGTCAACTCTTGGGGAGCTTGGATATGATGATTGCCGCCCACGCTCTTTCGCTGGGGCTGGTTCTCGTGTCGAGCGATATGACGTTCAAGCGGATCAAGCACCTGAAGATGGAAGACTGGGCGAAATAAATTGGCAACGTTACGAGGGCTGAACTGAAAGAGCTCTTCAACTGTGTTACAGGTGTTACATTCGGAAGGGTCAATTAGGCATTTCCACGTCCGCTATTTTGCAGGCTTATTTCCTAATTGTCGCAACTCCTGTGTTTCCGTCGTTTTTCACCTACCTATGCTAACCTACGCTAACCCAAGCGAACACGGTTAAAATCCCACCCTCTCCGCCATTTTACTTTTCCCGCCTATTTGACTGCTTTGGTACAGGTCTGACAATTTTAGCCATGAATTCCGGATGAGACCGCCCACTTTCGGGACTATCCGCACCGTGTGTTCGAAATCGCTTCTACGCTCACGGAGCCGTCAATGACAGTCGCAATTCGGATGCGAGCAACAAAAATCACCACGGGAACTGGCAGCCCGATCCTACAGGTGATTGGCAGTACGTCACGATTCCGGAAGGTTTCGGAATCGTGAGGGAGGGCCAGATGGGAAGCTGCTGTATCGGTTCAAGAAAATCGCGCTGCAGGCAGGCTTGAACTGCAGTCACTGCAAAACGACCTGGCTGGGGAAGCCGGTAACCTGTGCCACTCATCCTGTCTGCAAGAAACACTATCTACATCGACTTCGCAAGACGGCGGCTACGCGGTGGCTCCGTGACGGTCAGATTGACCCGATGACGATCATGGGGCTGCTCGGCCACCAGGACTTAAAGACAACGATGATCTACTTGTCGGATGAAATGCCGCCAGATATTCGCGAGAAAATTGAGCGGTCCCAACGGCGAAAGACAGTGGCCTAACGCTAGCGACCAATCTTCCTCGAGAGAGCGGGAGTCATTCCGCCTTCTTTTTTGAATCGCACCTCGATACGCTTCAATACCTTCTGCTGTTCGGGTGTACTGGCCATCAGAAACCGATACCACCTGGCAAGCAGCTCCCGGTTGGCTGCGTCCACGTCTTTTAGCGTCGGAAACTTCATTTTTTGCACCCTAGCAGCCTTTGCGTTGCGCTGGCAAGTGTCGCACATTGACGGCTCGGTTTGCTCTGTTTCGGGGCATAACTTCGTTCTTGCTGACTAATCGGGCATTGATCGCGATTCTGTCTGAACCAGACCACCTTATCCAATCAGCAACGTGGCGTGGAAATACAGCGCCCTTTTCTGGTCGTCGAGAGAAAATCGGGTATCGAGGCAAGGGCATCATCCCTGAGCTTCCAGGAGAATCCCCTGGCATTCAGGGCCGTTCTCTCGCACTCCGAGGACCTGGAGAAATCCCATGTGGAAATCTCGCTTAGGTGAAAAATCGTGGTCGGTTGCACCGAAGGCAAAAAAAGTCGCTGGAGCGTTCTGTTCTTTATTGGGCCTCGCTCTCTGTCCTCAGGTGGCGTTTGCGCAACAGGGGGCGCAGCCAGCACCGGCGAGGGTTGGCGTGCTTGGCGTGCCCGCGGAAAAAGCCGCGCTGCCGCAAATCCCACCGGGTTCGCGTCCTCCAGACCAAGTGTTTCCTGCAATCAACAGCTGGGCTCTTGGGGCGCTCGCGTTTAGCGCCGATGGCCAGTGGCTCGCTTCGGGTGGATATGGCGATACGGTTATGGTCTGGAACGCAGCAACGGGAGCCGAGCAGAGCCGACTTTCGCGGCCAGAGGCACCGAATACAGTGGTAAAGCTGGCGTTCAGCCCCGACGGAACTCATCTCGCGGAACTCCGCGACAACGGAAGAGTCACGATTTGGGATTTCCAAAAAGCGACAGTCGTCTCTTCAACGAAGCTCCGCAGCGGAGCGGGAGCGCTGCTTGTCTATGGTCCAGACGGAAAAACATGGACAACGAGCGGGACGGTGCCAGAAGGTTCAACAGTTCCTATCGAGGTCCGTGACGCCGCCAGCGGAAAAATCCTTCGGACCATTCCGACGAAATGGTACGGAATTATAGGGCTGGTCATCACAAAAGATGGAATGCTCGTGGCATCCGGGCTAACTGAGGACGAACAGGACCCACAGGGTACGGTGGAGGAGTGGGAGCTGGCTACCGGAAAGCTGGTGAAGAGTTCGCCGGTGTTCGACGTAGTCGGTCCTGTTAGCGCGGATGGGCAGTGGATGGCAAGTACGCCTCCCGAAAGCTCTCTGACACGCAGCGTATGGGTGACAAACCTCACGAATCTCCAGGTGAAATGGACCTTTCCGCAGCAAGATGCCGAATACGTCTTTTTCAGTCCAGATGCACAGGAGATTGCGGTTACGGGCCGCGGCTCTACACGCGGATTGAGCTTGTGGTCAGTCGTTACCGGAGCCGCAATCAGCAGTGTGCATGGTGAGCAGGACTTGGTCAATTCGATCGGGTTGACGACCGTCGCATTCAGCCCGGATGGGAAGCAAGTTGCGGCCGCGGGGTATCCGTTGAATTCCGTCAAGATTCTGGAGGTTGCCACAGGGCGGGAGGTTCGTGAATTCGCCGCCCAGCCTTGGCCGCAAGCCATAGTCATGAGTCCGGATGGGCGATGGCTAGTGTGCGCGGCTCCGGGAGTGACAGTGCGGAATCCTGCGAATGGGAAGATCGTGACCACGCTTACGAACGAAGACGCGGATACGCTGGTGTTCAGCCCAGACGGACGCTGGCTGGCGGCTAATCCCGGTGTGTTTCCCAGCCCCGGCAGTTCGCTAGTGGTTTGGGACACGAGGACGTGGGCCGTCGCGGCCAGCGTCAAGCCGGAGAGAGATCCTCGTAGAGGCGCGCCGGTGCAGTGGATAGCGTTTGGCGGCGGTGATACGGCGCAAACTAAACTGGGATACGCGCAATCGCTGAAATTTGCGGCGGACGGGAAGACGCAGACCGTTTGGTATGGTGCTTTTCAGTTAGCGATCAGCCCGGACGGGAAGCTTGTTGCCGAGCCGGGGCAGCAGGCGGTGGGGAACGTCGAGATCTGGGACGCGAACACGGGGCGAAAACTGCAGACCTTTGCGGCGCATAAGATGGTCACTAACTCGCTCGCGTTCAGCCGAGATGGCCGGTGGCTGCTGACGACCGGGCAGGAATCGCAAAGGGTGCCCGTAGATCTTCACACTTTTAGCGGAACAACCGAGTACAGAGTCAAACTATGGGATGTCGCCACGTGGAAGGAACGCGCGTCTGTTTCTTATCCGCAGATGCTAGCGTTTAGCGGCGTTTTATCTCCCGACGGGAAACGGATTGCTGTTGAAAGATCTTGGGGATTTATTGACTTGTTGGATGTGGACAGCGGGACCACCGCGGGTTCGCTTGCGGCAGTCATTGCGCCGTCACATTGGGGCCCCATATTTGGCAAGAGTAATCTGGCGTTCAGCGCCGACGGGAGTTTGTTGTTTGAGGGTGCGTTCAAGAGCGGCATCTACGTCTGGAAACTGCCGGTCCACTGATTCTAGATAGTAAGGTCATGACGCTATTAGCATGGGCATTTGGACATGTGGGGGAAATGACCCCGAAACACTCGGCGACGAGTTTCTCGCACGCGGAAGATGACGCCGGAATCGTGGCGCCAGATTAACAGGCAATCCGGAAGTTCTGTCGACGGGGAAGTCAAGAGAAAACCGAGGCGGCCAGAATTCGGCTTTGGGGACTCGAGACATGTATGAGATGGGTTGTAGCGTATGTAAAAGTCGCGGCCTGGGGCGATTTCGGTCTCGTCAAATACTTCCCGCACGCTGCAATTGTCGCCGCTTCTTTTGTCTCTTCAAGCGATATTGCTTCCGACGGTAGGCCGGCTGGCGGCTAGGATACTTCTTGCCTTTGGTGCGAGCCTGTTTGGCCATAGCCTTTTTCCGCGCCAAGTGTTTTGCTCTGCAACCCTCCTCTTCTGAGCGGTCGCAGAATTTAGTGTTTCGCTTCCAAACCACCATATAGCGCTTACAGCCGGCACAGCGATGGCAACGCCAGTGGTCTTTCCTCAGGAAGTCCAGCGCACGATGGAATACCCAATTGTGCATGTCAAGGTGATCTTCCCAGGTGGGATATTCCTTCTCCCTAATAATTCTTGAAGCGAGCAGGTTGCTGATCTCGATCAGAGCGTCGGCCTCCAGCTGCAGCGTAGCCCACACCAAACGGCCTCATTCCCAAATTACGTAAGATCAAGGAGATGCGGGCCTTCTCACCGTCCCACACCTTCCTACACCGTCCTACACCAAGAATATTTGAATCCCACCCTCTCCGCCATTTTTTCCGGTCCGGCCTGGACACATTCGTGGCATCCATGTTCCAATCGTGCCGGATACGCCGGCACGTTCAATCTCGCTTATCCTTGCTCCGAGATGTTCTGATTTTGGCGCTCTAGGATGGATCGAAAACCTTCAAAGTCTTCCGAGCGGAAGCAAATAACGACTTCCACCGACCAAAATCTCCGACATTCTCTGTTACGAGCGTGGCGCCTAACTGAACAGCCTCCACCGCGATCAGCAAATCGCGAAAATGATGGACAAAGTCGATTTGTCCGAAGACGCTTCGCGCACGACGTAGCAGGATTCCTGTCGCTATCCATGATGCTGCACTCGGTGACGAGAAGTGACCCAAGGCGCCGTGCGCCTGGCAAAGCTCGTCCAAGACGCGCTTCTCACGAAGATTATGCGTGCCGGCATAAAGTTCCGCGGCCACAACAGCAGTCAAAATTGTCCGCTGGAAAACCCGCGCGTCGTCGCCTAGCCAGAAGTAGTTTTCGCCTCGGCTGAACCGAATGTAAATGCCCGTATCGAAGAGGAGAGGACCGGGGGGCAGAGTACTCATGCATTATTTTTTGCGGTAGCGCGCCCGAAGACATCCTCAGAACCGCCAAGCTTTCTCAGGGTTCGCAGCGCCGCGAGCCCCGCTTCCACAGAGAGCCGCTCGTCGATAGTTCTGCGCACCGCTTCAGAATTGCTGCGTGATTTGAGGGCCTTGCGAAGTCGGCGAATTTTGCTAACCTCAAGCAAAAGATTGGTGCGCGTTAATGCTGCTTTGCTCATTCGAATCTCCAGTGTGTATGTTCAGTCTAAATTATACACAACTTCCCCTCTGACCTGCAAGGTGCGATGCTGGATAAGCAATTTAGAGGCCGTAGTTAACGCCTTAAGCCCATTTATCGGCGATCAATTTCTTGTTCGAAAGGAGACGGCAACCAATAGCTCGTTGCGCGTGATACCGTGATACAGAAAGGGAGTCAATTAAGGAGTTTTGGAAATTGCGACGACCCGCATGGATATTGGGGTTTGACCACTATCCGCCTAATTCCGTGAAAACCGAGGGCCCTAGCACACTGAACCTTTCACAGCCTCTCGCAGCCTCTCGTGGATTCGCCACGCACGGTATCCCACCCTCTCCGCCATATCTTGTCACTATGTTGGATAGATAAAGGACGGCTCAAAAACCGAACTAGACAAGTCGAAATACTCTGGCGGGGTCTGTCTTGAAGAAGGGTCCTACCAGGCGATCCTCCGAATTCCGGCGACGGCATCGAAATGACGGTCACGGGTAAGCAGTGGCAATGAATGCTGGCGGCAAAGGGCTGCGATCCAGACATCATTGGACGGAATGGGCGTTCCTGCTCTCTTCAACTCCGAACGAATGGCCGCGTACGGCACGGTAGTCCGTTCATCGATATCGAGGATCAGAAACTTCGGTAGATACTCCGTCAACCATTCTTCGTAGCGCTTTTGCTCGCGAGACAGCGAAATCCCGTACCGATACTCGCCCAAAACGATAACGGGGATCGCAACCCGGTTGGCTTTACGAAGTATGGATTCGAGTGCTGATTCGCCTTCGGCCAGGGCTGAAACCCCATTGGTGTCCAGGATCACAATCGATCCTCGGGCTCGATTTGTTCAAACTCTTCTTCGATGATGCGGTTGATTCGGGCCGTTTCCTTGCGCAGATGCCGAAGCTTGCCGAAAGCTATCATCCAGGGCTTATCCTCGGTCTTGGTATTGGCGGCTAGTTTGTCTTCAACGGCTTCGGTGACGAACTGGCGCAGCGGAATGCCTTGTTCTGCGGCCTTCGACTTCGCGCGACGGAAGATTGGGTCGGGAATTTCGAGTGTCGTCTTCATAAGCCGTATCCTCCCATATTTATGGGACCACGACAAGACATGATTGCATGCAGAGGACCGATGTTCTACCCGCTGAGCCAGGTAACAAAGTGCTGCTTCTTGTTGCTACTGAATTCCGCGGAATTAGCCGAGTTTCACTCGCCTCCAACCCCTTTGGGCACAATGGTCAACATGGAGCTAAATTTAATATTTTCTGAGGCTTGGAGGACGGTAGCACCACAAGGCGGTGCAGAGCGAGGCAAGGTTCAGCAACTATGCCTAGAATCCCACCCTCTCCGCCATTCCGAGTTTCCGAGTGGCCGACCATCCGCCCAGAGACTTTGGTTGTGGGTGTAATCGCGATTTTGCAACAGCTAGCGCTCAGATTGCCCTCTTGACCAATGGGACTTTGTGGGGCTATCAACATTGCCATGACTCCAGAGCTCCAGAGTGCCCTTAAGCGCCACATGCAGTGGTTCGGCTCCTACAAGAAGTCCGGAGAATTAGTGAAGGTTCAAGTTTGGCTAATCGTCAACGGGGGACAGATTGAATTTCTGACTGGCAAGAACTCCTACAAAGTGAGGCGATTGCGCAGGAACTCACGGGCGATCTGCTACGTCGGAAGTAACCATGGCCCCGCAGTCGCTGGAACAGCACAGATCGTTTCGGAGAAGGCTGAGCTGTCACGAGTGTACCGGGCTTATTGGAAAACGCACCCTCTGTTCATGTTGTTGGGTATCGGGCTGCGAATTTGGATCGCGATGTTACTCGGCAATCGTGTTGTGGTGCGGGTCAATCCGGATGAACCGAACCCGCTGGCGGGGTTCAGTGAGTGAAACGCCGCAACTGGCCCTTCTCGGCCACCCCCCGCGCTCCGCTTTCTTTCAGGACGAGCTGGAGAGTATGGCGAAGAACATAGGATGGAGCACGGTCAGCAACACGGGCATCACAGATTGGCAGCCGGAACTTGAGATGGTGAGCAAGGTGGTTTATGACCGAACGACAGGGGAGAAAGAGATTCTGTTAGGCCACAAGGTGCTCAAGACTTCCCCGTTTCAATCCATTGGAGTGATCATCTGAGATCGGCATAAACAAAGTCCCGGGCTATGAAGGATGATCCACGGTCGCGGGGAGCCAGAGAGCTTTTATCCGTCTCCGCGATACGAAGCTGCGGCACAACGCGGCGCCGAAATCTCGGTCCCCTGTGCGCTTGACGAGTTTCGTGACGTTGACTGCTTCGGTGAGGCGAACTACGATAAGGCCCCGTGCCCGGACCCGATCCCTTCATCACTGTTTCCCACTACCGCATCGTCGGGTCACCGGGGCACGCGCAGTCTTGGCTGAAGTCCGATTTGCACGAGTCTCGGATGACGCAAACAAAAACGACAATCTTCTTCGTATGAGGTGATTTGGCAATGTCCAGTCCTTGTCATTCTCTCACTGGGCCCTGGAATCGGAGCAGAACCATCCTGATTACCGTTGCCGCTGCGATGGCGCTGGTGACTGGGCTGCCCGCGCGCGCGCAGACTTCCAAGCATCCTCTGGACGGTCTCACCGCTTCCGAGCATTGGACAGTTTATGAAGTCCTGCAAGCCTCCGGCAAAGTCGACGCCAAGACGCGTTATCCCACCATTTGCCTCAAGGAGCCGCCCAAGGAAGAAGTCCTCGCCTGGAAACCCGGTGAGCCCATGCGCCGCGAAGCCTTTGTCGTCGTCATGCAAGGGCCACGGACATTCGAAGCTGTCGTGGATGTGAATCTCAAGAAGCTCGTCTCCTGGACAGAAGTGAAAGGCGTGCAGCCGAATTCCCCGGAAGAAGAGAACAACGAGATTGACGAGTCCGTGAAAGATAACAAAGAGGTGCAAGCAGCACTGAAAAAGAGAGGTATCACGGATCTCGGCACCGTCTTGTGCTTCGGCTATGGAACGGGCTACTTCGCTACCCCCGAAGAGCAGGGAAGACGCCTCTTTCGCTCCATGTGTTTCCAGCAGTTTGGTCCGTTGCACGATTTTGCCCCCATCGAAGGGCTCACCATTTTGTGGGACGGCAACGAAAAGAAAGTCCTGCGCGTGATCGACACAGGCGTTGTTCCCTTACCGCACCCAGAAGGCAATTACGACCTCGCCTCCATCAGCCCGCTGCGCGCGACTCCACCTCCCCTCAATGTCGACCAGCCCTTCGGCCCCTCCTTCCGCCTCGACGGTCAATCCGTCTCCTGGGAAAAATGGAACTTCCATTTTCGCATCGACCGCCGCGTCGGCTTGGTCCTCACCAACGTCGCCTATCACGATGGCGACCGTTTGCGCTCCATTCTCTACGAGGGATCGCTTTCAGAAATGTTTGTTCCCTACATGGACCCCAGCGAAGGCTGGTTTGCCCGTTCCTTCTTTGACGCCGGTGAGTATGCCGACGGATTTTCCAGTTCGCTCGAACCCGGCGACGATTGCCCCGAGAATGCCGTTTATTTCGATCAGGCCTTCGCCAACTGGAAGGGCCTTCCTCGCTTGCGCCCGCGCGCGGCTTGCCTGTTCGAGCAGCCCTCCGGCTACATGGCTTGGCGACACGGCGGCGAAACAGTCGAGAGCCGCAAAATGCGCGACCTCGTGTTGCGCACCATCGGCGTCTTCGGCAACTACGATTACGTCCTCGACTGGATTTTCCAGCAGAACGGAACCATGCGCGTCCGCGTCGGTGCCACCGGCTTTGACGAAACAAAAGCGGTCAAGAGCCGCACCGCTGCCGAAGATTCAGATGGACAAGACGGCCTCTATGGCCGCTTCATTGCCGAAAATACCGTGGCCGTCGACCACGACCACTTCTTCTGCTTCCGCCTCGATTTTGATATCGACGGTACAGCGAATAGTTTTGTCAGAGACAAATTGCAGATGAAGCGATTGCCGCCCCCGAGTCTACGCAAGAGCCTGTGGGTCGCTGAGCCCGAAATCGCCAAGACCGAAGAGCAAGCCAAAATTCAGATGAACATGGAGCATCCCGAAATCTGGCGCGTCATCAATCCGAGTGTGAAGAATTCGCTAGGCTATCCGGTCGGCTACGAATTGATGGGCGGCGAAAACGCCATGTCCCTGCTCGTTCCCGAAGATTATCCCCAAAAGCGCGCTGGCTTCACCGATTATCAGCTTTGGGTGACTCCCTATCGCGACAACGAGCGTTACGCCGCTGGCGACTATCCTATGCAAAGCAAGGGAGGAGACGGCTTACCCGCTTGGACCAAGGCTAATCGTGCTATCGAGAACACCGACATCGTCCTCTGGTACACCATTGGTTTTCACCATGTACCGCACGCAGAGGATTGGCCGGTCATGCCCACCGTCTGGCATGAGTTCGAGTTGAGGCCCGTGAATTTCTTCGACCGTAACCCCGCCCTCGACTTGCCCGACTAATTCTGGTCTCTCGGGTCGCCTTGTTCTTAAAAGCCCACAAGCAAAGAGCGTCTCTCCCGCATTCCCTAAAAACCGAGGGCCTTAGCACACTGAACCTTTTCACAGCCTCTTGAACATCTCGTGAATTAGCCATGCATTGTATCCCACCCGCTTCGCCAACTTTTCTGATGTGCAAGTACCACCCGAGTTTTACGCGGCGTACTGCCGAGTTCAGTCCAGCCTTAAAATCCTGAATGAGCAGCGCGGCTCATGCCGTAGCACGGCCGAACACCGTCGCTTCTTAGCCCAGCAGGCTCGCGGTTGTACAGAGCAACCGTCTGTGGTACAGGTTCGACATTGAACCGGTGGTCTGGCACAGGAGTCTTCGGTGGGAGGAAACCTCATGAGACTGAAAGATTCTGCAGGCCGCAGGGGATTTATGAAAACAGCCGCGTTTTCGGTAGGGCTTGCCGGTTTTCAAATGCCATCGGAATTCGCGATTGCCGCAGCCGACGCGAACATAAACATCATTGGGCCGAAGCCAGGATACTCGCCGTACGTCGGGACAATCGTATCCATGCTGACATGGATACAGACCGCCGTGATCAGCCCTGTGACGGGCATGACGAGGGAAGACCTGGATTACCTCTTTGACGCTCGTGCGAACAGTATTGGGGCGCTGCTGTTGCATCTAGCAGCAACAGAAACTTACTACCAAATGAATACTTTTGGGGGAATGAAATGGGGCAGTTGGCCAGATGCCGTCAAAGAAAAATGGGACCCGGCCATGAATCTGGGAGACGCTGGGCGCAAGATTATCAAAGGGCATGACCTCGACTATTATTTGAACGCTCTCGAGGAGGCTCGCGAGAAATCACTCGCTGAGTTTCGCAAGCGCGACGATGCCTGGCTTATGGCCGTTGACCAGGACTGGTTCTGGGGACCGACAAACAACTATTGCAAGTGGTTCCATGTTTGTGAGCATGAGTCGCACCACGCTGGCCAAATCGATATGCTCAAGAAGCGACTTCCAGGCGCCAAGCCTGAGGCAGAGTAGGCTCACTCGTCCGCAGTCGAAGCGTGCGCCCTAGGGACCGGCGCAGGCCGTGGCTGCGCCTAATGCGAAGCGTCGGTCGCCGACGCTCGTGCTGCCTCGGTTATCTCCTGGAGGCATGAAATGATGCAACGAACTGCAGAAACGTCCCCGCGTTTCAAGGCCAGGACCACCGGTGCCGCTTATTTGTTCTATTTTTTGACAGCGATATTCGCGCAGCTCCTGGTTAACCACGGCTTCGCTCTGTATGGACTCACTGCCAACTTGATCGCAACCGCGTTTTATATCGGCCTGACGTTGCTCTTCTATTTCATGTTTAAGCCCGTCAACAAGAGCCTCTCTTTAGTCGCTGCCCTCTTCAGCCTTGTCGGATGCGCCATTACGGCTCTTAACCTCTTTAATCTCGCCGCTCAGGTTAGCCCCTTGCTATTCTTCGGACCCTACTGCCTCCTGATCGGCTACCTCATTCTCAGGTCGATCTTCCTGCCTCGGTTTCTGGGTGTGCTGATGGTGCTGGCCGGTTTGGGTTGGCTGATCTTTCTGACACTCCCGCCCACAAGCCATCTGTCCGGCTATCTTGAGGCTCTCGGCATCCTCGGGGAGGGATTGCTGATGCTTTGGCTTCTCGTGATGGGTGTGAACGCTGAGCGATGGAGGGAGCAGGCCAGCGCAGTCAAATCGCGATCTTAGCGCGTCGTGAATGCCGGACGACGCAGCATAAGGATCAGTCGGGAAACAGCATGACCCGACAAACGGTAGTCCCAGGGGTTGTCCCTAAAAGCGTATCCGAAATCAAAAGCAAGACTATGGTGAGGGCGGTGGAAGCGTTAACGGTGCCGACAGGCTGAAAGTGACCGCAGATTCTGCCGGGAGCTCGATTTGTTTGTTTCCAGTGAACGTGCCTCCTACAAATCCCGCCGTCGCTCCGACAAGAGCCCCGATGCCGGCTCCCTTTCCTCCTCCTGCTATCCCTCCAATCAACGCACCCCCAGCCGCTCCGCCGCCGGTCGTGGCAGCAGTGCGCTTCCCCTTGCCCTTCACTGTGCTGTCGAGCGTAACGGTCTGAATCGGATACGTATGGCCGTTGACGGTGACGTTCGTTAGGGTCAGTGATAATTGACCCTCGCCCTTGATTTTGCCTTTCTCCTTGGCGGTAACAACCGTGCCGCTAACAGCTGATCCCTTCGGTATCGCCATCTGGCCACCTGCGCTCACCGGCTGAGCCACATTGGCCAGGAAAGTTTGGCCTGTTTGGCTTAACTTGGATCCGAGAGTCTGGCTCAAGGTAACGACAAGATCCGTCCCGGCGGGCACTACAATCGGTGGGGGTGGCGGAGGAACCGAAATCTCATTGTCTACGGTCGAGATTCCAGGCTCTTGGCGGGCGATCTGTTCCAACTTCTGCTGCGCGGCCTGGTTACTAGCCGTTCCTGTCAACGTCACCTTGCCGTCTTTCGTGGTCACGGTGACGTTGGAGTCCTTCGTTTGCGGGTCCGCCGCGACCTGAGTCTGGATGCTTTTTGTGATCGTGTCGTCGCTGGCACGCTTGGAACACCCCGTTGAAAAACCAAGCAAGGCACCTACGAGAATGATCGAATTAGCACGCAGGAAAATCTTCGGCATAAGCTCACCTCAGTGCTCGCTGACTTGGCGCGCCAAGCAAGAATACTGGGCAGAAAAACGCTACCCCTTGTCGGGACCCCCGTCAAGTACAAGGGTCGCCGTTGCCTGAAGTTGCTTCCCGGCGACAGCACACGACTCTAATTCTTATTTGAAGAGGGCCTTTTTTTGTTTCTGGACAATGCCGCCGACGTCGGCAGTGATCGAAGGATCCTCGGACGTGCCGGTCACCCGCAGTGGGACAGCGGCGCCGCTCTGACCGTTGAGCACTGTAAGAAGTCCCACGCCGACCTTGCCGATGCCCTTCGCTTTGACGCCGACCACGACGAGGTGGAAGTTCACTTGATCGTCCGGCGAGACTGTCCCGTTGCCCGAGACCTCGCCCATGGCAACAATCACCGCGTCCATCTTCTCGACCGCCGCGCCAGAATTCGTGACACGCACGTTCATGTGCAGCTTTTTAAACTCGGTCGTGTTTCCCGTCTGGACTCCGCTCAATGCTGCGATGCCATGAATTTTGGAACCGACGTCGAAACCGACCAGGCGCGTATTGTCGACGGTGATCGGCCCAGCGATCACCAGCGAGTTTTCCTGCCCGGTGACCGCGAGGTCCATTGTGACCGTTCCGCCCTTCAGCAACGACCCATTGGGCAGCCGGACGGCGCTGGCCGCCATCAGCATCTGGAGATCATCAATCGGCAAGTTCTGTCCAGTGATCTTCAGGTTCAGCACGGCGTCCTTTGCATCCATTTCGAGAATCTGATACGTGCCGTTTACGTGGATCGCCGTGTCGCTAACCTTTATCGTGGCATCCTGAATCTCGCCGGTGTTTTCCCTTAAACGATGCGTGCCTGTGTAAACAAGCTCAATCGGTCTAGGTGCGGCGGTCGCGCCTTTTCGGAGTTTCAAGTTTTGGAGATGGACAGTGCCCTGTGTCGTGAGTGTTTGTCCGTCGGACGCGGCGTGCAGGTCGAAATCTCCCAGAAAAGACAAGCCCGCATTCGGGTTCAGAAATGCCGCCGAAATCGGGTCCAGGTTCTTGACAATCACGTGCGCGTCGCCTGGGCTGGCGGCGCCATCCTGGCGGTTGATGGGGCCGAGCCGGCCGCTGGCGTGGATCGTACCGCCGGCGGGCAGGTTGGCAGACAACTCGAACGCAAATGGCGACGCAAACGAAAAGTCGCGTGCGGTGAAGTTCACGTGGTCATACACATTGGGCTCGCCGTGCGAAGGCAGCGTCGCGATCACCGCCCGGCCGTCCTCAACGCTGATTTCGCCAACGGAAAGGTCCGGTAGCGAAGGCAGAGAACCGTTGGGATGTGCCGTATCTGCGGCGGCAGCGTGGCCGACGCTCGAAAAATTCCACGTGCCATTGGAAGCTCGAATGATGTTAATCTGCGGTGACTCGAGTCGAAAACTGCGCAGCCTTACCTGGTGCGAGAAAACGAGCGGTGCTAGAGAAACACCGATCCGAAGCTCTTTGGCCGTTAGAAACGGAGAGGAGCTGAAGCTGGGGTCGTCAGAAATCCTGATGTCGCTCGCAACCAAACTCCGGGAGAGGACCGAAAAGCTCAGATCGCCCAACTGAACGCTGCGGCCCAGGGCGGCCGCCAGCTGCCTTTCGAGGGCCGGACGGAGCTTGCCTGCATTTACAATAAAAGGAAGCAGCACCAACGCCGCGATAACGAGAAACCCTATCGCCCCGAGTATTTTCGTCGACCGTTTCACGGCAAGCTCTCAGTGGATCGAAGCGCACGGGAATCAGGAGAGCAAAGTATAGGATGAAACCGAAATGGATTCATCTGGGAGCTAGCGCCTCGCAGCGAAGAAGCTTTTGAGCAGCGCTGCCGCATCGTGCCCCAGCACGCCGTGCGCTACTGCTACGCGGTGATTGATCTGCGGATGCTCGAAGACCGAAAAGCAGGAACGCACGGCCCCCCCTTTGGGGTCGTCCGCCCCGTAGACGAGCCGGTCGACCCGGGCCTGAATCATGGCTCCTGCGCACATCGCGCACGGCTCGATCGTGACGTATAGGGTAGCGCCCAGAAGTCGATAGTTGCCAGTGGCCTTGGCCGCTTCCCGCAGCGCGAGGATCTCGGCATGTGCTGTCGGGTCGCAGTCGGTAATCGTACGGTTTCCCGCGCGAGCCACCAGAGCGCCATCGATCACAATCACGGCTCCCACCGGTACTTCGCCGCGATCGAATGCAGTGCGAGCTTCTTCGAGTGCGACCCGCATGAACATGCGGTCTAGTTCGTCGCTTCCGGTCATGGCTCCGCTCGCGGGCTCCGGGCGGCTTTAAACGCGGCGCTTCGTCCCAACCAGTGGCTCGCAAGATAGAAAAGGAATCCCGCCGCGATTACCGTGACACCGATGACGAGTTCGTTCGTTTGACCGACCCCTTCGCTGCGGTTGCGCATCAGCGCGGCAATGATCATTCCAAGTGGCGGAACTCCTATCAAAATAGCCCCAGCGATCCCGCCCGGGATGCGATAGGGCCGGAGAAGATTCGGCTCGCGAATGCGGAGCGCGACGAGCGCCCAAAACTCCAGCAAAATACTCAGCCCGGTCAGTAGCACGTCCAGGATCAAGCTGCGCTCGAATCCCAACGGATAGCACACGGCCCAAAAGACGGCGCAAATCACGATCGCCACCCACGGCGCACCTGTGCGTCGGCTGGTCCTGGCAAATAGCTTTGGCAGATAACCGTCTTCGGCCATCACACGAGGGAGCCTGGTGAACGACATCATGAGCGCTCCAAACGATCCCACTGCACCTAGAACACCGGCCACCGCAATGGCGATTCCCAGTGCCTCGCCGCCGATAATCCGCCCCACGTCGACCCAGCCTCCCTCGGTCCAAGCGTTTGGATCCAGTCCTGTTCGCGACACCGCGGCCACCGGCAACAGATAGCTCACCATGACCAGGGCCACGGCACCAAACATAGCCCGCGTGTAGGTTCGCTGCGGGGATTCCACCTCCCCGGCAATCGTGGAGAGGTTGTCCCATCCCATGTAGTTCCACATAGCGATCAAGATTCCGCCGAGCAGATCTGCGTGATGAAGAGAAACTCCACCTGTCGGCCCTCGCTGCGAGTGAAACGGCGCGATCACGATCAGGGCGACGAAGGGAAGTAGCAACGCCACGTTAAGCGCCACCGACCCCTCGCCCATGGCTCGGGTGCCGAGAGCGTTCCACATGGTGCAGAGCGCGATCATTCCGAATCCGATGATCAGCCCTCGATGTCCCGCAACCACGCTGGGTGCGAACCGCCCGAGGTAAGCTACAAACAGGTTCGGATAAAGCGCCATCTCGAACACACTGCCGGCGAGTGTCAGCCAGGTCTCCTGATACCCCAGGCAGGGGCCCATTCCGCGCCGCACCCAGATGTAGAAGCCACCCTCCTCGGGAATCGCGGTCGCCAGTTCACTGACCATCATCGCTGTGGGAAGGCTCCACAGAAGCGGCGTGAGGAGCAGGATGACGAGCGTGGCGCGATACCCGGTCTTCTGCACGATCTCTTCGAGACCGTAGGGTCCCCCGGCCACCATGAAGTAGGTGGCCGCAATCATGGGCAGCAAGGTCATCTTGCCCGCGCGGCGTGCTTTCCCTACCTCAAGCAACGTCTTCTGAGTGCGCCAGAGCTTGCTCTGCACGGATCGCAGTGTAAACCAAAGGAGCTTCGACGGAGTCTACAAACGAGTCGTTGCGCGCACGGAGCAGGGAAAAAAGGCACTACGGTTTTGTCCCGTTGCGAGACTTCGGTATAAGATGAGTCCCGCACTGTTTCCTAAGGCACTCGATGGAACTTCGCAAAGACCCGATCACGCGAAGTTGGGTCGTCATCGGGCATCCAGAACGAGAAAAAGAGCGCGCCGGTCCTTGCCCGTTTTGTCAGGGCCATGGCACCGAAGCTGTGCCCTTGCTCCAACTGCCGCCGAGCGGGGAGCCACAGGTTCGCATCTATCCTCATTTCCTCCCGCTGTATCACGTGGAAGGCGACCCTGCGCGTACCGCGGATGGAATCTTCGACCGCATGGCAGCCGTCGGTGCACACGAAATTATCGTGGAGACGCCCGATCACTCGCGAACGCTCGCCCACCTCGGCAATGAAGAAATTCAGCGTGTGCTCGAGGCCTATGCGTTAAGGACCGTAGATTTAAAGCGCGATGCCCGTTTCAAGTACGTGACCACCTTCAAGAATCAAGGACCGGACGCTGGCGAGGAATGGTCTCATGCTCATTCGCAAATCATTGCGACGACCTTCGTGCCCCGCCGCACCCTCTATGAGCTTCGTGCTGCCCGCGACTGGTTCCGTGACCGCGAACGGTGCGTCTTTTGCGACATCCTCCGGCAAGAGATTCGCCAGAAAAAGCGTCTGGTAGACAACGTGGGAGACTACTACGCATTTTGCCCGTACGCTTCACGGGTGCCGTATGAAACCTGGTTGATGCCGCGCACCCACAATCACCAGTTCGAGGTCTCGTTACCCGGTGAAAGTCGACGCAATTTGGCAACGCTGCTGGGCCGGACTCTTCGCCGCCTCTTGCAGGTTTCCACTAGCTACCACATGGTGGTGCACACGGCGCCGAACACTCTGCAGACGAAGGGCGAATTGAGCGAATATTGGGCGACGATTGCGGGGGATTACCATTGGCACGTAGAAATCCTTCCCATCATGCCAGCTCGCAGCAAGTCCTATAGCATCAAGGAAGTCTACTTCAACGGAATATTCCCGGAACAAGCCGCGGAATGGCTGCGTGGGTTGGACCCAGCGAAATGACGCCTCGCCCGGCGGCT
>Ga0187769_10000630_pt1 | contig 19558 bp, 14 predicted proteins | sample 0116_SJ02_MP02_1_FD_133140 | JGI IMG/M metagenome (GOLD analysis project Ga0187769, IMG submission 133140) | Tropical peat soil microbial communities from peatlands in Department of Meta, Colombia - 0116_SJ02_MP02_10_MG | ecosystem: Environmental > Terrestrial > Soil > Wetlands > Peat | place... | reverse complement strand
CGTTCGGCGACCTCTTCGTCGAGATTGTTCATCAGCATGCGCATGGCAGCTTCCTGCTGCCAGCTTTTGCATGTGATCTGATTGCCGCGCGGCGCGCGGATGGAAACAGGGGCCTGGGTGAGTTCGGTTTCAACGGGCATATATAGATGTTAGTGCGTGAAGCGTGGGAGACGCAATTGGAGGACCTGGCTGGCCGACACTGGCCGAGAGCAGTTCGGACGCAACGGCGCCTCAGCGCCGGGGCTTCAGTGCCAGCTACTGTAGGCCGTCCCATCCGTACCAGTTCCGGTCGAACTCGACTGGCATCTGGCAATGCCAGGTTGCTGCGGATCGGCCGCCTTGTCCACGTCTTCCGGATCGCATTGCCAGTCCGAAGCACCGGTCATGGGGTCCTTCGGAAGTTCGTGATAATAGCCGGCGGTTACCAGGTCGTCGAGCGACTGCGGGGCTTGGCCTTTGTCGAGCGTGTACTGCGAAATCGCCTTGTTCAGGTTCTGCACATTCGAGTGCAAAACCGACTCTTTGGACCGGATGATGTGTTGGTTGTAGGCGGGCACTGCCACGGCTATCAGAATCATCATCACGGTAATGACGATCATCAATTCGAGCAGCGTAAAACCGCGGCACTCCAGCGGCCGCCGTAGAATAGCGGCGTTGCGGCGAAGTAAGCAGCGTGCCTGCATTCTGCTCGTTTTGTTCATAAACAACTCTTAGTCGGCTCTCCGATTTGATCCGCAAGAGGGAACTGCGATCATCTCAGCTCACCAGGTGTTGTAAGGTCGCCCATCGCTTCCGATCGCAGACGAACCAGAATGCACCCCGGTGATGCCCGGTTCCTGCTGATTGAAACTGATGATGTACTCATCCTGCTCGACCTCCCAGTCCGCCGCACCGGTCATGGGGTCTTTAGGAAGTTCGTGAAAGTAACCTGCGCTTACCAGGTCTTCGATCCCCTGCGGGGCTTTTTGCTTGTCGAGCGTGTATTGCACAATCGCCCTGTTCAGAATACTCAGCTCGGATCGCAGCGCTCTCTCCCGCGCCCGCCTGACGGACTGGCTGTAAATCGGGATGGCTATGGCCAACAGGATGGTGATGATGCTGACGACCACGACCATTTCGATCAGGGTGAAGCCGCGCATACGCCGCGCGTTCTTTCGGCTGGATTGTCGACACTCGAGATACCGGCGTCTTGCGGGGAAAGCTCTATTCTTCTGGGCAACCTGCAAGCCGAATTTGTTCACCGCCGGCATTACCAGTCCTTATATTTCGTGCCGTCCAGGGCGGTCCCATCCGACTTCGTAAAAACGTCGAAGACATTCTGTCCGCCCCAGGAATCGGAATCCGGGTCGTCCTGCATCGAACGCATGCCCCATTCTTTGCTGTGCGTCATGGGGTCCATGGGAATCTGGCGGAGAAAGCGTATTTTCTTGCCGCCTTGCGCTTCTATGCCCTTGACCAGCGTCTCCAGATCCGGGGGATAGTTCATGCTGTCCACCTTGGTCTGGAACATATTGCGGTCGGCAGCGTCTTTGTAGCGGTCAATCGCATCGCGCATCTGCCACAGCGCTTCGCGCAGTTCTTTCTCCTTCGCGCGCTTGATCTCAAAGTTCGCCAGCGGGAATGCAGCGAGCGCCAGAATCGCCATGATGGTCGCAGCGACAACCAATTCGAGCAGAGTAAAGCCGCGCTGGGCCTTGGTCCCCCGCCGGTAATGAAATGCGCGTACCTTCATTGCTCGCTTTCTGCTGCTTCCGCCGTTCTCAGCGGGCACGCCGCCGGCAAACCGTTTCTGGACGGCTTACTGGACAGTCACCGATGCCTGCGCGCCGTTCACTGTAATCGCCTGCATTCCAGGATCGCGGGCTCCGCCTCGGGTAATCGTCAGCGGGGTCTGACCGCTAGCTTTCGCCTGGAACGTCATGGTGACCACCGTCCCTTGCCCAGAGACGCCGCCGGCTCCTTGCGGCCGGCTGGCCGTAATCGTCAACTGCCCTGCGGTTTCGTCCTCGCGATGGACCAACGCTACCGTCTGGCCGTCCTGCGAGAGAAAGCCGCCGTTCGACACATTCACCAGTTGCAGCAGCTTGGGGTCGTAATACAACTGCACCGGCACGGAATAGACGTTCTGTGCGCCGGAGATGACCAGATTGACCATAAACGTGCTGCCCTTCTCCGCCTGGACTGTGGGCGGATCGAACAGGAAGCTGGGATTTCCGTTAGCCGCCGCTGGACTCGGTGCCGGCGCTGCAGCAGGAGCCGCATTCCCCTGCGGCGGATTCGCGGGCGGCGCAGCCGGCTGCACTGGCGCTGCCGGCGGAGGCGTGGCCGGATGACTCACACGACGCAATGCAATCGTGGTCGAAGTGCCAATATCAATCGCCCGCTGGTTGAACTCATTTACATCTGCCGTACGAATGATGTGCGGCGTAATGGCGAAAACTGTCTCATCCTGCTCATGGTCCTGTTGAACCTGCCCGAACAGATATCTCAAGATCGGAATCTGCGCCAGCCCAGGGATTCCGCTCAGTGACTTGGTCTGCGAGTCGTCCAGGATGCCGCCGATCAGGCTGGTTTCACCATCGCGCAGGCGGATTTCGCCCAGCTCGACTTTCTTCTGTCCGATGATGGGCTGGGTGATGCCGCCAATGCTGGTTTGCCCGATTTCGGACGAGATTTCCATCGTGATCTTCAGGGTGACGTCGCGGTCGGCATGAATGTGCGGCGTGACATCGATGTTCACGCCGACGTCGATGTATTGAAACTGGGTGTTTACCAGTGGGTTAATACCAACGCCGCCGATGCCGGGCTGAAACGATCCAGTAGCCACGGGCAGGCGCTCGCCGATCTTGAGCGATGCTTTCTGATTGTCGAGCGCGCGAACCTGCGGACTCTGGATCAGCTTGGTGTCGGTGTCACCCATCACCGCGGACAGGTTGGCCGACGGAATGGTGACCTGAAAGTTGGTGGCGTTGAGGTTCGCCAGGCTGTTCAGGTTGATGCCGCTGGTCCCGCTGCTGCTGGAGCTTGATGAGGAAGACGAACTCGACGAAGAACTCGACGTCGTGTTGATGTTTTCCTGCAGGGCCACGGTCGCGCTGGTGGGCGGGCTCAGTCCCAGGGTGCGCGATTTGTCTTTGCTGATCTGCATTACGTCGATGTCGACAATGACTTCCGGCCGCGCCTTGTCCAGATCTTCGACCAGTTTTTCCGCCAGCGCGATCTGATCGGGAGTCCCGCGCACCACCAACGCGTTTTGCGAAAGCAGCTGCTGCACGCGTTGTACGTCAAGCACGGCGCGGATGGCGTTGACCACATCCTGCAGCTCAGTCGGCTGGGAGAGATTGGTCAGATAAAAGGTCTTCAGAACGCTCTGTTCCAGCTCCTTGCGCTTGGAGGGATTGTCCTGCGCTACGAAAATTGTGTTGGGAGTGACCGGCCGCCAGAAGGTTTTCGATTCCAGCGCAGTGATTTCCAGCGCTTCTTCGAGCGTGACTCCGTTCAACTCGACCTTTACCACCCGTCCCGTAACCTGAGCCGAGTCGGGATCAAACAAAACGTTGATGCCGGCGAGCTGGCCGATGGTGCGGTAGACCGTTTCCGCCTTGTCCGTCAGCTTGACCGTGATGGGAATGTTGGAAATCGGAGCCAGTTCCACCGGTCCCGCCGCCTCGTGCACCTTGCGCTCCAGCCCGGCCGGAGGCCCGGCCGCCTGCGGGGGCGGATTCTTCTGGTCGTTGATCATCTTCAGGGTGCGTTCCAGTTCCTGTTTCGCGATGAACAGAGACGGATCCATCACCAGGGCCTTCTGGAATTCCGTTGCCGCGTCTTCCAGCTTGCCGTCTTCGCGCAGTCTTTGCCCGCGATGCACGATCGAGGCCGCAGCCTTGAAGCGAATGCGTTCGAACGACGTGCGATAGCGCAGATCCTTCGGTTTCAGGTCGTAAGCCTGCTTGAAGAACCCGTAGGCGGCTTCGTAGTTCTGGCGGGCTTCGGCATCCTGACCCTTCAGGTACATGTCCTTAGCCTTGTCCGCGAGAGCAGGGAGGGCAGCAACCGCGACCAGCCACAGCAGCAGTGCCGGGCGCATCAGGCGTCTCATTCGATGATCCTCACGAGAGATGGTCCTTCGATATTGATTTCGGCGGGCAAGCGTCGTTCGCAGTCACGCCCCCGGCGTTGCCGGGCGGCTTTCTCTGCAAGAAACCCGGACTTTGCGCGCGAAAAAACTCGGATACGGCGATTATAGCATCGCTATTTCCTGCCCCCGAAGTGCTTGTGTCCAAGCCATTTACACTCTTTGGTCGTAGGACCTACGGGGCAGGCTCCGAACTCCGGAGGCTTCAACGTAAGTTCGGGCAGGTTCCTTGACCTTGAAACCTTGAAACCTCTACCTCTCGCTTTCTCATTTATGATCCGTACACATGGCCCGCCAATCCACCCACCAGACCAAGCCCAACCCGGAGAAATCCCCTCGGCGCGAGCCTACGGCCTCCGGCCAGAGAGATGCTGCCGTTAATAGGATCGCTTCCCATAACTATTTCTTGCTGGAAAAATTTGAAGCTGGTGTGGCACTTACCGGTACCGAAGTAAAGTCCATTCGCGGCGGCCGCGCCAACCTGAAAGACTCCTACGGCCTGGTCAAGGACGGCGAACTCTGGCTGCTCAACTGCCACATCAGTCCCTACGAGCACGGCAGCTATTCAAACCATGCCGCCCTGCGAACCCGCAAGCTGCTCATGCATCGCGACGAAATCCGCAAGCTCACGGGCAAGACGCAGCAGAAGGGACTGACGCTGATCCCGACACGCATGTATTTCAAGAACGGCCGGGTCAAAGTCGAATTGGCGCTGGCCAAAGGCAAGCAGCTGTGGGACAAACGCGAGACCGAGCGTCGGCGTACGGCGGACAAGGAGGCCAGAGAGGCAATCGTGCGGGGAAGAAACAGGAAGTAGACTAAAGAGAAGTAGACTAAAGACATGTAGGGACAGCCGCCCTCGAGAGCCTGCCCTGAGCGAGCGTAGCGAGCCGAATGGGGCCGGTCGAGCGACGCTCGACGGCCAAGCAACCTGCTGTGAGGTCGCCATCAAGACCGTAAATCTCAAATCAGACAAGCCCGCGGTTCACGAAGCGTTGCAGCGGCTGGAAAGGGAACTCTACGCGGCACGCCAGCAGAGTCTCTCACTGCTCAAAATCATTCACGGATACGGTTCAACCGGGGCCGGCGGCGACATCCGCATCGCCGTGCAGCGTCGCTTGCAGGAATTAGTAGAAGCCGGTCAGATTCGCGCCTGCATCTTCGGAGAAAACTGGTCGCGGTCGGACGAGACGACCTGGCGCCTGCTACAGGATCACAGCGAGCTGAAGAATGATCCCCACTTGGGACGGCGCAATCAAGGCATCACGATCGTCGTGCTGTAAGAGCCGACAGGCGTACAATGCCGGCGAAGATGTGCACCTGTCTGCGCCGGCGATTCCTCTCGCGTCGCTCCGCGCGCAACATAATGAGGAGCGAAACCATGCAGCGCGTCCAGCAGGGAGACCTCAGCCTTCTCCAGCACCCAGCCTCGCAACACCTTCTGCACTCGAAGATTCCCGCGCGTCTCGCCTATGTGTCGACCGACGGGACGCCTCGCGTGATTCCCATCTGGTTTCACTGGAATGGGCGCGACATCGTCATGGCCACTCCGCCCAAAGCTCCGAAATTGAAAGCCCTGGCGAAGAATCCTAGAGTGGCGTTGACCATTGACGACAACACCTTTCCTCACAAAGTGCTGCTCATTCGCGGGACGGCGCGGCTCGAGCCGGTGGCCGGAATCGTTCCCGAATATGCGGCGGCGGCCGAGCGCTATTTCGATCCGCAACTCGCGCAAACCTGGCTCAGCCAGCTGCGCACGCTGATTTCTTCCCAGGTGCGCATTACCATCACGCCGGAATGGGTCGGCCTGCTCGACTTCGAAACCCGCTTTCCTAGCGCGCTCGCGAGCTGACGGTTCCGCTGGCTTACGAACGATCGTAGTCCCTCAGATGACGCGCAACGGTCAGTGACTTGAGCGATCACGTTTGGACTTTGAAAGAGATCGTGACGACGCCCGGCAGCTACGCGTCAGCGTGGCAGGCGCGTGGGCCATGCAAGTGAAGATACGCTTATAATTCTGCGACCATGAAAAAGCGCGTGGTGCGAATGGTGATCGAAGTCGGCTTTATTCTCTTTCTGTTCTATACGAACCTGCTGATGGGGGAATTTGAACATTCAGGGATGGGGCAAAAGAACGGATTGATGTGGGCCTTGTCGGACATTTTCACTCGCTCCAACTTTGAGATTGCTATGATAGCTGCGGTCATCGGCCATCTTATTGTCGAGTTTCTGCGAACACGATTCTAAGCCACTGAAATTCAAACTGGGTCACTACCGAACGATCCCACGTCTTGCGCGATTCCCGTCCCACCGTGGATACTGGATGTTTGCAATCCAACACAGAATCCACTATGAAGACGACAACCTCTTTGTCTGCCCCCGCCGACGTTCAAACCGAATCGCTGGTCGCCGTGGTCCTCGACCATGCCGAACCTGTGCAAAACGGACAGCCTCAGAAAGATAAGAAGCCACAGCTGAAGGTCGCCACCGCGGATGCCGCCGTGCAGTCGGTCGCTGCCGATCTGCTGGCCAGTGGAGAGCTGACAGGCAAATCGTTTGAGACCAACCTGCTGCACAAGCCCGCCGGATTAAAGGCCAAGCGGCTGCTGCTGATCGGCGGAGGCTCGGCGAAGAAGTTTTCTGCCTACGAACTGCGCCGCATCGCTGGAACCGCCGTGCGCACGCTGAAATCGCGGGGAATCCGCAGCTTTTCTTTCGTTGCACCGACCGGCATTCCTGCCGGGGAAGCGACGCGCGCCATCGTCGAGGGCGCGCATGTGGGAAATTTCGATCCCGATTATTACCGCAGCGATCGCAAGGATCAGAAAATTGACGAACTGACCGTCGTGACCGGCGGCGATCAGGCTGCGCTCGAAAAAGCTGCCGCCGAAGCCACGATCGTCGGCGAATCGCAGAATTTCACGCGCGATCTGGTGAACGAGCCCTCGAACCGCATGACGCCCACCATCCTCGCCGAGCGCGCCAAAAAGATGTGTGCCGAAGTTGGCTTAAAGTGCGAAGTTTACGGCGCCGACAAAATCAAAGAAATGAAGATGGGCGCCTTCTGGAGCGTGGCGCAGGGCTCCGACGAACCGCCGGCACTGATTGTGATGACATACGAGCCAGCTGGTGTGCCGGAGAAGCCCGTGCTGGGCCTCGTGGGGAAGGGAATTACGTTCGACACCGGCGGCATTTCGATCAAGCCTGCCGACGGCATGGAAAAAATGAAGTATGACATGGCCGGCGGAGCCACAATGATCGGCGCCATGCGCGCCATCGCGCTGTTGAAGCCACAGGTGAAAGTGATCGGCATTGTGTGTGCGACCGAGAACATGCCGTCCGGCCATGCGCAGAAGCCGGGCGACGTGCAGATCGCCATGTCGGGCAAGTCCATCGAAATCATCAATACCGACGCGGAAGGCCGCCTCGTGCTCGCCGATGGCCTCTACTACGCACGGCAGCTCGGCTGCACGCACCTGGTCGACGCCGCCACGCTCACCGGCGCCGTGGTGGTTGCGCTCGGCTATGCCAACGCTGGCGTTTTCGCCAACGACGATGCCATGTATGACCGCTTCCACAACGCCAACTCCCGCACCGGGGAGAAGATGTGGCGCATGCCTCTCGACGACGAATATAAGGAGCAGATTCGCTCTTCGATCGCCGACATGATGAACACCGGAGGACGCTGGGGTGGCGCTATCACCGCCGCAATGTTCCTGAAAGAATTTGCCGAAGACACACCCTGGATTCATCTCGACATCGCCGGCACCGCGTGGATGGAAGACCAGAAACCGTGGATCGCGAAAGGCCCGTCGGGCATCGCGCTGCGCAGTCTGGTGGAATTCGTGAAGAGTTTCGCGGGGTAATCAGATCTGCACAGATAAACGCGGACCATTCTATGCGATCAGGATTCGCTCGGGCATGCGGTGCATTCCCGATCTTTTCGCATGGATGAAGGCCGGGCAGTTCATCTGTGTGGAGTCCGCAAAAATCCGCGGCGAGGTCTTGCGGAGGCGATCGCGTCGGCCAACGTTGAGCGAATGCAGCGCGATTGCTATAATCGAGAACGTTCCCCACGCTTCCGCGTAGGATCTGCTTCGTTCGCTCGGCACTCCCGCCCACAGAGATCGAGGCGAATCGTCCTGGCAGCCGCGGACCGCGGATCCTGAAACGTGGCCAGGTAGCTCAGGTGGTAGAGCGCAGCCCTGAAAAGGCTGGCGTCGGCGGTTCAACTCCGTCCCTGGCCACCATCATTCCAAAGAACTTAGCGGCCAACAGTCGATTTTCAGGAGCTGTAAGAATCAACATTACCACAAATATATAAGGTTACGAGAATTAAATCCCTCCCCGGCGAACGGCCTCCACGGGGAGACGGTCGCCGCACCGGAACGACATTCTGAATTGAACGCGGTACGATTACAAAGTTTTCCTTGGCATGGCCTCAAATGTTCTCTATCGATGTTAAAGTGGGCAACCTCGGAGAGTCCGCCAAATGCCGTCACAAGAACGGTTGCATTCGCGACGAATTTACGGCGAGACACGTTTCCTTTGTTATTCACCCTGCAAGATCCCCCTTGGTCTTTCCCCTCTCGGGCTAATCTGCCGCGGATTTCACATCCGGACGTGATCCGCGCTAGTATTACTTGCTTGCGACGCACAGGATCATCCAAATCAACGCGTGTTCCTGACTCAAGAAATGTCCGCTTTCTGACTGTCGGACAAACTGCACGGATTCTAGGAATCAGCGCCTCGACCTTGCGCATGTGGGAGAGCGTGGGTCTTGTAACTCCTGCCCGAAGCGCCGGAAGCTACCGCCTGTATACTCCAGAACTGCTCGACGTGCTGAAACGGATCAAGTACCTTCGCGACATTAAGAAGTTGAATGTCCCAGCCATCAAGGAAGCCTTAGGGAGCAGTCTGCCGATCAACCAGCCAAAGGGCTCTAACAAGGCCACTCCGGATCTCGGCGGCAAACTCCGTCGGCTCCGCAAGAAGAGGGGGCTCACGGTAACGGAAGCAGCTCGCCAGGCTCACATTTCCGCAGGGTTTCTCAGCGCGATCGAACTCTCCGGGGCCAACCCCTCAGTTGCAACCATCTACCGCCTGGCGGCTGCGTACGGCACCACTGTACTGGAGCTCTATGATTTGCCGGCGCAGTCCAATCGCGTGATTCGGCCACGTAGCCGAAGAAGCCTGGAGACCGAGTCTGGCGTCCGCATGGAACTGCTTTCTACAGGCACCAAAATGCTCGAATCCATGTTGATTCGTGTTCCCCCCGGAACGGGAAGCGACGGCGCGTACCAGCACCAGGGCGAAGATTTCCTTTATATGCTCGAAGGCACATTAGAAGTGTGGCTTGACGAAGTCGAATGTCACCTCCTCGAACGAGGCGACAGCTTCTGGTTCGAAAGCAATCGCGGCCATCGCTGGTTTAACCCCACAAACAAAGAGGCGGCCGTTCTGTGGGTGAACACTCCTCCGACATTCTGATTGTCGCCTTGTCCCCGTGGCTCGAGAGTCTAAAAGCTGAAGCGCAACGAGAACTGCTGCAGCACCAACAACGCTGCCAAGATCTTTCGACTCACCATGTTCTGGCTCCCACAGTCGTTATTGCCGGAGCTAGCTAGAGAGCAATTCCTGCACTGCCCGATAGCCTTGATCGATCGCCTGATCGGTGTAGGCGGCTGCTGCGGCATCGGAGTTTGCGATGGTGATGCGCCCAAAGGGCCGGCGTGCAATGTCGCACGGCCGCTTACCCTCTGGCCAATCCGGATCCCAGAGCGGGTTGTACTCGTAGGCGTATCCGTGTGGCCACCGGTTGACGGTAATCGCCTCGATGTCCTTCGCAGGATCAAAACCACCGCCGCCTAACGCACGCACAAGTTGGTCGCGGATGGTTCGCTCAAAAGTCTCAAACGGTGTAGCCAGCAAATCGTAGTGGCCGGCACTCTGCTGCTCCCTGGCGGAAAGGCCGGGCTGGCAAGGAGTGCGCAGCATGTGCACCAGAACCGGCTCTTCAGGAGAGTGCGGTGGTTGGTACCCGCCTATGCTCGGGCCTCGATCCAGATTCATCGAGGTGTGATACATACCCGGACAAGAAACACCCCGAACTCCCAACTTGTGAAATGCGGTCCAGTTGCGGAGGCCGACAACACTGTAGACCAGAGGAACCTTTACCCCGTAGTGCAGCGCTTCTTTCTGCTCGGCGGGTAGATCTGGACACAGGTAAGGAATGACCATATTCCAGCAAGCCAGCACCACGCCCTTGCTGCGTACGCGGTAGGCCTTTTGATCGCGTCCGTAGACCACCTCGACTTGTTTGGCCGAGGCGGAATCTCCTGCTCGTCGTGCGAGCACGACGGTACTGCTCAAACGTATGCGGATCGGAGAATCTGCGTGATCCAGGCGGCTGTAGTCCATCCTGGCCGTCACGATGTCTTCGGCCGTATTTCCGGGAGCCGAGCCGGGAATCAGCGACCGCACCAAGATACGTGCGATGGATGCATTTCCGTCGGGAAAGTGGAAGTGGTACTCCGCCTGCGGCGTCACCTCTCCCAATGCGGTGAAGGTCAGGCCTTTTGAAGGTACGCGATCAAGACCCATTCCCTGAAACCCGGGAAAGTGAATGGCCCAGCAATCCAGCGCGGGGACGGCATCGATGCCGATGCCGTACAGGCCATGAGTGCGAGTCTGGTAGAAGGGAATGACGTCAGGATGAGCTTTGACCACATTGAGCAGGAAGTCTTTGTAGCTCATTTTGGAGAGCCGGGCTTTCTTCTGCTCCTGAGGCAGGCCTTCCATGTAGTCCGTTTTGGCTTCCTGAATGCGGACGATGTCTTGCTGAGCCTGAGTCGACAACGGAGTCCGTGCCAGAAAGTCCGCCCACTTGGTGGACGCACTCTGTTGCCCATAGAAGCCTCCCGGTGCGTTGGCGACCAACCGCTCCATTCCGAAGGTTTCTTTGTCGAAGAAATAGCCAAAGCCAAGGTCGCTAAAGCCAGGGTTGCCGCCGTATTTGTTTTCAAGACCGGGGGGATCGATGCCGAGCTCGGTAAGTAGTCCGCGCGCTTCTTTGCTGTAAGGAAACGGCGACTCAATCGATACCGTTCCGCCATTGGCCAGCAGCATCCGCCCACCGAGGTAGAACTCGTTTCGCTTGGCGTGCCCGCCGAAGTCGTCGTGATTGTCGAGAATCAGAATGCGCGCAGAAGGCCCGGCGTGTTTACGATAGAAATATGCGGCCGCCAAACCGCTGATGCCGCCACCCACCACCACCAGATCGTATTCCTCGCCGGTCTCCACCGGCTTGCCTGCTTTTTCCCAAAAGGTTCCGTCTCGCAGGGCGTGGGCGACTTCGAATGCGCCGGGGTGACTTCCGCGCATTCCAGTAAGCGTTGGAGGATAGTAGCCAGGACGATCCTGCGCCGAGAGTGCCGGCGTCTGAGCTGCGAGCAGCGCTCCCAGCCACGGGCTGGCAAGCGCTCCGCCGGTTCCGATGGCCATTCCGTTCAGGAAATCCCGGCGCGTGATGTTGCGGTTCATGCCTAACCGGCGATCGCGAGCACGACTGCCGTTTTCTGCGAAGTCGGTCATAATTTTTTCCAGCACATTACTACAACTCCGCAAGGTTAGAAAAGGCAGTGAACACTGTCAAGAAAAATGAAGAGCTAGCTCAGAACGGTTCCCGCCGCACTTCACGAGGAGTGAGTGCCTCCCAAGCGTGTCCGGAATTGATCTGAGAAGCGCGTTGTCGGCAGTGGGAAATTTTCTGCTTGACACTGAAGCCATGGTTTCTCTAACCTTCCACAATTCTCGTAAGGTTCGGCGAATTCCACGAAGGTAAAACTCGGGCTCAACGGCAGGGAAGTAGCCTGGGCCAATTTTTATGACCTGCGAAGACTTTTGCGGTGATGGTGTCAGCCCTTCGATGAAGCGGTCCCGGCATCGTTACCGTGTCTCGTTTTCAAACTTCGATCTTTTCGATTTGGACTGGTACAAGCATCCGATCTCCGCCGGAGGGCTCTTTATGGCACTTCGAAACTGCGTACGTTTTTCTTACTCATCCTGTAGACGGCTGGCGGCATGCGCCGTACCTGTTGCCGCCTTGCTACTCGTCTTCGCAGTTTCTGCCTGGGCGCAAAATACCAACGGACGCGTGATTGGCATCGTCACCGATCCTGGGGGAGCGACAGTGGGCAAGGCCAAGGTGATCGTGACGAACACTGGCACCAATGTCAGTTGGAACACACAGACCGACGATAGGGGAAGCTACCAGGTGCTCGACGTCCCCATCGGCATGTACAAAGTCACGGTGGAGAGCCCTGGGTTTGCCAGGGCTACGACCGAACCACAGGAACTCACGGTCAACCAGTCCCTGCGAATCGACGTTCCCCTGAAAGTGGGTGCGGTGAACGAAACCGTTGAGGTGCAATCGCAGGCCGCTCAGGTCGAAACGGTGAACCCCACGATCGGAGGAACAGTCACTGGCAAAGCCATTCAGGACCTGCCCCTCAACGGACGCAACACTCTCGATCTGGCACTGACCCAACCCGGCGTTACCCCCATCGCCGATGACATCGGAACGTACGGCACTAACAACGGCGGAGCCGCCGAGGAGGGGCTCAACGGGATCAGCGTGGCGGGTGGTCGCGGCGATGCCATTACATATTTGCTCGACGGCGGCCTTAACAATCGGACCACGAGCAACCAGGTGGTCTTCAATCCCAATCCGGAAGCGGTCGAAGAGTTTAAGCTGCTGGAGAACAATTACACCGCGGAATATGGCAGGAACGGAGGCGGGACGATCAGCGTGGTCTTGAAGTCGGGCACCAACACCTTACACGGAAGCTTGTTTGAGTACCTGCGCAACGACGCCTTTAACGCCAATGATTACATCGACAACGAATTTGGGTACCCTCGCCAGGTGCTCAAGCGCAATCAGTATGGCGGCGTGATCGGCGGTCCCATCACGCTTGGCAAGTGGCTCAGGGGTAAGGATAGGTTGTTCTTTTTCTTCGGCTACCAGGGGCAGCGCCTGGCAGAAACCATCAACGAACCACTGGTTACAACGTACACGCCCGCTGAGTTAAACGGGGATTTCTCACAAAGCTACAACGGGGGCCCCGATCCGTTTGTGCAGTGCTTTCTTACCGGGAATCCAGCCATCGTTCTCCCGGACCAATTGGGAACTTGTGGAAGCATCGGCCAGGTGGCCCATCCCTATTACCAGTCGAATGCCGCGCTCGCTGCACAGGCCGTAATCGATCCCACCAAGATCGATGGGGTTGCCCAGAATTACATCGCCGCCGGTATCCTTCCGACCTCGCCCAGCGGCGCAATGCTCCCCAAGGGCTCAGAAAGAGACAACGTTGATCAGTACGTCGGCAAGTTTGACTTCTTCGTCACCACCAACGATCGCATCTCGCTGTCTCTCGGCACCAACAAGGAACCCATTGCCAACCCCTTCTTTGGGGCAAACATCCCGGGTTTCACTTCCGCCGATACGAGCTGGGTCTACTTCGCCAACCTCGACTACACCAAGACCGTTTCACTTTCCACGCTGAATGAAGTTCTGATCACCGCCCAGCGCTACCATGAAACCGCTATTCCCACCAGTCATCTGCCCACGCCGTTGCAACTGGGCGTCAATATCCAGTCCGACGATCCCTTTGGCCCGCCCTCGCTGTCATTCAACAGTGGCATGAACGTAGGATTCAATCCCAATGTGACCTGGAAGTCCGACAACAACTACGCGTTTGCCGATACTCTGTCCTGGAATCACGGGCACCACAACTACAAGTTCGGCGGCCGCTTCGGAATCATGCAGGAGAACTCGGTCTACGCCTACCAGACCAACGGGATCTTTTATTTCTACGGACCGGGTGGCATCGGCTCCGGAAATGATCTGGCGGACTTTTTGTTTGGGGCTTCGGACGAATTCAGCGAGTACTCGAAGGCGCCCAGCAATGAGCACCAAAAACAGTATGCGGTATTCGCTCAGGATGAGTGGAGAGCGACTCCGCGCCTGACACTGACCTATGGGCTCCGCTACGAATACACCAGCCCTGAGACCGATACCCATGGATACAGTTTCAGCATTGTTCCGGGCAGGCAGTCGGTGAAATTTCCGGGAGCGCCCCTTGGCTTCCTGGTTCCCGGCGACCCGGGAGCGCCGCGCGGCTGGTATTACCCCGATCATACGAATTTCTCTCCGCGCATTGGCTTCGCCTGGGATCCCTTCGGCAACGGGAAAACCAGTATCCGCGGCGGCGGCGGATTCTTCTTTGACACCCTGAACGGCTGGATGTCGGATTGGGCGACCGATGAAGCGCCCTGGGCTGGCGGCACAGATTTTACCTTCGCCTCAAACCAGCTTCCCACCACCACAGCCCCGGCGGATACCATCCTTGGCGATCCCTACGGCATGGGTGGTGTGAGCGACCCCTTCCCTTCAAAGGAACCGCCCCCTTCGAACATCAACTTCACCGACGCGGGGTTTACGCCGTTCCTGGGACCAGGCAACAATTTTGTGAACATCCACCTGCGGACGCCCTACATTTACCAGTACAACCTGAGCATCCAGCGCCAGCTCGCCAACGGCCTTATGGCCGAGGTCGGCTACGTTGGCAGCTCCTCACACAAGCTTCTTACATGGGTTGACCAAAACCCCTTCATTCTGGGAACCAACACGCGCATTCTGAATCAGGAACTTCTGGCCTCGAATCCCGGCGCCGATCCCAATACTTTCGGTTATGCGCCAACCTTTGATGGCCTCAACCACGCCAATTACAACGGCTTGCTCACCAGCCTGACGAAGAGAGCCCAGGACGTACGCTACCTCGGAAATGTGTTCTTTACCGCCTCCTACACCTGGTCCCACAACCTGGATAACGGAACCGGATTCAATTCGAGGGTTTCATCCATTCCTTTCTACAATCACAACCAGTTCTACGGGAACTCGGATTTTGATCTGCGTCAGAGGCTTGCCTTCAGCGGAGGTTGGGAGCTGCCGTTCGCCAAGACCTGGGCAACCGGCCCGAAACGCCTGACCAATGGCTGGAGCTTATATCCCATTTACTTCATCCAATCGGGAATTCCGCTGGACTTTCTTGCCGGTACGCATCAGCGTTCCACCGATCCGGGCCCCTCGGGGGCTGGAGATGGAGAGATCGTAAGAGCCGATCAGATGGTCGGTTCCGTGCAAACGCTGAATCCGCGTACGGTACAGACGTGTAACGGAGCTCCCTGTAACTTCTGGTTCGATCCCAGCGACTTCCAGCAGGATGCCTGTATCGGCCCAGGCACATGTCCGCTGGGATTCTACGGGACCTACCGTCGCAATTCACTCCATGGCCCGCGTCACTCCAATTTCGATCTGGCGCTGGAAAAATCAACCGACCTGGTCGGCGAGCGGACGAAACTCGTCTTCCGTGCCGAAGCTTTCAATATCTTCAATCATGCGGAGTTTCGGCCGCCGGCGGATACCTTGGTTACCTCTGGAACTTTCGGCCAAATCAGCGGAACCTACGCCCCGAGAATTTTGCAACTGGCGCTGAAGTTGAGCTTCTAGCCTCCGGTCGAGGGTGCACCGAGGCAGAATCTGCTTCTGAGGGAGGAAGCATGAGCAAAAAGCGGGACCAGGCGTTGGGCATGAACCGCGACATCACGCGGCGCGATTTCTTGAACGGCTGTGCTCTGACCGCTGGGGCTTCGCTCGCTCCGGCGAACCCCGAATGGTTGAGGCTGATGCTTGCGGCCGAAACTGCTCCCGAACGAGATCCGAACTACTACCCTCCCGCGAAAACCGGCCTGCGCGGCAGCCACGATGGATCCTGGGAAGTAGCGCATGCCTTGCGCGACGGGCAGACTTGGCCGGACCCCACTGACGACAAGGAATCCTACGACCTTGTCGTCGTGGGCGGCGGCATCAGTGGCCTGGCGTCCGCATACTTCTTCCGCAAGTTCGCCGGAGCGCAGTCCAAGATTCTGATTCTCGACAACCACGACGATTTTGGCGGCCATGCAAAACGCAACGAATTCAGGGCTGGAGACAGGCTACTTCTCGGTTATGGCGGCACGCAGTCTCTCGAGGCGCCGCATCATTACAGCAAGGAAGCGTTTGGATTACTGCAAGAACTGGGAATCGACGTGGACCGCTTCTTCAAGTACTTCGACCAGAAGCTGTACAAGTCGATGAACTTGAAACGAGCGACATTTTTTGACAGAGAAACCTTTGGCAGCGACGTGCTGTTGCCGGGTTTTGGCACGCACTATCTGGGGCTGGAATACTCTCCCGAGATTCTCGCCAAGATCCCGATTGCCGAGCCTGCCCGCCAGGATCTGTCGCGACTGCAGACAACTACCGAGGACTACTTGTCAGGCCTCAGCGCTGAAGAGAAGCGCCGCAAGCTGATCAAGACGAGCTATAAGGACTACCTGCTGCAATACGTGAAGGTCCATCCCGACGTCATCAAGATTTTCCAGACTGCACCTCACGGCTTATATGGCGTAGGGATCGATGCGGTCTCAGCGTGGGACTGCTTAGAGATGGACTATCCGGGATTCAAGGGAATTAACTTGCAAAGCAGTGAAGACAGCCCGGAACAGGCCGAGCCCTACATCTTCCACTTCCCGGACGGGAACGCGTCGGTGGCGCGTCTACTGGTTCGCTCACTTGTGCCGGGCTCGGCGCCGGGAAGCACCATGGAAGACATTGTCACCTCACGCATGAACTATGCGCGATTGGACAACCCGGACTCGACAGTCCGGATTCGTCTGAACAGCACAGTGGTTCGGGCGAAGCATCTCGGTGATCCGCAAAGCGCAAGCGAAGTGGAAGTCACTTATGTCCGTGGCGGGAAGGCACACAAGGTCAAGGCCGCTCATTGCGTCTTGGCTTGTTACAACATGGTGATTCCCTATCTGTGCCCGGAGATGTCCGAAAAGCAAAAAGAGGCACTGGCCTACGCAGTCAAGATTCCCCTGGTCTACACGAACGTGCAGGTCAGGAACTGGGAATCTTTCCGGAAATTGGGGCTGACCTCGATCTACTCGCCGGGCAGCTACTTCAACGGAGCAACGCTGGATTTCCCGGTTTCCATCGGCGACTATCATTTCCCCAGCAAACCGGAAGAGCCCTGCCTGTTACATCTCTTGCGCACCCCCTGTAAGCCCGGCCTGCCGGCAAAGGACCAATATCGAGCCGGGCGTTACGAGCTCCTGAGCACGCCATTCGATGTCTTCGAACGGAACATCCGCGACCAACTCGGACGCATGCTTGCTGGTGGTGGATTTGACTCTGCTCGCGACATCCAGGCTATCACCGTCAACCGCTGGCCGCATGGGTACGCCTACGAGTACAACCCGCTCTTCGAACCGCTGGACCGTCCGGACTCCGAGCGGCCCTGTGTGATGGGCCGGCAGCCATTCGGACGCATTCACATCGCCAACTCTGATGCCGACGGCCATGCCTACACCAACATTGCAATTGATCAGGGCTATCGCGCTGTACGCGAGATTACTTCAGAGGGAAAGCACGAGGCTGCGACTAAGGGCGCCTGATCCATTTGCGTCGGCCCACGAGGCCAAGGCACACCGTTCGGGAAGTCAGCCGTAAATCCACAGGTCTATGCTGAACAGGAGCAGCGATGAACGAACGTCGCCCAACTCGTAGAGAATTCCTGGGCCTGGCCGGCGTCGGCATGGCTGGTCTTGCTGGCGGTGGTCCTCTTGGCACAACCGCATTCGGTGACACGCAAAGTGCCAACACAGATCCGCGCCATGCCGATCTGGTTGTATTCAACGCCGGGGTCTATACGGTCGATCCTCAAATGCCAAAGGCGGAGGCGTTCGCTGCGAAGGGCTCGCGGTTCGTCTTTGTAGGGAGTTCGGCGGACGCCAAAGCCTTCATTGGCAAGGGGACTCAGACGTTCGACGCGAAGCAGATGACAATCGTGCCGGGTTTCATCGATTGCCACAATCATGCTGGCGGCAATGTCCTGCTCTACGAAGTGATCGTCGGCAACCCCTATGAGGTCGAGTTTGTCACCATCGCCAGCATCATCGAGAAGCTCCGTGCCAAGGCGCAGAAGACTCCTGCCGGCTTCTGGGTGGAGGGATATTTCTTCGACGACACGAAGGTGAAAGACAACCGCCAGCTTAATGTGCACGATCTCGACCAAGTCTCAAGGGATCATCCCGTATGTGTCCATCATCGGGGCGGCCACACGTCCTTCTATAACAGTAAGGCGCTGGAGCTGGCCGGAATCGACAAGCAGACTCCCAATCGCATGGCCGGAACTTACGATCATGACGAAAACGGAGAACTCAACGGGCGAGTTACCGACCAGGCGCGAGACGCGTTCGCCAACGTTGGCAGGCGCGAGGCGTTTACACCGGAGCAGAAAGAACAGCGCGATCGTGATGGGCTGGCATACATCTCGAAACAGTTTGTCCGCTATGGCCTGACTAGTGTTCACCACGAAGAAGGGAATTTGTTTGCACTGCAGCAGGTCCGTTCACGCAGTGAACTATTGCACCGGGTGGGTTTTGAGACCAGCGGGGAAACTTTAGAGGCAATGATTAAGAATGGGATTTGTACCGGCTTTGGAGACGAATGGATTCGCTTCGGTGCTACCTCGGAGCACACCGCTGATGGCTCATTCTCCGAGCGTACTATGGCCCTGAGCCAACCCTACGCCGGCACCAATCCTCCTTACAGCGGAAACATCACCGAGACGCAGGATGACCTCAACGCCTGGGTAGAGCGCGTTCAGCGAGCGCGCATTCAGCCCAATTGCCATGCGAATGGCGATGTCGCCATCGACATGGTGCTCACCGCATATGAGCGCGCGCAGCTGATCGCGCCACGGCCCGACGTGCGTCCCAAGATCACTCATTGCACGTTAATCAACGATGATCTTCTGCGCCGGATCAAGGCCCTGGGCGCAGTTCCCGCCCCCTTCACCACGTATGCGTACTACAACACCGACAAGTTCCACTTTTATGGGGAAGAACGCATGAAGCATTGCATGGCATACCGTTCGTTCTTCGACAACGGAATTCGAGTGGCAGCCGGTTCGGACTTCAGTCCCGGGCCATTCGCACCGCTAATGGGAATTCAAGGGATGGTGACGCGTACCGGCTGGAATGGCGAAACCTGGGGAGCGAACCAGCGAATCAGCGTAGACGAAGCCCTGCAGGTGAACACTATTAACGGTGCCTACAACTCGCACGAGGAAATGATCAAAGGATCGATCACCCCAGGCAAGCTGGCGGACTTCGTTGTCCTGGCTGACGACCCTCACAGCGTGGACAAGGAGAAAATCAAAGACATCGAGATCGTGCTCACTGCCACCGGCGGTTCAACCGTTTATCAGAGGTGACTGGTTGGGGTGCCGTCGCATGCCATTTCTTAGGGCGACG
>Ga0187769_10000629_pt1 | contig 19580 bp, 24 predicted proteins | sample 0116_SJ02_MP02_1_FD_133140 | JGI IMG/M metagenome (GOLD analysis project Ga0187769, IMG submission 133140) | Tropical peat soil microbial communities from peatlands in Department of Meta, Colombia - 0116_SJ02_MP02_10_MG | ecosystem: Environmental > Terrestrial > Soil > Wetlands > Peat | place... | reverse complement strand
GTTTTCAGATAGTCCATGAGGAATTCGGCCGCCGCGAACGCCGCTTGGCGGTGGCTCGCGGCGGTCGCGACCAGCACGATGACCTCGCCCGGAATCAGTCGTCCGTGCCGGTGGATCACCGTGACGCCGAGGAGCGGCCAGCGCGCGCGCGCTTCCTCGACATGGCGCGCGATCTCGGCTTCGGCCATGCCCGGATAATGCTCGAGCGTGAGGGCCGCAATCGGCTCGCCGCCTTCGTCGGCGCGGCAGACGCCGGTAAAGGTCGCGACCGCGCCGACATCGGTTCGCCCGGCGGTCAGCGCGGCGACTTCGGCGGCAATGTCGAAGGCTTCGCGCTGCAGGCGGATGGTGACGGTCATCGGCGTTGCAACCTCAGCCGCCGGTCATCGGCGGGAAGAACGCGATCTCGCCGGCGCCGGCGATCTTCGCCTCGGCGCGCACATGGCTGCGGTCGATCGCGGCGCGGATCACCTTCGGATTCTCGAAGGCGTAGGCATATTCCTCGCCGCGACGCGCGAGCCAGGCGATCAGCTCGCCGACGGTGGCGACACCGGCGGGCGGTTCGACCTCTTCCTCCGACTTGCCGACGCGCTCGCGCACCCAGGCGAAATAGAGAAGCTTCACGCGCCCTCCCGGGTCAGGTGGTGGAGCCCGGCCTGCAGATAGTCCCAGCCGGTATAGAGCGTCAGCAGGGCGGAAAGCCAAAGCAGCGTGATGCCGATCTGGGTCACTACCGGAATGATCGCGTCGCCGGCGTCGCCGGCGATCAGAAAGCCGACGGCGACGAGCTGCAGCGTGGTTTTCCATTTGGCGAGCCGCGTCACCGGCACGCTGACGCGCAGCTCGGCGAGATATTCGCGCAGCCCCGACACCAGAATCTCGCGGCAAAGAATCACCACCGCAGCGAGCAGCGCCCAGCCGTGGATGGTGTCTTCCGCCGCGAGCATGAGCAGGCAGGACGCGACCAGAAGCTTGTCGGCGATCGGGTCGAGCATGCGGCCGAGCGAGGATTGCTGCGCCCAGGCGCGGGCGAAATAGCCATCGAGGAAATCGGTGATTCCCGCCGCGATGAAGACGGCAAGCGCAACCCAGCGCAGCCACAGCCTGCCGTCGAGGATGCTCTGCCAGAACATGCAGCCGACCACGATCGGTATGGCGACAATGCGGCCATAGGTCAGGATGTTAGGGAGCGCCAGCGGATGCGCGCCCAGCCGGCCCGTTGTCGTGGTCGTCGAATTCATGGCTCCACCACCATAACCCCATCGCCTGGCAACCGACAGTACCGGCCGCGCTGCATGCTCACGCCGCCCCCTCATGGAAGAAACCGTAGATGCGCCGCGCGGTCTCGGCGCTGATGCCGTCGACCTGCATCAGGTCAGTGACCGAGGCGCGCTCGATCGCCTTGAGCGTGCCGAAGTGATGCAGCAGCGCGCGCTTGCGCGTCGGGCCGATGCCTTCGATCTCCTGCAAGCCGGCCTCGCGCAGGCCGCGCATCCGGCGCGCCCGGTGCGAGCCGACGGCGAAACGGTGCGCTTCGTCGCGCAGCCGCTCGACGAAATACAATAGCGGATCGCGTGGCGGCAATTTGAACGAGTCGCGGCCGGGAATAAAGAAGGTCTCGCGGCCGGCGTCGCGATCGGGCCCCTTGGCGATGGCAACGAGCGGAACATCGACGCCGAGCGTGGCGAGCACCTCGCCGGCGACGTTGAGCTGACCCTGGCCGCCATCGATCAGGACGAGGTCGGGCCAGGGCGAATCGCCCTCCTCGTCGGTATCGGGCGCGACGAGCACCGCTTCGCTCTCCGCCTCCAGGTCGGGGTCGTGCTCGCCATTACCTCGCCCCGACCGTTCGCCGCTTGCTTCCGGCGGCGGAGCGGGCAACCGGGGCGATTCCGCGATCAGCCGCTTGAAGCGGCGCTCCAGGACCTCGCGCATCATGGCAAAATCGTCGCCGGGCGTGAGCTCGGTCGAGCGGATGTTGAACTTGCGATATTGGTTTTTGCGGAAGCCCTCGGGGCCGGCGACGATCATGGCGCCGACCGCGTTCGCGCCCTGGATGTGGCTGTTGTCGTAGACCTCGATGCGCCGCGGCACCCGCGGCAGGCCGAAGGTCTCGGCAAGCTCGCGCAGAAGCTTTTGCTGCGAGGAGGTCTCGGACAGCTTGCGGCCGAGCGCTTCGCGGGCATTGGCGCGCGCGTGCTCGACGAGATCCTTCTTCTCGCCGCGCTGCGGCACCGTGACCTCGATGCGGCGGCTGCTCTTGGTCGAAAGCGCTTCGGCGAGGAGCTCGCGATCCTCGATGTCGTGCGAAATCAGGATCAGGCGCGGGCACGGCTTGTCGTCGTAGAATTGGGCGAGGAACGCGCCGAGGATCTCGCCCGGCGCGGCCGCGCGGTCGGCCTTGGGAAAATAGGCGCGGTTACCCCAATTCTGCCCGGCGCGGAAGAAGAACGCCTCGACGCACGCGAAGCCGCCTTGCTGATGCAGCGCGAAGACGTCGGCCTCCTCGACGCCGCGCGGGTTGACGCCCTGGTGCGCCTGAATCGCCGACAGCGCCGCGAGCCGGTCGCGATAGACCGCGGCGCGCTCGAAATCGAGCGCGGCCGAGGCCTTTTCCATCTCGGCGGCAAGCTCGTCCTTGACCGCCTTGCTGCGGCCGGAGAGGAAGGTCGTCGCTTCGCGCACCAGCGCGCCGTAATCCTTGAAGTCGATCTCGTTGGTGCACGGCGCTGAGCAGCGCTTGATCTGATGCAACAGGCACGGGCGGGTGCAGCTTTCGAAAAACGGATCGGTGCATGAGCGCAACAGGAATGCGCGCTGCAGCGCGTTGATGGTGCGGTTGACGGCCCAGACCGACGCGAACGGCCCGAAATAGTGACCCGGCCGGCTGCGGGCGCCGCGATGCTTGAGAATTTGCGGCGCCCAATGATCGGAGGTGATCAGGATGTAGGGGAACGACTTGTCGTCACGCAACAGCACGTTAAAGCGCGGCCGCAGGCGCTTGATCAGATTGGCTTCAAGAAGCAGCGCCTCGGTCTCGGTACGGGTGACGACGAATTCGAGCGCGCGGGTCGCGGCGATCATGCGCTCGATGCGGGTGTCGAGGCCGGTCGGCCGCGCATAGGCGCGCACCCGGTTCTTGAGGTTTTTCGCCTTGCCGACATAGAGCACGTCGCCGCGCCCGTCGATCATGCGATAGACGCCGGGCTGTAAAGGGGCGAGCGCGGCGTATCGCAGAATGGCGTCGCGCCCGGCAGCGAGCGAGTCGTCGCCACCGCGCGCGGCTTCAGCGCCCTCGGACTCGTCCGCCTCCGGAAGGGATTGCTCCTCATCCTCCTCGGCGAGTTCGATCTCCGGCTCGAGGTCTTTCTTCGGACCGCTCATGCGCTCAATTGTCCGCCCATTCTGGCGCGAAAGTAGGGTTTGAGCCGGCGCAGGGCCAGGGGAAGCCGCGGCGTTGACGGCGCCCATCCACGCTTTGCTTTACTCCCCGACGTTGGCAGCGCGCGGGCGGACGGCTGTGCCGCTCGCCGGAAGCGGCCATTGACAATTACTTTACCATCATCAGTCTCAATTAATATATCATTAGTGATAATCGTGGCACTACTTGATCTAATCTCGCCACAATCTAGTCTAGAAACAGAAAACACTTGTGTCCCTGGTGCACTAGACGCAAAATATATTGCGAATACTATCGCGACAAATTTCGCGAATGGGGAAGCCACACCTATGGGGAGCCACACATGAAAAAGGTGTTTCTGGCCTGCGCCGGCGTCTTGGCGTTTGCTGGCGCGGCGGCGGCGGCCGACCTGTCGGCGCCGTACTACAAGGCGCCGGCTTACGCCCCGGCCTATAGCTGGACCGGGTTATATATCGGCGTGAATGGCGGCGGCGGGCTCGGCCGCGCGACCTGGGACTCGGTCGGGTCGTTCGACGTCTCCGGCGGCCTCGTCGGCGGCACGGTCGGCTACAATTACCAGTTCAGCCAGGTGGTCCTCGGCGCCGAGGGCGACATCGACTGGACCGATATCAATGGCAAGACCAACACGGTGACCTGCGTTCCGGGCTGCTCGGTCGGCAACTCCTGGCTCGCAACCGTGCGCGGACGCATCGGCTATGCCGCCGACCGGTTCCTGCCCTACGTCACCGGCGGTGCCGCGTTCGGTAACATCAACGCCTCCTCGCCCGGACTCGTCGGGGCGAGCACGAGCAACGCCGGCTGGACGGTAGGCGCCGGCATCGAGTTTGCAATCGCCGGCCACTGGAGCGCCAAGGCCGAGTATTTGTTCGTCGACCTTGGCCGGTTCAACTGCGGTCCGAATTGCGGCGGCGGCTTCACCGACAACGTGTCGTTCAACGCCAATATTCTGCGCGCCGGTGTCGACTACCGGTTCTGAGCTCTTTGCGCGCGCTCAATAAGGGCGGCGACGCGGCGCAAATTCACGGCGTCGCGGCGGTCGCCGCGTAGGCGGGCACGCGCGCCGCGAAATCGTCGAGCCAGGCGACGAGACGCGGATGGTCGGCGCGCCAGGTGCCGCCAAAGCGCAGGTCGCGATAGCCGAGCACGCAGGCGAGCGCGATCTGTCCAACATGCGGGATGCCGGATTTTGCGCCGAGCGGCGGCGGCGTGGCTTCGAGCACCGCGAGTGCGCGCGTGACCTTGCCGGCCTGGTGCTCGAGCCATTTCGGTTCGTGGCGCTCCGGCGGCCGCCAGCGGCCTTCGTAAACGGACAGGATCGAGGCGTCGAGAATGCCGTCGCACAGCGCTTGCAACCGCAGCGCGGCGAAGCGCTGCCCCGCCTCGCGGGGAATGATCTTGCCGCCGCCGGCGCGGTCGTCGAGATAGTCGAGGATCACGCGGGAGTCGTAGAAGGCGGTGCCGTCCTCGACGATCAGCACCGGAAGCTTGCCGAGGGGGTTCTGCGCGCGCAGGCTGTCGTTGGGGTTGCCGGTATCGGCGGGATCGACGCGCACCTCGCCCTCAAGGCCGAGGAGCGATAGCGCGATCCGCACCTTGCGGGCGAATGGGGAAGGCGACGCCGAACGTAAAACCATCATGGCAAGATCATCGGTGTCGTCGGGCCATTGGCCTTGAGGCCGCGGCGGCAAACCAAACAATGACGGCGGCGCGACCCACCGCGCGTCATCGGGCTCTACTCCGCGCCGCGCTCGCGCGCAGCACCGCCGCCATTCTAGCCGGTGACGACCAGATTGACGGCTTTCGGGCCCTTGCCCTTCTTGTCAGGTTCGACATCGAAGCTGATGCGCTGCCCCTCAATCAGCGACTTCAGCCCCGCGCGTTCGACAGCAGTGATATGCACGAATACATCTCGTCCGCCGTCGTCGGGTTTGATAAAACCATAACCGCGCTCGCCATTGAAGAATTTGACCGTACCGGTCATCGCCATCGAGAAACTCCCCTCCCCGCGTTGCTTCGCTGGCGCGCCCCCACGGCACGACAGCTCGGCTGGACATCCACACGAGCAAAGTTTCAGCCGCGGACGGCCGCAGTCACTCCGCCGGCCCCCATAGGAGGCGGAACGTCAAAGCCAGCGCCTTCAAATAGACCAAATTTGGAGCGCCGAAAAGTGGCACTATCCAAAGCGGTGCTATTAAGAGCGGCACTATGGTCGGCAACGAGGGCGCCGCCCACCGGCTAAGGTCGTCCAGCCAGCCAATTGAGCCGCCAATCCGCTCGCGGCGAGAGGATTTTGCTCAAAGCCGGCATAAGCCGTTCTAATTCGGCTTCGAGCGTGAATGGTGGATTGACCACGATCAGTCCGGAACCGAGGAGGCCCGCGTCGCCACGCGGCGGGCCGAGGCTCAGTTCGCAGCGCAGCACTTTGGGCACCGCAAGCTGCCGCAGCCGCGATGCGAGGCGGTCGGGGGCGGCACGCTCCTTGATCGGGTACCACAGCATATAGATACCGGTCGGCCATTTGCGGTGCGCGGCCGCCAATGCCGTGGACAGGCGCATAAAGTCGTCCGCCGCTTCGAATGGCGGATCGATCAGGACGAGGCCGCGGCGTTCCTTGGGGGGGACGTAGGCGCCGAGCGCGGTCCAGCCGTCGATGGCGAGAGCCTTGGCGCGAGGCTCGCTGCGAAGCGCGGCCCCAAGCGCGGCAGCCGCGCGCGGCTCGAGCTCGCAGGCGATCAGGCGGTCTTGCCGCCGCAGCAGCCTGGCGGCGATCAGCGGCGAGCCGGGATAGAGGCGCAGCCTGGTGTCGGGATTAAGCGCGGCGACGGCATCGATATAGGACGCCAGCAGATCCTTTGCGTTTGCGCCCCTCGCCTGCCAGATTCGCGCTATCCCCTCGCGCCATTCGCCGCTGCGGCTCGGCTCCGATGCTGCGAGGTCGTAGCGCCCGGCGCCGGCGTGGGTGTCGATCACGCGAAAGGCGGCCGGCTTGAGCCGCAGATGGAGGAGAATGCGCGCCAGCACGGCGTGCTTGTGCACGTCGGCGAAATTGCCGGCATGGAAGGCGTGGCGATAATTCATCGCTGGAAACGCTGAACGACCAAAGCGCCGCGCCCGCGGCCGTCCAATCGCGCGGCTCAAGCTCGCTTTTAATGCCGCGCGGGGCGCCGGTCGAGGCGAGCCTGCAAGCGCGCGTGCGCGCTCAGCCGCCGCGCAGCGGCGGCATGATCAGTTCGTCGCGGCGGCAACTGCGCCGGGCGATCTCCGGGCAGTCGCGAAATTGCAGGTCCTTGGAGAGGCAAAGCCGAACTTCGGTCAGCCGCTTCTTGTCGCAGCCGATCGCAATGCCGCTTTCCGACATACCGGCATTCGCTTTGATGAAGGCGTCCTCGACCGCCGCCGGCGACACGTTCAGCGGTTCCTGCAGATCGACATATTGCGGCGGGATCTTCACCACCGCGCGGGCTTTGCGCACGACTTCGAAATATGCCCGCGCCGAAAAGCCGGAGCAGGTTCCGTGGCGGTCCCATTCGTTGAAGATCAGATGCGGGGCCGGCATCAGGTCGAGCATCGAGGAGACGATGCCGCGATCGAGCCGCGGCGCCGGCACCTGACAATATTCCGGAAAGCCCCTGTCGTATTGCGGCCACAGCCCATGGACGACGAACGAAAACGGCCGCGCTCCGCATTGCAGCGAGCCGGTCCGGGTGGCATCCCGCTCCGCGGCCGCCGCGCAAAAGGACGGCGACCACGACAGCGACAGCACATAGAAATCGAATTGGCCGGGCTCGTTCTGCCGCGCATCCTCGGCGAACGCATGGGTCGCCGCCGCGAATAGAAGCCAAGACGCCGCGAGTACTGTGCGAACAACTGACCCAACCATGGCCTGTCCTCACCTTCGTTGCCGGTCTTCACGGCCAGGTAGTCTAAGGCATGGACTGGAACAAATCAAGAACGAAGATGGCAGAGCGTCCGGCGGAGCCCGATGGGCAAGACGCGCTTCAAGACGCGCCTGTTGATGAGCGGGAACGGTCTTGGCTGCACCGCGTTGCGGTACGGGAAGTTGGGAAGGCATCCGGAATGGGGCGCTCTGCCGAGTATCGGCGCTTTGCCGCGCGCAGTCTCGAAATCGCGCGGGCAACAAAGGATGAGCGAACAAGAGCGGTGATGCTGCAAATGGCGCAGGTTTGGTCACGCCTGGCTGACGAAGCCGAGACCATGCCCGACGGCGGTTCCCGCGAAGCCAACGGCGATTAAGACCAGGCGTCACGAATCCTTTTGCTGCGCTTCGCGGGCGAGGCGCAGCCACGCCTCGGCCATCTGCTCAAGCGCGCGCTTACGCTCGACGTCTTTGGCTTCTTTCGCGAGGCGACGGCACTCCTCCGCGAATTTTCGATAATCCTGCGATGTTTCCATGACTGACCAACGGCCCGGCAGGAATCGCCGTTCCTAGAGCAAAAGAGACATGCGCCCGGAACCTTTGCCGAAGCAAAGAACCTGGGACCTGGCAAACTGTGGAACTTTATGCGCCAAAGCCGCCGGGCGGGCGCGTGCGCTGAACGGCCTTGCCTTAAGTCTTCAGGGTCGCGCCGCGCGACAGGCGGGCCCGTAGGCCGAATCGCGGTCGAGGCCGACGACGCAGAAGTTGACGCCCCAACCCATGCCGACCATGCCGGTGTCTTCGGCGATCGAATAATAGATCGGGCGTTTGTGTCCGTCGCTGACGACGGCGGTGCCGCTGCAAAAGCGCCGCGGAATCGATTGCGCGGCCCAAGCCAGCTCCGCGGTCTGGTGGATATTCTCGATGCCGAGGATCGAAAGCTCCGAGTTCCAGAAGCGGCCCTCTTTGACGGTGAAATTCGCCATGATGCGATCGAGCGCAGGCGCAAAATCGCAGCGCGGCATCTCGCGGTCGTAACGCGGGCCGGACAGCCAGAAATTCATCTCGAACCAATCGGCCGCGCGCGGTTGCGACGCGCCGAGAACGCTGAGAGCCAGCGTAAGCGCAAGACACGCGATCCGGCCGGACATTAGCCCTCGCCCCTTTTGGCCCCACTTCCCCGAACGGGCGCTTAAGCGTGCCGCGGCGGGCCCAGCCGGTCAAGGCCGCAATGGCAGGGTGCCGCCGGTTACCGCCGACCGTGACAATCACGCCACGCTCGCCTCGGGTCGAACCGGCGCGCCGCGCCCGGACTCTGGCTCGCGGCAGGCGCGCCTCGTAAGCTTGCCGCGGCTGATTCGTCGTTGCGGATCGAGATTGAGGCAAAGCGCGGGTCGCAAAATGGAGAATGGCCGGACATGGCCGGGGCGCGTCGATTAGCAGCTTCCGAGCCGTCGTTCGGCGTGCAGGCGGCCGGGCGCCTGATCAACCGGATTTTCGCGCCCTGGGTGCAGGACCTCGCTTTGCTGGTGGAAACCGTGGAAGCGGTCCGCCCGGCCGGAGCCGGCGAGGATTGGCTTCCTGGCGCCGTCGTGCGCTTGCCGTTTTCGGAGAGCATCTGTAGCGACGGCAATGTGGTGTGCAGCCAGGCGCTGACCGCGCTTGCCGACACCGCCATGGTGATCGCCTGCTCGGCGGCCTGGAACGGCTACCGGCCCATGAGCGCCATCGACCAGACTGCGCATTTTTTGCGGCCGGTCAGTTTTGACGTCATCGCCGACGCCCGCGTCGTGCGCGTCAGCCGCAATATCGGTTTCGGTCGGGTCACGCTCCTTGCGGCTTCGGACAAGCGGCCGGTGGGCATGGTCGCGAGCGCCTATGAAACGGTGTTCGATAGTGCGGCTTAGGCCGGCAAAGCGCTTTGCATTGCAGGCTTGAGCCTCTAAGGTTACGCGCGCTGTGAGGGGAGAGCTGGTGAGGGGAGATTTGCCGTGATCCGTCGCAATCTGTGGGTTCTCATCGCGCTTGCTCTGTTGCTGCCGGCCACGGGCGGCGCTGCTTTTGCCGGCGCGATTTTTGTCGGGCCGGGCCCCGGGCTCACCGGGAATGATACCGGTGGCATCATTCAATACGCGCCCGATCTCGGGACTGCGGCGTATCGCGAGATGGCCGCGACGTGGTGCGCGCGCTGGGATCGGCTGTCGCACATCACGAGCTACCACCGCCGCTATGGCGACTACGTCAGCTTCGTGTGCATCGACCGGCCGTGGATGATCCACTAAAGGGACGCGCGCCGGCGTCGGCGCTCAGCGCCAGTCGCCGATGACCGCTTGAACGAGCGCGAGTGCAGCCACCGCCGCGGTATCGCCGCGCAGGATCCGCGGGCCGAGCGACAGGCGAACGACATTCGGCAGCTTAAGGAGCGCCGCGCGTTCCTCTTCGGCGAAGCCGCCTTCGGGCCCCACCAGCACCGCAAGCGGTGAGCGCGGCAGGCCGGCGAGCGCCGCGATCGGATTGGCGACGTCGGCCGCTTCGTCGCAGAACACCAGGCGGCGGGCGGAATCCCAGGTGCCCAGCAGAACTGGCAGCGGCACCGGCGGCCGAATCTCAGGGAGCGAGAGGATCCCGCATTGCTCGGCGGCCTCGATGGCATTGGCGCGCATGCGCTCGGCATTGACGCGCGTCACCTGGCCGTGGCGGGTGAGGACCGGCTGCAGCTGCGAGGCGCCCATCTCGACCGCCTTCTGCACCATGTAATCGTGCCGCGCAGCCTTGAGCGGCGCGAACAGATAGGAGAGGTCCGCGGGCGCGGTCTGCGCCCGCGTCTGCGCCTCGACGAGGAGGCTCAGCGCCCGCTTTTGCGCCGCGATGGTCACGCTCCACTCGCCGTCCCGGCCATTGAAGGCGAGGACGCGAGCCCCGGATTTAAGACGCAGCACCGCGCCGAGATAGTGCGCCGCAGCGCGGCCCAAGGCGACGCTTGCTCCCTCGCCAAGCGGGGCATCGACATAAAGGCGCGGACTGCGAAAATCGTAGCCGGGCATGGAAAACCCTTGCGATATGAGCAATATTGCCGCGACGGCGGCCGGCGTTAAGATTCGGGCAAGGGATGGCGTCGCACCCTTCGCCTTGAGGACGTTCTGCCGCCTTGTCGCCGGAATCAATGCGTTTTCTGGCGGCCGCAAAGTCGAGCGGCCGAGCCGCGGGACACCGGAGGGGTAACAAGCATGAAGCGGAGTCTCGCCCTCGCGCTAGCCGTCGCCTTCCTCCTCGTCGGAGGCCGTATGGCGGCTGCGCAATCCCCGGCGCAGTGCAACGACTTCCTCAAGCTGCGGGCCGACGCCGAGCAAAAAGGCATGGCGCTGCGCAAGGCCAGCGAGCGCAAGGCCGACCGCAAGGAGATCTGCACGCTGGTGACCGGCTTCTACGGCGCGGAGTCCGCGGTCGTGAAATTCCTCGAAACCAACAAGACCTGGTGCGGCATTCCCGACGAAGCGATCAAGCAGGCCAAGATCGGTCACGAGCGCACCGGAAAATTCCGCACCGCGGCCTGCAGCGACGCGCCGGTCGCCCAGCCCAAGCAGCCGACGCTGAGCGACGCCATCGGCACGCCCTCGGTTGACAGCGCCAAGAACACCAAGACCGGACGCGGCACCCTCGACTCGCTCAACGGTAACCCACTGGCCAAATGAGCCGGTCGTCCGGTTCGGTCGCTGACGCGACCGGCAATTGGGTCGATTCGCTCGCACCGGCCTGGTCCCGTCCCTACCTGCGGCTCGCCCGGCTCGATCGCCCGATTGGGTCCTGGCTGTTGCTGCTGCCATGCTGGTGGTCGTGCGCGCTCGCCGCGATCGCCGCGGGCCGCGCGGCGCCGAACCCGGCGCACCTCGCGCTGTTCTTCCTCGGCGCCTTCGCGATGCGCGGCGCCGGCTGCACCTGGAACGACATCGTCGACCGCGACCTCGATGCCCGCGTCGAGCGTACGCGCTCGCGGCCGATCCCATCGGGCCAGGTCACCCTCGCGCAGGCCGCCGCGTTTCTCCTGCTGCAATCGCTGATCGGCCTCGCCGTGCTGCTGTCCTTCAACGGCTTCGCGATCGGGCTCGGCATCGCCTCGCTTGCGATCGTCGCCGTCTATCCGTTCATGAAGCGCATCACCTATTGGCCGCAGATCGTGCTCGGCCTCGCCTTCTCCTGGGGCGCGCTAATGGGTTGGGCCGCGCAATTCGGCGGCCTCGCATTGCCGGCGCTCCTCCTCTACGCCGGATCGATCGCCTGGGTGATCGGCTACGACACCATCTACGCGCATCAGGATCGCGAGGACGATGCGTTGATCGGCATCAAATCCACCGCGCTCCTCTTCGGCGAACGCACCAAGCCGATGCTGGCGCTGTTCTACACACTCGCCGCGCTCATCATCGGCGCGGCGGGACGCGCCGCCGGCGCCGGGCCGGTATTCGCGCTCGGCCTTCTCGCCTTCGCCGCGCACCTTGGCTGGCAGGTCGTGCGCCTCAACATTGCCGATCCGGATCGCTGTCTCGCCTTGTTCAAATCGAACCGCGATGCCGGACTGATCCTGTTCGCCGGAATGCTGCTCGACGCCGCGGCACGCCGCCTCGCCTAGCCGCGCTTGGCCGGCCGAACGCGCAGCGACGTTCGGAGTTAGGTTCCAGATCGCGCCCCGCATATCGCTCCGCTCATGCAGGCTACGCTTTCAGCTCCGGGCGATGATCTCGCGTTCGCCGCCATGCACGATCACGGCGTTGGGTACACGCACGCGGCGCCGGTGTAGATAGGCGGGGCGCCGGCGGGCGATGACGGTACGGCGGCGGCGGCGGCAGGTCGGCGCTTCGACGCGGATGAGGCCGAGCCGCGCGAACGGCTCGCGCAAGCTGCCGTCGCGCTCCGCGATCAGAAGCGGCAGCCCGAGCACGCGGCCCCAGGACTGCCATTCGGCGACGATTTCGTCGCTCTCGCTCGAGGAGAAGAGCGGTAGCGACAGCGCAGGGTCGCCGTGCTCGAGCACGACGGCGATGGCGGCCGGCAATTCCGCGTTGCCGGTGAGACGGATGGCAACGCCGCGGAATGCCGCGACCGGCAGGTTCAAGGCCATGCGCATGCCGCGCACCGACCGGCGCAAGACCACCCGCTCGCGATAGAGCTCGACGAAGCGCAGGCGCTCGTCGGCGGTCTCATCCGCGGCCGCAAAACGCGCGGGCAAAGAGAAAGGGTCGAGCCGCAGCACGCGGCTCGACCCGGCGGCGATCCCGCCGGCTTCCATTCGACGCCCCGAAACTTGCGCTCCCGCCGGGCTGTTGCCGCCCGGTTGCCGCGAGAGTGGCAGTGTGCGGTCGCAATCGGCTTAAGAAGGCTGGTTAATCGCTCCCCTCGGCCACACGAACGGCCCGCATGATTGACGAGCGGTTGCCGCGAAGCGCCCGTTTGGTCGGGATTGACGCCCGCAAGCGTTCGTCCTGGCGGTTGAATCGCCGCCGATGCCGCCACATCTTCGCCTTGTCTTGATTTGCAGCCCCGCATAAACCAACCGGCAACGCTATATGGCCTCCCTCCTCGATCAATCCGCCCTCACCGATCTTGCCGAACGTCTGGTCAGCGCCGCCCGGCGCGCCGGCGCCGAAGAGGCCGACGCGCTTGCGGTGCGCTCGGTCTCGCTCGCGGTCGAGGTGCGCGACGGCGCGGTCGAGGAATCGCAGCGTGCCGAGAGCGACGATCTCGGGCTGCGCGTCATCGTCGATCACCGGCAGGCGGTGGTGTCGACCAACGACCTCAAGGGCGACGGGTTCGACGCGCTCGCCGAGCGAGCGATCGCCATGGCGCGCGCCGCGCCGCAGGATCGCTTTGCCGGCCTGGCCGACGCGGCCCAGCTAGCGCACGCGCTGCCGGCGCTCGATCTGCTTGACCCCGACATGCCGGAGGTCGGCGTGCTTGAGGCCCGCGCCCGCGAAGCCGAGGCTGCGGGACTTGCCGTTGCCGGCGTCACCAAGTCGGACGGCGCCTCGGCCTCCGCCGGCGTCGCCGGCATGGTGCTGGTGACGAGCCACGGTTTCAGCGGCGCCACACTCGCCTCGCGGCACAGCATCTCGATGTCGGCGATCGCCGGCGACGGCACCGCCATGGAGCGCGACTACGACTACTCGTCGACCCTGCACGCCGCTGACCTCGAGCGCGCCGCGGCGATCGGGCGCCGCGCCGGCGAGCGCGCGGTGCGGCGCCTCAACCCGCGCAAGGTGGCGACGCGCCGCGTGCCGGTGGTGTTCGATTCCCGGATTTCGGGCGGGCTCGTCGGCCACCTCGCCGGCGCTGTCAACGGCAACGCCATTGCCCGGCAGACGAGCTTCCTGCGCGACAAGCTCGGCCAGAGGATCTTCGCCGCCGGCATCGACATCGTCGATGACCCGTTGCGGCCGCGCGGCCTGCGGTCGCGGCCGTTCGACGCCGAAGGCGTCGCCGGCAGAAGGCTCAATCTGGTCGAGGACGGCGTGCTCAAGACCTGGCTCCTCGACTGCGCCACCGCGCGCGAACTTGACCTGACAACGACCGGGCACGCCCAGCGCGGCGTCTCCTCGACGCCGGCGCCGGGCGCGAGCAATCTCCACCTAGCGCCCGGCGCCAAGACGCCGGATCAGCTGGTCGGCGAGATCGAAGATGGTTTCTACGTCACCGACACGATCGGCATGGGCGTCAACCTGGTGACCGGCGACTATAGCCGCGGCGCCTCGGGTTTCTGGATCGAGAACGGCAAATGCACCTATCCGGTCAGCGAGGTCACGGTCGCCGGACATCTCGCGGAGATGTTTGGAAGTCTTACGCCGGCGAACGACCTCGTCTTCCGCTACGGGACCAATGCGCCGACCATTCGCGTCGAGGGTTTGACCGTTGCCGGCCATTGACGGCCTCGATCGCGTGGCCGCCGCCGAGCGCCTGGCGCAGGGCGTACGCGAAGCCGGCGCGCTGGCGCTGTCGATGTTTCGCCTTCCGGTCAAGGCCTGGACCAAGGCGGGTTCGTCCCCGGTCAGCGACGCCGATATCGCGGTCGATCGCCTGCTGCACGAGCGGCTGATGGCCGCCGGCGAGGGCGTCGGCTGGCTGTCGGAAGAGAGCGCCGACGATCCGGCGCGCCTCGCCGCGCGCCAAGTCTGGATCGTCGATCCGATCGACGGAACGGGCGCCTACCTTGGCGGCCTGCCGGACTGGAGCATCTCGGCGGCGTTGGTCGAGGATAGCCGGCCGGTCGCGGCCTGCCTTTACGCTCCGGTCAGCGACGAGTTCTTCCTGGCGGTCGCCGGGAAAGGCGCGACGTGCAACGGCGCCGCGATCGCAGCGACGGACGGCGCAACGCTCAAGCATGTTCGGATCGCCGGGCCGAAAGGGTTCCTCGACAAACTCGCCGCCGCCGCGCCGCCCTTCGCCGCGATGCCGCGCGTGCGCTCGCTCGCGTTGCGCTTCGCCCGTGTCGCGCATGGCGCCTTCGACATCGCGATTGCCGGCGGCAACAGCCACGACTGGGACCTTGCGGCCGCTGACCTTTTGGTGCACGAAGCGGGCGGGGCGATGACCCAGTTCGGGGGCGGAACGGTCAGCTACAATCGCGCCGTGCCGCGGCACGGGATGCTGGTCGCAGCCGGCCGAGAACGGCAAGCGGCGTTCGTCGATCTCATCAACGAGCGGCGGATCGCATCCTCCTAAATGCAGATCAGGCGCGTGGATTAGATCGCATGCCGGAACCCGCTTCCCAGCCGCCATCACAGCAATTGCTGCATCTGGTCTTCGGCGGTGAACTCGACGATCTGGAGCGCGTCGCGTTCAAGAACCTCGCCAAGCTCGACATCGTCGGCATCTATCCGAACTATGCCAGCGCCTATGCGGCGTGGAAGGCGAAGGCGCAGGGCACCGTCGACAACGCTGAAATGCGCTATTTCATCGTCCATCTGCACCGGCTGCTTGATCCGCAAAGCCAGGCGCCGCAGCGCTGAGACTGCCGATGCCGCTGTGGAAGGATATCGGGCGACAACGATGGGCGAAGGTTGCGCTCGGCGTGGCGTCCGCGGAATATCTGCGCTTCGTCGCGGCGACGAGCCGGTTTGCAATTGAGCCAGCCGACATCTACGCGCGCGTCGGGGCGGAGCAACCGGTCATTCTCGCGCTTTGGCACGGGCAGCATTTTCTCCTGCCCGTCGCTCGCGAGGCCGGCGTTCCGGCGAAGTTACTGATCTCGCGTCATCGCGACGGCGAGATCAATGCGATCGCCGCCGAGTGGCTCGGCGTCGGCACCATTCGCGGGTCGGGCAATCTCGGCAAGACTTTCGTACGCAAGGGCGGCGTGGCGGCATTCCAGGCCATGCTCGAGGCGCTCGCCGAGGGCTTTTCCGTGGTGCTCTCGGCGGACGTGCCCAAGGTGGCGCGCGTCGCCGGGCTCGGCATCATCAAGCTCGCCCAGGCTTCCGGCCGTCCGATCTACGGCGCCGCGTATGCCACCAACCACCGTTTCGTGCTCAACAATTGGGATCGCACCACGATCAATCTGCCGTTCAGCCGCGGCTCCGGCGTCGCCACCGAGCCGGTGCGCGTTCCCGTCGATGCCGACGCCGAGGCGCTTGAAGCTTGCCGCAGTCTGCTCGAAGATCGCCTGTCGGCGGCGACGCAACGCGCCTATGAGATCGTCGATCGGCCGCGCCGGGGAGTCTGAGTTTGCGTGATCGCCTGCCTCTCGCGCTGCGAGCCTATCGCCTCGCGTCCGCGGCGGTGGTGCCGATTACGCCGCGATTTCTGGCCTGGCGGCTCAAGCAGGGCAAGGAACACCCGGCGCGGCTCCCCGAGCGCTATGGCGAGACCAGCCTGCCGCGCTCGCCGGGACCGATGATCTGGCTGCATGCCGCGAGCGTCGGCGAATTGCTCGCGGTCATCCCGCTGATCGAGCGCATCCGCGCGCGCAATTTCGCCGTGCTCGTCACCTCCGGCACCGTGACCTCGGCAAAGCTCGCCGAACAGCGCCTGCCTTCCGGCGCGGTCCATCAGTTCGTTCCACTCGATGCGCCGCGCTTCGTCGACCGCTTCCTCGACTATTGGCATCCCGATCTCGCGCTGTTCGTCGAATCGGATCTGTGGCCCAATCTGGTGCTCGCTTGTGCCGTCCGCGCAATCCCGATGATCCTCGTCAATGGCCGCGTCTCCGAGCGCTCGTTCGGCCGCTGGCGCATGTTGCCGCACACGATTGCTGCCCTGCTCGACCGTTTCGATCTGTGCCTGGTGCAGTCACGGGCCGATGCGCAGCGCTTCGACCAGCTCGGCGCGCCGCGGGTCAGCAGCATCGGCAATCTCAAGCTCGACGCCCCCGCCCCGCCGGTCGATCAGCCGACCCTGCATAAACTGCGGGCGATCATCGGTCCGCGGGTGGTCATTGCCGCCGCCTCGACCCATGCCGGCGAGGAAAGCGCGATCATCGCCGCGCATCAGCGGCTGCGCACGAAATGTCCTTCGCTGTTGACAGTGATCGCACCGCGCCATCCGGCGCGCGGCCCGAGCATCGCCGAGATCGCGCGCGCCGCGGGCCTGACCGTCGCGCTGCGCTCGCGCGGCCATCCGCCCAAGCCCGACGTCGATATCTACATTGCCGACACGCTCGGCGAGCTTGGCCTGATCTACCGGCTGGCGCCGATCGTGTTCATGGGCGGCTCGCTCGCGACGCATGGCGGCCAGAATCCGATCGAAGCGATCGGCCTTGGCGCCGCCATCGTGCACGGTCCGCATGTCTGGAACTTCGCCGAGATCTACGCCGCGCTCGACGCCGCGCATGGCGCCGAGCTGGTGCGGGACGCCGATGCCCTCACCGCGCGGCTGGCGGAATGGCTGGCGAAGCCCGCGGCGCGCTCGGCGGTCGCCGATGCCGGCAAGACCACGGCGGCAAAGCTCGGCGGCGCCCTCGAGCGCACGATCGCCGCGCTCGAGCCTTATTTCGTCCGGCTTCGGCTCGAGCAGCAGGCGTCGTAGACTTGCGCATGGTCGTTGACGAAAACCGGTCTCGGTCCCGGCGCAAGCCCGGAGCCGATGCGTTCGGGATCATTCGGTGATGCGCGAGCCGGCCTTCTGGTGGCAGCCCGGCACTGGAAGTCTCCTCGACCCGTTCGCCCGGCTCTACGGGGTGGCGGCGGCGCTGCGGCTCACCCGGTCAGGCCGCGGCGTCGGCGTGCCGGTAATTTGCCTCGGCAACCTCACCGTTGGCGGCGCCGGCAAGACGCCGGCGGCGCTCGCGGTCGCGCGTCTGCTCCTCGCCGCGCACCAGCGGCCGTTCTTTCTCAGCCGCGGTTATGGCGGGAGCTTGCGCGGACCGGTCCGCGTCAATCCCGCGCATCATTCCGCGGCGGATGTCGGCGACGAACCGCTGCTGCTCGCGCGCCTGGCGCCGACGGTCGTGGCGCGCGACCGTATCGAAGGCGCGATGGCTGCGGTCTTCGGAGGCGCCGGCGTCATCGTGATGGACGATGGCTTCCAGAATCCGTCGCTTACCAAGGATCTCGCGATCCTCGTCGTCGACGGCCGGCGCGGCATCGGCAATGGCCGCATCATCCCGGCGGGACCGCTGCGGGCACCGCTCGAAACGCAGATCGCGCACGCGCACGGCCTCATCATCGTCGGCCTGCCGGCGGGCGCCGAGCCGGTCGCGGCGGTCGCGCGCCGGCACGGCGTCGCCATCTTTCACGGCCGCCTCGTACCCGACCGCGATGTGCTCTTGGCGCTCAAGGGGCGCCGGGTGCTGGCGTTCGCCGGTATCGGCGATCCGCACAAGTTCTTCGCCACGCTTGCCGAGGCCGGCATCGAGGTCGCCGAGCGCGCGGGCTTTCCCGACCATCACCGTTACAGCGCCGCAGAAGCGCAGGCGCTCCTCGCGCGCGCCGAGGCGGCGAACCTCGTCTTGCTCACCACTGAGAAAGACGCCGCGCGGATTGCCGGCGACGCCCGCATCTCCGCGCTTGCTGCCCGCGCGAGCGCGTTGCCGGTGCGTCTTGCGATTGAGGAGGAGGCGGCGTTCGGCGAGCTCATTCGCAACGCAGCGAAGCGCAGCTTGCCCCATTCCGGGCGCGGCGAACCTCTCGGCGCGGAATGATCGCTCAGGATTTCCGCAGATAGCCGGCGCCGTGGCGCTGCAGGACCGCCTCCGGAGTGGCATAGGCTTCCTGCAGGTCCACGCTCCAATATCGAAGCTCGTCGAGCGGGATCGGGATCCCGGTGACCGCGCAGCGCACGAACGCTCCCGGCCGCACCACGCGGAAATCGCCGTCGAGGTATTTCACCTCGGCTTCGCCGGGCATCGGGGACGGACGATCGGTGCGGTTGAGCAAATGGACCTCCCTGCGAACAGCCCGCAGGGTGGCAAACATAGTCGCTCGCTCGATAGGACGAAACCCACTTCGCGTCGGCTGCGACAAAAAATTCGCGGCGCGCCGCCGCCCGCCGCGCCAAACCGCAAAGCCAGACCGCCGCCGCAACGCGAGCGGCGGTTCCCGCTGCGGCGGGTCAACAAATAGTCAGGCGTCCAATCCACCTGATCGGGCGCGCAACGACACCGCCTAGAACAAGCTGCCCTGTCCCGGATCGCTGCTGCGGCGGCTGCGCCGCCTTGGCGGCTCAGGGCGCGGCGTGGTCGGAACGTAAACGACCTCGGCGCGCGCGCCGACGCGGCCGTCGGAAAATTCGATCTCGATCGGCACGCCGGTGGTCACGGCAGCCGCGGTGCGCAGCGGCCGCCTCGCCTTGTCGCGCACCAGCGCGAAGCCCCGCGCCAGTACGCTACGATAGGAAAACGCCGCCAGCAGCTGGGCGTCGCGCTCGCATCGGGCCCAGCGGGTATCGAGGAGGTTGTCGATCGCCCGACCGGCGCGAGCCGCCAAGGTGGCGAGGCGCTCGCGGCGGCGCTCGACCTGGGTACGCAGAAGATGCGCGCTCAGCCTGCCGCCGATCCGGGAAAAGCCGACGCGGTGCACGTGGGCGTTGGCGCGCAGGGCGCGCGCGAGCCGCTCGGCGGCATGATCGAGCCGTTGCCGCGGTATCGCCAGCACTTCGTCGGCGTCGGGCAATGCCCGTACCGCCGCCCGCAGTTCGCTCCGCCGCGCCTCCTGATTGCGCCGCCAGCAGGCAAAGGCCCGCCGCGCCAACGAGTCGAGGTCGATCAGCAGGTCGGCGCGCACCGGCACCGCCATTTCCGCAGCCGCGGTCGGCGTCGGCGCCCGCCGGTCGGCGGCGAAATCGATCAGCGTCACGTCGGTC
>Ga0187769_10000628_pt1 | contig 19589 bp, 16 predicted proteins | sample 0116_SJ02_MP02_1_FD_133140 | JGI IMG/M metagenome (GOLD analysis project Ga0187769, IMG submission 133140) | Tropical peat soil microbial communities from peatlands in Department of Meta, Colombia - 0116_SJ02_MP02_10_MG | ecosystem: Environmental > Terrestrial > Soil > Wetlands > Peat | place... | reverse complement strand
TGCACGAACGACGCTCCGACGGAAACAACATTAGGCCTTGAAGGGAGAAACTATTGCCGCATAAGCGCAAACAAAGCGGAGGAATTTTAGCGTTGCGCGCGGCTGCAGGAGCCGTACCACCTTGCTCCTGTTGATGTGCACTGAAAAAGACCCTGCTTGTACCGGAATTCACCGCTTCCCAAAAGTACCGGTCGACAAAGGGATTTTGCTTCTCCGCGCCGCCGTATGCAACTCGCGTGGCGCTGCGCGCAACACTTGCCGACAAAAAAAGCCGCCCCGCGCAAAAAAGGCGGGGCGGAACATTCCGCCTCCTCGGAGGAGAGGGGGAGGAGGAGGGGCGGAAATTGCGAAAAAGCGCTAACCCAACGTCTGCAGGCTGCGCGCGCTTCAGGCCAGTTGCTGCAGCTCGTCGCGCATCTTGCGTAAAGCTTTGGCCTCGATTTGCCGGATTCGTTCCGCCGACACCCCAAATTCTTTTGCCAGGTCGTGCAGCGTGGCGCTGCCCACCGAGCCGTCGTCGTTTTCGTCGAGCCAGCGCGCCTGGACGATGCGGCGGCTACGGGCATCGAGCGCCTGCAGCGCCCGCTGCATGCCCTGGCCCTGCAAGACCTCCGCATCGCGCCGCTCCAGGATCTGTGCAGGCTCCGCGCCCGGGTCCTCCAGATAGGCGATCGGCCCGAAGGACTCGCCGTCTTCGTCGACACGGCCTTCCAGCGGCACGTCGCCTCCGGCCAGGCGCGTCTCCATCTCGGCCACGTCCTCGGGCTTGACATCGAGCTCGCGGGCCACGCCGGCGATCTCCTCGCGCGTCATCGTGCCCTGGTTCTTCTTGAGGCTGCGCAAGTTAAAGAAAAGCTTGCGCTGGGACTTGGTCGTGGCGACCTTCACCAGACGCCAGTTGCGCAGGACGTATTCGTGAATTTCGGCCTTGATCCAATGCAGCGCGAAGGACACGAGCCGCACGCCACGGTCCGGGTCAAAGCGCTTGACGGCCTTCATCAGGCCGATGTTGCCTTCTTGAACCAGATCCGCGTGGGGCAGTCCGTAGCCCAGGTAGTTGCGGGCCACGGAGACGACGAGCCGTAGGTGTGAGAGCACGAGCCGTCCGGCCGACTCCAGGTCGCCGCGCTCCCGGTAGCGGCGCGCAAGACGATATTCCTCTTCGGGCTGCAGCATCGGGATGCGATTGACCGCCGCCACGTACGCGTCGAAATTGCCCAGGCTCCCCGGCGAAAGCGCCAGAGCACCTTGGCCGTCCGATGCCGGCAGTGACGCAAGATCTACCGTGCCCATCTGCATAACCTCCCCACCCGCGCCCGACTGGCGGGACGCCAGAACAGTTTGAATTTTAGCACTCGATGAGTGCGAGTGCTACTTTGAACTGTGCGGGAAATCAAAGTTCCCAAAGCGAATCAAGTTTCAGGACCGGTCAATAGGATCGCGCTCAGTTTCCCCTAGTCGATGTTCTGCGGGTACCCGAAAATCCGTAACGTCCTGAAAATGCTTGCACTGGCGAGCCAGCTTCGGGCTGGCTGCCGCCTGGCGGCGCCACACGGGCGGCCGGCCGGCCAAGGCACCGGCGCGGCGGCTGTGCTGCGCTACGGTTTTCGCACGCTCGGTGCCATTGCACTGATGCTTGCCGCCGCCGCGGCTTCACCCGAGCCGACTGCTTACGTTTTGGCCGTTCACCCCTACTTGTCGGCCCCCGAGATTCAAAAACGCTTTGCACCCCTGGCCGAATACCTGGGCCAGCAGCTGGGCCGGCCCGTGCAGGTGCGCGTCGGGAGCAACTACGAGGAACACATCAGCTTTGTCGGCCAGGACGCCGTCGACATCGCCTACATCGGCCCGGCAGCCTACGTTACGGTGGTCGAGCGTTTCGGGCCCAAGCCCATCTTGGCGCGCATGCAGACCAAGGGCAAGCCGTACTTAAGCGGCGTCATATTCGTTCGCCAAGACAGCGACATCCGGGAGCTGGCCGATCTCAGGGGCAAGCGCTTCGCCTTTGGCGACCCGCAATCGACCATGGGATCGCTCATGCCGCGCTACGTCTTGCGCGAAGCCGGCATCTCGCTGCAGGACCTGGGGCACGTATCGCACGTGTTCTCGCACGACAACGTCGTCTTGGGAGTGCTCGCGGGCGACTTCGATGCGGGAGCCGTCCGCATCGACGTGTACGACGAGATGGCCAGCCGCGGACTGCGCCCGATCGCGTTGCTGCCCGCCGTCAGCGAACATGTCTTTGTGACGCGTTCGAACCTGCCGCCGCAAGACATCGCACGCTTGCGCCAGGCGCTCCTGCAACTGGCGGCATCGTCCGACGGCCCGCGCATTTTGCACACGATCAGCGTCGATGCAACCGGCATGGAGCCCGCAAGCGACGCGGACTATGACGGCGTTCGCAAGGCGGTGCGGGCGCTGGCGAAGGACAGGGGTTAGATCGTGCGGCGACGACGGGTGTCTTCCGCGGCGCGCATCTGGATGGCCTACGCGGTCACGATGCTGGCCTTTGCCGTGCTGATCCTGAGCTTCTTGCGCCAGCAAGACGAGGCGGCCGAAGGCGTTGCGCGCGCCGCCGCCGAACAAGAGCTGCACCTGCTGCGCCTAGCCATCCAGCAGGACCTGGAGCGGTCTCAGTACCGTGCGGCCGCCGACCTGGTGCAGGCCTGGGGCGCTTCCGGCGCGCAAGTGGTGCAGCTGCGTCTGCTGGCCGCTCGCGGAGAGGTCATCGCCGAATACGAGCGCCCCGCGCCCGCGGCGCAGGATCTGCAGCTCTCGGTTGCGCTCGAATACTCCTACACCGGTCGGGCGCTGCTCCAACTGCGCTACGACCTCGCGCCTACTCGGGCGGGGCAGGCGCGCTTTGCCGCCGGACTCGGGGGTCTGTACCTGCTCGCCGTGCTCTCCAGCGCCTTTCTGGTGCACCTCACCTTGGGCCGCCAGGCGGCGCTCAAGCGCCTGCGCCACACGACCGAGCAGCTGGACAATTACTTTAACAACTCGCTGGACCTGTTTTGCATCGGGGACGTCACGGGTCTGCTGCGCAAGGTCAACCCGCGCTGGACCGATGTGATGGGCTACGCGGTGGCCGATATCGAGGGCAAGTCCCTGCTCGATTTCGTGCACGCCGACGACCAGGAACAGACTCGCTCGATGCTCGCGCGCCTGGCCGAGCAGCAAAGCGTCGCGAGCTTCACCAATCGCGTGCGGCACAAGGACGGCTCGTATCGGACCATCGAGTGGGTGGTCCGCCCAAAAGAGCGGATATTCTTTGCCGCGGCCCGGGATATCACCGAACGCGAGGAGCGAGAAAACGAAATCCGCTTCCTCAATCGGATCTACTCGACGCTGTCGGAAACCAACCAGCTCATCGTCCGCTGCCAGGACGAGTCCACGCTCTTTGACTGCATCTGTCGCATCGCAGTGGAGTTTGGCGGAATGAAGCTCGCGTGGATCGGCAAGGAAGACACCGCCAGCGCACGCATCACCCCCGTGGCAAGCTACGGCGAACGCACGCAGTACCTGCAGCAAATCGTGGTCTCGACGCGCGCCGACCTGCCCGAGGGGCGCGGCCCCGTCGGAATCGCCTTTCGCGAAGGACAGGCGAGCTTCGTCAACGACTTCGAACAAGACCCGAGGCTGGCCTACTGGCGCGAACACAATGGGGCTTATTGGAAGTGGGGTTCGCTCGCCTCGATCCCGCTGCGGCGCGATGGCAGGACCTACGCCGTGCTCACGTTCTACGACACGCTGGCGCACTCCTTTACCGGAAAGATCATCGACGTGCTGCGCGAAATGGCGCTGGACATCGAGTACGCACTGGTCCGACTGGACCTGGAAGCGCACAAACGTCGCACCGATGCCGAACTGCGGGTTGCCGCAATTGCGTTCGAATCGCAGGAGGCCATGGTCGTGACCGACGCCCAGGCCAGCATCTTGCGGGTCAACGGAGCCTTCACCAGGACCACCGGGTACTCGCAAGACGAGGTGCTGGGCAAAAACCCGCGGCTGCTGCAGTCCGGCCGACATTCGAAGGCGTTTTTCGCGCAGATGTGGGAACAGATCAACGCAACGGGGCGCTGGCAGGGCGAGGTCTGGGACAAGCGCAGGAGCGGCGAGGTCTACCCCAAGTGGCTGGCAATCTCCACCGTCTACAGCCCCGGCGGCGAAGTCAGCCACTATGTGGGCAGCTTCACGGACATCTCCGAGCGCAAGGAGGCCGCGGCCGCGATCTCACGCCTGGCCTATTACGACTCGCTCACCGAGCTGCCGAATCGCCAGCTCATGATGGATCGGCTCAAACAGGCGCTGCTGTCGAGCGCGCGCTCGGGAGCCTACGGCGCAGTACTGTTCCTGGACCTCGATCGGTTCAAGACGATCAACGACACGCTGGGGCACGTCGAAGGCGACAAGCTCTTGCAGGAGACCGCCCGACGGCTGCGCTCCTGCGTGCGCGAAGAAGACACGGTGGCGCGCTTCGGCGGTGACGAATTCGTCGTGTTGCTCGAGAACCTCGAGGGACCGCGCGAACGGGCCGCGGTCTTGTCAAAAAGCATCGGCGACAAGCTGCTCGCAGCGCTCGCCGTACCCTACCACCTGCGGCACAAGGAATACTCGTGCTCGGCGAGCATCGGGGTCGTGATGTTTCGCGGGGGCCCGGCGGCCGACGTGCACGAGCTTCTCAAACGCTCCGACATGGCGATGTATGAGGCCAAAAAAGCCGGCCGCAACCTGGTGCGGTTCTTCGACCCGATCATGCAAACGACGATCGAAAACCGCGCCCGTCTCGAGGCGCGTCTGCGCCAAGGCCTGGAGCTGGGCCAGTTCGAGCTGCACCTGCAGCCGCAAGTCGGCCTGCGCGCGCAGCTGCTCGGCGCCGAGGCGCTGCTGCGCTGGCGCGATCCGGAGCGCGGCATGGTGTCACCGGCCGAGTTCATATCGCTGGCCGAAGAAAGCGATCTGATCGTGAACATCGGCCACTGGGTGCTCGAAACCGCCTGTCAGCGCCTGCAGCTCTGGGGGCGCAGTGCCTCCAGCCGTGACCTGAGCCTGGCGGTCAACATCAGTCCGAAGCAGTTTGGTCAGGAGTGGTTCGTCTCCGAAGTCGCCGAAATCATTGATCGCACGGGCGCCAACCCCGCACGATTGCAGCTCGAGATCACCGAAGGCATGCTGCTGCGCAACGTCGAGGACGCGATCTCGAAAATGAGCGAGCTGCGTCGGATCGGGGTGTCGTTCGCCTTGGATGACTTCGGGACCGGTTACTCGTCGCTCGCCTACCTGCAGCGGCTTCCGATCAACATTCTGAAGCTCGATCAGAGCTTCGTGCGCGACCTGGGCGTCGACCAAAGAAGCGAGGCCATTGCCCGCACGGTCATTCAGATGGGCCAGAGCCTGGGTCTCGACGTTCTCGCCGAAGGTGTCGAAACCGAGCAGCAGCACCGCTTGCTCGAGCAGCGCGGCTGCACCAAGTTCCAGGGTTATCTGTTCGGGCACCCCATGCCCATCGAGCGCTTCGAGGAACGGCTGGCAGCGCAACTCGCGGTCTGACCGCGGCCTCGCGGCCTAGCCGCGGATCGCCATGCGCGCCGCAGCCGACGCGACCAGCGCCCCAACGAGAGCAGCGCCCAGACAAAACGCCACGCCCGCCCACACGAGCGGCAGCGCTGGCGCCAGGGGCAAGGCAAACTGCAGCGCAGCTGCGCTCACCCAGGGTTCGAGCCAGCTGCTCGCCGCGACGACAAGCAGCCAGCCCAGTGCCGCAGCCAGCAGCAGGCTGATCGCGCCCGCGTAGACGTACGGCCTGCGCACGATTGCGGGCTCGGCCCCGAGCAAGTCGAGCAACCGGATCTCCTCGGGGTCGACCCGACCCCAGAGGGTTGCGGTGAGCGCAACGCCGATGACGAGCGCGGCGGCCAATGCTGCGGCAAGCAGCACACCGAGCCGCGAACCCAGCTGCCCCAGCAGCCAGATCCTTCGATACAGCTCGGGCTGGTACTCCACGGACTCGACGTTCTTCACCTTGCGCAGTTCCGCGACCGCGGCCTCGATGGCTTCGGGCGCAGCGCCGGCGGTAAAGCCCACCACGAAGGCGTCGGGCAGCGGATTGGGGCGCAGCTCCGCCAGGCCGAGTGAAGAGAGGTTCTTGCGTTGCGCGAGCTGCGAGAGCGCGGCATCGCGTCCGACGAACTCCGAGGAAGCAACGGTCGCGACGCGTCGCAGCGCTGCCTGCAGGGCCCCGAGGTCAATTTCGCCTTGCGCGCCGCCGGCAAGTACCAGAGCCTGGGGGCGCGCCGCGGACGGGACGTCCAGGGGGCCGGCGCGCCAAAGGGCCAATGCGGCCAGTGCACCGACCCCGAGCAGCACCGCGGTGGCTCCGGCCACGAGGACGAATTCGACCGGCCGCCCCAGCGTCCTGCGCAGCGCCTCGCCCAGCGCCAAAGCCCGACTGGCGGTGTAGTTCACGCGACGCTCCTGCCGTCGGCCAGACGCAAGGCGCGCGCGCGCGCAGGCCACATTGCCATGGGCAGCGAGGGCGCGGCACTGCGCAAGGCGGCGATTACCGTCACTCCGGCTGCCGAGAACTGGTCGAGCACGCCGATGATGCGCGCCGCGCTGGTCTCGTCGAGCGCCGAGAGCACGTCATCGAGCAGCAGCAGCGCCGGTCGGTTTACCAGGGCGCGGGCCAGGGCGACACACTGACGCTGACCGCTCGTCAGATGCGCACACGGAGCGGTCCCATAGCGCGCCACGTCCAGCCCGACGAGGTCCAGCGCGGCGCGCGCGCGGCGCATCCCTTCCTCAAGGGCAGCCCCGGCCACCCACGGGGCGAGCGCGACATTCTCAAGGACGCTCTTGCGCTCAAGCAGGCAGCCGCCCGGCGGCAAAATTCCCATCGAGCGTCGCAGGTGCGCCCGCGCGCGCGGCCGCATCCCCGCCAGATTCTCTCCGGCAATCCGGATGACGCCCCCCGAAGGGGTCTCCAGACCCGCGAGCAGCCGCAGCAAAACGCTCTTGCCGGACGCGGCGGCACCCTGTACGAGCAGCAACTCGCCACGCGCGACCGATAGATCGAGCCCGACGAGGGCCGGACGGAATTCGCCATAGCGCTTCTCGACCCGCTCCAGGTGCACAAACGCTGCCGGCGCAGCCGAAGGCGATAGGCTCGGTTCGGTTCTCACGCAAAGGGACAAACGCGCGCCAGTAAGATCCGCTTCATAGCAGCCAGTAAAATTCGCGGCGAGCCGGCGACGTGCTCGCAACGGGGCCGGCAGGGCGCCGGTCGCGGCAGCGATTGTACGGCCCCCGATGTTTTCTCACCGATCAACCACAATACGTTGCGCAGATGCCCCGCGAAACCGCAGCCAGGCGAGACCGCACCAGAACCACAGCCGCTCACGGCGTTGCGCAGCGATTCTTAAACCGGGAGCTCTCGCAGCTCGCGTTTAACGAGCGCGTTCTGGCGCTTGCCCGGCGCGCCAGCATACCGCTCGGAGAGCGGCTGCGGTTTCTTTGCATCGTTTCGGCCAACCTCGACGAGTTCTTCGAGATCCGCGTATCCGACCTCATGGACACGTTGCGCGAGTCGGCCGACATGGGCACGGTCTCGCCGCAATGGGAGTTGTTCGTTCAGATCGCGCAGCGCGCGCACGCGCTCGTCGATCAGCAATACGCGCTGTACAACGAGACGGTCATGCCGGCGCTGGCGCGTGAGCGCACCGTCGTCCTGAGCCACAAGCAGCGTACGGCGCAGCAGCGTGCTTGGGTCCGTGACTACTACCGGCGCGAGGTCCAGCCGCTCATGTCGCCGATCGGGCTCGATCCTTCGCACCCGTTTCCGCAGGTGATGAACAAGGCGCTGAACTTCATCGTGCAACTCCAGGGCAAGGACGCATTCGGGCGTCCATCGGCAATCGCCATCGTCAAAGTGCCGCGCACCCTGCCTCGCGTGATTCCGCTGCCGCCTGCGCTTTGCCCCGGACGGCAGGCCTTTGTGCTGCTGTCCTCGGTGATCCGCGCCCATCTGGCCGATATGTTTCCGCATCGCAGCCTGATGGGCTTCTCCCAGTTTCGGGTCACGCGCGACTCCGATCTCTGGGTCGACGAGCGCGAGGTCTCGAACCTGCGCGAGGCGCTGCAGTTCGAGCTCACGCAGCGCCATTTTGGCAATGCGGTGCGCCTCGAGGTGCTGCGCACCTGCCCGCCGCACCTCGAAGAGCTCCTGCGCGATCAGTTCCACCTGCCGCAGGAGGCCGTCTACCGCGTCGAGGGGCCCGTGAACCTGGTGCGGATGAACCAGCTTGTCGATTATTTGGCGCGACCCGAGCATCGCTACGCGCCACTGCTGCCGGCCTGGCCCCCGCGCGTTGCCCAGGGACAAGACATGTTCGAGGCGGTACGTCGCGGCGACGTACTGCTGCACCACCCGTTCGAGAGCTTCGAGCCCGTCATCGAATTTTTGCGCCAGGCCAGCGTCGACCCGCAGGTTGTTGCGATCCGCATGACGCTGTATCGCACCGGCACGGGCTCCGTGCTCGTCGAGCTGCTCGAGGAGGCGGCGCGCCGCGGCAAAGAGGTCACCGTGGTGGTCGAATTGCAGGCGCGCTTCGATGAGGAGGCCAACATCAATCTGGCCGGGCGTCTCGAGGCCGTCGGTGCGCAGGTGGTCTACGGACTGGTCGGCATGAAGACGCACGCCAAGCTCCTGCAGATCGTGCGCCGGGAACAGCGCCGCGATCGCACGCGCCTGGTGCCCTACGTGCACCTCGGCACCGGCAACTACCACCCGACCACCACGAAGCTGTACACGGACTTCGGCATGCTCACGGCCGAACCCGCGATTTGCGCCGACGTCGAGAAAATCTTCATGCATCTGACCAGCCTCACCCCGGTACAGCGCCTGCGGCGCCTTTGGCTGGCTCCCTTCACGCTGCAAAAACGCATCATTGCGGCAATCGCCGAGGAAGCGCGCTTGGCCCGAAGCGGTAAGGGCGGCTACATCATCGCCAAAGTCAACGCGCTGAGCGACGAGGCCACCATCAATGCCCTGTACGAAGCATCCAATGCGGGGGTGAGCATTGACCTGATCGTGCGCAGCGCCTGTTCGCTGCGTCCCGGTGTCAAGGGCATGTCGGAGAACATCCGGGTGCGCTCCGTGGTCGGGCGCTTTTTGGAGCACCATCGGATCTATTATTTCGGTGCCGGCGGCGCCGGCCGCGTCTACCTGGCCAGCGCCGACTGGATGGGCCGCAACCTGCTGCGGCGTATCGAAATCGCCTGGCCGGTGCTGGACCCGGCGCTCAAGAACCGAGTCATCGACGAGGGACTCAAGCCGTACTTGCACGATACGGGCGAGGCGTGGGTGCTGGGCAGCGACGGGCGGTATCGGCCGCCACGCAATCCGGGAGTCGGTTTTAGCGCGCAGCGCGCCTTGATCGAGACGCTGGCGCAATCATCGGGGAACACATAATGGAATTGCTGCTCTGGCGCCATGCCGAGGCCGAAGACACGCTGCCCGATGTCGCCCGCGAGCTCACCGCCAAAGGACAGAAACAGGCACGCCGCGTCGCCCAGTGGCTCAACGACCGGCTGCCCGGCTCCGCGCGCGTTGTCACCAGCCCGGCGCTGCGCGCGCAGCAGACGGCACGCGCCCTCACCGAGCTGTCCGATCGCAAGCTCAAGATCCTTCCGCAACTGGCCCCCGGCAGCAGCGTCGAGGAGTTCTTGCGCGCCGTTGACTGGCCGCAGGGGCGCGGCGCGGTGGTCGCGGTGGGTCACCAGCCCACGCTGGGCCTGGTCGCCAGCAAACTGCTCACCGGTATCGAACAGCCGTGGGCGCTGAAAAAAGGGGCGGTGTGGTGGTTTAGCTCACGCACCGAGGAGGGCGACTCCTCCGAGCTGCTGCTGCTGGCTGCCGTTACCCCCAACCTGCTCTGAAGCCGACGCGCGCCTGCGAGCGCCCGACAGCGCCCTGGCTAGAGCTCGCGTACGAAAAAAGCGATTCCCACGCGCGCCCACTGCTGCGCTTCCTCCTCCAGCAGGTGGCGAGTCAGCGGCCGGCGTGCGATCCAGGACCGTTCGATGCCAAACTCGATCGAGCGATGCGCGCGCAGGCTCCAGCGCGGCAGGCGCACGGGGCGCCGCGCGTGGTGAAGGAGGATCGCCAGCCGCAGCGCCAAGAGGCGGCCCGCACGCAACGGGTCCCAGAGTACATCGAGGACCTTGCGCAAGTTTCCGCGTTGACCCAGGACCAGTTCGGCGATGCGTTCCTGGTCCGAGGTCGAAAATCCCGGCAGGTCGCCGTTGCGCACGAGGTAGGCCGCGTGCTTGTGATAATCGCTGTGGGAGACGGCGAGGCCGATTTCGTGGAGCTGGCAGGCAAACCGCAGCGTCCGCACGGCTTCTTCGGGCGCGTCCGGGAACAGACACTGATAGAACTTTAACGCCGTGATCTCCACGACGCGGGCCAGGGTGCGGTCGGCACCGTAGCGCTGCTGCCAGCGCAGCACGGTGGCATCGCGCACGTCGTGGCGCGCGCGCCGGCCGAGCAAATCGTAGAGCAGTCCGGCGCGCAGCGCCCCTTTGGCCGGCCGCATCTCGTCGATGCCGAAACTCTCGAAGATCGCCGACAGCGCGGCGATGCCGCCAACGAGCACTTCGGCGCGTTCGGGTTTTATCGAGTCAAACTGCACGCGCCGAATCTCCCCGAAATCGAGCAGCGCCTGGCGCAACCGAGCCAACCCGGAAGCGGTAACCGTGCCCTCGGCCCAGCCGTGGTCGCGCAAAATCAAGGCCGCTGCGCCGATGGTGCCGCTCGAGCCGTAGGCCTCGTCCCAGCCGTACCGATGAAAGGCAATCCGGGCCTCCTCGAGTTCGGCTTCGCAAGCCACCTGCGCTTGCCGAAAGTGGGCGCGATCGATCCGGCCACCCGGAAAAAAGCGCAGCGTCGTTCCCACGCAGCCGATCTTGAAAGACTCGGCGCGCGCGGGCGTGAATCCTCGGCCGACGATGACCTCGGTGGACGCGCCGCCGATGTCCACCACCAGGCGACGGCGTTTGCTGGGCGGCAAGGTATGCGTGCACCCCTCGAAGATCAGTCGCGCCTCTTCGCGGCCGGAGATGATTTCGATCGGGTACCCCAGAGCGCGCTGCGCTTCCTGCAAAAACTGTTCCGCATTGAGCGCCTGGCGCAGGGTCTGCGTGCCCGCGGCGCGCACCTGCGCCGCGCCCATGCCTTGCAGCCGTTCGTTCATCCGTGCCAGGCACACGCAGGCGTTGTCCATCGAGCGGCGGCTCAGGCGGCCGTCCGGGCCCAGTCCCGCGGCCAGCCGTACGGTCTCCTTCCAGTAGCCGCGGCGGGCGATGTGCGCGCCCATCGCCTCGCCGATCTCCAGTCGGAAGCTGTTGGAACCCAGATCGATTGCCGCTAGCAGCGTCATGCGCGATAGCGCTCCGTGGCCACTCGTGACCCGCCTTCGGCAAACCAGGGCCGCGAGTCGGGGGCCGGCGCGATTCTAGGGGAAGCGCGCCCCCGGCGGCGCAAATTTTCATTCATCGGCCAAAAGCGCCTGCGCAAAGTCGGCGGCAACGAACGGCTGCAGGTCCTGCATCGACTCGCCCACCCCGACGAACAAGATGGGCAGCGGCTGGGCGGTGCGCTCGCGCGCCAGCGCAACGATGATGCCGCCTTTGGCCGTGCCGTCGAGTTTGGTGACGATCAGGCCGGTGACACCAATCGCGGCATCGAACGCCCGCAGCTGCGCGAGGGCGTTTTGCCCGTTGGTGCCGTCGACTACGAGCACGACCGCGTGCGGTGCGCCGGCAAGGTTCTTGCCGATGGCGCGCTTGATGCGCTTGAGCTCCTCCATGAGATGCCCCTGGGTCGGCAGGCGCCCCGCCGTGTCTGCGATGAGGACATCGCGGCCGCGCGCGCGCGCCGCGCTTACCGCGTCAAAGACCACCGCGGCCGGGTCGCTGCCCGACTGGGTTATGACCTCCACGCCGTTGCGCTGCCCCCACACTGCGAGCTGCTCGCGCGCCGCCGCGCGAAACGTGTCGCCGGCGGCCAACAGGACTGTTTTGCCCTGCGCGCTGAGCCAGTGCGTGAGCTTTCCGATCGATGTGGTCTTGCCCGAGCCATTGACGCCGGCGACCATCACCACGAAGGGTTTGGCGCCGGAGACGTCCCAGCGCGTTTCGCAAGGTGTCAGCAGCTGGGCCACCTCCTCTTGCAGCAGCGCGCGCACCCCGGCCGGATCGCGCACGGGGCTGCGGCGCACGCGTTCGCGCACGCGCTCGAGCAAAAACTGGGTCGCGGGCACCCCGACGTCAGCGCTTATGAGCGCGTCCTCGAGCTGCTCGTAGAGCGCCTCGTCGAGCGTCGCGCCCGAAAAAACGCCAGCCAGCTGGGCGCGGGTACGCGCAAGGCCCGATCGCAGCCGGCTCAACCAACCCGTTTTCTCGAAAGCTGCCATTTCTGCAATGATGCGACGGTCCGCGGGCGGGCAGTGTAGTGGATCGGCCCCGTCCGCGTTGGCGCGAGGACACATGAGCAAGCATGCCCGCAGCGCCCAAGGCCGCAGCGCACGCGCCGCGGTCGGGCGCGTGCGCATTATCGGCGGAAGCTTCCGGCGCACACCCATCGCCGTGGTGGCCGCGCCGGGGCTGCGGCCCACACCGGACCGGGTTCGTGAGACCGTATTTAACTGGCTCGAGCACCTGTTTGCGGGACTGCCGGGGACCCGCGCCCTGGACCTGTTTGCCGGCAGCGGTGCTCTGGGATTCGAGATGGCCTCGCGCGGCGCCGCCCACGTGGTGCTCGTCGACCACGACGCGCGCACGGTGCGTGCCTTGCGCGCGCTGCGCGAGCGCCTGGCGGCAACGAACGTCGAGGTACTGCACGGCAATTGGCGATCCGTCCTGCCGCCGATGCCCGACGGCTCCTTCGATGTCATATTTCTGGATCCACCCTTTGACTCGGGGCTGCTACCGGCTGCCCTGGCCGCCGTGCGCCGTCTGCTGACGCCGGCAGGGCTGATCTATGCAGAGGCCGCCGAGCGGCTGGACGCCCAAGAGCTCTCCGAGCAGGGCTGGGAGGTGGTGCGCGCCGGCAAGGCCGGCGGCGTGCATTTTCATTTGCTGCGATCGCGGCCGTGTTGAATAATGGCCGGCCCCCCGGTTGGCGCCGGTGATGGGGCTCAGCCGTCTGGGTGCCGGCGCTTGTGGGTCCGGCCGCGTACGCCTCGGCCGACAAGATGCGCGATGTTCGACCGATCAAGGAACTGACGATGGTGATCGCCGTTTATCCGGGTACCTTTGATCCGCTCACCCGGGGGCACGAGGACATCGTGCGGCGCGCCGCGGGCCTGTTTTCCAAGCTCGTGGTCGGCATCGCCGACAGCAGCGCCAAGAATCCCATCTTTACGCTCGAAGAGCGGCTCGACATCGCGCGCGAGGTATTGGGGCACTACCCCAACGTCGAGGTGGCCGGTTTTCGCGGCCTGCTCAAGGATTTCGCGCGCGAACAAGACGCGCGCGTCATCGTGCGGGGCCTGCGTGCGGTCTCCGACTTCGAGTACGAATTCCAAATGGCCGGGATGAACCGCTATCTGCTGCCCGAGGTGGAGACCATGTTTCTCACGCCCTCGGACCAGTACCAGTTCATCTCGGGCAGCATTGTGCGCGAGATCGCGCTGCTGGGTGGCGACGTGAGCAAGTTCGTGTTCCCCTCAGTGGAGCTCTGGCTCAAAACCAAGATCGCCCAACTGCGCGAACCCCCGCAAAAAGCCTGACGCGCCGGGTGCCCCGCGGCTCCGAGGTCGCATCGTGGCCCCCGCCTCGAGCAGCGCGCCGGCTGGCGCCCAGCGGCCAGTGCCGCCGGAAGGCATCGAAACCCAAGGAAAAGGCCCCGCCATGGCCCTGGCGCGGGGCTTTGCGCCCGCTAGAGCGGCCCCGCTCCGGCGCATCGAGCGCATCGACGCCCTGCGGGGCCTGGCCCTGATGGGGATCCTGCAGGTCAACATCCAGTCCTTTACCTGGGGCGCCGGGGAACCTCTGGGCTACCTTTCGCAACCTTCCGGTGCGCTTGAATCGGCGCTGTACTTCCTGCAGTCGGCCTTGTTCCAGGGAAAGTTCTACCCGATCTTCGCGTTTTTATTCGGCGTCGGAATCGCATTGCAAGGCCGGTCCCTGCGGCGGCGCTTGTGCGGAGGCCCGCGCGAGGTGCAGCGCGTGCAGCGGCGCCGCCTGTTGTTTTTGTTCGCTTTGGGCATCGTGCACGGCGTTTTTTTGTATTTTGGAGATGTGCTCAGCGCCTATGCGGCGTGCGCGCTGGCGTTCCTGGCGCTCGCAACGGCCCGTCCGCGGCGGCTGCTCGCGTGGACCTACGGCTTTGGAGCGTTGGCCGCAGTGAGCATCTTCTTGCCGGCGCTGCTGCTCGGCGCGTTCGACTCCGGCGGCCCGTCGGACCAGATTCCGCAGGCGCTGGCCCATGCCCACGAGATCTACTGCCGTGCGGGTTTCCTCACCCAGCTTCGGCAACGCCTCTCCGATGAACTCTGGCAGCAGGTCGCAAGTATTCCGACCTTCTGGCCGCAAGTGCTCGCGCTGCTGGCGCTCGGGACGTTTGCCGGCCGACTGGGCTGGTTGCAACAACCCGAGCGCCATCGCCTGGTGTGGCGGCGCGCCTGGCAAATCGGCCTGGTTGCCGGTGCGCCCAGCGCCTTGCTCGGGGCCGCAATGAGCCTGGCTCGCGCTCGTGACCTGCCTGGCGCCGAGGCCGGATGGGACGATGTCGTGCTGGGAGCAAGCAGCCTACTGGCGGCGGCCTACGTCGCGGCTGCGGTATACCTCTTCGACCAGCCGTGGGCCGCCGCAAGCGTGCGCTGGCTGGCCAGCGCGGGGCGCATGTCACTTACGAATTACGTTGGCCAGTCTCTTGCCCTGGGTGCGCTGCTCTCCGGATGGGGCTTAGGTTTGGGCGCCGAGGCCGGTCGCGCACAGCTTGCCGCGATTGGACTGCTCGTGTTTGGCGCGCAAGTTGTACTGAGTCGCTGGACTCTGGCGCATTTTCGCCAAGGCCCGCTCGAGGCCCTCTGGCGGCGCTGGACGTATCGCGACGCGCGCCTGGGCCCCTAACGAGGCCCAGCCGGATCAGGGTCCACGCGCACCCACACACTGGGAGCAGCGGGGGGCTCGGCCGTTGCGTTCAGAGTCTTGCTCGACGCAAGTTCGGTATCGCCCAGTGCGATCCATTGGCCCACGCGACCAAAGAGCACGGCCCCGAGCCCATTTGCGCCGCCGCCGGCAACCGCAAACGGCGCCTCGACGGCTCCCACCTGCAGCGGAACCAGATCAATGCGAACACCGTCGCGGCCCACGAGCGCAAAGCGCGCGGCAAATGCGGCAACTCCCTCGAAATAGACCACACCCGAAGCCGCGGGGGGCGGGCCGCCCGGCGAGCCAGGGGAACCTCCAACGGGAGGCGCGCCTGCGGGCGCCTGGCCATGGGGCGCAGGCGATGCTCCGGAGCCATGCCCCGGCGTGCCGCCCGCACCCATTGGCACGTGAAATTGCAGGCTCTGGACTGAGGGAAGGTCCACGCGCACGCTTTCGCCTTCCCGAACGTGCACGAGGCGAATGCTGTTCGAGGTCGACACGACTGTCGCGTTGGCGGCTGCGCCCGCGCGCTCGTCGCGATCGCCGCCCGAACCCGTGGACACGGTGTAGGAGCCGTCACGTTCGTGAAGAAAGTTGGGTCTGTCCTCCGGTGGCGTGTCTCGGACCCGGATCAGCAGCGCACGCGGGCTCTGGCCTGCGGCGCTTGTGTAGGCGAAGCCAAACCCTACCAAGAGCGCGACGCAAACGGCTGCAAGGCGCTTGGACACGGGCGGCAGCAAGTCAAGAGATCGCGGCATCGCACGGCCTATCGGCCAATGGCCCGCGGCGCAGATCGCAATGCGGCGGGCGGCGAGTCGATCGACGGCATTGGCATACGATACCCGAGACGCGGCGTCGGCGCGCCCCGACCCGGGGGCCGTGGCACTGTGGGTGCGATGTCGCCGCACCTCACACGTTGAAACGAAAATGCATCACGTCGCCGTCTTTGACCACGTAGTCCTTGCCCTCCAGGCGCATCTTGCCCGCCTCCTTGGCGGCATGCTCGCCTTTGCAGCGCACGAAGTCCTCGTAGGCAATGGTCTCGGCGCGGATGAATCCCTTTTCGAAATCGGTGTGAATGACGCCCGCGGCCTGCGGTGCGGTCGCACCTTTGGCGACGGTCCATGCGCGCACCTCCTTGGGCCCCGCCGTGAAGTAGGTCTGCAGGCCCAGCAGCGAATAGGCGGCGCGGATGACGCGATTCAGACCCGGCTCCTGCATGCCCATGTCCTCCAGGAACACGCGCTTGTCTTCATCCGACAGGTCGGCAATTTCGGCCTCGGTGCGGGCGCAAACCGCGACGACCGGCGCACCCTCGCGGGCCGCGCGCGCGCGCACCGCCTCCAGCAGCGGATTGTTCTCGAAGCCGTGTTCCTCCACGTTGGCAACGTACATCGTTGGCTTCATGGTGAGCAAAAATAGCGGGCGCAGCACGGCCCGCTCCTCGGGGTAGAGCTCGACGCTGCGCGCCGGTTGCGCGCCGTCGAGCGCCGGCAAGATCTTCTGCAGAGCTGCGACCAATCGCTGGGCCTCTTTTTTTTCTTCTCCCGCCGCACCGGTCTTGGCCACCTTGGCGTAGCGGTTCATCTGCTTATCGACCGTCTGCAGATCGGCCAGGGCCAGTTCGGTGTCGATGACGTCGATATCGGCTACCGGATCGACCCGACCTGCGACATGCACGACGTTGGGGTCCTCGAAACACCGCACGATGTGCGCGATGGCATCGCACTCGCGGATGTTGGCGAGGAACTGATTGCCCAGGCCCTCGCCCTTGCTCGCCCCGGCGACGAGACCGGCAATGTCGACGAACTCCACGGTGGCCGGCAGCACCCGCTGCGGCTCGACGATCTGAGCTAAGGCCTGCAGGCGCGGATCGGGGACCTCGACGATGCCTATGTTGGGCTCAATAGTGCAAAACGGATAGTTCTCCGCGGCAATCCCGGCTTTGGTGAGGGCGTTAAAAAGCGTCGATTTGCCGACGTTGGGCAATCCGACAATTCCGCATTTGACCGCCATCGACGCGCCCCTTGCTTTTTACTGAAAACGCCCGTTGCGCGACCGCGTCGCGAACAAGATGCGCCCTCCGCGGCGGGTCTCCAGGCGCAGAAGGTGCTCCCGGATTCCCTCGCCGACAAAGATCTGCGGTGCGGAGGGTGCCAGGCCCTCCCTGGCTTCGCGCTCCGCGATGCGCCGGGTCGCGATCCGAAATGCGCCTTCGAACGAGGCGGCCTGCATCAGAGCTTCGGCGAAATACGCGCGCCCGAAATCGGTCCACTGCGCGTCGGTGCGGCAGCCAAACGACGTGTTGTCCACACCCGAGGCGGTAATCACCATCGTGTCGCGGGTAGCCAGCGGCCCGATGAACGCGCCCGCGTAACACGCCGAGATGATGACGACGCGGTAGCGAATGCCCGCTTCGTCGAGCAATTCGCGCAGTCGCTCGGGGGTGAGGTCCTCGAATTCGTAGGGCGGCAGCGACACGACGAGGTGGTGATCGGGCGTTGCGTGCGAAGTCAGAAAGAGCGCCAGCACGTCCTCATCGCCGTTCATGCGGTCGGCGACGGTGGCCAGCGCGCGCTGCAAGGAACTCACGGTCGCGAAAGGCTGCTCCTGCGGGTGCGCCTGGCTGTTGGCCAGCACGACGCTGTGCGCGCCGCTGTCAAATACTTCGGCCATCACCGAGTCGGCGCCTACGGCCTCGCGCAAGAAAACGTCCTGCGAGCCGTCGCCGCCGAAACTGATCGTGAACAGTTCGGTGACGCCCGCTTGCCCCGGGGCGACGGCGTCGAGTGCATCGTCGAGCAGGCCAATCTGACTGTACAAGGTTTGCTCTGACTGCGGCGCATCCGGGCCGCTGCTTGCCTCGCCCTGGGAGTCGGATTCTGCGCTCCAGAGCCGCGCGTTCGGGTCCACGGCCAGTTGCGGCAGGAGCACGAGCGCGCTGCAAAGCACGAAGATCGCGCTACGACGGCGCGGCATGACGCCCGTGCGCATCCGCACGGCGCACAGACCGTAGGCCAGGGCCATCCAGGCTGGTGGCAGCCACGAAAGCAGCGGATAGTTGCGATCAATCGGTGCCCAATGGTCGGCACTCCACGCCAACGCGCCGGCCGCGAGCGCCTGCCAGCAGGCCAGGGAGAAGCCGGCCGTGGCGAGCAAGACGAACAGGGCGGGCTCCCAGCGCATGGTTGCAACCACACCGGCCGAGAGCAGGAGCGGCAGCGCCCAGAAGCTCGCTGCCGGCAGGGCGAGCGCGTCCAGGCGCCCGCCCGACCAGCCAATCGAGAGCACGTCATAGGCCGCGGAGAGCGCAAGCTGCAGCACGAAAAGCGCGAGCAGTTGCCGGGTCGTGCCGCGCAGTGCGGAAGTCTCGCAGGGCCGCAGCAGGGCGAGGCGCAGTCCCGCACCGAGGTTCGTGCCGAGGTCGCGCAGCAGGCCTGCACCTGAGCCAGGGGCTCTTGCCGGAGTCGCGGGCTGGTCGCCATCGGGGCGAAGCGCATCCGCGGGCGCATCGTGCGCCGGCTTTTCGTGCACGGGCGGCGATTCGGGCGGGTTCACGGATTCATCGGCGCGCGTTGGGCCGCGGCGGCCTTTGCCGCCGCCGTGCGCAATTGCATGGTTGCCAGGTCGAGGCGACCTGCGGCGGTCAGATCGAGAATCGTTCGGGCCCGGTCGATCGCCGCCTCGATGGCGTCTTGCTGCTCGCGCGGAGGAGCATGCAAGACGTAGTCCGCAACGTCCTGGTGCAGCTGCCAGTTTCGCGGGTGCCCGATGCCGATGCGCAGCCGCCAGAACTCGGCGCTCGACAGCCGAGCACGCACGTCTTTCAAGCCATTGTGCCCCGCCACACCTCCGCCCCTTTTGAGGCGCACGTCGCCCGGGGCCAGGTCGAGTTCATCGTGTGCGACCAAAATCTGATCGGGCAACAGCCGATAGTACAAGGCGGCGGCGACCACGGCTTGGCCGGAGAGGTTCATGAAGGTCGCTGGCTTGAGCAGCCACACATCGCCCCCTCCGATTGCGACGCGCGCGAGTTCCCCCGAGAACTTGCGTTCCGCACGAAACTGCGCGCCCAGTACCGATGCGACGTGGTCGACGAACCAGAAACCGGCGTTGTGGCGGCTGCGCGCGTACTGGGCGCCCACGTTGCCCAGGCCGACAATCAGTCGAATGCCCTGGGACTCGGCGTTGGATGCAGCCACGAGTGGGGTTGTTCCTGGTCGCTGCCGGCTCGCGTTGCGAGGCGCGGCGGCCCAAAGGCCGCAATCGCGCCCGCTCGCAGCGAAACGATCCGCCCGTTTCGCCTATTTTTTCTTCGCCGCAGGAGCCGCCTTGGCGGCAGGAGCCTTGGCAGCCGGCGCCGGTGCCGCGGGCGCCTTGGGCGCGGGCGCGGCCTTGCCGGCCGCCGCCGCGGGCGCCGCCGCCGCCTTGGC
>Ga0187769_10000627_pt1 | contig 19651 bp, 17 predicted proteins | sample 0116_SJ02_MP02_1_FD_133140 | JGI IMG/M metagenome (GOLD analysis project Ga0187769, IMG submission 133140) | Tropical peat soil microbial communities from peatlands in Department of Meta, Colombia - 0116_SJ02_MP02_10_MG | ecosystem: Environmental > Terrestrial > Soil > Wetlands > Peat | place... | reverse complement strand
ACCGCGGCCCAGATTTTGCGGCCAGGCCAGCGCGTTCGGGCAGCCTCCAGAGTCAAGCGCATGGCCGTGGGATGGTGTGCAAAGTCTTCGACGACGAGGACCCCGGCCACCTCTCCCTTGATTTCCATGCGCCGGCGCACGCTTTGAAAGGTGCGAAGGGCCTGGACGATTGAGTCGCATTCCACTCCGCGTCCGTAAGCAAGCGCGATGGCGGCCAGCGCATCAATCACATTGTGGCGACCCGCAACGGGCATGCGAATACGGGCGACCTCGTTGCCGCGGTGCGCAACGCGAAACTCGGTCGCTTGATCGTGCCAAGCGATATCGCCCGCACACCAATCGCACTCCGGCGAGAGGCCGAAGGTTTCCACCGGGCAAAAGGCCTTCGCCACGATCCCCCTAAGCCCTGGACTCGTGCCTTCCACCCAGATCCGGCCGCGGCGGGGCACCAGGTTAATGAGGCGGCGAAACTGAAGCTCGATCGACGCGAGATCGGGGTAGATGTCCGCGTGGTCGAACTCGAGCGAGGTGAGAATCAGTTGGTCAGGATGATAGTGGAGAAACTTGGGGGCTTTGTCGAAAAACGCGGTGTCATATTCGTCGCCTTCGATAATGAATTCCTCTCCCCCACCCAAGCCGTAACTGCGATCTCCGAAATTGGGAGCAACACCGCCGATCAGAAAATCCGGGCGCCGTCCGGCGACCTGAAAAATCCAGGCGAGCATGGCCGTCGTCGTCGTCTTGCCGTGGGTGCCCGCCACTACGATTGATGTTTTCCCTGGTAGAAAGTAGTCTTCGATCAGCTGCGCCATCGAGCAGTATGGGATCTTTTCGTCGAGGATGTATTCGACCTCGGGATTCCCTCGGGAAATCGCGTTCCCGATCACGGCCAGGTCAGGCGCAGGCTTGAGGTTTTCGGCCCGGTAGCCTTCACTCCAACGAATGCCGAGAGTATCGAGCAACGTGGAAGCGGGAGGATAGACATTCACATCGGAGCCGGTGACCTGGAAACCGCTCTCCTTCAACATGCCGGCAACGGGCGACATGGCGGAGCCTGCGATTCCCAGCAAATGGATATGGTTGACTCGCGATCGTGTAAGGCCGGCAGCCATTTCACCCCTTTTCCTGATTTAGCAAGAGTAAGACTCCTGCCACAAAAACCAGTCTGCGCGAAATGGCAAGAAATTTACAATCACGGCACACACGCCGGTTCCATAATCTTCAAGGTGCCATTGTGCGAAGATAGGCTCGCCTCGACGCCGAGCGGCAACGTCAACACGGCTCGCGAGGTATGGCCGACCGGCGCACCCCAAGCGATCGGAAACCCCAAAGGTTCGAGAATACGGCGCGCGACGTCGCGGACGGTTTCACTCCCCACAGGCGCCTCGCACTCCGGAAAGTCTCCAAGGATGATGCCCGCGAGATGGCGGAGCTTGCCTGCCTGCTTTAGATGCATGAGCGCGCGATCGACCTGATAGGGCTTCATGGCGCGGTCCTCGAGCACCAGAATGGTGCCCGACGTGTCGATCTCCCAGGGGGTACCCAACGTCGATTCGACAAGAGTCAGACATCCGCCGAGAAGCAGACCTTCCGCTTGGCCGGGGACCAGAGACTCGCACTGCAGATCCAAACTCCAGCCCTGCCGAGTCTCTGTCAAGGCGCTTAACAAGCTCGCACGATCATAGCCGTGCGCCGTGCCAGCTCCTTGGTCGAAATTCGTTGCGACCATGGGACCGTAGAAAGTGACCCAATGTACCGTTTGCCAGAGAAAGATCTGGAGCGACGTGATGTCACTCGAGCCTAGAAGAATTTTGGGGCCCGTGGGCGTTTCTGACAAACAGTCGAGCAAGTAATTGGAACCGTAGCCGCCACGCGCACAGAAGATCGCGCGAGTTCCCGCTTCATCCAAACCACGCCGGAGTTCGGTGACTCGGTCCAACTGTGAGCCAGCAAAGAAACCATCGCGCGCCAGTACGCGCCCGCGATCGACCTTGGGCGTATAGCCTAAGGTGACGAGCTCCTGACAACCCTTTTGCAGGCGGCCTTCGTCGACCGGGCTCGCCAAGGAGAGTACGGCAATCTGATCACCCGGACGCAGTACAGGCGGCTTGAGGGCTTGAGGCATGTGGCCCAACGAGAATAAGGAATTTGAACGGACGAGTCTAGGCGCGCCCATTGCGACCGAGAGTTAACAGTTAAGAGGGTTAGGAAATCTGACACTTTGTTGGCGCGCCTTCAGTCGACCACCTTAAATGTTAGCGCAGAGGAGGTTCCGCCACCGGGCGCCGGATTTGATATGTCGATCGTGGCCGTGACCGCCTGGGCAAGGTCTACCGCTGGCACCAAAACGATGACTTGCGAGCCGTTCAAAAAGGCCACGGCCAGCGGTGTGGTGTTTGCTCCGACTGTCCACGCAGCGGTCGACAACGCCGTAAACCCCGAGCCTGACACAAGGACTTCCATATCGCCGCTCCCGGCCGCCGCACCAGCCGGGATGAGGGAAGACGCCGTCGGTTTCGGATTGGGAGAGCTCGTAATCGAGAAGTTGACCGACTGCGAGCCGATGACCAGGTTGGGCGTGAACACGGCAACGCTAGCGGAACCGGCGGTCGCAATGTTGGTGGCCGAGATAGCCGCTGTAACTTGGTTTGCGTTCACAAACGTCGTCGCTTGTACCGTGCCGTTCCATGTCACCGGATCATTCGCCGCGAAGTTGCTTCCGTTCACAGTGAGGGTAAAGGCGTTACCCCCGGCCATAGCATTGGCCGGAGAAATCGAACTAATGGTCGGCGCGCCGGGCTCGAGGGGCTCGACAATGAAAGCTGTAGCCGTGGATGTCCCTCCGCCCGGAGCCGGGTTGATGACGGTCACACCTACCGGGCCGGGAGAAGCAATGTCTGACGCTAGGATCTGAGCCTGCAACTGACCGGTTATCTGATTGAGCGTGGTCGAGCGCGCAAAGCCGTTCCAATAGACGAACGATGCTCCCCGGGAGATCGAAATGAAGCCCGTTCCCACGACGGAAAGCGTGAAGGCCGGGCTGCCAACAGTAATATTCGATGGGAACAAATTCGTGATCACGGGCGTGGCATTGAAAGGAGGTGTGCTGTTGCTACAGCCGCCCAACAGCGCAGCTCCAGCAATCGTTGCAAGCGCAGTCCAACGCCACCGCCTCAATCCGTGCCTCCAATGTTTCTGCGGGATGCGGAAGCCGTGAGCCTCCGCCGACGGGAAATGTGAAATGTCAAACCGTCTGCAAAACTCCCTGCGGAACCACGCCGATTGATAGCATTGCCGCTCATGATGCGTCAACTCGGATTCAATTCGAAGCACAAGGGTTGGCCATTCGATAGGGCTCTCCAGGCGAGCACGGGCGATAACGGCCTCCCGCCGGCTCAAGCGGACCGTGCTAGAGCTTGAACATGGTGATACGAGCGAATTGCTTTGAGCGCGCCACGATCTCCCGTCGCGTGACCTTTGCCAGCCGCTCCACGCCGAAGCGCTCTACGGTAAAGCTGGCGAGGACCGATCCGTACACCATCGCTGAGCGCAGCACCGGCTCGCTGATGCGCCCCTTGCTCGCAAGATAGCCCATAAAGCCACCCGCGAACGTGTCTCCCGCGCCGGTTGGGTCGTGTACCTCCTCGAGGGGGAAGGCCGGGACGGCGAAAACAAAGTCCTTGTGGACCATGATGGCCCCGTTTTCGCCTCGCTTGATAATCAACGTCTTGGGCCCCATCTGAAAGACCTGTCTGGCGGCTCGGAACAAATTGTGCTCGCCAGTGAGCTGACGCGTCTCATCGTCGTTGATTGTGAGGATCTGCACGTGTCGCAAGGTGTCGCGCAGTTCTGCGGGGGTGCCGCTGATCCAGAAATTCATGGTGTCGAGCCCCACTGCCTTGGGCCGCGGGCGCACTTGTTTCAGCACCGAGCGCTGCAAGGTGGGATCAATATTGCCAAGGAACACGTGCTGTGAATCACGGTAAGCCCTCGGCAGCGTTGGCCGGAAGGCCGCAAACACGTTCAATTCCGTGGCGAGCGTCGTGCGCTCATTCATATTCTGGCTATAGCGTCCCGACCAGAAGAACGACTTGCCGGGAACGCGTTCGAGTCCGGTGAGGTCGATCTTCCGTCCCCGAAAGACAGCTGCATCTTCTTCTGTAAAGTCTTCACCTACGATGGCGACCAGACGAACCGGAGTGAAATGGCTCGCAGCCAATGCGAAATATGTCGCGGCGCCCCCCAGGGTGCGGTCGACCTTTCCAAAGGGTGTTTCGATGGCGTCAAACGCGACCGAACCGACCACGAGAAGCGACATGGACACTCCCATTTTGGCCAGGTGCGACGGCATCACCGCGCACTGGATTTGTGACGATGAGACTCCAAGCACGATTCCGCTCGAGACGGTCGGCTGCCCCGTCGGAATCAACTCCTCAGATGTATTTACCAATGATCGGCGCGAGCCGCTTCCTCGCGGCCGCGGGTATCCTCTTGCGATCGGTCAGGATCGCATGCGCCACGGCCGAGCCACACTGGCAGTTGCGGTCGTCGCCAAGCGTGCGGACAACTTCGCGAATGGCTCGCTGCACGTTTTCCGTGTTTTTGTGTAGGTAGCCGATGATCATTTCGACTGTCACCGACTCGTGCTGGGGATGCCAGCAATCATAATCGGTGATCATAGCAAACGTAGCGTAGCAAAGTTCCGCCTCGCGTGCGAGTTTGGCTTCGGTAAGGTTCGTCATACCCACCACATCGAAGCGAAGCTGGCGATAGGTGTGAGACTCGGCCAAAGTCGAGAATGCCGGCCCCTCCATGCAGACGTACGTGCCTCCATTGTGCGCCTTCACGCCCGACTCGTCGCATGCGTCGGCCAGGCGCTTCGATAGGCGAGGGCAAGTTGGCTTGTCAAAGGCGATATGGGCGACGACACCTTCGCCGAAGAAGGTGGCCTTGCGGCCGCTCGTGCGGTCGAAAAACTGGTTGGGAATCAGAAAGTCCATGGGCGGAAGATCCTCGCGTAGCGAGCCCACGGCGCTTACGGAGATAATCTGCTCGACGCCCAGCATCTTCAGCGCGCAGATGTTGGCGCGGTAGTTGATCTCCGAAGGAGAAAACAGATGGCCGCGGCCGTGGCGAGCGAGAAACGCCACGCGTCTGCCTTCGAGCGTGCCGACCAGAATCGCATCGGAGGGCTTGCCAAATGGAGTTGTTATCCCCACTTCGCGCACATTACCGAGCCCGGCCATTTGATAGAGGCCGCTGCCGCCCATGATGCCGATTTTGACTGGCTCTTTCTTGGCACCTACTGGGGACCTGCTTTGGGACATTTCTGCTCCTGGCATGGAGAATTCGGGACCGATCCACCGCGGCACAAGGCTCTATCCGATGCCAATAGGCTCCGCTTCCCAGTTGCCTTCACGGTCGCGAAGATAGGCCGCCGGGACGCGCGCATCGTGAGCAAAGAGCGCGATCCAACCCTCACGAATGGCTTCGGGGATCCAACGTTTCTTGTTTTCGAGCGTCGTCATGGGGAACAGATCGTACCCCATAATCCATGGGAGAGGGAGATGCGTCGTCGTCGGCACCAAGTCGGCAAAGAAAAAGGCTGTCTTTCCTTCGCCGGTCAGCTTGACACACTGCATATGCGCGGTGTGGCCAGGAACCCGAATGAGATCGACGCCGGATGTAAGCGTGTGATCACCCTCAATGACCGAAAGCATGCCCGCTGCGGCGATGGGCGCGAAATTTTCCGGAAAATAACTGGCCCTGTCCCGCTCGTTCGGGCGCATCGCGTGATCCAGTTCTCCTTCTTGCACGAAATAGCGCGCATTCGGAAAGGTAGGCACAATGCGGTCCTCCTCGAGGCGTGTGTTTCCACCACAGTGATCGAAGTGCAGGTGCGTGTTCACCACCACGTCGATATCCTCTGGTCGCAGGTCGAGAGACCGCAGGCCTTCTAGCAAGAAAGGGCCGTCGAGCCCGTAAATATCACGTAATTTCGGGTTCATTTTGCCTCCCGCGCCTGTTTCGACCAGAATGCGCTTGCCGCCGGCGCGAATCACCAGGCAATTCATCGACAAGGTAATGCGGTTGCGGTTGTCGGGAGGCATCTTCTTCTCCCACAGTGGGCGCGGCACCACTCCGAACATTGCGCCGCCGTCCAGCAGTACGTGCCCGTCTGGGACGATGTGAAACTCGATGTTCCCCAGTTTCAATGGTCACTCCTCGACAAAATCTCGCTCACCGCACTGTACGGGTCTGTTTTTCTGGCGGCGACCTGCGCCGCAAGTGCATCCAACTCACCCTCGGTGATTCCTTTGGCAAACACTTGCTCAACCACGCGCCGTTCGAGCAGGCGCACCAACCAATTCTTCCAATATGCGATGTCCCTCGCCCGGCGGTCTTTTGCCCTCGCGTCGCGAAACAGATCGATCTGGCGCGCCAGCTCATCGATCCCCTTGCCTTCGGTGGCGATGGTGCGAACGATGGCGGGCCTCCAGCCGTCGTGCTCCGGCAGGAGCTGCAAAATGGCGCGTAGCTGCCCCTCCAATCTTTCCGCGCCTTCGCGGTCGGACTTGTTGATTACAAAAATGTCCGCAATTTCCATGAGGCCGGCTTTGAGGGTCTGGACGTCGTCGCCCATACCCGGCACGAGCACCACCAGGGTGCAATCGGCTAAGCGAGCGATTTCAATCTCACCCTGCCCGACGCCGACCGTCTCGATCAGGATTTCGTCCTTGCCCGCGGCGTCAAGCAGCAGCGCTACATCGCCCGTGGCCTGCGCGAGACCGCCCAGATAGCCGCGGGTTGCCATCGAGCGGATGAAGATGCCTTCGTCCGATGCGTGGCCTTGCATGCGGATACGGTCGCCCAGAATCGCTCCACCGGTAAAAGGGCTCGAGGGATCGACCGCAATAATGCCTACGCTCTTTTCCTGCGAGCGATAATAGGCTGCCAGCTTATCGACCAGCGTGCTCTTCCCCGTGCCGGGAGCACCGGTGACGCCGAGGCGGCCCGCACGGCCCGTATAGGCAAACAGCTCTCTTAGCAGCGATTCGGCCTCGGGCGCCCGGTCTTCGATTGCCGACACCGCACGGGAAATCGCGCGCGCCTCTCCCGCGCGCACCTGCTCAGCCCAGTTTCGAAGCGCCTTGGTGTTCGCCAATATCGCCGCCAGAAACGAACGTGCCAGTGTACCTCGAGACGAAAGCCACCCGAGAAAGTTCCGGACTGGGAATAAGGGAGATAGCTCGACAGGACAGGCTAGGCCGAGCGCCCGGCAGGGCCCCCACCCGGCTTACCCCCGGAGTATTCGTCGTAGGCTTTGATAATGCGCTGCACGAGGCTATGGCGGACCACATCCCGCTCGTCGAAGTAAATCAGCTTGATGCCCTCGATCTTGCCGACGACTTCGATTGCCTCGACCAGGCCTGACCGCCTGGAGTCCGGCAGATCGATCTGTGTCACATCCCCGGTGATGACTGCCTTCGAATTGAAACCGAGCCGCGTGAGAAACATCTTCATCTGCTCGCTGGTGGTGTTCTGGGCTTCGTCGAGAATCACAAACGAATCATTGAGCGTGCGCCCACGCATGAAGGCGAGAGGAGCCACTTCAATGATGTCCTTTTCAAGGAAGCGTTCGAGCTTGTCGGCTTCCAGAAGGTCGTGCAGCGCGTCATAGAGCGGCCGCATGTAGGGGTCGACCTTCTCTTGCAGAGTACCGGGGAGAAAGCCGAGCCGCTCCCCCGCTTCCACGGCGGGACGCGCGAGGATGATCCGGTTCACCTGTTTCGAAAGGAGCGCGGAGACCGCCATCGCCACGGCGAGATAGGTCTTGCCCGTACCGCCAGGGCCGATCGCAAACACCATGTCGAAGGTTTCCAAGGCCTCAATGTAATTCTTCTGGTTCGTGCTTTTCGGCGCGATGCTCTTTCTGCCGAGCAGCCGGGTGCGCGCAGGAGAAAATGCCGCGTGGAGCGCCGAGGTTGGCTCCTCCGATGCGACGCGAAGCAGAGCTTTCACTTCGCGGCTATCGGGAATACGCCCGTCGCGGACCCGATCGTTGTAGGCTCCGAAAATGCGAGCGGCGCGCTCGACTTGTCCGGGCTCACCTTCGATTTCGATGTCGTTATCCCTCAGATGCGTGCGGACTTGCAAAGCGGATTCCAAAAACTTCAGGTTCTCATCAAGTGGGCCGAAGAGTTCACTGATCCCTCCGGCGATTCGGACGGTTTGCTTCATTACGCTCGCTATAAGCGATAGCGTAGCGCGGCCTTATCCGCGGGGTCAAGGCGCAGTTCCCCGGTTAGTTAGTGAGTTACCGGGGCTGGGAACTGAACCTTGGGCGCTTCGCGGGCAGCTTCAGGCGCTGAAAAATAGGCATCGTTGCGATGGAATCCTGCCATCCCGGCCACGAGGTTCTGAGGAAACAGGCCGACGTACGTATTGTAGTCCTGGATAGAATCGTTGTACCGCTTGCGCTCGACGGCGATGCGGTTTTCCGTTCCGGCCAATTCATCCTGCAGACGCAAGAAATTCTCGTTCGATTTCAGTTGCGGGTAATTCTCGGCCAGGGCCAGAACTTTCACTTCCATGCCGTAGAGCTGATTGCTCGCCGCGATCTTGTCGGATGGCGTCTGCGCGTTCATGTACTGTGTGCGGGCCTTCGCGACGTCGTCAAATACGGTCTGCTCCTGGGCGGCGAATCCTTTCACGGTCTCGACGAGATTCGGAATCAAATCCGCGCGGCGCTGCAGAACCACGTCGACTTGCGCCCAGTTCGATTTCACGGTTTCACTCTTTACTACCATCTGGTTCCGGATGGAGACGAAGTACATGCCGAACAACAAAGCCAGAACTACAAGTGCAATCAGAACCAAAGCCAATGCCTTCATCACAATCCTCCGGCCGGAAATCCGGCCCGCCTCGCTTAGCGTAGATCGAGACGGCGGTCCACTTCGTTCGTGGCTACCTCTACAAATTCCAGATACGTATGGAGCGTGGCCTCGATATCAATGTCCTTCTCCCTGCGCTTCCCTTCTCGAAATTCGAGCAAGGCATGGAAGGCCGACGGGTCGGCTCCTGTGAGCGCGGCGATTTCGTCAACCGCGGCCTTCTGACCGTGCGGCCGGGGATGGCCCAGGGCGATCAGCGCGTGCCGAAACAGGGCGCAGAAGACGGTCACCGAGGCTGCCATCATAGCGAAATGAGGCTTTTTCTTCACGGGTGCCGTCAGAATGGCCTGACGCAAACGCAACCAGTTGACGCGCAGCTCACGCTCGACCTCCGCACGATGCAACTGCATGGGCACTTCCAGCTGCTCGATGAGGTCCGGGCCAAAGAGGAGGCGGTGGTGCCGTTTCATGTCGAGCATCTCGATGGCGAAAACATCCGCCGAGTGGGTAAGCTCATCGAGCGTCAGGACGAGAGGCGCAGCATTGCCCTGCTTCATCCACCACTCGGTGACGTCGTGCAGCTGCTCCAATTCCGCCGTACCGGCGCGCTCGACCAGGCACAAGATGTTTAGGTCGGAATGCTTTTCCGCAAATTCACCGGTGACAGCCGATCCGTAGAGAACGACCGCCTTCAGATTATCCCCTGCCGAGGATTTCAGCCGGGCCACGAGTTCGCTCAGCTTGGTTTCCATCGTTCAGCCCACCTCACATCCGAACCGGGACTTAGCGATCCATACTGGCATTGTCACCAACCTCCGCTCGCACCGCCACCCCCAAACGATCCTCCCCCAAAGCCCCCAAAACCCCCTCCTCCGCCAAAACCTCCGCCGAACCCTCCTCCGCCCCAGCCACCCACGGGAGGACCACCCATCCACCTGCCCCTTCCGCGGAACCGGCCAGAGCCGAGCATGGCCCAAAGAAGGGGTCCGAAGAAACCCCCAAAAACCAAAATCAGCACCAGCAAAGTCAGAATTGAACCAATCCCGCCGGGCAGGACCTCTGGGCCTCCAGGGGCTCTCGGGGCCGCTGGCGGGGTCCCGGAAAGCGCTACACCGCGATCAGCCGCGATGACGTCTGCGACCCGGCGTGTCATCAGAACAATCGCCGCGTCATAGTTGTTTTGGCGAAAGTAAGGAACCGCCTCACGACCGAATCCGCCGACCTTGCCGTCGGGCAGAATCGGCTCGAGGCCATAGCCGACCTGCGTTGAATATTGATGCTCGTTGGGCGCCACCAGGATCAAGACACCCCGGTCCGATGATTTTGGGCCGATCCCCAGACGCGTGGCGACTTGAAACGCATAGTCAGTCACCGAATCGCCTTCCAGCGATTTGACCGTGACCACGGCGATCTGGGCCTGCGCCTTTTGGTCCACCTCGGTGCAGAGGGCGGTGAGCTGCTGTTTGGCCGATGGGCTCAAGATTCCTGCAAGATCGGTCACGTATCCGGTCTTTGCCTGCGCCACAACCTGATCGACCGATTGCGCCCTCACCCGGCCGGGCGCGATCACCATGAGGCCAACGATCCCCAGCAGATGCACCCTTCGACGAAATCCGACCGCGCTACTGTGAATGTTCCGGGAGATTTTTGGAGGAAAACGCGGGCAGGTGAGCATGAGGCGGATCACTGAGTGCGATGGTAGAGCGTCGTCCCGCCAAGTGTCAACGCGGCACCGATAATTGTCACACGCACGGGGCGATGCTACACTCAGGCGCTCGAGTTCAGGGTGCGGGCTATCCAGATTCTCGGCCACCTTACATTCCATTTCAGCTTTAACTATCAGCAGGATACGCCTGTGCCGATAGACTGCACCGGGTGACTCGTCCCTGAAACAAATTCGGGTTCCCGCACGTTTCATTGAGTTGGACTTTACATTCCCAAGATAGATTGCTGTTTGAGAGGAAAAAACACGATGAGTCGAAGTCTAATGCACGCGGTACTGGCGCTTCTGCTGGCGGCTTCCCTGGCTATCTCGCCGCTCTATGCTCAAAACCAACCAGCGCCCGCTCCGGACACGCAATCGCAGGCACAGCCCCAAATGCAAGCCCCTCCCATTTACCAGCCTCCCGCCATATCGCCAACGCCCCCATCCTCACCGGTTCGGCAATTGAACCTCGGCCCGAACTATTCAAACGGGCCTTCCTGGTTCCCGAAGATCATCGCGCCCTACACCCAAACGTCGGTTCCGAAACCCGAGCTTGCCAACACACCGCGGATCGAGCAGCTCATTTCCAATGGCAAGCTGATGCTCACCCTGGAAGACGCCCTTTCGCTGGCGCTTGAGAACAACCTTAGCGTCGCTGTGGCGCGCTATACGCCTTGGCTCGACGAGGCCAGTCTGTTGTATGCCAAGTCCGGAGCAAATGGCAGGCTGCAATTCGATCCCGTGCTTACCGGGAATTTCAATCTATCCGATGCGAAAAGCCCCCTGAACAACCCCTTCCTCGCGGGAGTCGGCACGATCAGCCCGTCCGGCGCGCCCGAGAAGAGTGCTCCACCGTCTATTGTCAATCACACCTTCAACGCCAACTTTCAATACACCCAAGGATGGGCGACCGGTACCCAAGCACAGGTTACGTTTGACAACCAACGAGGGTCGACGAACATTCCCGCCGATCTGTTTAACCCGTTCGTGCAATCCGTCTTGACCTTCCAGGTCACGCAGCCCTTGCTGAACGGTTTCGGCAAGATCCCCAACGAGCGCTACATTATCGAAGCGAAGAACACCGTAAAAGTCGGTGAATCGCAGTTCGAGCAACAGGTCATGGCGACCATCACGGCTGTTGCCACGGATTACTGGGAACTGGTTTTTGCACGTGAGAACGTAAAGGTCGAACAAGTCGCCGTGGCTGCCGACCAGCAGTTGTACGAAAATAACAAAAAACAGCTCGAGATCGGCACGATGGCGCCTCTCGATGTGATCACTGCACAATCGCAGTTGGCGAGCGACCAACAGGCGCTCGTTCAGGCCCAAACAACCCAACTGCTCGATGAGACAACCCTGCTTGTCGCGATTACGAAAAACCCCTTGGCCGTCGAACTGAAGGGCGTCGAAATTGTGCCGACGACGCCGCTTTTTAGCCCCCCCATCCAAGACATTTCGCTCGAAGACGCTGTAAAGGAGGCTTGGCAGAAGCGGCCCGAACTCCAGCAGGCGGCACTGAATCTGAAAAACGCCGGCATTGAAGTGAAAGCCACCAAAAACGCCTTGCTGCCCACTCTCAACATGTTTGGAGAATACCAAGCGACAGGGCTAGGGGGCATCGAGCGGCTCACGGCCCCTAACGGCCTTGTGGTGCCGAATATCGAGACTGGACAAATCCTGAACGCCGCTGGCGTGCCCCAGGATCTTTACGAGCCCCTGGCGCTAACCTCGCCTTTTTCCTTCCCCGGCGGTCTCGGCGACGATTTGTATCGGATGATCACGGCTGGATACCCGGTATTCGCGGGCGGTTTGAACCTCACGCTCCCGATCCGCAACCGGGCGGCGCAGGCACAGAACGCCACAGCGCAACTCAACGAGCGGCAGCAGGAGGTTCAGTACGAGCAGACGCAGAACACCATCGTGCTGAACGTCCGCCAGACCCTTATCACGCTGGTACAGGACAAAGCGGCAATCGCCGCGGCAGAGCAGGCGCGCGTTCTCGCGCAGCAGAGCTATGATGATGAGGTGAAGAGGTTGCAGCTGGGCAGTTCGACTGCTTTCACCGTGGTTCAGAAACAGCAACTGCTCACGGCGGCGCAAGGCACTGAACTCCGTGACCGCATAAACTTGATTGAGGCAGAGCTAAATTTCGAGCAGGCTATGGGCCGGACCTTGGAGGCTCACAACATCAGCTTGGCTGACGCGATCACCGGTTCGATCACGACCCCGAACATCCCGGGGACTCCTGATACGACGGGAACCGCAAGCCACCGGTAGCGAGGTAGATGGCCGTGAGCGAGACGAAAGACCGGAAGACTGCTGTGTCTTTCGAATCCTCGCGCAAAGTTTCGCCCGCCGAACGGGAATGGGAAGAGAAAACCCTCGGACCGACGCTCAGGAAAACGCCCGAGCGCGTCTGGAACTTTACGACGGTCTCGGGCTATCCCATTCGGCGGCTCTATACGCAGGCCGACCTCGCTGATTGGGGTTCTGATCGCGAGCTCGGTCTACCGGGTTCCCCTCCCTACACGCGCGGCATCCACCACAACATGTATCGCGGCCGACTGTGGACGATGCGGCAGTTTGCCGGCTACGGCTCGGCCGAAGACACCAATCGCCGCTTTCGCTACCTTCTCTCGCAAGGCCAAACGGGACTTTCGGTCGCCTTCGACCTGCCCACTCTCATGGGCTACGATTCCGATCACCCGCTATCGGAGGGTGAAGTCGGAAAATGTGGGGTCGCCATCAGCTCGCTTGCGGATATGGAAACACTGTTTCGAGGGATTCCGCTCGCCGACGTGACCACCTCGATGACGATCAATTCGCCGGCCGCTCCGATCTGGGCGATGTATCTCGCCGTCGCGGAAAAGCAGGGTGCCCGTTGGGAGAAGATTTCCGGCACACTGCAAAACGACATCTTGAAGGAATACATTGCGCAGAAGGAGTACATCTTTCCGCCTACGCCGTCGATCGGTCTCGTAACGGACACGATCGAGTTTGCCGCGAAACACACTCCCAAGTTCAATCCGGTTTCGATCAGTGGGTACCACATCCGCGAGGCGGGTTCTACCGCGATCCAAGAACTGGCGTTCACTCTCCGTGACGGGATCGAATATGTCGACCGCTGTCTGGCTCGCGGGATAGGAATCGATCACTTCGCGCCGCGCCTGTCGTTTTTCTTCAACGCGCATAACGATTTTTTTGAAGAAATCGCTAAGTATCGCGCGGCGCGACGCCTCTGGTGTCACGTGATGCGTGAGCGCTTTGGCGCCACGAACCCTCGCTCGTGGGCGCTGCGATTTCACGCGCAGACGGCCGGCTGCTCGCTCACGGCTCAGCAGCCCTACAACAATGTGGTCCGCACGGCGCTCCAGGCACTCGCGGCCGTAATGGGCGGTACGCAATCGCTGCACACCAATTCGCTCGATGAGGCCTGGGCACTGCCAACAGAAGCGGCCGCGACGATCGCCCTCCGCACGCAGCAGATTCTGGCGTATGAAAGCGGTGTGACCAACACGGTAGACCCTCTCGGCGGATCGTATTTCGTTGAAACGCTCACCAACGAAGTGGAGCAGGGCGCCCGCGATTACATCGCACAAATCGATGCCCTCGGAGGAATGGTTGCCGCCATCGAGTGCGGCTTCCCGCAGCGCGAAATCGCCGACGCCGCCTATCAATATCAGACCGCCCTAGATCGCAAACAGAAGATCGTTGTGGGCGTCAACGACTACAGCATCCCAGAGAAGCCCCTTGAGATTCTGCAGATTGATGAGACGGTAGCGAACAGGCAGGCGGAGCGGCTCCGGACCCTTCGCGCCGAGCGTTCCCATGACGAAGTCGAGCGTTGTCTGAACACGCTCCGCAAGGCTGCCAAGAATCAGGACAATGTCATGCCGAGCCTCCTCGAGGCGGTGAAGGCATACGCGACCCTCGGTGAAATCTGCGACGCCCTCCGCGATGTTTTTGGCACGTACGAAGAATCCACGATTACTTGATGGACCCAGTGGCACGCGGAAGCTCCAGGCTGACATCCATTTCCGTGGAATTTGAAGTATGCTTGCAGCACGATGCCCGAGAAAAAGATCCGGGTGCTGATTGCCAAGCCAGGACTGGACGGCCACGACCGCGGCGCGAAAGTGATCGCCCGCGCATTGCGCGATGCCGGTATGGAGGTCATCTACACCGGCTTGCGCCAGACCCCAGAAATGATTGCGTCCGCGGCCGTGCAGGAAGACGTTGACGTGATTGGGCTTTCGATTCTTTCCGGCGCCCACAACACGCTCTGCCGTCGTCTGATGGAGCTGCTCGGGGCCAAGGGCATGCAGGACGTTACCGTGCTGATCGGCGGAATCATCCCCGAGGCGGACATTCCCGCACTGAAGCAGGCCGGCATAGCAGAGGTCTTTCTTCCCGGAACATCGACACAGGCCATTGTCGATTTCATCCGCCGGCGGGTGGCCGAAGCGCGGCAAGGAGTCTAGTGTGGCAAGCAGGACCAAGTCTGAGGAGCGGGCCGTGCCGGGAACCGTGATCGAAAGCCACGTCGATCGCAACACCCCCACGTTTCGCGCCAACAGCCGCGACATGCAGAGCCGCCTGGATGAAATTCGGCGGGAGGAAGAAAAGATCAAGCAAGGGGGCGGTGAGAAAGCCATCGAATCACAGCACAAGAAGGGTCGTCTTACCGCTCGCGAACGCATCTCCCGGCTGGTCGATCCAAACTCCCCGTTCTTTGAGCTGGGCCTTTATGCCGCTTATGAAATGTACGAGGACTGGGGCGGCGCACCGGCAGCGAGTGCCGTCACCGGGTTGGGCCGTGTCGCTGGGCGCCGCCTGATGATTATTGCCAATGACGCGACGGTGAAGGCTGGCGCTTTCTTCCCCATGACCGCAAAGAAAGTGATCCGCGCGCAGAATATCGCGATCGAGAACCGAATTCCGACAATCTACCTAGTCGATTCGGGCGGCGTTTTTCTGCCCCTGCAAGAGGACGTTTTCCCCGACACCGACGATTTTGGCCGTGTCTTCCGCAACAATGCGGTCATGAGCGCAATGGGGATCCCGCAGATCACCGCCATTATGGGAATGTGCGTGGCCGGCGGTGCGTATCTGCCAGTCATGTGCGATCACATCCTGATGACCGAGGGCAGCGGCCTTTTCCTGGCTGGCCCCGCGCTCGTGCAAGCGGCCATCGGACAGCAGGCGTCGGCAGAGGAGCTCGGAGGTGCCCGCGTGCACGCGCAGATCAGCGGTACGGTGGATTTTCGCGAGCCGAATGACGAAGCCTGCATCGCCCGGATCCGGTCTCTCGTGGACAAGATGGGTCCCCGGCCCGCTGCGCCGTTCGACCACAAGCCGTCCACACCTCCCGCGTATCCCGCTGAAGAAATCTGCGGCATTTTCTCCTCCGATGCCTCGAAGCAATATGATATGCGCGACATCCTTGCGCGCATTGTCGACGGGAGCGAATTCGAGGAATATCGCGCGGAATTCGGGCAGACGCTCGTCTGCGGCTACGCGCGCGTCGGTGGATGGGCGGTCGGCATCGTCGCAAACCAGAAAAAGCACGTCGTCACTTCGGCACCAGGCACGGGGGAAAAACGGATTGAATTCGGGAGCGTTATTTACACGGAATCGGCGGACAAGGCGGCGCGCTTCATTCTCGACTGTAATCAGACGCGTGTCCCGCTGATTTTCATGCACGACGTCAACGGCTTCATGGTTGGCAAGGAAGCCGAATGGAGCGGCATCATTGCGGCGGGCGCGAAAATGGTCAATGCCGTCGCCAACAGCGTTGTCCCGAAGATTGTGGTGATCTGCGGAGGCAGCTTTGGAGCCGGCCATTACGCCATGTGCGGAAAGGCCTACGACCCGCGGTTCGTCTTTGCCTGGCCGACGGCCCGCTATGCGGTCATGAGCGGCGACTCGGCGGCTGGAACGCTCGTTGAGCTCAGAGTTCGGCAGCTCGAGCGCGAGGGTAAAAAGCTCAACGCGGCAGATAAAAAACGGTTGCAAGAATCGATCCGAGCGACTTACGAGCACCAAACCGATCCACGTTATGCAGCGGCGCGGCTGTGGGTTGACGCGATCATTGATCCGGCTCGTACCCGGGAGGCTCTGATTGAGGCGATTGAGAGTGCTGCCCTGAATCCGGAGATCCGCGAATTCAAAACCGGCGTTTTACAAACATGATCCTTCGACCAACCTGGGTAGCCTTGCTCTGCGGCACAACGCGGCTAGCCGGATTTTCCCGCGTGGCGCATTTTACGACTTCTGCCTAAAACTCTCCCAATGACACGACCTGTAACCATTGTGGAATGTCCGCGGGATGCATGGCAGGGCTTGCCTCAAAACATCCCCACTGAGGAAAAGGTGAAATATCTCTCCGCGCTTGTATCACTCGGTTTCCGCCACATCGACGCGGTCAGCTTCGTTTCGCCGAAACGCGTGCCGCAGATGGCGGATAGCGAAGCCGTGATGCAGGAGCTGAGCAAAGTCCGGCTGCCATCGGGCGAAGCACCAGAAATCATCGGAATCGTCGTCAACATGCAGGGACTCGACCGCGCTCTCGCCACGCCCGGTGTCACGACCGTTGGCTACCCGTACTCGATTTCCGCATACTTTCGCCGTGCCAATGCAAACATGTCCCGCGCCGAGTCTCGAGAGCTGGTCGAGAAAATCCAGCGCGCCACGCGAACGGCAAAGCTCCATTTGGTCGTTTATATTTCGATGGCCTTCGGCAACCCCTACGACGAACCGTGGGGACCAGAGATCGTCGAGGAAACTCTGGTGTGGCTCAAGGATGCAGGTGTGCGCACTGTCTCGCTTGCCGACACGGTGGGAAAAGCTTCGGCAGACGATGTGGCCCGCGTCTATGATAGGGTCAACCGCTCAGTCGCCGGTGTCGAAATCGGCGTGCACTTGCACAGCCGCCCCGAAGGAGCAGCGGAAAAGGTTCTCGCCGCTTACGAAGCCGGTTGCAACCGGTTCGACGGTGCACTCACCGGCCTCGGCGGCTGTCCTTTCGCCGGGGATCAACTCGTTGGCAATATTCCGACCGAGACGATCCTGGCGACCCTCGCAGCGCGCGGAGTGGCGACGGAAATCGACATGAAGTCAGTTGCCATTGCTTGTGCGCTCACGGGGGAACTGCGAGAAAAATACGCACATGCCGCCGAGGCCGCAAAACCCGGCTAGGCGCTCCTGGCAAAAACGATGGGCTACCGGACACTGACCTACCAACAAGACGAGAGCGGAGTCGCCACCATCGCTCTGACGGTGCCGGAGAAGCGCAACGCGATTTCGTCTCGCATGATTGGCGATTTGCTCGCCGCTCTGGACCAGACTGAAAGCGGCTCGTCCCGCGTCCTCATTCTGACGGGCTCTGGCAAAGCCTTTTGTGCCGGGATGGACCTTGACGAACTGCAAAGCGTTGCCAGGCAGACGCAACAAAAGAATCTCGAGGATGCGCGCCGCGTCACAAAGCTTTTTTCTCGCTTGTACGGGTTCCCGAAACCTATCATCGCGGCTGTGAATGGAGCTGCGATCGCGGGAGGCTGTGGCATTGCTACACTCGCGGATATAACGATCGCCGCCCCGGAAGCCAAGTTTGGATACACAGAGGTCAAGCTGGGGTTCATCCCCGCCATCGTCTCGGTTTTCTTGCGCCGCCGCCTGAGCGACAAGCATCTGCGTGACCTGCTGCTCACCGGTCGTGTGATGGATGCTTCCGAAGCGTTTCGCATCGGACTCATCACCGAGGTCGTACCCGCTGAAAATCTCATGGCCCGCGCCCAGGAGATTGCTGCCCTTTTGCTGGCGGCCAGTCCCACGGCGGTGACACAGACGAAAAAGCTGCTTTTGGGTTTCGACCGCGCGGCGGTGCGCGCCGAACTGGAAGCGGCCATCGAGGCGAATGCCGATATCCGTTCCACCCCTGATTTTCGCGAAGGCGTTGCTGCCTTTCTTGAAAAACGAACACCGAAGTGGGGGGAGAGTCGTTCGAAGGAAGGCAATGACCGATCACGCTGACACGACCATTCGCGTCCGCTACGCCGAGACGGACCAGATGGGTGTTGCCTATCACTCCAACTATTTCGTCTGGTTCGAGGTAGGACGGGTCGAACTGTGCCGGCAGCTGGGACTTGAGTACGCTAAAATGGAGGCCGAAGACGATAGCTTCCTCGTCGTTGCAAAGGCATTCTGCCGCTACAAACGCCCAGCGCGCTTCGATGATCTGCTGACGATTCGGACACGCGTGGCCAATTGGCAGCGGCGCACGATCCGGTTTGTCTACGAGGTCTTCCACCAAGGATCTGGCGAGCTGATCGCAGCCGGAGAGACTCTGCATGTAATCTGTGATCGGCGGGGCCGTCCGAAATCGCTGCCCCTCAAATACCGGGGATATTTCCCCGCTGTCCCCTCTACAGAATCGAAGTCGCTCGGTGGCCGAACCCCAGCCAACATGGAGACACCCAAATGAGCGCCGTTGACCCCGTCAGGCTTGAGAAATACCGCCAAAAACTCCGCGAGGAATGGACCGAAGAGGCCACCATCTCGGCGTGGCGGAAATGGCAGGCTCCTCTCGCCGCTTTCACACGAGGGGCGACCGAAGCGATCCTCGAAGCCGCTCAGTTGCGCCCGGGCATGCGCGTGCTCGACCTCGCGAGCGGCGTGGGTGACCCGGCGCTTTCCATCGCGGAAGAGCTGGGCCCGTCCGGCCGCGTCATCGCTACCGATCTCGGCCCCGGGATGATCAGCCTGGCTGAGGAACTCGCCCGCGGGCGAGGCCTACGCAATATCGAGTTTCGCGTTGCCAACGTCGAATCGCTTCCCTTCCCAGATGAGTTCTTTGACGTGGTCACCTGCCGCTTCGGCGTGATGTTCTTTCCAGACCAAGCCAAAGCTTTTCGGGAATGCCGCAGGGTTCTGAAGAAGGGGGGGCGTGTGGCGTTCGTTGTCTGGGGCAAACGAGAACAGCCGTTCTTGGGCACGACCGTCGGCATCCTGTCAAAATACGTCGATGTCCCGCCGCCGGACCCGGATGCTTCTT
>Ga0187769_10000625_pt1 | contig 19670 bp, 19 predicted proteins | sample 0116_SJ02_MP02_1_FD_133140 | JGI IMG/M metagenome (GOLD analysis project Ga0187769, IMG submission 133140) | Tropical peat soil microbial communities from peatlands in Department of Meta, Colombia - 0116_SJ02_MP02_10_MG | ecosystem: Environmental > Terrestrial > Soil > Wetlands > Peat | place... | reverse complement strand
TGTGCTCGAGGCCTCTCTGCGCCCTTCCGGAGCGGCCTGCACGAGGCCTTCTACTTCGCGATCACCGCCTGCATCGTGGCGGCCCTGGCCTCGCTGATGCGCGGCGCCCCCTACCAACCGGTCGGGCGCCGGGCGTAGCTGCATCCGTCGTCGAAGGGGGGCTCAGGTCGCCTGCAACGTCTCCGCCCAGAACTCCCTCGTCGCCAGCTTGCGGGCGCTGCCGCCGACCTTGCCCACGACGGCGACCCGGGTTCGGCCGTCGCTGGCGGCGAAGCTGAGCTTGACCGTTTCTCCACCGATCGTTCGCGTGGCGGCCAGCAGCACCGGAAAGGTCCACCTGGGACGGAATGTCAGCGAGCTCGAGTCCTCGCCCGCCAGACGCATCCTGCCCGTCACCCGCAAGCGCTCGGTCACGGTTCCCTTGAGTCGCGCCAGAGCCTCGGCGGGAGCCCCCGACACGGACAGCTCATAAGAGAACGACTCGGCCATCGCGACCTCCTCTTTGTGGCAGAGGGCTAAAGGTTTACCTTGCCGGCCATGGCGGTGAAGGCATGCCTGAACGGCGGCCGCACCCGGGCGGAGCACCCGGCGGTCCCGCTGACGCCGGCCGAGCTCGCGGCCGACGCCGTCGCGGTCAGGCAGGCCGGCGCGTTCGCCGTGCACGTTCACCCGCGCGACCCGCATGGGAAGGAAACACTGAAGCCGGACGCCTGCGACGACGCAGTGGCGGCGATCCGCCGGGCGTCCCCCGGGCTCCCGATCGGGCTCTCGACGGCCGAGGCGATCGACCGCGACCCGTTCGGCCGGGCCGCCGCCGTACGAGCCTGGCGCCGGCCGCCCGACTTCATCTCGGTGAACCTGTCCGAGCTCGGGTGGGCGGGCGTCATCCGCGCCGCCGTGCACGCCGGGATCGGGGTCGAGGCCGGCCTGTCGTCGCCGGCCGACGCCGAGGAGCTCGCGCGCAGCCCATTCTCCCACCAGATCGTGCGGGCGCTCGTCGAGGTCGACGGTGGTGCGGAGGATGCGCGCGAGATCGCGGCGCTGATCCCCGCCGGCGTGCCGCAACTCTGGCACGGCTACGGTGAGCGGACCTGGGAGGTGCTCGCCGCAGCCGTGGCGGAGGGCGTCGACGTGCGCGTCGGACTGGAGGACGTCCTCACCTTGCCCGACGGCCGCGTCCCCGCCGGCAACGCAGAGCTGGTGGCCGCGGCGGTGGCGCTGGCGCGCGACTAGCCGCGCCGCCACGGACGCGCCCGAGGCTAACTCTGGTTTCCGAACAGCCGCAGGAACAACAGGAAGATGTTGAAGATGTCGAGGAAGATGCCGGCGGCGATCGGGACCGCGCTCGCCATGTTGGCGCGGCGCAGGCGGTTGAAGTCGACGATCGTGAAGCCGCCGAAGATCACCAGCCCGAGCACGCAGTAGATGATGTTGGCCTGGGGGATCGAGACGAAGATCGCGACGATCCCAAAGACGATCAGCGCCAGCAGCGCCCAGAACAGCATGCGGTAGTAGACCGACAGGTCGCGCCGGGTGGCGTAGCCGCCCGCCCCGAGCGCGGCGACGAAGCCGCCGGTGGCACCGGCCGCCTGCCAAAGCGCGGCGGGGTCCGCGTGCGCGTAGTAGGCGATCACCGGTGCGACGGCGAGCCCGAGACACAGCCCCAGCCCGAACAGGAATCCGATCGCGAGCTGCTCGCGTCCCCTCGTGGTCGCGATGTTCAGACCGAAGATGCAGGCGAACGCGCCGATGAAGAACAGCAGGCCGACGCCGCCGCTGAGATTCCGACCGACGTACGCGCCGAGCGCGGCACAGCCGACGGTCAGCGCGACGAGACCCATGACCTGGCCGAACACGGTGCGCGTGTCCTCGCGGGCGACCGCGCCACCCGGTGCGTACCCGAGGTCATCGTAGGTGGGCATTGCTCACTACCCCTTTCCCGGTCGATTGCAACAGGAGCCCTGCGCCCGGAGACGTTAGACCACCCGTCCAGCCGTCGCGGGATGTCGCCCTACGGGCCTATCGGCCTGCCTCCCGGATCGTCACCGTAGGACGATTGGCACCTGTTGATTTCGCTGGGCTCCGAGTTCCCGTGCTCGGCTCGGCTTGCTGGGGACCCCTACCGCATGCAGAACCCGGTGCGGTCTGCGTTCGCGCAGAGGAGGCCGCGCAGCGTGATCCCGTCGTCATCGAGGACGACAAGCCGGGGCTCGCCGCGGGCGTCGAGGAGCTTGATGGCATCGATCATCGCGGTTGCCGGCGTCGCAACCGTCGGAGAAGGCTCGATGTAATCGACGGCCGGCGCGTCGTCCGGGGCCCCGCTGAGGAGCCCATCGCGCTCGATCAGGCCGGCGAAGCGGCCGCCGTCGGCGAGCAGCACGGTCCGCACGTTCGGCTTGTCGAAGACGCGTCGCACGTCGGCGACGGTCGCGTCAGCGGGAAGCGTCTTCGGCGCCCGGATCATCACCTCGCCGACCGTTCGTCCGATTGCCTGTTCGCGCGTCACGGTCCGGCTGTTGGACGCTTCGGAGGTCATGGCCCGATGCTACCGGTCGGTTTGCCATGCCCGGCCCGGATTCTGGCTTTGACCGACCACGAGGTCGACCACACCCGAAACGTAGCGACCGCCCTTGACGTCGCCGTCGGTCACCAGGCGGGGCTGCGTGAGCGCCGTTCCGTCTTCACTCAGCGAGATCAGCAGGGGACGGCCGCCAACCCACGCCTCGGCGGGCGTGACGGTGGCGACGTAGCCGTCGGACCCGACCGCCGCGACCCAGGTGTCCAGTCCGGCGCGGATGTGGGCGACTCGGAGCACCGCCTGCAGGGTGGGACCGGTCTCGACGTGCTGCTGGGTCGCCGTGCCGGCCTGGAAGGTGACGTTGAGCGTTTGCGCCGGCAGTCCACCGAGTTCGGCCGCACTCAGGACCGCGGTGTGAGGGCCGTCCTCGATCGTCAGCGCTCCGGGAGTGGGCGGCGTCGTTGGGCTTGGGTTCTGGACCGCCACCGCGATGCGGTCGACGTCGTCCAAGGTACGAACGGGGACGGTGTCGCCGGGCACGACGAGCTCGGGCGCGGCGAGCCGGTGCCCGTTCTCTTGCACCGCCAAATCGGCCGGGTGGTTCCCAAAGCCCGAGTCGAGCTCGCCGAGCGCAAAGGTGACGGAGCGGCCCCATTCGCTGCTGACCTCGACAGTCACCCGCAGGAGGGCGTTCTTGGCCGCGGGCAGCGTGGGCTGAGCCGCGTTCACGAGGGTCTCGACCGGCACGCCCTGATCGGTGTCGGTTCGCGAGGCCGACCACCGCGAGGTACGAGTGACGGTGAACGTCGTTTGCGGGAGCGCCTGCAATTGGCTCAGCGAGTAAGTCGTGGCGGTGGCGACCGCTCCGGTGACCGTAAGGCTCGGCGCCGGTGCATGCCACGACCGGGCCGCGGCTGCGGCCGGACCCATGAGGAGGACTCCCGCTAGCACCACCGACAGCAGCCACCTGCGGCACATCTCACACCCCCATCAGATTGGATATTGGCGTGGCAGTTCCTGAACGGTGATCCAGCGCAGTTCAGTGAATTCTTCGAGTGCCGCTCGGCCGCCAAAACGACCGAAGCCGCTGGCCTTAACCCCGCCGAAGGGCATCTGCGGCTCGTCTTGGACCGTTGTGTCATTGACGTGGCAGATGCCCGACTCGATCCGCTGGGCAAGCTCGAGCGCCCGCGGGACATCCTCGCTGAAGACGGCGGCGGAGAGGCCATATTCGCTGTCGTTCGCGACCCGCACGGCCTCATCGGGTCCCTCGACGGGCATGATCGCCAGGAGCGGACCAAACGACTCCTCCGAGTACAGGCGCATGTCGGGCGAGACGTCGGCCAGCACGGTTGGTGGGAAGCACGGACCCTCGGCGCGTCCGCCGCTCAGCGCCTTGGCGCCCTTCTGCACGGCGTCCTCGACGAGGCCGGTGACGCGCTCGATCGCGGCGCGGTTGACGAGCGGGCCAATCGCCGTGCTCGGCTCGCGCGGGTCGCCGACGAGGAGCGCCCGCGCGCGCTCAGCCAGTTTCTCGGCGAGCGAATCGGCGATAACCCGGTCGACGACGATCCGTTCGGTCGACATGCAGATCTGCCCTTGGTGGAAGAACGCGCCGAAGCTCGCCGCCGCAGCAGCGCGATCGAGATCGGCGTCCGCGAGCACCACCATCGGCGCCTTGCCCCCGAGCTCGAGCAGGACCCGCTTGAGATGCTTACCCGCCTGCTCGGCGATGACCCGCCCGACCTTCGTCGAGCCGGTGAAGTTGATCCTCCGCGTCGCCGGGTGTGCGATCAGCTCATCCACGACGTCCGCGGCATCTTCCGGACGGTTGGTGACCAGGTTGATCACGCCCGGCGGCAGGCCGGCGTCGGTGAGCGCCTGGACGATCGTCCCGTGCGTGCGCGGGCATATCTCGGACGCTTTCAGGACCACGGTGTTGGCGTAGGCCAGCGGGGTTGCCACCGCGCGCGTGCCGAGGATCACGGGCGCGTTCCACGGCGCGATGCCGACGACGACCCCGGCCGGAGCCCGGACGCCCATGGCCAGCTTTCCGGGCACGTCGGAGGGGATCACCTCGCCGACCAGCCCGTACGCCTGCGCGGCCGCCTCTCGCAACATGCCCGCCGCGAGCTGAACGTTGAACATTCCCCAGCCGAACACGCCGCCGGTCTCCTCGGTGACGATCCCGGCGATCTCCCGCTGGCGCTCCATCAGCAGGTCCGCTGCCTTGTTCAGGACCTCGCGGCGCATCGCGGGCGCGCTCCGCGACCAGTCACCGAAGGCGTGACGGGCGGCGTCGACCGCGGCACGGGCATCGTCGCGGCCGGCTGCGGCCGCGACGCCGACCTCCTCGCCCGTAAACGGGAACGACTGGCTGTACGTCTCGCCCGACCGCGCGTCGGTCCACTCACCCCCGATCAGGAGCTGCTGCCCGCTCATGTTGCTTGTGGCCATCTCTCTCCTTCGGTCGGGCTGGGGACGGGGCCGAGCGTGTCCCAGGCTTTCGCGAGCCCTCCGTAGCGGCGTCGCAGCGTCCTCGAGGTTGGACCGTGCCAGCTGGTCGTGTGGAGGTCTGCGGGGACGGGCGGTCGGCCCGTTCGCGTCCAGAACTCGGCCAGTGCGGCTCGGATCGCGTCATCGCTCCAGCGCCGGAAGCGAACTGGGGCGCCGGCGTCGACGAGCGCCGCGTTCCAAGGGCTGCGGTAATCGGCGTAAACGTCGCACACGACGGCCGCGCTCGGCCAGCGCGGGCTCTCCGCCTCCCACACGCCCGGGAACGAACGAGATGGTGTCCACTCGTGGTAACTCGGCGCCCGCCCGTGCTGATCCGTCCAGTCGCGAATCGCCTTCCGCACGCCTTCCCGAGTCCAGGCGCGCTGGATCGTCGGTTCGGGCGCCGTGCAGGACAGGCAGCGCTCTGCACGGGGGCTCGCCACCGGACCGCCGCATTGCGGACATATGCCGGCGCTGAGGTAGTTGTGAACGGTCGAGATCGACACGCCCAGCCGCTCGGCGATCGCGCGAATCCGATGGCCCTCGCGCCGCAACCGGCACGCCGTCTGGATGCGCTCAGCGGCCGTGTCCTCAAAGCTCAGCTTGCGTGCGGGCAGTCGGGCGGCTTCCAGCGCCTTGCTCCAGGTGCCGAAGTGCGCCGCCACACAGGAGCTGCTCGGCCAGTACGGATGCTCGCGCATCCACTTGCGTTGGGCCGCCGACGCGGCTCCAGGACGTTCGCCGGACCAGTCCTGCCGCCGCGGTGGCCCGCCCATCTCGGCGGCCCAGTCGCGAAGCGCCCGCAGGATCGCCTCATCGCTCCAGCGTCCTGGTGCGCCCGGGTGCGCCACCGGCACATATCCGGCTGGAGCGGAGGCCGTCCCCGTCCGGCCCGAACCTGGGGTCAGTGCCGGACGGGTCCTAGCCATCGCTGAGTCACTCGCCTCGATCAGAGGGCCGTGACGACGGACTTGGTCTCGAGGTAGTTGTTCAGGACCTGGTGGCCCATCTCGCGGCCCCAGCCCGATTCCTTGTAGCCGCCGAACGGCATCGCGGCGTCGAACACGTGGTAGGTGTTGATCCACACCGTGCCGGCCCGCAGGCGCTTCGCGGTTCGGTGGGCCTTGGAGATGTCGCGCGTGAACACGCCCGCGGCAAGGCCGTAGTTGGTGTCGTTCGCGACCGGCACGATCTCGTCCGGATCGTCGAACGGGATCGCGCACACGACCGGGCCGAAGATCTCCTCGCGTTCGACCTTCATGTTCGGGTTCGTGTTGGTCAGAATCGTCGGCTGCACGAAATAGCCGCGGTGACCGTGCCGGTCCCCGCCGACCACCGCCTCGGCGCCCTGCTCTCTGCCTGACTGCAGATAGCCGAGGACCTTCTCGAACTGCTCATCGGAGATCAGCGGGCCCATCTCCGCGTCGGGCTCGAGACCGGGAGCAACCTTGATCGACTTCGCGATCTCCGAGACACCGGAGACGATGTCGTCGAAGATCGGCTTCTGCACATAAAGGCGGGACCCGGCGTTGCAGCACTGGCCGTGGTTGAAGAAGATCGCGTTCGCTGCGCTCGGTATCGCGGCCTCCGTGTCGGCGTCGGCAAAGACGACGTTCGGCGATTTGCCGCCCAGCTCGAGACTGACCTTCTTCAAGTTCCCAGCTGCGGCCTGCACGATGAGCCGACCCACTTCGGTCGAGCCGGTGAACGCGACCTTGTCAACGTCGTGATGCGCGGCCAGCGCGGCCCCGGCGTCCCCGAACCCGGTGACGATGTTCACCACACCGTCCGGCAGGCCGGCCTCCTGCAGCAACTCGCCGAGCCGCAAAGCGGAGAGCGGTGTCTGCTCGGCCGGCTTGAGCACCACCGTGCACCCACACGCGAGCACGGGCCCGAGCTTCCAGGCCGCCATCAGCAGCGGGAAGTTCCACGGAATGATCTGGCCGACCACGCCGACCGGCTCACGCAACGTGTAGGCGAGGTACTCCCCCGGGGCGGGCAGCGCCGAGATCGGCACGGTGTTGCCCTCGATCTTGGTCGTCCAGCCCGCCATGTAGCGGAACAGATCCGCTGAGAGCGCCACGTCCGCCGCCTTCGCGATGTGATAGGGCTTGCCGTTATCCAGCGACTCGAGCATCGCGAGCTCGTCCGCGTTTTCTTCGATCAGCTCGGAGATCCGCCAGATCAGACGTCCGCGATCCGACGCGTTCATCCGGCGCCACGGCGAGTCGTCTGCGAACGCCTTGCGTGCCGCTCGCACGGCGCGCTCGATGTCCTCGGCTCGGCCGTAAGCCACCTCGGCCAGGGTCTCCTCCGTCGACGGGTTGAAGCTGGCAAACGTCTCTCCGGACGCGGCCTCGACCCACTCCCCGTCGATCAGGAGCTTGTGCGGTGAGCGAACGAAGCTGTCGGCCTGCTGCTCTACCGATTCGGCAACCGCCATGACCATCTCCTCTCCGCGCGAGCCGCGCCCGCGCGCGTCGATGTTGATCCCGTGATCGCGGTCTGCCCACACTAGTCCAATCCTGACTACCTGGCAACCCAATTCACCAGCTTCACATCGCGTTAGCGTTTCGGGGCAAGGTGCCGAGCATGGACGAGCAAATGCCCCCGAGCGAATGGGCCGTCCTCGCGCTCCTCGCCGAGGGCCCCACCCACGGCTTCGCGATCGCCCGGGCCATGGCCGAAGGCGGCGAGATCGGGAGGGTCTGGTCGCTGCGGCGCCCGCGCGTCTACTACGCGATCGAGGCGCTCACCCGGCAAGGCCTCGCGCGACCTGACCGGACCGTGGCGAGCCGCACGGGTCCCGACAGAACGATCCTGCACGCCACGCCCTCCGGCCGCCGAGCGGTGACCGAATGGCTCGGCACTCCCGTCGAGCACGTACGCGACGCACGTTCACTGCTGCTGCTCAAGCTGCTGTTCCTCGAGCGCCTGGGCGCGGACCCCCGACCATTGCTGGACGCTCAACGCGCACGGTTTGAGACCATCGCTCAGCGACTCGAGCGCTCGGTGAACGAAGCCCACGGGTTCGACCAGACCCTCCTCAAATGGCGACTTGAGACCGCGACCGCTGCTCTGAGGTTCATCGACAGCGTCATTGAGGCTCCAACCCCGTGAGGCGGCGGCACCTGCGACGCGGTCAGGGATCGCCGAACACGCTGGCCCAGTGGTGATGTGGCTCTCGCGCTGCCGAGAGAGATCCCGGCACATCCCGAGCGCGACCGTGCCTGAGTCGATTGCGTACGCGGGACTGGCGGGCCTACCGCCGCAGGCCGGTCTGTACACGCTGTCGGTGACGCTCGCTGCGGCGAGCAGCGCATCTTCCACACCGTCGACGCGGCCGTGCGTGCGCTCAGCGCCACGACCGCAGATTCGCCACCGCCCGATCCCCAGGACGTGGGGTTGAGTTGATGGGCCAGGCGATCGGACAGGTCCTGTCGTTTGGAGTCGGCGTCGCGCTCAGCCCGGTGCCGATCATCGCCGTGGTGCTGATGCTCTCCACCCCGAAGGGGCGCGTGAACGGGCCCACGTTTCTCCTCGGCTGGGTGCTCGGCATCGCCGTCCTCGGGACGATCGTGCTGTTGGCGGCCAGCGGCGCATCCGCCAGCAAACACGGCGCCCCAGCGACTTGGGTGAGCATCCTCAAGATCGTTCTCGGACTGCTCTTGCTGGCGCTGGCGGTCAAGCAGTGGCGCGGCCGGCCGCGCGGGGACGGAGCGCCCCGGCTGCCGGCCTGGATGAAAACCATTGACAAGTTCACCGCGGTGCGCTCGGCGGCGATGGGCGTGGCGCTCTCAGCCGTGAACCCCAAGAACCTGCTCCTGGTCGTCGGCGCCGCGGCGGCGATTGCCCAGACCGGAGCCAGCGCCGTCAGCCAGGCGGTCGCCCTCGCCGTGTTCATTGTGATCGCGACGCTCGGCGTCGGCGCACCGGTCGCGATCTACTTCCTGATGGGGGCGCGCGCCACCAAGATTCTCGACGGACTGCACGACTGGATGGCGCGCGAGAACGCGACCATCATGGCCGTCATCTGCGTAATCATCGCCGCCAAGCTGATCGGCGACGCCATCACCGCGCTCACCACCTGAGACCATGAAGCCGATGACCGACGAAGACATGGTCAAGGTTGCCCCCGGAGCCTTCTTCATGGGCTCCGAGGGCTTCTACCCCGAGGAACAGCCGGTACGAGAGGTGGCGGTGGACGGGTTCCGGATCGACCGCGGACCCGTTACGGTGGCCGCATTCGCGCGATTCGTCGAGAACACCGGCTACGTGACCGTCGCCGAGCGGCCACCCGACCCCGCCGAGTACCCCGAAGCTGACCCTGACCTGCTCGTCGCCGGATCGGCCGTCTTCCACCCCACGCCGCACCCGGTCCCGCTCGACGACCCGCGCCGATGGTGGGCCTACGTGCCGGGCGCGGATTGGCGTCATCCGTGGGGTCCGCGGAGCGACAACGCCGGCCGCGACGATCACCCGGTGACCCACATCGCATACGGAGACGCCGAGGCGTACGCGCGATGGGCGGGCAAGGATCTGCCGACCGAAGCCGAGTGGGAGTACGCGGCCCGGGGAGGCCTCGATCGCGCGACGTTCGCATGGGGAAACGAAATGCACCCCGGCGGCGAGCTGATGGCCAACTTCTGGCAGGGCGATTTTCCGTGGCGGAACACCGGCGCCCGCGGCTGGCGCGGAACCACGCCGGTCGGCCTGTTTCCACCCAACGGTTACGGACTCCACGACGTCACAGGAAACGTTTGGGAATGGACGGCCGACTACTACTCGCCGCGCGGCGCCGCCGGCGAACCTCCCGCGGCGCCCTGCTGCGCGCCGCCGGCCAACCCGCGCGTGCAGACCCCGGACGCAAGCTACGACCTCGGTGCTCCGGGCGGGCACATCCCGCGGCGCGTGATCAAGGGCGGCTCGCACCTCTGCGCTCCGAGTTACTGCCTGCGCTACCGCCCCGCTGCCCGCCAACCCGAAGCGATCGATACCTCCACCAGCCACATCGGGTTCCGCTGCGTCGTCCGCGAGCGCTCGTCAGCGGCGTAGTCGCCGCTCGATTGCGAGGCTGATGCGCCTTACCGCCTCTCCGTAGGTTCTTGTCGCGATCTCGGGCAGCGGCAGCGGGGAGCGCCGGATCGACGGGGCACGCTTCTCCCAGGCCTGCTCGTGGTCGCCGTGGGACCCGCGTCGCTCGCGGCCCATTGCGGCTACGGCTGCGTCGTCCCTCCCCGAGGCTGCTCCTGCATAGACCCACGCCAAGCGGAACAGCAGGCCGGCCGCGAGGTACATGAAGCTCGCGAGTTCGTTCTCCCGCGGCCCGGTGCGGCGCGCGACCAACCGAAGTGAGATGCCGATCGCGACGAGCGTCTTAGCGGTACGAAAGTAGAGGCCGGGCCGTCCGCCACGGAGCGCACCGGCGGCGTCTCCGAGGCGACGCTCGCCGAGCGCCGAGATGGACAGCTCGGTCAGCATCGAGGCGGTCTCGATCGTGCCGAGCGCTTTGCGGGTCGAGTGCCCGTGCGGCAGGCCGCTGGCCACGAGCACGAGGCGGGTCGCGGCGGCACCCGTGGCGGTCGCGGTGGCGACGAATGCGGGCCCGAGGACCGTGCGGCTGCGCGCCCATACCGGGACCGCAGTGCAGGCGAGCAGGACCCCCGTGTAGGAGCCGAGATAGCTGCCGAACAGCGACGTGAGCGCTCCGAGCGCGCGGGCGGCCCTCGCCTGTCCGACGAGATCTGCGGCCACCGCCAGACCGCCGGAGCCGCTGAAGGCCACCAGGCACCACGCGCCCGTGTTCATCGGCGAGCGCGGCTTGAAAATCCTCGTCATGTTCAGGAACCGTTCGGGGCGGCCGAGGTCGGCGATCAGGAGAACGGGCGCGGGCGCGACCGCGCCGAGCGCGACCTTGCGGGCGATCGCGGCGGAGCGATGGTCGCCGGCGGCGTCGCAGGCGAGTGCGACGAACGCCGAGCCGGATGCCATCCCGCCGAGCCAGAAGTAGCTCGCCACCTCCCAACTCCACACCGGCGGGTGGATCAACGGCCCGTGGATGTCCGAGACCGGCGCGGCACGCATCCTGCGGTTCGCCTCGGCGACCTGCCCGGGAGCCGGCACGGCGGCCGCGTACTCGGTGTCGCGCGCCTTGTAGAGATACGACCAGCGAGCGTCGCCGAAATCAGGACGTGCGAGCGCCACGGCCGCTCCCGGCTCGGCCGCGGTCCACGGGCCGGGTCCGCCGCGCGCGCCGAGCGCCGGCTGGATGTCGCGGGTCTCGGTGTCGTGGTCAGCCACCCACTCGGTCTCGCGTCGGCGGGCGCTATCCGGGGGCTCGTGCGCTGACGCCAGCTCCGCGGCCTCGCCGCCGTGTTCGAGCCTGCCCTCCCAGTCGTGCTCGCGACTCACCAGGTCCCCCTTCCGGGTGTCCCGCGGCTGCGGCGGGCGGCCGTGACGAACGCCAGGACCGCACCCGCGCTCGCCAGCAGACCGGCGGCGACCGCGGCCACCGTGGCCGGGACGAGGTTCTCCTCAACCGGCGAATCAGCGTTGGCCGGTAGTCCGTAGCGCTCGGGCGGCTCGGTCAACAGGAAGAACGCGCCCAGACCACCGGCGAGCTGCTCTCCGGGCTCGTCTCCGGCTCCGTACAGGTAGGCGCTTTCGATGCCGCGCCGATGCAGCTCGGCAACCCGGCGAGAGGCGAGCTCCACCAGCTCCTCGTGCGGGCCAAACTGGATCGAATCAGTCGGGCAAGACTTCGCGCACGCGGGCTCGAGTCCGTCCTCGAGGCGGTCGTAGCAGAGCGTGCACTTGCCGGCGCGTCCGTCCTCGGGGTCGCGGTTGACCACGCCGAACGGACACGCCGGTACGCAGTAGCCGCAACCGTTACACACGTCCGGCTGCAACACGACCGTCTGATGCTCGGTGCGGATCAGCGCGCCGGTCGGGCAGGCATCGAGACAGCCCGAGTTGGTGCAGTGCTTGCACACGTCGGACATGAACACCCAGTCGCCCATCTTGCGCACCGCCTCGGCGACGTCCACGAGGTCCGGCGCCGGCTCGGCAGCGTCGGCGAGACCGATCGCGCCGGCGGCCGGGATCGACGGCAACGCGCCCCCGGCCCCGGCGTCGACGGCACGCTGCGCCTCCTGCCTGAGCTGCGGCGAGGGTTCGAACAGCTCGACGAACCGGACATGGCGCCACGTCGAAGCCGAGAGATCCCCGGTGTGGTCATAGGAGACACCCTTGCCGGACTGCGACCCGTCCGCGGGTAGGTCGTTCCACTGCTTACAGGCGACCTCGCACGCCTTGCAGCCGATGCACACCGTCGTGTCGGTGAAAAAGCCCATCCGCCGCGCGCCGGAGCGATGAATGGCGATCTCGGTGTCCGGGACGCTCGTGCTCACCGACTAGCCTCCTGCGGATCCTCGGCCACTGGATCGTCGTGATCGGGCTGGATGTGGTGCCCCGCGAGCGTGGCGCCGGCCAGGCGCGCGGTGGTCGGGCCCTGCCTGCGGCCAGCCCGCACGTCGCAGGTGAACGCCTTGTCGTCCTGGATCGAGACGTTCGGATCGCCGGACAGGGCGACGAGGTCGTTGGCCGTGTCTCCGCGTGAGAGTCCGCTGTAGCCCCAGTGCCACGGCAGCGCGACCTGGTGGATCACTCGTCCGTCCACCCTTACGGGGCGGATGCGGTCGGTGACCTTGGCCCGCGCCTCGATCTCGGCCCGGTCAGTGACGATCGTCATCCAGCCGCCGTCCTCGATCCCGCGGTCGGCGGCGAGCTGCGGATCGATTTCGGCGAACATCTCGGGCTGCAGCTCGACCAGCCATGGGACCGTGCGGCTCATCCCGCCCGCCGTGTGATGCTCGGTCAGCCGAAAGGTCGTCGCCACGAGCGGATAGCGCGCGTCGCCGGGCGCGTGGTATGGATTCTCGGGCCGGCGCCAGCGGATCATTGCCGGGTTGCCGTTCAGCTTCGGATAGAGCAGGTTCGGCATCGGCGACTCGAACGGCTCGTAGAACGTCGGCAGCGGCCCGTCGAGCAGACCGCTGGGCGAGTACAGCCACCCGCGACCGTCGCCCATCATGATGAACGGGTCGGTCCCGCCGATGGCATCCATACCTCGAGCGTCCGGCGCGGGCCGATAGTCCGGGTGCTTAGCGGTCGGGAAGTCGGGAACATCGTATCCCTCCCAGCGTCCCTGCTCCTCGTCCCACCACACGTAGCGCTTGCGCTCAGACCACGGCCTCCCTTGCGGATCGGCGCTGGCGCGGTTGTACAGGATCCGCCGGTTCGCGGGCCACGCCCACGCCCACTCCGGCGAGACGATCCCGCCCGGAGCGCTGACGTCACCGGGACGGCGCCGGCGCGCCTGGTTGACGCCATCTTTGTAGATGCCGGAGTAGATCCAGCACCCGCAGGCGGTCGAGCCGTCGCTGCGCAGCTCGTCGAACGAGCCGACGGGCCTCTCCGTCGCGACGTCGTAACCGTTGATCTCCTTGATCACGGCCTCGACGTCAGGCTCGTGCACCTCGCCGAGCTCTGGGTAATCCCACTTCAGGTTGACGATCGGCCAGTCGCGCCGGCGGTCGGACCCGGCGTAGTGCGCCTTGACCCGCTTGGCCAGATGGTGCATGAACCACAGCTCCGAGCGCGCGTCACCCGGCGGGTTGAGCGCCTTGTCACGGAACTGCACCAGCCGCTGGGTGTTTGTGAACGTGCCCTCCTTCTCGACGTGCGACGCGGCGGGCATCAGGAAGACCTCGGTCTGGATCGTCTCCGGGCGGAGCTCGCCCGACTGCACCTCCGGCGAGTCGCGCCAGAAGGTGGCGGTCTCGATCTCGGCCAGATCGCGCACGACCAGCCACTTCAGCTTGGCCAGGGCGCGGCGCTGAAGCCCTGAGTGCTGAGAGCCGACCGCCGGGTTCTGCCCCATCACGAACAGGCCCTCCACTCCGCCGTCGAGTGCGCGGAGCATCGTCGAGAAGTGGGAGTGGTTGCCGGTCAGCTTCGGCAACCAGCCGAAGCCGTAATCGTTCTCCTGGCTCGCCGCCTCGCCGAACCACGCCTTGAGCAGCGACACGATGTAGGCGTCGAAATGAGACCACCAGCCGCGATCCGCCTTGCCGACCCCGATGTACTCCTCGAGCGTTAGGTGACCCTCGCGCGTTCTCGGCATGTGCAGATAGCCGGGCAGTAGGTCATACAACGTCGGGACGTCGGTCGATCCCTGGATCGACGCGTGCCCGCGCATCGCCATGATGCCGCCGCCAGGCCGGCCGACGTTGCCTAGCAGGAGCTGGAGTATCGCCGCGCTGCGGATCATCTGGACAGCCTCGGAGTGCTGCGTCCACCCGTTCGCGTAGCAGAACGTGCTCGTGCGCTCGCGCCCCGAGTTGGCGATCAGCGCATCGGCCACCGACATGAACTGATCGCGCGAGATCCCGCAGATACTCTGCACCACCTCCGGGGTGTAGCGGGCGAAGTGCCGGCGCAGGATCTGAAAGACGGACCGCGGGTGCTCGAGCGTTTCGTCGAGCTCGAGACGCTCGAGCAGCATGCCCGCACCCGTGTGCTCGCTGAACGCCTCGGTCGCGTGCTCATGTATCCCAGCCGAGAAGTTGACCTGGCAGCCCCCGTACATCCACGAGGTCGGGTCGTACCTTCCGGTCGCGGGGTCGTAGCCCGAGAAGACGCCGTCCAGATCCTCGGTATCGCGAAAGCTCTCGCCAACGATCGCGCACGCGTTGGTGTAGTTGACGACGTAATCCCGGAAGTAGGACCCGGTCTCGATCACGTGGCGGATCAGCCCGCCGAGGAATGCGACATCCGTTCCGGCGCGAATCGGAACGTAGGTATCGGCCATCTGGCTCGTGCGGCCATAGCGCGGATCGACATGAATGACGCGCGCGCCCCGCTCCTTCGCCTTCATGACCCACCGGAACCCAACCGGGTGCGCCTCGGCCATGTTCCCGCCCTCGATCACGATGCAGTCGGCGTTCTGGAGGTCCTGCTGGAAGTTGGTCGCGCCGCCGCGCCCGAACGAGCTCCCCAGACCGGGGACGGTGGAGCTGTGTCATATCCGGGCCTGGTTCTCGATCTGGATCGCCCCCATCGCGGTGAACAGCTTCTTGATCAGATAGTTCTCCTCGTTGTCGAGCGTCGCTCCGCCCAGGTGGGCGAACCCCAGCGTCCGGTCCACCCTCGAGCCGTGGCGGTCGGTCTCTTGCCAACCGCTTTCGCGCGCCGCGATCACCCGTTCGGCGATCATGTCCATCGCCCGCTCGAGCTCAAGCTCCTCCCACTCGGTGGCGCCCGGCGCGCGGTATCTCACTTTGCTCAGCCGCCCCGGCTGCTGCACCAGCTGGCGCGACGAGGCGCCCTTCGGGCACAGCGTTCCCTGATTGATCGGCGAGCGCGGATTGCCCTCGATGTCGACCAGCTCGCCGCCCCGCGTGTACACCAGCTGACCGCACCCGACGGCGCAGAACGGGCACACCGACTCGGTCACCTTCAACCCGGCGATCCTTGCCTCCGCCCGCCGCGTCACCGCCGAAGCGGCGCTCGAACCGAGGCCCCAATCCATCGCCCGACCGACCAGCGGCAGCCGCCGCAACGACTCAAAGGAGCGCGGGCGCGACCCCGACGGGCTCATCGCATCCGTCCAGTCGTCTTGATCCGCACCACGACAACGACAAGCCTCTCACGCGGAGGGGAGTGTTGCCAACACGACCGGCGAACATTGTCGAGCTCCGGCGGGTTCCCGGCCCAGCGCGGGCCAGCCGCGTCAGCGCCGAAGCGAGGCTCCTAAAGCTCGTCCTTCTCGAGTGCGACCGCCGTGATTTGTCCCATCCTCAGACGCCGAGGCTGAGAACTGACGGGGAAACGCCACGGGCGAGACGTTGACTAACGCGGGTGAGGGGCCGCACAGATCGAAGCGTCCGGCGTACCACACCAGTCGGGGCGACGCCATGGGTGGGGTGATCGCCATACCGTAGGCGAACACCGCCGCCGAGCAGGGAGCGCTCACGGCAAAGGTGACGCTGAAGAACGCGCGCTGCCATGGCACGAGGACGACGTTGTGTGGAGGTCCACCGAAATGACCTATGGTCGTGGGCAGCAGTTGCGCTGTGGCGCCAAGCAAACCCACGGACGGGTAGCCCTTCAGATGGCAGGTGCTCGACCCGACGTTACGCAACGCAAAGTCCCAGCCTCTATGGCTCGTGTAGTCGTTCTCTCCGATCTTGTCCAGCCTCAGATTCGAGGTCGGGCAGATTGGCACGGATGCCGCGACGCCGCCCGCCGGCATGGTCAAGGCCACGACGACGAGCGCGAGGACGCAGACAATCACAACCACTCGGTGACATCCGCGTTCCTGTTCACAAGAAGGCACAGCACACGCCGCCTTTCACCACCACGCATTACCTGACGACATAGCTAACCACCCGGTCTTCTCGATGTGGTCGTAGTGGCTGCCGGCGCGATACAGCATCGCGGCCTTCTCCGCCCGCGACGCCGGGCGGTGCGCCGATGCCAGGGTCGGTGCTGCCAGGATCACCGCCGCCACCAGCAGCACTATCACGACGACCAGCGCGCGCCAACGACGACCGCAACCAGGCATCACTCACCTACCTTCGGTTCAATATCCCACCGCAGGCCACGCTACCGCCCCGACCTGCCCACTCCATCCGCGCCAACCACGGATCATCACCCCGTGCAGACCCGACTGAGCGACGCAGTGACGCTCACCGCTCGGTGCTAGTCGCGGGAGCCGGGCCGCGCTAACGGCCGCGACGAGATCCTCCCGGCCATGGGCCGCACTGATGCTCGACCGCGCCGTTATTGTGTGCCATGTGAACGGACCGTTCGGCCTCATCGAGTTTCCGGCTGATGACCCCGACCGCGCGCGTAGGTTCTGGTCAGGGCTCCTTGGCATCGAGCTCGCCGAGCGAAGTCACCTCGAAGGTCGCGGTTGGCAGACCCAGAGCGGGACTCCCGCGGTCGGCATTCATGAACGTGGCCCGGGCCCAGGCGACACGGCCTCGCTGCCGTATTTCACCGTGGGTAATATGGAGCCGGCGCTCAAGCAGGTCACCGCGCTGGGCGGAAGCGTGATCCATCCCGGGGAGCGGTGGTCGATCTGCCGGGATTCCGAGGGGAGTCCGTTCGGCCTCGCTCTCGCCACGGGGCCGTAGCTCGTCGCGTCGCCGGCGCACCAAGACTCCCGCCTGTTTGGGACCGCCGGCGCCGGCTCACTCCGGATGCCAAGCCGATCGCGTTCGGAACCAGCCATCTCTGGACCCCGATCTCGGGCGCGTGCTTTCAGAACATCAGTTAGCTGCCTGCCCCCGGCGATTTGTCGCCTCAGATGATCGGGCGACACCCTTGATGAGGTTTGGGCTGGACGCTCGACGCGGCCTTGCGCAGACAGCGCGCCACCGCGGTAGCGCTCGTCGCGCTGTCGCGCCCTACAGCATGATGGTGCGGCCGGCCTCGAACCCGTCGCTGGCGACGATCTGCTCGATCACCTCGCTGGGGACGGGAACGTCACTGGTGACGATCATGACCTGCTGGCGAGCCGTGTCTGGGAGCGGATCGTCTGGGTCGCGGCCGGCCGCGGCGGACACGATGTTGATCCCGTGCTCCCCGAAGCACGTCCCAACGCGACCGATCATCCCCGGTACGTCGCGGTAGCGGAACACGGTCAGCTGATCCTCGAGCTGGACGTCGAAGCGCTGACCCCACGCTTCGAGCAGGTGCGGGCGGTGACGACGTCCCTGCAGCGTGCCGACGACCCGGACGGAGCTCTCGCCGGAGACGATGGTGACCCTGACCAGATCGGTGAAGTCGCGCGCGAGCGAGGTCTTCGTCTCCGCGAGCTCGATCCCGCGCTCCGCCGCGATCGTGGGCGCGTTGACCACGCCGACCTCCTCCTCGGTGTGGCCGCTGAGCACACCGATCAGTGCGTGGATCGAGAGCAGACGCGTGTCGCGCTCGGCGATCCGCCCGAGGAACTCCGTCTGCACGCGGTCGATCGAGCCGCCCTCCGCAAGGGCGCCGGCGATCCTCCCGAGGGCGCCGCAGAGCGACACGAACGGGATGAGGATCTCCATGTCCTCCGGGGCGACCGCCGGTACGTTGACCGCGGTGGTGACGACCCCGCCGATCAGCGCCGCCGTCACCTGCTCGGCGGCCTGATATCCGGCGCGGTCGGTCGCCTCCACCGTGGACGCGCCGAGGTGCGGCGTGACGATCACGTTCGGATACGAGAACAGGGGATGATCGGTCACCGGCTCGGAGCGGAACACATCCAGCGCGGCACCGGCCACCTTGCCCGAATCGAGCGCCGCCTGCAGATCCCCATCGACGATGAGGGGCCCGCGTGCGACGTTGAGGATCCGTACGCCGTCTTTGCATTTCGCGAGCGCCTCCGTGTTGATCAGGCCCTCTGTGTCGGCTGTCCGCGGCAGGTGCAGAGTGATGAAGTCTGCCTGCGCGTAGACCGCGTCGGCGCTTTCGATCCGCTCCACGCCCAACTCCCGGTAGCGGCCGGCGGCAACGAACGGGTCAAAGGCGATCACGCGCATTCCGAACGCGAGCGCGCGGTGGCCAACGAGCTGGCCGATCCGGCCGAACCCGAGGATCCCGAGCGTCTTTTCGTACAGCTCGACGCCGGAGAACTTCGAGCGTTCCCATTTCCCACTGGTCAGAGAAGCGTGCGCCTGGGGCACGTTCCTCGCCAGCGCCAACAGCAGCGCCATGGTGTGCTCGGCCGCGGTAATGACGTTTGACTGCGGCGCGTTGGCCACCACGACTCCCCGCTTGGTCGCCTCCGCCACATCGACGTTGTCGACTCCGACGCCAGCCCGCCCCACGGCCTTCAGCCGCCGCGCTCGCGAGAGCAGCCCGGCGTCAAGCCGCGTCGCCGAGCGAATCAGGACCCCGTCGAACTCGCCGATCCGCTCGGCCAGCTCGTCGGGAGACCAGCCGATCCCCAACTCGACGTCGAAGTGCGTGCGCAACAAATCCACCCCGGGCTCGCCGATGTCCTCGGCGACCAGCACCCGCAACCGGACGGGCTCGGAATCCGGGACTGCCGCCAGCGCGCTCACGACCGGCAGGATAAGCGACGGGCGACGCTCAGGTCCGGGTCACGGTCAATCGAGTGTGCATGCCCATCTTCAGGTGGCCCGGCATCGAGCAGTAGAGCTCGTACTGGCCCGCCTGGAGATGCCACGTCGCCTGGCTCACACGGCCCGAGAGGGTGATCCCGACCCCGCCGAGCACCGGACCGATCATCTGGCCGCGGGCGTCGAGCCTGCGGATCCGCAGATCGTGCGCATCCTGACCCCGATTCCACAGCTGCACGATCACCGTGCCGGCGGGCACCGAGCTGCGCGACGGCCAGAGCGACCACTCCTGCGCATACACGAGCAGGTGGGCGGGAGCCGGTGCGGGCGCCGCTTCGCCTCCGCCGGCCGCAGGCAGCAGGGCCGCGGCGGCACAAAGGAACAGGGCGAGCAGGCGGTTCATGCCAGCAGCTGGTAGCGCGGGAACTGCCCCGCGTCGGGTATCACGGCGCCGGCGTCCTGACCGAACCACTGCTCCAGAAGCGAGCAGTAGACGCCGCGGTAGTCGACGTTCTCCTCCT
>Ga0187769_10000624_pt1 | contig 19714 bp, 15 predicted proteins | sample 0116_SJ02_MP02_1_FD_133140 | JGI IMG/M metagenome (GOLD analysis project Ga0187769, IMG submission 133140) | Tropical peat soil microbial communities from peatlands in Department of Meta, Colombia - 0116_SJ02_MP02_10_MG | ecosystem: Environmental > Terrestrial > Soil > Wetlands > Peat | place... | reverse complement strand
CGAGCACATGTCGGGACAATCGTGCGCGCACACGACCCGGATCGTTTCCACGCCTTGCCTCCAAGTCTGCCCGGCGAGCGCGGTCGCCCTTGCCGCGGGCGAAGATGACAGCTAAAGAGGTACGGCAAAAGAGCCAGTTTCGAAAGAGAGTTGAGACCACTTTGCCAAGGGCGGCGCGCCCGCGCCCGTCGTGGGCCTTCCTCGAATCGGGCAGCGCGGCCTCGTACCCAAGCGCCGGCCTGGCTCCGCAAAGGCAATTGACCTGGGTCATTGGTGCGCGCCCGAGAGCGGCTTTAGTGTCGTCTTTATGAGAGTGCTGACATCGGAGAGCGAGTCCCTGGAAGGTGCTGCTCCGCAAGGGCGTGCCGCGAGGCCCAAGCGGGCCGCCGCGCTCAGCGCTTTCGGGCCCGCACTCCCAAGGAGCGTTCTCAGCTATGTGCTGCAAACCTCGGCCCTGCATCAACTCTGCCTCGTGGCGCTGACGATCACGGTCTTCCTCCTCGAGGTGGTGCCCCTCGAGCTGCAGCGGCGCATCATCAACGACCTGGTGAAGAACCGCGACTTCCAATTCGTGATCGAGCTCTGCGCCGTCTACGCGGGTGTCGTGCTCGTGCAAGGCGGCATCAAGCTCGGCCTCAACGTCTACCGCGGCTGGGTCGGCGAACGGGCGACACGGGCGCTGCGCAGGCGAATCAGGGCGCTCGTGCGAGCGTTGCCCGAAGGGACAGAAGCGGCGCAAGAGATCGGGCTCGAGGTCTCGATGATCGTGGCGGAGACGGAGCCGATCGGGGGATTTGTGGGTGAGAGCGTCTCCGAGCCGCTTTTGCAAGCCGGCGTGCTACTTACCGTGCTCGCCTACATGATCCATATCGAGCCCCTGATGGCAGCCATCGCGCTCGCATTCTTTCTGCCGCAGCTCGTCTTCGTTCCGCTCATGCAGCACGCCATCAACCGGCGCACCGGCGCGCGGGTCTGGCTCCTGCGGCAGATCAGCGTCAACGTCGTCGCGCGCGATGCGAACCAGGCGGAGCTGAGCCGCGCCGACGCCGCGCGCATCGGCCGCGTCTTCGAGCTCAACATGGGGATATTCCGGATCAAGTTCACCATGAATTTCCTCATGAACCTGTGCAGTCACCTCGAGATCATCGCCGCGCTCCTGGTAGGCGGCTGGTTCGTCTATACCGGCCGGCTCGAAGTCGGCGGCGTCGTCGCCTTCATTTCCGCCATCACCCGGCTGAACGACCCGTGGGGGGACCTCGTCAACTATTTTCGCGACCTGAGCGGCACCCAGGTCAAGTACCGCCTGCTCTCCGGAGCGGTGAGCCAGCTTATGCGGCACAAGCAGCCGGACTCCGATCCGGTGGAGAAGGCGGGTGCCGACTGAGGGTCGAGCGCCGCTTCTATTGCACTTGACCCATATCAATGCCGACAGCCGTGGGATTTCCCAACATCTGGGCGCGCAGCAAGCCGCTACAAGAGCGTGCGACTGCACCGTCGATGCCCGAGATCAGGAGGAGAGCACGGCCATGCAACTCCCGCTTCAGATCAGCTTTCGCAACATGGGCGCCTCGGACGCCGTCGAGGCGGCGATCCGCGAGCGGGCCGGGCTTCTCGAACGGTTTTCCGAGCGCATCATGTCATGCCACGTCGTGGTCGAGGCGCCGCACCAGCACCGGAGAAAGGGCAAGCTCTACGGCGTGCGCATCGACATCACGCTCCCGGGCGAGGAGATCGCCGTCACCCATTCGGGGCCGCAAGACCACGCGCACGAGGACGTCTACGTCGCGATCCGCGATGCGTTCAACACGGCGGCCCGGCGGCTCGAGGAGCACGCGCGCCGCTTCCGCGGCGACGTCAAGAGCCATGAGCCTCCGCTGCACGGCAAGGTCGTCCGCCTCATTCCCTACGAGGGTTACGGCTTCATAGAGACCTCGGACGGCCGCGAGATCTATTTCCACAAGAACAGCGTCACCGGCGCCGGCTTCGACAAGCTCCAGGTCGGCGCCGAGGTGCGCTTGGTGGTCGCCGAGGGAGAGAGTCTCCAAGGCCCCCAGGCAAGCACGGTCACCGCCATCGGCAAGCATCACATCGTGGGCTGAGCGGACGGCGAGGCGGCGACGGCGCGGCGGAACGAGGGCGGCTTCAATCGATCTCGGAAACCGGCGCGCCTGCGGGCAGCCCCCTCTTCAACGTCTTGCCGATGGCGGATTTCGGCAGCGAGAGTGCGAACACGATCTCCTTCGGAATCTCCATGGCGGAGAGCTTGTCTTTGAGGAACGCCACGATCGCCTTTGCGTCCACGCTCGCCCCGGGCCGCCGCACGACATAGGCCTTCACCACCTGGCCCCAATAGGAATCCGGAATTCCCACGACCGCGGCATCCGCCACAGCCGGATGCAGAAGGATCGCTTCCTCGACGTTGCGCGGGTAAACGTTGAAGCCGCCGGTAATGATGACGTCCTTGAGACGGTCGACGATGAACACATAGCCGCTCTCGTCCAGGTAGCCGACGTCGCCCGTGTGAAGGCGGCCATCCACCAGGACCTCCGCCGTGGCGACCGGCTGCTTCCAATAGCCGGCCATGACCTGCGGTCCGGCGACGCAGATCTCGCCGCGCACTCCGGCCGGAACCGCGCTGCGCCCGTCGGCGAGCGAGACGATCTCGACCGTCGTGCGCGGCAGCGGCAAGCCGACCGAGCCGCGCTTGCCGGCGCCCTCGAATGGGTTGCACGCCACCACGGGCGAGCACTCGGTCAAGCCGTAACCCTCCGCCAGCCGACACCGCGTCAGCGCTTCGAAACGCTCCTGGAGGTCCGCGGGCAGCGAATCGCCTCCGGATACGCAGACCTTGAGCGAGGAAATGTCGTACCGGCCGATCGCGGGGAAATCCGCAAGCGCGCGGAAGATGGTCGGCACGCCGAGAAGAAGGGTGGCTCTTGTCCGTTCGATGGTACGCAGAAGCTCCCGCGGATCGAAGCGAGGCAGCATGATCAGCGCGCCGCCAAGCGCCAGCGCCAGATTCATGATGGCCGTCATGCCGAACGCATGGAAGAGAGGCAGAACCGCGAGAATGCGCTCCCGCCCTTGCTCGGCACCGGTAAACCAGCGGCTGATTTGCAGGGCATTGGCATAGAGGTTCGCATGGCTAAGGCGGACCCCCTTGGGCGTGCCGGTCGTCCCGCCCGTGTACTGGAGTGCCGCGAGGTCGACTCCAGGATCGACGGCGGCCACTTCGCATCCTCCGTCATTGGCGATCAGCGTGTCGAACGGCATGTAGAGGCCATCGGGCGCGATCCGTGCCAGCTCGCGCCATTTGAATAGCCGAAAGCCCAAGTTCTTGGGGCACGGCAAGGCCGCGACCATGGAGCAGACGATGATACGGCGCAGACGGCAGCGCCCGACCAAGCGCGCGATCTTTCGCTGCAGCCTGTCGAGATCGAGCGTCACGAGAATCTCGGTCTCGGAGTCCTCGATCTGATGGAGAAGCTCCCGCTCGGCATAAAGCGGATTGAAGTTCACCACCGTGCCGCCCGCCTTCAGGATGGCGAAAAAGGCGACGACGTAATAAGGGCAATTGGGCAGGAAGAGGCCGACCCGCACGCCCTTTTCCACGCCGAGCTTGCGAAAGCCGCAGGCGGCCCTCGCGACCAGGCCGGCGAGGCCGCGATAGCTGCTGCGCTTGCCAAGAAAATCGAGGGCGCAGTGATCCGGATATCGGAGCGCCGCCTCGTCGAGGAGCGCGAAGACCGCGCGCTGCTCGATCGCCATGTTCCAGTCGAGGCCCTTCGGGTAGACGCCCAACCAAGGCGGCGCCGATGCTTGCGGCCGTGATGCGCCCTCTTCAGGCATGCCGTGAGCCCGCCATGCGCCAAGCGACACGCCGAGGCTAGATGTCGCCGGTCGACGAGACAATGACCCAGATCAAGCCATTGCCCTGCCTGGCCGGTTTATGCTCGACTGACCTCACTTCAAGGCTCGTAGAAAGTCTGCCCGCCGAGGCCGCGCATGCAGCAGGAGCGCGAATTGACCGCGGCATCAAACGACCGAGGCCCGCCGCTCGCCGCGGAAGAGGCCGCACGCAAGCTCCTCGAGACGGCGCGGGAACTCGCGCTTACGCTTCACCCGCACCGCCGGTCGGCTCTCCGTGTCTCCCTCGACAGCACGCTCGATCGGGATCTCGGCTTCGACAGCCTCGAACGGGTGGAGCTCCTGCTGCGCCTGGAGCGCGCTTTTCACGTCCGGCTGCCCGAGACGCTCCTCGCCGAAGCCGAGACCCTGAGGGACCTCCTCGACGCCGCGCTTGCGGCAACGGGGCGCGCCTCGCTCCGCCGCTTCGAAGTGGCACCTTTGGTCGTGGAGGCGACCGAGCCCACGCCGGAGACGGCCGAGACGCTCATCGAGGTGCTCGAGTGGCAGGCGGAGAGGTACCCCGATCGGCCCCATGTCCTGTTGGACGACGGCAGCGCCACGACCGCGACGATCGGCTTCCCCGCCTTGCGCGAACGTGCGCGCTCGGTCGGCGCCGGCATGCGCGAGCGCGGGCTCGAGGCGGGGCAATCGGTCGCCATCATGTTGCCGACGGGAGAAGAGTTCTTTGCCGCGTTCTTCGGCGCGCTTTACGCGGGCGGCGTGCCGACGCCGATCTACCCGCCCTTCCGTCCGGCGCAGCTCGAGGATCACCTGCGGCGGCAGGCCGGGATTCTCTCGAACGCACAAGCCGCGATGCTGGTCACCATGCCGTCGTGGCATGGCATCGCGCGCTTGTTCGTGGGGCAGGTGAAAGGGCTTCGCTCGATCGAGTCCGTCGAATCCCTCATCGGCGCCGGAGGCGCGCTCCCGGCCCCGAGTGCCCGGGCGCAGGATACCGCCCTCCTGCAGTACACCTCGGGCAGCACCGGCGACCCCAAGGGTGTCGTGCTGAGCCACGCCAATCTGCTTGCCAATATCCGTGCCATGGGCGAGGCGCTGCAAGCGAGTGCCGCGGACCGCTTCGTGAGCTGGCTCCCGCTCTACCACGACATGGGATTGATCGGGGCCTGGCTCGGCAGCCTCTATTACGCCGCGCCGGTCGCCATCATGGCGCCCCTGCGTTTCCTGGCCCGGCCCGAGAACTGGCTGTGGGCCATTCACCGCTATCGCGCGACGCTCACGGCGGCGCCGAACTTCGCCTACGAGCTTTGCCTGCGCAAGATCGAGGATGCGGATATCGCGGGCCTCGACCTGAGCTCGTTACGCATGGCGGTCAACGGCGCCGAAGCGGTGAGCGCCTCGACGATGAGGAATTTCGCCGCCCGCTTCGCCCGCTGCGGCCTGCGTCCCACGGCCGTCGCCCCCGTTTACGGCCTCGCCGAATGCGCCGTAGGCCTGGCGTTTCCGCCTCTGGGTCGCCTTCCAATCGTCGATCGCGTAGATCGCTCGTCCCTCACCCGCCGCGGCATTGCCGTGCCGGCGGCACCCGGCGATGCGACCGCGCTCGAGTTCCTCGCCTGCGGCCGCGCCTTGCCGCGCCATCAAATTCGCATCCTCGACCCTGCAGGCCGCGAGCTCGAGGACAGGCACGAAGGCCGCCTGCAGTTTCGCGGCCCGTCGACGACGGCCGGGTACTTCCGCAATCCCGAGAAAACCCGCGAGCTCTTCGTCGGCGATTGGCTCGAGTCCGGCGATCTGGCGTACACGGTCTCGGGCGACGTGTTCATCACCGCTCGGAGCAAGGACGTCATCATCCGCGCCGGCCGCAACATCTATCCCCAAGAGGTCGAGGAGGCCGTCGGCGATATCCAAGGCGTACGCAAGGGCTGCGTGGTCGTCTTCGGCGTGCCCGACCCGACGACCGGGACGGAGCGGATCATCGTCGTGGCCGAGACCCGCGAGCGCGACCGCGACGCGCGGGAACGCATGCGCCGCGGCATCGACGACATCGTCACCACGCTGCTCGAGGCGCCTGCGGACGACGTGGTCCTCGCTGCGCCGCACACCGTGCTCAAGACCTCGAGCGGGAAGATAAGGCGCGCCGCCTGTCGCGCCCTTTATGAAAAAGGCCGCTTGGGGGCCGCGGCACTCCCGGTGTGGGTGCAGGTGGTGCGGCTCAGATCGGCGTCGCTCGTGCTGCAGCTGATGCGTCTTCGCGAGGTCTTGGCCGCCCATCTCTATGCCGGATACTGGTGGGGCGTGCTCGGCCTGCTTGCCGGCGTCGTCTGGCCGCTCGTGGTGGTTCTGCCTGGGCGCGCACTCCGCTGGCGCATCATCAGAATTGCCTCGCGGCTCTTCTTTCGCCTGTCAGGGACGCCTCTCGTGGTCGAGGGCAGCGAGAACATCCCGCCTCAAGGAGGGGTCATCGTCGCCAACCACTCGAGCTATTTCGACAATATCGTGCTGGGGGCGGTGCTCCGGCGTCCGCCCGTCTTCGTCGCCAAGATCGAGCTCGCGCGCAAATTTTTCGCGCGCCTGTTCCTCGAGCGGATCGGCACGCTTTTTGTCGAGCGCGCGCAGGCGGAAAAAGGCGCCGAAGCCGCGGAGCAGGCGATCGCCAGCGCTCGCGCGGGAGCACTCCTCGTCTTTTACCCGGAGGGCACGCTCTTGCGCATGCCCGGTTTGCTTCCCTTCCGGATGGGCCCCTTCGTCACCGCGGCTGCCGCGGCCATCCCGGTCGTCCCGCTGGCGATCCGCGGCACCCGCTCGATTCTGCGCGGAGACCAATGGTTTCCGCGGCGAGGCTCGGTCCACGTCACGGTCGCGCGGCCGATAGCCCTCTCGGGGAACGATTGGGCCGCGGCACTCGCGGCCCGCGACGCCGCACGAAATGATCTCTTGCGTCTCGTCGGCGAGCCGGACCTTGCGGGCGAGCAGGTCAGCTTTTGAGTTGGCCGAGCAAGACGGGTGCTGGCCAAAATACCGAGACCCGCTACCGTCTGCCCGTCCACCCCAAGAGTCTCCTCTGAGGCGCTCGAAACAGACCGCACGCGGGTCCCGTCGCGACAATTCTTCGAACGAAAAGTCCTTCGTCTTGGAGCTCCGCGTCCCTAGGAACGTCTCGTCTCCTCGACTTCTCTCAACGTCCTCCTTGCCGCAGCGTTGCAAGGCTGGCATAGCCGGTACCGCGCGGCAATGATCTGGATCAATTCACGCGACAGGCAGGCGCACTTTGCGAAGCAGCTTTCCGCCCGTTGACCTGCATCAATGCCGCGAAGGCGGCTTCGCTCGAGACTTTTCCGCGTTCCGGCGCCAACCCGAAGCAAGCGAAGTGGAGACGATGTCCCGGCCATCCAAGAACGATTCCGGCGGCTGGCCGGCCGACTTCGTCTGGGGGGTCTCCACCTCGAGCTATCAGATCGAAGGGGCGGCGCTCGAGGACGGGCGCGGGCCAAGCATCTGGGACACGCGTTGCCGCCAGAAGGGCCGCATTGCCAACGGCGATACCGGCGACATCGCCTGCGACCACTATCACCGCTACCTCGACGACGTGGCGCTGATGAAGGAGCTCGGCGTCGCGGCCTACCGCTTCTCGCTCGCCTGGCCGCGGGTCCTTCCGCTCGGCCGCGGAGCTGCGAACGAAGCGGGCTTGGCGTTCTACGACCGGCTCATCGATGCGCTGCTGGCCGCGGGGATCGAGCCGTGGCTCTGCCTATATCATTGGGACCTGCCGCAGGCGCTCGACGACCTGGGCGGCTGGACGAGCCGCGACAGTGCCGGCTGGTTCGCCGACTATGCGGCGTTGGCGGCACGGCGCTACGGCGATCGCGTCAAGCGCTTCGCCACCTTCAACGAATTCTCCGTCTTCACGCTTTTCGGATACGCCATGGACTGGGGTGCGCCCGGCGTCGCCGATCGCGACGCGCACCTCAAGGCGATCCACCATGTCAACCTCGCCCATGGTGCCGGCGTCGACGTCTTGCGCTCGCTCGTTGCCGGCGCCTCGATCGGCGGCATCCACAACCGCCAACGCATCATCCCCGAGCACGACACGCCCGAGGACAAGCGCGCGGCAGCACTCTTGGACGAGCATTGGAACCGCGCATTCCCCGATGCGCAGCTCCTGGCGTGCTATCCGCCCATGATCGCGCGCGCCATCGAGCCCTATGTCCAGGCCGGCGACATGGCGCGCATCTGCCGTCCCGTCGACTGGTTCGGCCTCAACCACTACGGCCCGATCTTCGCCAAGGCGGACGCGGCAGCGATCTGGGGCTTCGCGTGGGGAAGCGCCCCCGCCGACGTGCCGCGCTCCGCGATCGGCTGGCCCATCTATCCCGACCTCTTCCGCGACGAGTTATGCGACCTCACGAGACGATATCGCCTGCCGATCTACGTCACCGAGAACGGCTGCGGCGGCAAGGACAAGCCCGACGAACGCGGCGAAATCGTCGATCGCCACCGCATCGCCTTTCTCGAAGCCCACATCGGGGCGATGCGCGAGGCACTCGGGAAAGGTGCGGACGTGCGCGGCTATTTCGTCTGGTCGCTGCTTGACAATTTCGAATGGAGCGCGGGCTATTCGGATCGCTTCGGGCTCGTCTATGTCGACTTCGCGACGCGCGAGCGGACGCCCAAAGCGTCGGCTCGCTGGTACGCCAAGCTGATCAAGGGAGCGCAGGTGCGCTGAGACGCGCGCGCCGCAAGCGCGTGCCGGCGGCCGATTGCAGGGCTGCGGCTTCATCGCGCCTTTGCCGGCCCCGCCTCCCGGGCGATGACCACATCGTCCGTCCGCTCGAGGAGAATTTTGCGCCGGTGATAGGCGTCGAGCCCCGCATGGAAGCCGATCGTGATCACCGTCGCCTCGGGGAACTCCTCTTGCAGCAGCCGCATCATGTCGCTTTCGCTCTCCGGGTCGAGGGCGTCGGTTGCCTCCTGGATGAAAATCCAGCTCGGCCGATGCAGCAGAAGGCGGGCGAAGCCAAGCCGCTGCTCCTCGGCCATCCCCAGCAGCTGATCCCAATTCCCGACATCGTCCAGGCGAGGGATGAGATGGCTGAGGCCGACGCGCTCGAGCGCCGCGCGAAACTCCGCCTCACCGTGCGGCTCTCGCGGGGTGGGATAGGCGATCGCATGGCGCAGCGAGCCGATCGGCAAGTAAGGCTTTTGCGGCAAGAAGAAGACGTCGGCATTTCGCGGCAACTCGACCGTCCCGCGCCCCCACGGCCATAGCCCGGCGACGGCCTTGAAGACCTTGTCCGCGGCGCCCGGATCGCCCGAGATCAAGACGCGCTCGCCGCGCGCGATTTCGGCATCGAACGCCGCCAAGATCGGCTTCCCGTCGGGGTCGGTCACGGAAAGCTCGTGCAGCGTGAGCGCGGGGGCGGAGCCCGCCGAGACACCGATCATTTCATGCGGAAGGGCCGGGATTCTCCCCTCGAGACGCTCGACACCCTCGTGCAGGCCCAGCACGCGCTCGACGGAAGCGCGCCAGTCGGCGAGCTTGGAGAGGTTGTCGACCGGCCAGGAGAGCGCGGCGATCATCTGCTGGAACGCCTGGGCCGTCTGCATGAGCACCCCCAACGTGATCGCGCCGATAATATACCTTGGCGCCGCCACGAGGACCGGGAACACCTGCGAGAGGACCGACCAGCTCGAAGTGTAATAAAAGATGTTCACGAGCGCGCGGGTCTGCCCGTCCCAAGCCTCCACGGCGCCACGGAACAGGCCGAGAAAATAGCCGCGCTCGTCCGCCTCGCCCTGGACCAGCGCGATCGCCAGCGAATTCTCCCGCGCGTGCACCAGGCCGAAGCGGAAATTGGCCTCGAAGGTCTGGCGCCGGTCCGTCGCCCGCACCAGCGGACGGCCCAAGAGGAGCGCGGCCGAGGTGCCGATCGCCGCATAGACGAGGGCCACCCAGACCAAATGGCCCGGGATGTAGAGATGGACTCGCCAAAGCTCGATTTGCGGCGGTCCGGAGAGCGACCAGAGAATCTGGGTGAAGCTCACCAGGAGCAGCAGGCAATAAAGCAGCGAATGCGCGAGGTCGATCGCATACTCGGTGGTGATACGCGCATCCTCGGCGATGCGTCCGTCCGGATTGTCGTGCTCGCCAGGGATGTGGGTCAGCCGATAGTGCCGGCCCCCCGCCATCCATTCGCCGCCGAGCCTGCGGGTAAGCCAATCTCTCCAGTCGATCTGAAGGCGCCGCCGCACGCGAAGATGCATGGTCAAGACGACAACGTTGGCGGCGATGATGACGGCGAGCACGCCGAGCAGGCGCAGAAAGCGGTCCATGGCGCGGCCCGCGAGCGCGTCGAAGAGGTGCTCGCTCCAGAGATTGAGCGCGACGGGTACGGCCACCTGCGCCACGGTGAGCGCAACGAGCAATGCGGTCAGCCCGCGCACCCGCCATTTCGCCTCGGAATTCCAATAGGGGCCGGCAAGCCGAAGAAACTTGCCGAAAAAATCGCGCCAGCTGCGCATCTGCCTGAGAGGCTGGCCCGACACCGTGGCACTCGTGACATCCGCCGCCATATCGCCCTCCAACTGCCGGCGCTGCCGTGCCCGGCCCGCGCGACCATCCAGGCTCCACGATTTATCGCCGCCGCGCGCTGACGAAGATCAACGAAGTTGCACGCTCATCGTGCCCCGCGCGCATTGAGAAACCGCTCGAGGCCGAGAAAAGCGGGATGCGGATGCATGATCACGGACGTCGGAATCGCGGCGAGATATCCCCTCATCCGCCCCTTGGCCTCGAAACGCTCGCGAAACGGCGACCGCGCCAGGTATTCGACAAAGTGCGGAACCATGCCTCCGCCGATGGAAACGCCGCCGCGGGCGCCGAAGGTCAGCGCCACATTGCCCGCGGCGCTGCCTAGGAAGGCGCAGAACAGCTCGAGCGCGCGCGCGCTCGCGATGCAGCCGCCCGAGAGCGCCCGCGCCACGATCTCGGCGGCCGTCCGCTTGGGTGCTGCAATGCCATCCAGCGCCGCGACGGCATCGTAGAGGCGGCCCAGACCATCGCCCGAGAGCACGCGTTCGAGCGATAAATGCCCGAGCACTCCTCTGAGCGCATCGATGACGGCGTCCTCGCGGCGGCTCTCCCCCGCGAGCGTGGCATGCCCGCCTTCGCTTACGAGCACGCTCTCCCGGCCTCCATCGTGGAGCAAGGCGGCAATGCCAAAGCCCGTTCCCGGCCCGAGGACCGCGGTGGGGGCGCCTGCCACGGGCGAGCCGCCCCCGATCGCGCGCACGTGGTCTGCTCCCAAGGCCGGAAGCGACCAGGCAAGTGCCGCGAAGTCATTGAGGATCGCGGCCGAGCGCAAGCGCAGCGCCGCCCGGAGAGAAGCACCGTCCACGGTCCAGGAGGCGTTCGTGAGCGCGACCTTCCCCTCGATCACGGGCCCTGCTGCGGCAATGGCGGCAGCCTTAGGCGCATGCCCTCGCCCTTCCTTTGCAAGATAGGCCCTGAGGGCATCCTCAGGCGAAGCGAAGTCGGCCACCTGCGCGCTCGCAATGCAGCCGAGCTTGCCATCCTCGAGAATCGCGAAGCGCGCGTTCGTACCCCCGATATCGGCCAACAGGATCGATGACGCGCTATCCACGGCCCTTCGGCCTGAGGCTGTCATCAGCGTGCCCCCGATGAGGCGTGATGAGTACCGTTGATAGATTACTTCATCGGCACCGGCGATACGAGCGGCTCGCACTTCGAGGGGCGAACACACTATGCTGCCCAGGCCTGCCTGCACGGTGTTTCGGCACTCCCGCGCCGGCCGAGCCCGGCGATGGGCCGAGGCGAAGCAAGAAAGGACGCTCGATGCGCGCCAACCGGGTAATGATCACGACGCCGGGCCCGCCCGAGGTGTTGCACTACGAGCCTTGCGAGCTCGCGCCGCCCGGACCCGGCGAGGTTCTCCTTCGGCAGACCGCGATCGGGCTCAACTACATCGACATTCAGCATCGCACGGGCCGCTATCCTCTGCCCCAGTATCCCGCCCCGATCGGCACCGAGGCGGCCGGCATCGTGGAGGCCGTGGGCGCCGGCGTCGACAGTTTGGCGCCAGGCGACCGCGTCGTCTATTCCTCGCTTCCGGTCGGCGCCTATGCCGATTTCCGCTCGATCGCCGCCGAGCGTCTCGTGCCGCTGCCCGCGGAGGTGCCCGACACGACCGCCGCCGGCATCATGACCAAGGGCCTGACCGCGCATTATCTCATCTTCACGACATATCCCGTCAAAGCCGGCGACACCATCCTCGTCCATGCGGCGGCGGGAGGCGTGGGCAGCATTCTTTGCCAATGGGCGAAGCATCTAGGGGCCACCGTCATCGGCACCGTCGGCAGCGAGGCCAAGGCGGAGGTCGCACGGCGGCAGGGCTGCGACTTCCCAATCCTCTACACGAAAGAGGACTTCGCCAAGACGGTGATGGAGATCACCTGCGGCAAAGGCGTCCCGGTGGTCTACGATTCGGTCGGCCGGGACAGCTTCGAGAGATCCCTCGGCTGTCTCGCGCCCCGGGGCCTTCTCGTCTCGTTCGGCACGGCCTCGGGGCCGATCCCGCCCTTCGACATCTTCCGGCTCAATAGGCTCGGCTCGCTCTACGTCACCAGCCCGGCCTTCGTCACGCACACGAGCGAGCGAGGAGAGCTGCTCGAGCGGGCGCGGCAGCTTTTCGAAGCACTTGCGGACGGCATCTTGCGGGTCGAGATCGGTCGGGCCTACCCTCTCTCGCAGGCCGTGCGGGCGCATGCGGAGCTCGAGGCGCGCAGGACGACCGGCAGCAATATCTTGTTGCCTTGAACCGGCGCGCCGAGTGCAAAAGAGAAGAGAGGAGAGCTTCACGACGTGGTCAAGCGCTCGCCCGCATCCGTCTTCTCCGTGCCGACTGCGCTTTGTCTCGTGATCGCGATCGCTGTCGCCGCGCTCTTTTGGCGCTCGCTCGTCGGTGCGGTCGCCGAAGTGATCGTCGACATCTTCGTGGCGGTGGTTCGCCTCTTCGTTGCGCTCGCCGGTCTTTTGCCTAATCCGTTCTAGCCGCCGCCCTGTTGTGAATAGGACTGCGCCGCGGCGAAACATCCGGGAACGCTGCGGCCGAAGCCTCCGTCAGTCAAGCCGGGCGACGGCGTAGCACAGCAACAAGGCGGTCATGAGAGGCGCCAAGGCGGCCAGAGCGTAAGGGTCGTGCGGCACCTGCAAATTGTGCATGGTCAACAACGCGAGCACCGCAAGGGGGAAAACCCACGCGAGCGTGATCGCCAACCGCTCCCAGAAATCCGGCGGGCGTGCCCGCGCCCCCTCCGCCAGGATGACCGCCGCGACACTTACGATCGACAGGTCGTAGACGTGGAGGTGGGGGCATGCGAGTGCCGTTCCCAAGAGGAGCACGGCGGCTTGCGAGGGACGCGCGCGCATGCGCCTGAATGCCCAGATTACAGCCGCGGCGGCCGCGAGCAGGGCGACGATCTGCAGGAGATAGGCAAAATTCGCGGGCGCGCCGGTCAACCGCGCCGCCACGAACACCGTCGGCGCCTTCAATATGAAGGGGCCGGCAGCGTGGGCGGCGTAATCGAGCTCGAAGGGAACGGTGACCGTAAGGTAGTTGCGCCAGGCCTCGATGCCGAATACGGCCGCGCTGGCCAACACGACGATAAGCGCCGTGAGTGCTGCGGCGACAAAGGGCTTCCAGAGGCGCGCTGCCGCGAGCGCCAGCGGCAACATGAGCCCGAGTTGCGGCTTGAACGACAAGAGACCGAAGAAGAGCCCGGCCGCGAGGGGGCGGCGGTCGATCATGGCCAGGCCGCCCACCAGGAGTGCCGAGGTAAGGAAGCCGGTCTGGCCCATGATGATGTTCGCGCAGCTCGACGGCGCCAAGGCAAGCATGACGGCGCGTCTGTTGTCGCCGAAGAAGGACCTGATGCTCGCCGCGAACAGCGCCAGCGTGACGATGCACCACGCGAGATAGGAGAGATAGGACGGGAGCAAGGCAAGGGGGGCGATCAGAAAGAGCGCATTCGGCGGATAGGGCCAGAACCGCGCGAAATCGCCGGGGTTCTTGCCGAAGAGCGCGACGTAAAGGGCTTCAAAGCGAGGGGGATCGTATATGTCGCCGAGCCTTCCCTGCCACAGCAAATGCGAGACCGTCCAGGAGGTCGCGAAATCATTCCTTACGGCATAATGGGTGCCGACGAAATGGACGACGAGGAGCGCGACAGACGCGATCCCGGCCGCCACGACGACGTAATCGAACCAAGTGGAGCGCTGGGATCGGACCGACATTTCCGGGATGATCGCCTCGCTGAGACCGCCTCAAGCACCACGATCGTCTCTGTCAGCTGGAGACCGCATCCCTTCCCCTCCGGCCGCGCTCCGACGTGACCGAGATTGCCCAGGTGAGCGAGCTCCACGCGGCAGGATGCGCCATCTCGGCTTTTCCGGTAAAGCAAAACCGGGCGGACGGTTGCGATGTCGCGTCAGGCGTGAGCCGGGGGTAGCCAATGAGCGGCAGCGGAACGTCGCTCCAAGCGAGCGCGGGAGAGCGCCCTGAGGCTATGTCCAAGCCTCTATCCGCCACCTTCACGCCCGAAGCGCCGCGCGCGCCCGCCCGCGAGCTCGCGGAGCGCACCCCTACCGGTTGATGTAGCGCAAGAGGAATTGCCGGCAGCGCTCGCTTGAGGGATCGCGCAGCACCTGGGCGGGCGGGCCTTCCTCCTCGATGCGGCCGGCGTCGAGGAAGATGGCGCGGTCGCTCACTTCCGCGGCGAAGGCCATTTCGTGGGTGACGATCAGCATGGTGCGGCCCTCCTCAGCGAGCGAGCGGATGACGCGCAGCACCTCGCCGACGAGCTCGGGGTCGAGGGCCGAGGTCGGCTCGTCGAAGAGAAGCGCCTTAGGCCGCATGGCGAGCGCGCGCGCGATGGCGGCGCGTTGCTGCTGACCGCCCGAGAGATGGGCGGGATAGGCGTGGCGCTTCTCGACCATGCCGACCTTCTTGAGGATGACCTCGGCCTCGGCGATCGCCTCTCGACGCGGCCGGCGCTGCACATGCACAGGCGCCTCGATGACGTTCTCGAGCACCGTCATGTGCGCCCACAGATTGAAGCTCTGGAAGACGAAGCCGAGCGAGGCGCGGATGCGGTTGACCTGGGCGCGGTCCGCGGGCTCGCGCCGGCCGCGCCGGGTGCGCAAGGAGATTGCCTCGCCCGCGATGGCGACGCTGCCTTCGTCGGGCACCTCCAAGAGAGAGATGCAGCGCAGAAGCGTGCTCTTGCCCGAGCCCGACGCGCCGATGATGGCGATCACCTCGCCCGCCTGGGCCTCGAGGCTCACGCCCTTGAGCACCTCGTTGGCGCCGAAGCGCTTGTGGAGATCGCGGACGGAGATCGCAGCGGGCGTCGACATCGGCAGGCTCAGGCCGCGGGCCGGAGATGCGGATTGAGTCGGTGCTCCGCCCAGGCGATACCCCGGGCGATGAGGAAGTTGATCGCAAGATAGATCGAGCCGGCGCAAAGGAAGGTCTCGAAGGCGCGGTAAGTCTCGGAGATGACGGCGTAGGCGATGCCCGAGAGCTCCATGAGCGTCACGATCGAGGCGAGCGAGGTCGACTTCACCATGGCGATCATCTCGTTGCCATAGGCCGGCAGCGCCTGACGCAGTGCTAACGGCAGCACGATGCGGCGGTAGAGGAGGAGCCGCGACATCCCGGCTGCTCTCCCCGCATCGATCGCACCCTGGGCTACCGACTGCAACCCGCCGCGCACGATCTCCGAGCCGTAGGCGGCCGTGTTGAGCGTGAGCGCCAGGAGCGCACACCAGAAGGGCTCGCGCAAGAAGGGCCAGAGCAGGCTCTCGCGCACGGCGGCGAACTGGGCGAGGCCGTAATAGATAAGGAATATCTGGAGAAGCAGCGGCGTGCCGCGCAGCATATAGACGTAAGCGCGCACGAGCCATTCGCCGACGCGCGAGCTCGTCCGCAGGACGGCGAAGAGCACGGCGATCGCGGCACCGGTGGAGATCGAGAGCGCCGAGAGCTCGAGCGTGAGCGGCACCCCCGCCAGCAGGCGCTCCATGGTCGCGATGAGGAAGGCGAGGTCCATCGCGTCAAGCCGGCCGACGCTCTGCGCGCATCGTCCACGCCTCGGCACCCCGGAAGAGGAAGCCGGAGAGCGTGGTGAGCGCGAGATAGAGGAAGAAGCCGGTGACGTAGAAGTCGAAGGGAAGATGGGTCGATCCCGCGCCGATGTGGATCTCGCGAAGGATCTCGGCGAGCCCCGTCACCGAGATGAGGGCGGACTCCTTGAGCACTTGCTGCCAGACGTTCCCCATGCCGGGGAGCGCAAAGCGCAACGCGCGCGGCCCCGTGATGCGCCGCAGCATCAGGAGCCGGCCCATGCCGACCGCGCGCGCGGCCTCTATCTCGCCGGGCGGAATCGCGAAGTAAGCACCGCGGATCACCTCCGTCTGATAGGCGCCGGCTACGAGCCCGACGGCGAGCGTGCCGACCATGAAGGCGTTCAGGCCGAGGAAACCCGCGTGGCCGAAGAGATGGCCGAGGGCCGAGAGCGCCTGGCTTCCCCCGAAATAGAAGAGGTAGATCACCAAAAGGTCGGGGACGCCGCGAAAGATCGTGGTGTAGGCCTCGGCGAGCCCGCGGAGCAGCGCGCTCGGCGCGAGCTTGGCCGCGGCCCCCACGAGGCCGAAAGCGAGGCTCGCGAAAAACGCGCTCGCCGAGACCGCGAGCGTCATGAGCGCGGCTGCCAGGAGTTGATCACCCCACCCCGCCGGCCCAAAGCCGATGAGGGTGAAATAGCCTCCCAAGTCCACCGCGTGCCTACTTCCCGCTCAGCTCGAAGGCGGAGGCGAGATGTCGGTCTTGAACCATTTGAGCGAGAGCGTGCGGATGGTGCCGTCGGCGATCGCCTCGCTTATCGCGCGGTCGAACAGCTCCTTGAGCTCGGGGTCGGACTTGCGCAGGCCGACGCCGGTGCCCTGGCCGAGGAGGCCGCCGGTGAAAAGCGGGCCCGCCAGCACCAGCTTGTCGCCGCCCGGCTTGCTGAGCGTCGAGACGAAATAGGAGGTGGAGGCGAGTGCTGCATCGACCCTTCCCGCCGCGAGATCGAGGTCATGCTCCTCGGTCGTCTTGTAGGTGCGGATCTCCACTACCCCCTTGAAATAGGTATTGAGCAGGTCGGCCTGGATGGTGGCGATCTGCACGCCGATGATCTTGCCTTTGAGCGCGGGCGTGAGCTCCTTGATCGCCGCCTCCGTCGCAGCCTTGTCGTCGAGCGAGACGCGCTTGCCGGTATCCGGCATATGGGCGAGCGGCGAAGTCTTCTCTACGGCGAAGGTGGTGGGCGAGCGCGTGTAGGCGCGCGAGAAATTGATCACCTCCAGGCGCTTTGCGGTGATGCTCATGCCGTCCATGATGGCGTCGTACTTGCCGGCGTTCAGCCCCGGGATGATCCCGTCCCAATCCTGCGCCACGAACTCGCAGGTGAGCTTGACCCGTGCGCAGAGATCGTTGGCGAGGTCGATCTCGAAGCCGATCAGCTTGCCGTCGGGCGCATGGAGATTGTAAGGGGCGTAGGCGCCCTCGGTGGCGATGACGACCTTCGTCCACTCCTTGGCGAGGGCCGGGGTCGCGAGAAGGGCGAGCGCTGCCGCCCCGGCAAGGGCGCGGAGCAGCGGATGCGGGAGCGACATGAGAGCCTCCTTGCGTTTGTTCCCGCCCGAACGCGGCGCCACGCGCCGCCCGGCGGCTTGCCTCGACGCGGCCTCTCCCGAGCGAAGGCGCCGGAATTTCATTGGCACGCTATGCATTTCCTTCCCCCTCGAGGCCGCCCCGTGACGGAATCGGGTAGCTCGAACAGTATGCGCCTTCGCGCGCTAGCCGACAAGCCGGCGCCCCACCGCTGAGCCCCTCGCGTAGGGCCTACGCCTTGCATCGAGCGCCGGGCCGCTCAGACGATGACCGCGCGCGCGTCGAGGGCGACCACGCCGCTTCCCTCGCGGCGGACCAGGAGCGGGTTGATGTCGAGCTCGCTCAAGCGCCCGCCGAGATCGGCCGCAAGGCGGCTGAGGGAGACGAGCGCCATAGCGGCGGCCGCGACGTCGAGACGCGGCCGACCGCGATAGCCGTCGAGGAGCGGCCAGATCCTGAGCCGCCTCAGCAAGGCTTCGGCCGCACGGCGCCCGACCGGCGCGAGTGCCATCTGGAGGTCCCCGAGAAGCTCGACCAGCACGCCGCCCGCACCCACCATCACCACGGGACCGAATTGCGGGTCGTGTTTGGCGCCCAGGATCAGCTCGAGCTCGCCCGCAGCCATCTCCGCGACGACGAGGCGATCCGCGGCCGGGTCGAGGGCGGCGAGCCTGGAAGTGATCTCGTCCCACGCCTCCGCGACAGCGGTGCGATCGGCAAGGGCCAGGCGCACGAGGCCGGCATCGCTCTTGTGCACGACCCGCGCCGTCACCGCCTTGAGCGCGACGGGATACCCGATCGCATCCGCCGCCGCGACCGCTTCCTCGCGCGTGCCCGCGAGGCGCTCGCGCGTGATCGGAATGCCGTAGCGCGCGATGAGCGCCTTCGCCTCGGGCTCGCTCAGATAGCCCACACGCAGATCGAGCATCGCCGGCCCGGCACCTTTCGGGCTCGCCGGCGGACCATCTTCATCATGCGAGGATGGCGGCGCATAGTTGCGATAGGCGCACAGCATGCGCATGCCGTCGTCGATGCGGTTGCAGAATGGACAGCCGAGCTGCTTGAAGATCTCGCGCACGCCCTTCGCGACCGAGCCGGGAGTCAGGATGATGAATCCCGGCTTGCCGCAGCCGACGACGCCCTTGGCCAGCGCCGTTGCGGTCGCCTCGTAGTTCGGGCTGGTGGTGAGCGGGACCACGACGACGCCGACGCCCGGATCGGCCGCCACGATGCGAACGACCTCTTCGGCCACTCTCGCGGCATCGCCCGCCGCCTGGCGACGCGCGCCGAGATCGACCGGGTTCTGCAAATGGCTCGGCAACATGAAGGCACCGAGCGCTTGTTGCGTCACCGGCGCCAGGGCCGCGAGCGGTACGTCGATATCGCCAAGGCGGTCCGCGACGATGCCGTTGATGCCGCCCGAGGACGACACGACGCCGATGCGGCCGGCCCGCCACGGCCCGAAGCGCGCGATCATGGCGGCCGTGAGCACCATGACGTCCGGGTCGTCGGCGAGGACGACGCCTTCGTCGCGGCAGGCCGCCCCGAACACGGCATACGCGCCCGCGAGGCTCGCGGTGTGCGAGCGCGCGGCCGCCTCGCCCGAGGCGCTGCGCCCGGTCTTGAGCGCCACGATCGGCTTGCCGACCGCGCGCCCGCGCCGGATGAGCTCGAGGAAGCGCCGGCCGTCCTTGAGGCCCTCGATATGCAGGCAGATGACCCGCGTTGCCGGATCGCCGATCATATGCTCGAGGAAATCGCAAACCTCGAGGTCCGCCTGGTTGCCGATCGAGATCAGCTGGCTGAAGCCGATGCCCACGTCGTAGGCGCGGTTGAAGACCGAGAGCAGGATGGCGCCGCTCTGGCTCACGATGCCGATCGGGCCGCGATAGAGCTTGTCGACCTCGAGCACGCGCGCCGAGGTGAGCGCCATGCCGTTCAGCACGTTGATGAGGCCGAGGCAGTTCGGCCCGATGAGCCGCATGCCGGTGCGGCGGCTGAGCTCGGCGAGTGAGCGCTCGGCAGCAAGGCCCTCTCCGCCCACCTCGGCGAAGCCGCTTGAGATGATGAGACAACAGCCCACATCGGCATCCGCGCAGTCGCGCACCGTT
>Ga0187769_10000623_pt1 | contig 19736 bp, 14 predicted proteins | sample 0116_SJ02_MP02_1_FD_133140 | JGI IMG/M metagenome (GOLD analysis project Ga0187769, IMG submission 133140) | Tropical peat soil microbial communities from peatlands in Department of Meta, Colombia - 0116_SJ02_MP02_10_MG | ecosystem: Environmental > Terrestrial > Soil > Wetlands > Peat | place... | reverse complement strand
GTCGATGTCGCGGAACGTCGGCGTACCCGGCGGCAGGCCCTGCGGTTGCGAAAAGTCGCCATCGAACATGTAGTGCCGGCTTGGGGGCGTGTAGACCGAGTAGGCGCAACACTTCATGATTCCCGTGTTGTAAGTGGAGTAGAACAAGCTCACCATTGAGCCCTTGTAGTACAGGTTAGAAACCCCCGGGCCCCAGTTTTCACGGAACTGCAGAAAATTGTGCACACCACCGTCGGTGCCAGTGTAGTAGGTGGTAGCATCCGCCCATCCGGCTGGGAAGGGAAAGTCCTGAACCCTGCCGGACGCGATCGCGGTCCGATAGTAAGTGTCAGTAGCCGTTCGGTTGTTGTTTTGGGGGTTAGTTGGGGGAGAATTTGCACCCCCGTTGCCAAAGAAGGTGTTCCAATCCAGCCATGCATTTGACAGCAGCACGACGGTGTCAGCAATGATTCCGGCCGCTGAATGCTTAGGGTCTGCCCCGCTGGTGCCCACAGGAGCGGGCCAGGAAACGTCGTAGTTGGTGTTGCCAGCAGTACAACCGGTTTGGCCGGCCGCCCCGCAGTTAGAATTATAGTTGCCCTGGATGTACACGGGATTCTCGGAGCCAACCGTAAATCCGCCGGTGCTGGTGGGGAAAGTACCGCCCGGTATCGTAGGCACGTTCCCCAATGAGCCGTCCACCAGCTTTAAAGCGTGGCGGGCGCCGCTGACCCAGGCTCTCTGCGGCACCGACGTATTCAACACCGCGCAGGCCATGCGGTTGCCGACCACATACGGATCGGGGGGGGCGGTGTTTACCAGTCTGTTCACGCTCGTGGCCGCATTGTACGCAGTCGCAGGCGCGTTTGACGGGGTGGGAACGTAGCCCAAGCCCAGCCCCAGGTTTTTCGCTCCGAAATTATCGAGAGCACCATTCAGGTTGTTGTCTTCCGGTGAAACCTGCTTGTTTGCCGGAATGGGGTCAAGAGCTCCATCTGGAACGCGGTTATTGGACGACGAGTTGACGACATCTTCAAAGCCAGAGTCGCCGCTGATACTGGTAAGAGGGTTGGCGCTTCCTGTAATCGTCTGGGTGCCGTTGGGGTTGGGCAACATGCCGCGGCGGTCAGAGAAATACAGAACGTAACCATTCTCGTTCGTGTTGTTGACCAGTGTCCCGCTGCCGGGGATGTTTCCCTGTAACCATTGATTCAGGTTGCCCACGTCTAGCTCTACCGCATTCATCACCCCGAGCGGCGTGCAGGTGTTGGCGTTGGCTCCGCCTTGGACTGTGTCCGAAGGTTCACCTTCGCGGGCGTCATAGAAGTTAATCGGATACCAGTTGAATGCGGTGTTGCTTTTCGCTCCCGCGGTGCAGTAACTGCCAGTATTGACACTGCCAGTACAGTCGCTGTAATACGGGTACTTCCAAGCGGCATTCTGGTTATTAAGAACCAGGTCGTAGGGCACCTCCGGTGGTTTCCCGCTGGTGCACTTTAATCCACCGGTGCAACCCGCCGGCACGGTGCCGGTCGGGTCAAGCGCAGGTGGGTTGGGCCATACCGTCGCCCCGCTCGTGACGCGCATGGCGGGTTGCTGGAAGATCAGAATTGCATACGGGTTCACCGGATTCGAGCCGGCGGGAAGCGGAGATGCATACGCAGCCGTCGGAGGGTTTGGCCCGCGAGCAAATCCCAGCTGCAACCACTCTCGTGTGATCGCGCAATATCCATTCACCTGGGCACCGGGACCGGGACAGCTATTGGCGGTCTGAGGCAGAAACTCCACTCGCAAGTATCCGTCAATCAGGTTCCATTGCGTATCACCAGCACCGCTATTCGGCGTGGGAGCTACGAAATATGGATACGTGCTTTGTACGCTGATAGTGGGTGGGGCCTGGTTTACGCCATAATTATTGGCTGCCTGGATCCGCGGCACAGTGCCGTCGTTGACGAATTCGTTGGCAACCGTTGGCGCTCCCGGCGCGAACAGCCAGTCCGCGTAATAGCACAGGGTAATGCCAGCGCCGCATATGGCCGCGTTGTTGCTGGAGGCACTAGGATTTGGGATCGCGGTGGAGGCGGTCGCGAAATAGGTCGTGTAAACCTGTCCAGCACCCAGTGCTGGCAACCCCAGGACAGACGGAAATTTCGTCGGCACTCCGCGGCTGTAGTCGTTTCCATTGCCCTGGTTGCTCGCCAAGCTCGCTAAACGAACATTATCCGGATCGGCAGCGCCACCGGGGAGTTCGTCTGGCCTGTCCGAGAGCAGTATCCGAATCTCGGCCTCGTTGTAAAGCCGTGACGCGCCCAATGGCGTGGTCGCGACTTCCCCACTGGGAGCCCGGCGAATAATTTCAAACGCCTGCGCTCCGATATTCAGTCCAGGCCCGGTAAACGCGGCTGATGTTCCCGCAATAAAAGGGAGGGTCAGAGCCGTCGCACCAGTGTCAACGGCGCCCGCAGGAACGGGAGGGGACTGTTTGTCGAGCCCAAAATCGCCGTCGATCATCATGCCAGCCAGATTCGTCAGAGAGATGGTTTTCCAGGAAGGGTTACCGTTGTTGTAGGCGGAAGCCGGCGGGTCGCCACCAGCTCCGGTGAGGCTGCCCCAGAGATTGCCTGAAGTGGGAAGCGCTACGCAATTGGAGCCATTACAACCGTTGACCGCTGTCGGAACATCTACCGTACCAGTATCGTCGTAGGCAGACGCTGCAAGTCCGTTGGGCAGCACCGCCCGAATCACGTTGCCGTAGGCGCTGATCTTTTGGTGAAAGGTGCAGGTATTGCCGCCACCGCAACCCAGATACAAGTCGCCATTGGTATGCACAATCCCGTTGAAGTCGATATCCGGGCTGCTGAAGAATGCCAGATCGAGATCGGAGAACACGCCAAACTGGAATACGGGAATGAAGGCCACCTCCACCGTGCGGTTCATGTTGACTTCGTCGCCCAGCACCCCTTGTGCGGTGGCGGTGAGGTTAATGTCCATCAACGTTGCGGTTAAACCGGCGTAGTTGCCGCTCGGGACCGTGCCCGTTGTTGTTGCTGGCGCCGTACCGGCCGCGTTAAGCACGGGAGTCAGGGTATAGGTTGGAAAGGTGACGCCCGGAATGGTTGGCGGTCCAGGAGAGGTGCCCAGATTCTCGATATCACTAATCGACGGTGACAAGTTGTTTTGCAACACGGTGGCGAGCTGGGCGGTCATGTTCTCAATGCCGCCTTCTGCCGCATGGAAGGTCATGTTGTTCTGCACGTCCTGCGTGCCCACCTTGACTTCAGTGTTGACCATCATCAGCATGCCGATGGCCAACCCAGAGAGGAGAAATAACAGCATCAAGGTTGTGATCAGCGTGAATCCGCGCGAGTTATGTTTCCAGTTACGCATCATTGAGCTCCTCATCCTCATTGCAAATTCTCGTTTCCTTGCTCAGCCCAGAATCTCGGGTCCTTGCCCGGCGCGGGGCCTCAATAGCGGTTGTTAAAACTCATATTTCGTGTGCTGATTGACGTCTGCACATCGGCACTCTGAAATCCTTGGGTCGCCATGAGCGAGCTCCTGGTTCCGTAGAGCTGGCCATGGATGGTCAAGTGCAAAATGTTCACCTTGCGAATCTGGCTGGGAGCAACAGGCGGCGCCGCCGTCTCGCCGCCGTTGCCGTCCTGGTTCAGCAGGGTTCCATCGCTGTTGTAGGTATCGTAGGTGAATTGCATATTGGCAATGTTGTCCACCAGCGGAACTGCCGGTTGTCCGTTGACTTGACGGTAAAGAATCGTGGTCGTAAGTCCGGCTGCATCGGTCCAGTTCTGCAGGTAATAGGTGATTACGTAGATACGCCACGCCTGCGGATTCGCGCCACCGGAGATCTGGTTCAGATCGTTGGCTTGACCGGATTGGTTCAGCTTAAGGGTATCGGCATTCGCAAAACTAATGGCATACGTGCTGGTGCCGGGTACGGGCGGGTTGTTGGTCGGGTAGGGTGGGGCCACATTTGTGACTTCTCCTACGGCCCAGCCGCTCGAGGTGTGTAACATAACCACATCGCCCGGAATCAAGCCGTTTACGTTGTTATTGAGGGCTTGAGGATAGGTCAGACCAGAGGGTAGAACGCACCCGCCAGGCAAGGGATTATTAGTTGGCGCAGTAAACGTCAGCACGGTTCCGCTTGCGCTGGTAGTCATAGCCGGATTCGTGTAGCAACTCAGCGCCAGACTGGTGTCGCTATAGACGACAGTAATTATGTCGCTGGGCGTCGCGCTGCCCGGAGGAGTGATCCCCTTCTGATAAGCGGGCATAATCGGATAGAGCGTTGGCGGATACGCGGCACCGCATGCTCCGCCGATGCAGGGGTAGGTTAAGGCTCCGTCAGGAGGACAGACCGGTCCTCCAGCTCCTGTGGAACAGCCATAGATCGGCGTGGTTGCGAACGGCAGAGCGATGCTCTCCCCAGGGACTTGCGTCAAACCTGCGCCTGCAAGGCTGATATCCCTCAACAACAGATTCTCGGCAGCGCGCAAATCCTGCTGCATCTCGGCTCTTTGTTGAATTACCCAGGTGGCATCCACGCCTGTGCTGTACAGCTTCACGGCTGCGCCGGTGATGAGAAGTCCGAGGGCCAGCGCGAGCATGAGCTCAATCAAGCTGAAGCCGCGTGTCGAAGATCTCGATGCTTGTCTCATGATTCCTCTTTACCGGTACTCCGAAACCAAGGTCGAGAGAACGTAATCGTGGGGAATCTTCAGTTGGGGGTTGACGTAGGAAACGGTGATAGTGACCTGGTTCAGCGTGCCGTTGACCGGTGTGATGGCGATAGTGCGCTGGTAATTTGTTAACGACAGACAATTGTCAGGGGGACCGCAGGGCCCTCCATTCGGGGACTGAACGATTCCGCTGGGCCCTGGCAGATCCAGAGTTTCTGCGCCGCACGCGGCGTCATCGGAGGTGCCGACAATGCCGTCAGCTCCCGCACAGTCGATAGGCTGCGCGGGGGCCAGGAAAATTCCGGTGGTACAGCCTGTTCCCACCACGCAGGTGCCGTTGGCAATATTAGACCATAGCACTTCATCGGTTTCACGCGCCGTTAGAATGCTTTCCAACGCTTCGTTGGCCAATTGTTTGGAAATGGCGTTCTGCTCCGATGTCGACGTGGAGGCCATAGCGATACCCATGACAGCCAACAAACTCACCAGCCCGACCGTCATGATGACCATCGAGAACATGACTTCAAGCAGGGTGAAGCCGCTTTCCATGCGGCTCGTGCCAGGGCGCGATTCAACGGTCTTCGCCTTCATTAGTTTTCCCTCCAGTAGGCAGCGCCGTTATTGAAGAAGAGCCGCCAGCCCCGCAGGCGGCCGGTGGCTCCCCAAACCGTGATTGCATGAGAGCTGTCCAGTTCGCCGCCCCGGGCCAGGTAGATCACGCCGTTGTTGATATTTCCATTCACATCCTGGCCGGTGCCATCGGGCATGAAATAAATCACGTTCTTTACGCCGCCGGTAATTCCTTGATCGAAATCGATGGCAGTTGCGCCTGCGCCGAAGCCATCAGGGACGGCATTCGGCGCGGTCGGTATGCCACTGATAGTTGTGAAGCTAACGTCGGTGGGCAGCTGGTATGTATCTATGACGTTTCCGGTGCCGGTCTGTGTAATTGTGATGGTATTAGGCACGGCTGCATTGCTGAAGGTCACGGAGTATTCTTGCCGCTGGGCGACTGAGTAGTCTCGCGCTTGCCGAATCGCACCAAGGGTGATGTTGTAGCCGTTATTGATACGGGAATACCGCACAGCGGGCTGGATGCCCAGGATGGCCACACCACTGACCATCAGAATTATGGTCACCGTCGCCATCATCTCGATCAGGGAGAAACCGCGCATCCTGCGAAAAGCCATGTGCCCTTCACTTTCCTTGCTGCTGCAGAAATCAAATTCCAGAAACCCTGACTAATGGCCAGGGATTTCTCGCCCAATGCCCAGGAAGTAGGCGCGTCCGCCACAGGTGCGGCGCCTTGGCCTACCCCCAGTTAAGCTTCATCGTAAGAAGGGCCCCCGGAGTTGCGCAAAGTACCGAAGGATCAGCACCGGCATTGGACTTATGTAAGGTAATTTCGCGGTGAAACTCTGGTCATTTTGGCATCCTGCAGCGCGCGAATCTCGTTAGAAATATTGCACACGAACCGGATCTGCACACGATGAGTGGAATGTCTTAGCTGTCAGCGTCCGCGGGTGGCTGTTCGCTCGCGGTGACCTCAGTAACTTGTCGTTACCTTGATACGGCACTTACCATGCATGGCAGTATGGCGCTCACATCGCTACTGGTGTGTGCGGACGCCGAAGCGGTGCAGGTGCTCAGCCGCATTTTTCAGGATCTCAGCATCGAGGTTGAGACCTGCGGCGACCCGCATGCAGCCCAGATCCGGATCGACGAACAGCACTTCGATGCTCTGGTAGTGGACTGTCAAGACGAGCCCGGGGCAGCGGCTCTGATAAAGTGTGTGCGCAACTCACCGTCCCATCGCAACAGCATCGTCATCGGCTTGGTAAACGCGCGGAACCAGGTGAAGGATATTTTCACTCAAGGCGCAAATTTCCTTCTATACAAACCTGTATCCCGAGAACGAGCGCTGCACAGCATTCACGCCGCTCGAGGGCTACTTCGGCAGGAACGCCGGGTTCAGCGGCGAATCCCGGCGCATGCGTCTGCGGCCGTTTCCTATCCAGGCAAGGAGGATGCAGCCGCAACCATTGTTGAGTTAAACGAGAGTGGTCTGGGCATCCGGACCACAGACCAATTGCCGCCAAGCGGCAAAGTCTATTTTCAATTCGCTCTACCGGGACAGGAGTCCGTCATTCGGCTCGCCGGGGAAGTTATGTGGCGGAATGCGGCGGGGCGTGTCGGAGTCCGCTTTGTGAACGTGCCACAAGTTTCTAAGCGAGCGTTGCAGCGCTGGGTGCAGGAACAGTCTGCCGAGGGAACAAACGACCGATCGGTGTCAAAGGCGGCACAGGTCCCGAATGTCAGCGCACGGCTCTCGGCGGGGCTGGGACTTCTGTCAGCCTCCGCACCCGACCGGCGTAACCTCTCCCGGCACGCCTGCTGCCTGGGAGCTGAGGTGTACCCGGCGGATAGCAAGGTGCCGCACCGCTGCACTCTCAGCGACATCAGCAGCGGGGGCTGCTATGTCGAAACCACGGAGCCGTTTCCTGCAGGCACCGTCCTGACAATCGTAGTCCGCACACACGAGCTCAAGCTATGCATGTCGGGCAAAGTGCAAAGCACGCATCCTGGTTTCGGCATGGGTGTGAGGTTCAATCTGACCACCGATGATGAGCGCGCCCAGGTGCAGGAACTGATCGCGTGCGCGGAAGCCGAGCCGAAACTGACGCTGTAGGATACCCACGCGAAATTCAGCGCACAGCAGTCTCTTCAAATGCCGCTTTCCGAAAATACTCCAGCGACATTCTAAGCCCGGTTTCGAGATCGATCTTTGGTTCCCAGCCGAGGAGCGTTTTTGCCTTGGTGATATCAGGACGGCGCTGTTTGGGATCGTCCTGCGGTAAAGGCTCGTACCGAATGTTGCTCTTCGATCCCGTGACGGCAAGCACGCGTTTGGCGCATTCCAGAATGGTGAACTCAGTGGGATTGCCGATGTTGACCGGCAGGTGCTCCGAAGACTTGGCAAGCCGCATGAAGCCTTCGATCTCATCGCTCACGTAGCAGAAGCTGCGCGTCTGGGAGCCATCGCCATAGACTGTCAGATCCTGGCCGCGGAGGGCCTGCTTCATGAAGTTCGGTACGACCCGGCCGTCGTTGAGTTGCATGCGCGGACCGTAGGTGTTGAAGATCCGCACGATGCGTGTGTCCACTTTGTGATAACGGTAGTACGCCATGGTGAGAGCTTCGCTGAAGCGCTTGGCCTCGTCATAAACCGAGCGCGGGCCGATGGGATTGACGTGGCCCCAGTAAGTTTCCTTCTGCGGGTGCTCCAGCGGGTCTCCGTAACATTCCGAAGTTGAGGAGATCAAATATTTCGCGCCGTACTTGCGCGCCACCTCCAGCGCATGCAGGGTGCCCATTGAGCCGACCTTGAGGGTCTCAACGCCGTGCCGCATGTAATCGACCGGACTGGCCGGGCAGGCAAAGTGAAACATGTAATCAATGTGACCGAAATCGAACGGGCTGTTGATATCAATCTGCCGGAATTCAAACCTGGGCTCAGTGCGCAGGTGATGGAGATTGGCTTCCCTGCCGGTCAGCAGATTGTCAACGGCGATTACGGAGTAGCCTTCTGCGAGTAACGCGTCACAGAGATGGGAGCCGAGGAAACCGGCGCCACCGGTCACCAACGCGCGTGGCTGGCTCATGATTTCTTGACGGTCCTCGGGGAAACCCCGGTCGCGAGCGGGCCAACTTCCGGCGTGACCACGGGTCGGCCGATACTGTGGTAGGTGAAGCCAAGCGCTGCCATGGATTCGGGATCGTACAGATTGCGTCCATCGATCACGATGGGATATTTCAGTAGGCTGTGGAGGCGTTGCAGGTCGAGTGCTGCGAACTCGTCCCATTCCGTGAGGATCAGCAAGGCATCGGCGCCCTGAGCCGCATCGTACGGGCTTTCGGCAAACTCCACCCTGGAATTCAAAACCTCGCGAGCGCGCTCCTGCGCCGCCGGATCGTAAGCTGAGACGCGGCAGCCCTCCTGCAGCAAGGTTTGAACCAGCATGATGGCAGGGGACTCGCGAATATCATCGGTCCCTCCCTTAAAGGCCAAACCCAGCACCGCCAGACGCTTGCCACGCAACGTCCACAGCGCGCTGCGCACCTTCCGTAAGAAGCGATTGCGCTGCTCTTCGTTGATATGCATGACTTCATCGAGCAAGCGGAACTCGTATCCGCACTCCCGCGCCACTTCTCGGAATGCCTTCAAATCTTTGGGAAAGCACGAACCCCCATATCCGATTCCGGGGTTCAGGAAGCGTGGCCCAATGCGGCTGTCCGTACCGATCCCTTGGCACACCTGCTGTACGTTGGCGCCCACTGACTCGCAAACCGACGCCACCGCATTGATGAACGAAATTTTCATCGCCAGAAACGCGTTCGAGGCGTGCTTGATCAGTTCCGCGCTCTTGGTGCTGGTGACGATCAACGGCGGCGGAATCTGCGCCCGGTCGGGCTGCGGAATGGAGTCCTGGCGTTTGTAGTAGCTGCCCTCCGTCAGAGGCGCGTAGATCGCGCGCAGCACCGAGGCGCAGCGCTCGTTATCGGCGCCAACCACAATCCGGTCGGGGAACAGAAAGTCCGTCACCGCGGTTCCTTCGCGGAGAAACTCGGGATTGGAGGCGACGTCGAAGGACTCGGGGGGCGCTGCATTGCGCAGGATAATTTTGCGGACCCATTCGCTGGTGTACACCGGAACCGTGCTCTTTTCGACGATGACCTTGTACCCGTTGATCGCGCTAGGAATGCTGCTGGCTACCGATTCGACATACGAGAGATCGGCGTGTCCCTGTTCCGTGGGCGGTGTGCCGACCGCGATAAATACGGCGTCGCTGGCCAGGACAGCAGCGTGCAGGTCGTCGGAAAATGTCAGCCGATGGCCGCGGTGACGTTGCAGCAACTCGGGCAGAAACTTTTCATGGATGGGAACTTCGCCCCTTTTGAGGGCAGTTAGCTTTTGTTCGTCATTGTCAACAAGGATGACCTCGTGCCCGAGATCGGCGAAGCAAGCCCCGGCCACCAGTCCCACGTACCCTGATCCCACGACCGCAATGTGCATCTAAATCTCCCCCAGCAGCGACTGCACGCACACACATCCCAAATAGATACTCTATCAGCTTTCCTGCAATCAAAGGCCCCTCGAAACGACGTTCCGGGCACACCGAGTACAGGATGGAGAATGAGCGGCGGCGCCGAGCTAACCCTTTGAAACCGCTGATAATATGGTAGCTCACCGCCGCCGCGTTCTTCAATGAGACTTAAGTGAGGTAGTAATTCGTGGGGTAATCAAGCCGCCGCTTCCCGTATAAAACTCTTACCTTTCTTCTCCGAACCTAGAGCCAACACGGTTATGAGCAACGCGATGTTGGCGATCTCAAATCCGGCCAGCGCCCAGCTATAACCCAGCTTCCCTCGCAAGGCATATTCGATCGTGTTGGTACCGGCAGCAAAAAGAATGCCAAGCTGATAGGCGAATCCGGGCATCAGGCCGCGCACGTTGTCAGGCGACAGTTCGTTGAGGTGCGCAGGAATGATTCCCCACGCCCCTTGTACTCCGGTCTGCATCAGGAAGGCGCCAATCGCGAGCAGGGCTAGAGAACTGCCGAATGCCCAGGCGGGAATCACTGCAAGGGAGAGTACGAGAGCCAGCATCATGGCTTTGCGGCGCCCCAATGTTTCTGAAAAATGCCCGAACGCAATGGCGCCGAGCACTGCGCCTACGTTGTACAGAATTGCCATGTAGGAGACGACCGCCGAAGAGAAGCCGTGCGCGGATTTCAAGAAGTCCGGATAAAGATCCTGAGTTCCGTGAGAAAGGAACATCATGAGGGTCATGAGAAGGATGAGATAGGAAAATATCTTCCAGTGGCCGCTTGCCGTGCGCACGATCGCGCCGATTGTGGGAGCATGATGTTGTTTCCAGGCTTCTGACTCGCGCACCCGGAAGCGGATATAAAACGCCAGCAGCGCCGGAGCTCCTCCGACCCAAAACATGGCTCGCCATCCCCAAGCGGGTAACACGAACCGTGCCGCCAATGCCGCAAGGAGGTAGCCGATGGAATAGCCACACTGGACTACTCCTGAGAGGATGCCGCGCCATCGGCTCGGGGCGCTCTCCATGGCGAGGGAAGCGCCCACTCCCCATTCTCCTCCCATCCCAATTCCGTACACGGTTCGAAGAACCAGAAAAACGGTGTAGTTCGGTGCAAAGCCACACAGCAACTCGATGAGAGAAAAGAATACGACATTAGCCATCAAGGGCTTGCGACGGCCATAACGGTCAGCCAGCAGGCCGAACACAACAGCACCGGCAGGCCGCATGGCCAGGGTTGCCGTCAATGTCCAGACAATCGCAGCTTTCGTGACGTGGAACTGCACCGCCAGGATGTCCACTAGAAATACGAGAACGAAGAAATCAAAGGCATCGAGGGTCCAGCCGAGAAAGCTGGCGGTCACGGCATGCCACTGGTCAGAGCGCGATAAGGTGGCAGGCACTGGGGTGGAAGGCGATGTCATAGACTTATGAAACTCGAACATGAGAACACGGCTGAGGGCGAGACGCAACACCCAGCCATCGCTGCTAGCCATTTTGTCACGCGCACCCGTGACCGCCGTCACGAATGTGCCTTGAATTCCGCAATAAAATTTTGATGGCTCCTCAATTCTCAGGAAGTAATGCGGGCACGTTCCGGTGTCTCACGGTTCTCCGGAATTCATCACCGGAATCAAGAGCCGGAAATGCCGCTCAATCGGAGGGCTTTATGAATCCGGGAAAGATGTTCTTCTTCATCCTCGTCATCACAGTTATGGCGTGTGCACTGCTGGTTCACAGCCAGAGTCAGACAGCCGCGCCGTTGTTGCCGATTGGTAAGCCCGTGCAGATCAAAGCTCCGCTGGGCCTTCCACCGGTTCCGATTCCACCCGACAATCCACCCACGGCGGAAACCATTGCTCTCGGCCGCAGGCTGTACTACGACCCGATCCTGTCGATAGACAACACCGTTTCTTGCGCTACATGCCACAGCCCGCAATACGGCTTCGCCGATCCAAAGCAGTTTTCTGAGGGCGTGGGAAAGAAGACGGGGAACCGGCATTCCCCGCCAGTAACTAACTCCGCCTATTTCCACGTGCAGTTCTGGGATGGCCGCTCGCCGAGCCTGGAGAATCAAGCCGAAGGGCCAGTGCAGAATCCGGTGGAAATGGCAAATACCCTGGCCACTGTTGTGCAAAGACTCAATGCGAATCCGAGCTACCGTGAGGAATTTGCCAAAGCCTGGGGACCAAAGCCGATCACTTACGAAATGGTGGAGAAAAGTATTGCGTCATTTGAGCGTACGGTGATCAGCGGCAACTCGCCGTTTGACCGGTGGAAGTACGGCCATGACGAAAAAGCAGTGGATGACGCAGTAAAACGCGGCTTCGTGGTTTTCACTTCCAAGAAGAAAGGCGACTGTGCGGCCTGCCACACCGTTGGCGACAAGTACGCACTGTTCACAGATAACCAGTTCCACAATGTCGGAGTGGGTGTGGACATGGGAACCTTCACCGATGTGGGCCTGTACTCTGTGACTCATCGCGATGCAGACAAGGCGAAATTCAAGACGCCTTCGCTACGCAACATCGCTCTGCTGTCGCCCTATATGAGCGATGGGAGTCTGAAGGATCTTAAGGAAGTCATTGACTTCTACATTGGCGCAGGGAACTCGAATCCGAATCTGGACAAAGAAATTCACGTTCTGGACTTCCTGAGCGGGCAAGAGCGTGCCGATCTGCAGGCGTTTCTGAATTCGCTCACCGGAGAAATGCCACCTGACGTGGGCCCGCCCGAGGTCACCAAGACGCAGGCCCGCAAATAGATTGGAGAAGACGGAGGCTGTCACTTGTGAAAAGCGGCAGCTTCCGCGAAAGGTTAGCCCGCCGCCCGGGTCAGTGAAACCGTCGGGGCGGCGCATACCAGTCCGGGAAGGCTTCGCTGGCAGGTCCGCGGACCACGTGCCTTTACTGTTGACAAGTCAGGCCTTTAGGGGGAAACTCCGCTCCATCGGCGAACGGCAGTCCGTTTCTCTGCAACAGGTGAGGTAAACTTTCCTTACGGTGTTTCGACGCTGACTTCGTGGTTGGTAATTTTCCATGTCTCACAGTCCGGTTTCTCGGCCTGATCCATTTGAACCTCGCGAGCCCAACAGCTCCATGTCAGCGAGAGCGGATGCAGCCGAACAACCCGGTGCCGGCCAGTCGATTTCCGAATACATGAATGCCCTGGTTGTGAGTGGCGGGGGAAGTCTGTCGGCGGAGGTGGCGCTGGATTTAGTGCTCAACGAACTGGTGGAACGCGCGTGCCACGCTACTGGCGCCACTGCCGCAGCCATCGCCTTGGCGCGTAACGGCGAGATGGTCTGTCGAGCGACCAGAGGCGAAAATGCTCCTGACCTCGGCACTCGCCTGGCCACGAGTCATGGCCTGTCCGGAGCTTGTGCTCAAACTCGCGAATGGCAGCGCTGTGACGATGCGGAGAGTGATTCGCGCGTGGATGCCGAAGTCTGCCGGCGGCTCGGCGTCCGTTCTATTCTGGTGGTTCCGGTGGCGAAGGCGGATGAGCTGATTGGCGTGATTGAGATTTTCTCAATCCGGCCCAATGCTTTCAGTGATCGTGAGGTTCAGATTGTGCAGGCTTTTTCGCGCGAGATCGTCGAAAACGTGGAGAGCGCTGCCGGATTGCAAGCTGCCAAACCTGAGCCACGTCTTGTGACGGATTCTGCAAACCTGCAGAGCGCTGAGTCGTCGATTAACGCCCCTGACATTCCGTCAGCGGAAGGTGCGCTTCCGCAAAAAGACGTTTGGACAACCGCCCTGCTGGTTTGCGTCATTCTGCTTGCTTTGATTGTGGGTTGGATGGTGGGTCGTGCCGAATGGCGGCAGACTAGGATTAAGTCTGTGGCACCGGCAAGGCAAGCCGTGCAGAGCCAACCTGAAACACCTGCTGTTAATTCCTCCATAATCACCTCACCCGGACCGCAGACACCTGAGGAGGCTGGGCGGGCGGCTCGATCCAGTGCGACCGCAGATGAGTCGGCGTCAGACGAAGGTTTGGTTGTCTCTCGCAACGGGAAAGTTATTTTCCGCGCGTCTTCGCAGGGTACTGAGGATTTCACTGCCGGAACCATCCAACCATCCAACGCAAGAAACACGCTCACAGCCCCGCGTGTGCGGATTCCCCCCGAAATTGCACAAGAGTACCTTGCGACTCGGGTTGAACCTCAGTACCCGGAAGAGGCTCGGAAGCATCGCATCCAGGGGCCGGTTGTTCTGGATACGTGGGTCGGCAAAGACGGCACGGTTCAGAGACTGATTGCTGTTAGCGGCAATCCCCAATTGCTGACCGCAGCCACTCAAGCCGTGGCACGGTGGCGTTTCCGGCCTTTTTTTCACGCGGGCCAGCCGGAGGAATTTGCCACCCGCATTACGGTGGTCTTCCAGTTACCTTGAACGGTGTGGAGCGGGGAAGTTCCCGGGACATCAACTCGGCAAATCTGAGTTCTTGCTGGGTAGCATTATCGGCACCAGCGTCGCCATTTTGGTTCGACTAGTGTGGCCCTGTTTCAGCGCATACAAGGTCAACCCCACGCGGGTGGAAACGCCGAGCTTCTCGAACACCCGGAAGAGATAATTCTTGATTGTATGTTCGCTCAAGCTCAATCGCTCGGAGATCTGCCGATTGCTGTAACCTTCCGCAACCAGGCGGGTGATCTGCTCCTCCCGTTTACTGAGCGGACGCGAACCGTTGATACGAGGCATTCTGGCCCCGTGCTCGGCCAGCGCATCAATGACGAACTGAAGTTCTGCTGAACTGGCCCAGACCTGTCCAGCATGCACGCAACGGATGCATTTGCACAGCGCTTCGAAAGAATCGGAACGGCAGAAAATGCCGCGCGCGCCGCTACGAAGCGCCTCCACGACCAGGTTGCGTTGCCGCGTCTCGAGCAGGGCTATGATGCTCACTTCAGGATCTATGCTTTGAACCTGGCGGATGAAACTTGTGCTTGCCAGGGGGTCTTCGGTGGCGCCGATGCCGATCAAAACGACGTCGAACCGGTCGCGCTCCAGTAGCTGGAGGGCCTTCCTCGGAGCAGGCGCGGCTATGGCCTGATAATCCTTGCAGCGCCGCAGCGCGTCGGCAAGGAGGTGGCAGCTCATGGCAGCGCTGTCTGCCACCAGAATCCGAATCTTAGAATCCGAACTTGGGAGTGCGGTCAATTGTCCCCACGACAACCGAAAAGCCCGAAAAACTCCGAAGATTCTACGGAGAACGTAGGGGGATGACAAGGAGTCCTGCGTCTCTGCCGTTTTTGCAGGATCCGGAAGTCATTTGGCGTGGAAGCATAAATTCTGTAGAATCAGTCAGCCGGATTGGTAAGCTGGGGCCCTCCTCCTGGCAGCTCTTGGTCCGTAGACCCTGTGACTTTCATCCACTTGTTAGGTGTTTACGTCCGGAGCACAGTGGAGGTGTAGAGTTTCGAGAGATTATCTGCAGTAACGGATTTGGCCTAGAACTAATTGGATCATATTCAGCGACAAGCACTTGTCTGAGTCCAATCCGGATCGTGCACGACGATTTGGCTATCAAGGTTGCTTTGTTAGCCAACGGGACTGAGGAGTTATAGGAGCGGGAATGTTTTTGAAGTTTTTTGGATTGACGGAGCAGCCGTTCGGGGTGACCCCGGACCCCCGCTTCCTCTACCTAAGTGCCGCTCATCGAGAAGCTCTGGCTTCCTTGTACTACGGTATTGAAGCGAACCGCGGATTCCTTGGCTTAATTGCAAAACCGGGGATGGGGAAGACCACGCTCCTGTTTCATCTGCTGGAGAAATTTCGCACCTCGGCGCACACTGCATTCATTTTCCAGACCCAGTGCAACTCCCGGGAGTTCCTTCGTTTCTTGCTCGCGGAGCTTGGCTACGAAGGCGATACACAGGATTTTGTGCGTCTGCACGAGGAGTTCAACCGGCGTTTATTGCAGGAGGCCCGGGCCGGCAAACGCATGATTGTGGTGATTGACGAGGCGCAGAATCTGGCGCCTGAGGTGCTGGAGACCGTGCGCCTGCTCTCCGATTTCGAAACGCCGCGAGCCAAGCTGATGCACATCATCCTCTCCGGACAGCCGCAACTGGCCGATAAGTTGGCGAGCCCCAGTTTGGCACAGCTGCGCCAGCGGGTTTCGATTCTTCACGGCCTTGAACCACTAACCGTCTCGGAGATCAAGAGCTACATTGAACATCGCCTGAAGGTTGCCGGGTATGCAGGCGCTCCGCTGTTTACACCTGAGGCCTACCGGGCCATCGGGGAATTCACCCAGGGCATTCCGCGGAACGTGAATAATTTCTGCTTCAACGCGCTTTCTTTAGCTTGTGCACTGCAAAAAAAGGTGGTTGACGCCGATGTAGTGGACGAAGTGATTTCAGATCTGGATATCTCCAAACTCACTTCTGTGGCGCAACTGGAAGTTCCGACCCTCGAACCAGTGCAGGTGGCAACTCCGCAAGTTCCTTCTACTGCCGGTGGCAACGGCAGCAAGGGCGAGATTCTGAGTCCCGCCGAAGCCGCAGCTTATATGCAAGAAGTCGTATTGAAACTGAGGAATTGGCAGCGCTCGTTGGACAAGAACGCTACTGCTCAAGCACGGAAGACTCTGACCCCTGTACATACCGACACCGACTGCTCATAGGACCCTGCAACCGGCCGGTTGTCACAATCAAAACAGAAGTTGCTTTTGCGGACTAGGCCTGCGGTACGGCAGGCGCCTGAGCCATTGGGGTCGACGGCAGATGCTTCCCGTTTACTTTCGCAGGCAGTGCTCCGAGATCGGGCACGCTGCCCAAGCTATAGGCATAGAGAACCACTTCGACACGTTTGGAAACGCCTAGCTTGTCAAAGATGCGGAACAGATAGTTCTTGACCGTGTGCTCGGTCAGCCCAAGCCGCTGCGCAATCTCGCGGTTCGACATTCCTTCTGCTACACAGCGCACAACTTCCTGCTCGCGGCGTGAGAGCAGCTCGGCTCCCCTGGCGTCAACCACCCGCAAAGGCAACGCTTCTCCGAGCGCATCCAGCAGATAGCGGAGTTCCTTGCTGTTGGCCCAAATCTGTCCCTGATGAACGCAATAAATGCATTTCGCCAACAGTTTCAGCGAGTCATTGCGCGAGAAAACGCCCTTCGCGCCGGCGCGGAAGGCTTCGACCACGTGACTGCGCTCGCTGTAATCGAGCAGCATGACAACGCGGGTTTCGGGGCGAAGTCCGCGCAGCTCCCGCACCACTTCGAAGCCCTTGCGCGAATTCCCGTCGATTTCCGCGCCTATTACCACCACTGAGGGCTTTTCCTTCACGACCGTGGCAATGATCCCACGGGCATCCGGAGCCGCATCCAACATCTGAAAGCGCTTGTCGCGCTCCAAAGCGGTGGCCAGAAGCTGGCTGTTCATCCGGTTGCTGTCGGCTGCCAGGACTCGAATCACTTCAGAAGCTTCAGGTAAGCTGATCGCGTGAGCCACAAGTCTTCTCCTAGGCTGATTAGGTTAATGGAATAGTGCGAAACCACGAGACGGGCCGGAACTGCATGGGAGGAGAGTGCCCACCCCTCAAGTCGCTCCCACATCTAGCGACTAATGTATCGGGACTTTATTCTCACAAACCCGAGTTGTAAATGGCACTTTCGTGCTACAAACCCGGCTAAAACCTAGTGCAGTCTGGTAGCACTCCTGTGCTGGGTGGCGTAAGCCGTTGATAAATAACAGCGAAACACCTGAACAGCTCTCGGGTGGGCTGGAAACCCTTGCTGGAAGCCTGGTTTGGCGATTTGAACATAATTTTCACACTCCCGGGCCTAGCTACGTTCAAGCCCAAAGCCTTGCTGCGCCATCTGTACAATTTCGCGCCCGATAGGGAGTGATGCGGTTGCCGCCGGGGAGGGAACGTTCCACACATGAAGCATGTTTCCCGTACATTCGAATTGGAAATCGTCCACCAGCGAGCCGTCTGGGCGCAGCGCCTGGGCGCGGACGCCAGATCCGTTCGGAACCAGATCCGAATTGCGAAGTTCCGGCATCAGTTTTTGCAGCGCTTTCACGAAGGCGGACTTGCGGATTGATCGGTAGAATTCCGCGCCCCCGCTTCGCCAGTACTTTGCCGCCATCTTCCAGAATCCGGGATAAGCGAAAGTTTCCGAGACGTCTCGCAAACTGAAATCAGTTTTCCGGTAGCCTTCCCGCTTGAGCGCCAGCACCGCGTTGGGTCCGGCATCCACATCACCGCCGATGCGGCGTGTGAAATGCACTCCGAGGAATGGAAAACGCAAGTCGGGGACGGGATAGATGAGGCCATGGACGAGATGTCTTCGTTCCGGAATCAGGTCGTAATATTCGCCGCGGAACGGGACGATCTCAACCGCCGGGGTTGTGCCTGCCATCCGGCTGACGCGATCGCTGTGCAGACCGGCGCAGTTGATTATGTAACGCGTGCTGAATGACCCCCGGGTCGTCTCGATTACAGTTTCCCTGGGACGGTGCACGATACCTTGCACTTCAGTCGAGGTATGCACTGACCCGCCTTGTGCAGTGATGAGGGCCGCGTATTTTTCACAGACTTTTGCGTAGTCGGTGATTCCGGTTCCCGGCACGAATAACCACGCGATGCCGCCACAGTGGGGTTCAATCTCTCGCAGCTCTTCGCGGGTGAGCAGTTTCAATCCAGCGAGGCCGTTGGCCCGACCGCGCTCCAGCAAAGAGTGCAGCCGGGGGATCTCTTCCTCGCAGGTGGCAACAATCACCTTCCCGCAAATCTGGTAAGGGAGGCCGTATTCGCGGCAGAATGCGCACATGGCCGCAGCGCCCTCAACGCACAGCCTGGCTTTCAGGGAGCCGGGCTTGTAGTAGATTCCGGAGTGAATGACGCCACTGTTGTGCCCACTCTGATGCTGCCCGACAGATTCCTCTTTCTCCACTAAGCGGAGGCGGAGTTTAGGAAAGGCACGGGACAAGTGCATCGCCACGGATAGGCCCACGATACCCCCTCCGATGACGACGACGTCGCAGCGCTGGTCAGGCATGTTGATTCATCGTCCTAGATTTCAAGGAAGATGTCGAGGGTTAAGCGTCTGAGCCAGAATGCCCCAGCCCGCGTCTGCAGCAGTCTCAGTTGACGGTTAGCGTCACAGAGGCAGTTTTCGTCGGCGAACCCGGAGCCAAGTTCATCGTAGCGCTCACTGTCATGTTGTAGGTTCCGGCAGGCGTGCCGGGATTCACGGCGGCTGTCCCCCCACCCTGAAGGCCACCACCGCAGGCGGCCAGAAGCGAGAGCAGCGCAATGATTGCGACAAGTAAGACCAAAAGCGCGGCTGGCCTTCGCCAGTGGTCGCGGCTTGGTACTCCGCCGCCCAGTGTGAGGATCAGGCCCGGCAACCATAACCATACGGCATATACGAGCTGCCATTTTGATGTGCCCGGTTGTGTGTTAGCGGCGACCGCCGCCGCGGTTTGAACGGTGAAACTCACCGTCGTAGTCGAATTTCCCGCAGCCACAAGCGTAGGACTCAATGAACAGGTGCTAAGCGGTGGGCAGCCCGACACCACAGCTAGACTTACAGCGTCTGGGAATTTAGCGGTAGCACCGCAGGGCAGGACCGTGCAAGGAGCGACCTGGAGATTGTAAGTCGCGGTTTGGCCTGCTTTGACCGATTCCTGGCCAGAATTATTGACAAGGCTGAAGTCGAAGGCCGAGCTAGAGTTTGCCCCCGTCGAGGTAAAGATCACCGGAAACGTGTGCGCGGTGTTAGACGGGTCGGTGCCCACGGCGGAGATGACGAAGCTATATGTGTTAGCTTTGCTACTGCTCACCTCTATCGTAAATGGCGCTCCGCTTACGGTCGGCGTCACGTTGGCTGGCGAGGGTTTGCAAGTCGGAGGGGCGCCGGAGCCGCAACTCAGCTTCACTGGGTACAGATAGCATGTCGTGAGGTTGGTCAGTACCCCGTTAAAGGTAGCCGAGCTG
>Ga0187769_10000622_pt1 | contig 19757 bp, 15 predicted proteins | sample 0116_SJ02_MP02_1_FD_133140 | JGI IMG/M metagenome (GOLD analysis project Ga0187769, IMG submission 133140) | Tropical peat soil microbial communities from peatlands in Department of Meta, Colombia - 0116_SJ02_MP02_10_MG | ecosystem: Environmental > Terrestrial > Soil > Wetlands > Peat | place... | reverse complement strand
CACAAACCGCAGTCGTTCATCCATCTTGTGACACTCCCGCCACGGCATTTGCGTACTCCCCGCAAATGCCGCAAAGTGTCACCTATGCGCTCGGAATAAACTGACACCTATGTGCCCGAAAGGGCATCATCCATGGGCATCGACAGGTTCGCGACCACTGGGCGACCGCGCTTTGCCGCGGCGGTTCGCGCGCATGTCGCGACTTCGCATGGAACCGAGGTCGGCTGAGCGCGCTGCTGCGTGCCGGCAAGCTTTGATCAGATGAACAGGACCGCACGCACCTTAAGCGGTGCCACGAGTCCATCGCGGCTAGCGGCGAGCGATTCAGAGCGAAGGAGCGGTCGCATTGCTGCGCCTGGCTACCGAACGGGAATTCCCCTCCAAAGATCTGTCCCCGGGCGTTGCAGTGTGACCGCTCGGTAATTGGCACTTCAAAAGCCCCGACAGAATGATAAAACTTACCGATCGGTAAAGTTTCTCTTGAAATTCGTGCTGCTCGCACTTAGAATTACCGAACGGTAACTATAATGCTTCGAACGCCATGAGCACGAAAAAACGCCCTCCCGCCAGCTCCGCGGCGCCGGCCGAGGCCGTCATCCGGTCCTCCGCCGATCTGGGCTCTTATGTCCGCTCGGTAAGGATTAACCAGGACATGAGGCAGCTCGCCATCGCCGGCATTGCCAACACAGGCAACCGGTTCATCGTGGATCTCGAAAACGGCAAACCCACGGTCCAGCTACAGAAGGTGCTCGATGTGCTGGAAATCCTCGGCATCGAGCTCCTCGCGCGCAAGAAGGGCGCGCCTAGGCCATGAGTGAGACCGCGTACCTCAACGTATTCTTCGGCACTGAACTCGTCGGGCGGGTCTGCGATACCGAGCCGCTATCCTTCGAGTACTCGGAGGCTTGGCTTGCAGACCCGCAGACAATGCAGATCTCAAACATCGCCAAGCAACCAGGGAGCAATTCGAGCCGCTTCGTTTTGGCGTTCTTCGACAACCTGCTGCCCGAAGGGGCTCTGCGCGAGTACGTCGCCCGAAAGCACAAGGTTTCGACCGTCTACGGCCTGCTCGCGGCCGTCGCCGGCGACTCGGCGGGCGGTATGGTGCTTCTACCACCGGGCCAGCAACCTGGCGTCTCCGGGTACGAGCCTACGACCTGGGCCGCGCTGGCCAGGAAGCTGCGCGAGGGTTCGGGAATCCAAGCCGCTGATATCAAGGGCGACCAGGCCCGCATCTCGCTCTCCGGCGCGCAGGACAAGGCGCTCATTTACATCGACGCCAAGGGCAACCCTGCCATTCCCAAGGGCACATCACCGTCCACGCACATCCTCAAACCCGATATCCGCAGGCTCGAGGGTGTGTGGCATTCGGCGGCCAACGAGGCGCTGGTCATGCGCGCGGCGAGCCTGTGCGGGCTCAGCGCGGCCGAGGTGTTCTACGAGCCCATGACGCAGGCTTGCATCGTCAAGCGCTTCGACCGCTACGACGAAGGCAATGGCATTCTGGCGCGCCTCGTGCAGTACGATCTGTGCCAACTCGACGGTATCGAATCGAGCAAGAAATACGAAACCGAGGGCGGCCCGGGGGTACGGCGCTGCGCCGAGCTCATCCGACGATACAGCAGCACGCCCGCGCCCGACCTTGAGCTATTTCTACGCTCGATCTTCTTCAACCTTTGTTTCGGCAACAACGATGGACACGCAAAGAATCTAGCCATAATGGCGCTTCGCAGCCGGGAAGTTCGCCTAGCACCGCTCTACGACCTAACATGCACGCGCATCTACCCGGGGCTGTCACAGTCCTTTGCCTTTCGGATCGGCGGCGAGGACAAACCGGGCAGGATCGGCCGAGAGCACGTCGAGGCGATGGCGCGCGAGCTCAGAATGGGCACTCGCTTTGTTCTCGAGCTCGCCCAGGACGTCGCCAGCCGGGCCCTGGAGGCAGCAAAAGCCGCAAACGAGCAGCTCTTGCCAGCCTTTGAGCACTCCGCCAGCGAACTCGCCAGTCGGATCCTCAGTCGCGTGAAGGAACTCGCGCTAGGTTTTCAAAAGCGCCTTTAAAACCTGTGTGCGCTTGGAGGGACGCACTCCCCCAACGGTGAATGCGCGGTGAAGCGCATGTCGAAGTGCGTTTTAGTCAGAAAAATCAAAGTACTTGACAACCCTTGGGGACCCCATTGCAGTTTTTCTACGTACGCACGACAGTGCGGACCAGCGACAAGAAGTCGCTAATTTGAAGGGGGAAAGCTCCATTAGGATGCTTTTAAAAGTGCGCCACCGTGGTCGTTCACAACGGGGAGCTAAGCTAGCGCCAGCTTTTCGTAGGTCTGCGGCGATATTTGCGGGAACTGTAGCAAGATCGTCGCTAAGGCCGAGGTGTCTTTGTTCCCGGCACTTGTGCTGCCAGCACGGCATCCCCTTCATGCGAATGCCATGCCGGATAACCCAATAAGACCTCGAGTCCGAGGGGCGAGCCGGATTTGCGCCGCCCACTCCTTAACGGAACGATTCCTAGTAGTTACCAGCAATGACGAAATGATCGCATTGTCCTGAGTGATCGCAGCAACTTCGAATACGCCTAAAAGCGCGTACGCAACCGTCGCCACACCCATCGTTAGCAAGAACCCGGGGCAAAGATACAACCGCGGGCTTTATCGATTTTTCTCCGCCGTCGAGCTCTTCCAGTCGGGCGCTTCCGATTGCACGAATCTGCGAGCGCCCGCCAGCGTCGCCGCCCCTATACTGGTAACCGAGTGACCGTCGATCTTAGCGACCCCCGAGCCGCTCGGGCCTTCGGCGTAAAACGCGCTCGCATTTCCTAAAAGCGCGCTGTGGTTAACATCCAGCAGCACGGATCCGGTTGTTCCTTCCGTGTGTGAGTACAACGCAACCGTGGTGCCGATCAGCGTTGATCGTTCAACGCCGATCCGGACGGATCGCCCGTCGGGTGCGTGGCCCACGATGCCAAACTCGCTGTTCACGTCCCCAGTAATCGAGGTGTCGCTGATGCGGGTTGAATGTTCCGTATAGACCGCCGTCTGATTGGAGAAGAAAACCGAGCCATCAATATCCAAAGAGCGCGCGGAACTGTCGAGGGCCGTGAAATTGTCGCGAAACGTCGTGTGCCGGATGCGCGCTTTCGTATCGGCTGTCACGATGATGCCCTTGTGCCGAAAACCGGAAACGTCGCAGTCTTCGATGCTTACGCTTGCCGCATTTCTCACTTGCACGCCAATCGCCGCTCCGTTGTTGGACCGAATGGTCAATCCCTGCAAATACACATCGGCACCCGGGGCATCGATCAGCACTCCACGGCTACCGCCTTCGTCGGTGCTTTTATCGACGTCGATTGCCGCATTGACATCTGGCGAAGCGAGAATACGCACGCTCCGAGTGATATGCACGGCGCCAAATTCGCCTGAGTTGATCACGCGTACTTCACCACCCGCTGCGGTGCTCGCGACCGCTTGCTGCAGATGCCGGCACGGGGCTTGGGCGGAACAAGAGGCGTTGTCCTCACCCTTAATGGAAACAAAGGTGCTCTGACTCGCTACGGGGGCAGCGCCGGCCCCTATGGTCACCGTCATCAAGATGAGCGCCGGGGTTACTCGCAAAAGGTTTGGTTGTTTCACGTAAGTCTCCTCTCGAATTTGGTTGACACGGGTAACCCGTGTTGGCGAAGAACGTGTGGCCGGATGCCATCGCGTTTCGCTGCTGCACCCGTTAAGACACGTTTAAATGCCCAAACCCGACACCCGATGGTCAGTAGCACCTTTTGCTTCGGTCCGCCGTGCCGGCACAGACAACGCCCTGAACCTGGCAGCCGGAATAAAGCGTCTGCTGCAATAACGGTGGCAGATCTCATAGTGAGCACGCGGCAAGGGCGTGTGCCACATTGAGAAACAGAAACTTGACTTGCGATATCTCGTAGTTTGGCGCACCGGCATCCGGTGTTCCCCCCGGCCTTCATCGTAGCTTGTGGGTGGGAATCGGGTTTTTTCTTCTTCGTTTGTTACCGTCGTCGCGTCGTTAGGCCGCATCGCGTTCGGTGAGCAAACTTCATTGCGGTCTTACTCGGCGGGCGCAACAGTAGCTCGCCGTCCGCACAGACTCGAAACATACGTGTTTAAGCTAAAATAAATTCGGTGGGTCGGGTCTGATTTGTCTGATTTATTTGTTAGAGATTCCTGCCTTGCGTCGAAAGAACCTTGAATAAATGCGATGTGAGGCGCGGGAACACTTTGACCGCGGACCGGTTTCGTTCTTTTTCACAGGCAGATAATTTTTTGGTGCGCAGGCGCAAGCAAATCCGTACGAAAGCGATTCTCCAAGAAGGTGCTACTCGTGGCTGATCACCTGGTCAAAGTGGGCAATGTCGGCGAACTTGCGCCGGGAAAAATGATGCAGGTCATTGTCGCTGAGCGGCGCATTTTGCTAGCCAATGTCGATGGTCGCTACTACGCAGTGGATGACACATGCACACACGAAGACGCATCGCTTTCGACTGGATCGCTGCGCGGTGCACTCGTTAAGTGCCCCCTGCATGGCAGTCGCTTTGATGTTCGCACGGGCCGCGCTACGGAAGAGCCGGCCGAAGTGGACCTCAAGACATATGCGGTACTTCTGGAAGGAGATAGCATCCTGATCGAAGTGCCCGGATCGAAAAATCCGTGAGCGGTGCAATCGAGCAAGTGCATGGTGAAGCCCGGACGCTGATGCGTTCGATCATCAAGCGCATTGCCACCGGTCCGGAGTTAAGCAAAGATATTTCTCGAGAAGAAGCGCGCTTAGGCATGCGGTACGTGCTCGATGGCGCGGTTGATCCCGTGCAGGCGGGCGTATTTCTGATTGCATTGCGCATGAAACGGGAGACCGACGAGGAAAACCAGGGAATACTCGAGGCGCTCATGGACGTAACGCAATCGGTGAGCGCACCCGTGCCCGACGTGGTGGATCTTGCTGACCCCTACGATGGCTACAACCGTACGCTGCCCGCCTCCCCATTTTTACCAGCTATTCTGGCGGCCTGTGGCGTGCCCACAGTTTGCCACGGAGTCGAGAGTATGGGTCCGAAGTATGGAGTGACCCATCGTCAGGTTCTCGCCGCAGCCAGTGTATCGGTCGATCTTTCCCCAGAGCAGGCCGCCGCGCGGCTGGGCGATACGGAGATAGGATGGGCGTACGTCGATCAGAAGGCGTTCTGTCCGAAGCTCTATGACCTGGCAAAGCTGCGCTCCCTAATCGTTAAGCGGCCAGCGCTTACAGCCGCCGAGACGCTTTTAGGTCCTATTCGTGGCCGCGATAGGACACATCTAATGACGGGCTATGTCCACAAGCCCTACCCTCGGATTTATGCAATGCTTGCGCGGTGCGCGGGCTTTGACTCCGCGTTGATCGTCCGCGGCGTAGAAGGTGGAGTGATTCCATCGCTGCGGCAGGTCGGCAAAGCGTTTTACTACCATGACAAGGGCGAGGAACAATCTTTGGATTTTCGTCCCTCCGACCTCGCCATCGACCAACCGGTCGTGGCAGCGCCGATACCTGAAGATGCGCAGCGCGAAGCCGTTGAGGACGATCCGACAGCGCCCAGACCGGAAAATTCGATCGTGGCGCAATTGGCCGCGCAAGCTGGCCTGGAAGCGCTCGGCGGCAGCTCCGGACCCACGCGAGAAAGCTTGGTTTGTGGTGGCGCGCTTTGCCTTTGGCACCTCAAGCGCCATGATTCCTTGCAGAGCGCAGCGGCCGCGGTGCGCCGCGTACTCGATTCCGGCGCAGCGCTGAAGCGGCTCAAATGCGCGAGTGGCAAAAAGCAGTAAGCCTTGTCTGTCAGACACGCCGCCTGTAAGCCCAGCGCCTAGAAAGTGGGCGCCTAGCGGCAAGCGCAGGCAACTAGGCGAGCGGCCCAGCCGGGGTTGAGCGCGCAAGCGCTTTGGGCGCGAGCCTTCTTTTGCCGGCACATCGCAAAACGGCGAAGCTCATCTCGTGCCTTCCGGCAGGCCGCCAATTGGGCGGTCCTTTCAAAGCACGTCGTACGTGGCAGCGCGGTCCTAACCAATCCCGATGAAGCCGCTCGGACGCAAACGCTTTTCGTTTCTTTGTCTTGCTTGAGCTCGTTCACGTCGCAGATTCTTGCGCCGAAATACCAAGAAGTCCGACCTTTGCGTGGTTTTTTGGCGGCTCATCGGCTTGTCCTTCGCGATGAGATGAACGTTTGCTCGACCCCGGGGAGCCGCTGACCGCTTCAATCGTCGGGTGCTCCATTTGAAGCCGTAAAGCACCTCGTGGGTTTACCAGCGTTAGAACCTATCGGGTTACCTACTTGGCTGACTCGAGGCGACGACGGCGCTCATAGGGGTAGGCGCAAACCAAAGGAATAGCTGCGATGAGTACCCCGTTGGATCGACAGGAGCTCGTTGGGCAGGCAAGGGGCTCAATGACTCCGATTGTATTTGCCGGCGTTGTTGGAACCGTCATGGAGTGGTATGACTTTCTCATCTACGGCACTGCTGCGGCGCTGGTCTTTAACAAGCTTTTTTTCCCCAACGTTGACCCTTTGACTGGCACGCTCGCATCGCTCGGCACCTTCGCCGTTGGCTTTTTCGGTCGTCCGCTCGGTGCGGCGATCTTTGGGCATTTTGGCGATCGCATGGGCCGCAAGGTGATGCTGATGATCACCATGGTCGTGACCGCGCTGGGTACGTTTCTGGTCGGCTTACTCCCAACGTACGATCAAATCGGCATCTGGGCCCCGATTTTGCTAGTTGCTCTGCGTTTTTTGCAGGGGGTTGGCCTTGGGGGCGAGTGGGGTGGCGCCTCACTGATGGTACTGGAGCATGCCCCGAAAAATCGGCGCGGCTTCTACGGCAGTCTGGTGCAGGTGGGTTTTCCGCTTGGGATGGTTGCTTCCTACGGAGTCTTTAATTTGGTTTCAACGTTGCCCGATGCAGCTGTCAAATCCTGGGGTTGGCGCGTTCCTTTCTTGCTTAGCATCGTGCTGCTCGGAATCGGCTGGTTTGTACGCATCCGCGTGCCGGAAACCCCGATGTTCGAAGAGATCCGGCGACGGGGCGAGATCGTGCGCAATCCGTTTTTTCAGGCGATTTTGAAAAATCCTCGCAGTTTCTTGATCGCGCTCGGGCTGAAAATCTGCGAGGTTTCCTGGGTCTATATCCTGACCATTTTTGTCGTCATCCACGCTACCGGTAGGCTGCAGTTGCCCAAAAGCCTGCTGCTGAACGCGATCTTTCTAGGGGCACTGCTCGAAGTTATCACCATCCCCTTGTTTGGGTGGCTCTCGGATTTGTTCGGACGCCGCACGTTGTATTTTGTCGGCGTATTTTTTACTTTCTGTTTTGCATTTCCGCTTTTTTGGCTTTTGGATCTACGCGACCCGCAGATCATCATCGCGACCATCATAATTGCCATGAGCCTTGGTCACGGAACGATGTTTGGCCTTGAATCGACGTATTTTCCCGAGTTGTTCGGCACTTCAGTTCGCTACACCGGTGCTTCCTTTGGGTTTCAGGTTTCGGCCGCGCTGGGCGGAGGTTTGTCGCCCATCATTGCAACAGCACTCGTGGGCTACTTTGGTGGCACCGCGGGGGTGTCCGCAATGCTAATGGTGTTGGCGGTCCTCACCTTTATCGCGACGCTTCTGGCAAGGGAAACGAAAGACTCGTCGCTGCTAGATCCGCGCCAAAGTCCACGACAGTTTGCTGACTTCGCGCCGTCCACTTTGGGCCGTCCCGGGTAGCAGCAATCCGGTGGATACGCCCCTAAATCTAGCCCGGCAAGTGCCGCTCGAGTTCTGCGCAAATGAGTTGTGCTCGCTCATGCACAATCCAATGCGTGGCGCCCGGTACGGGCACAAGCCGCAAGTCCGGAACATAGGAATCGAGCCCGTCGAGCAGCGACACGGGTAGCGCCAAATCCTCTTGGCCCCAGATCACCAATGTTGGTCGGTGCGAGGTGATCTTCTCTGGGGCCAGTGTGATGCTCATCACGCTCTGGTCCTGCGCGGTCGGAGGATACATGGGGGAGGCGCGGTAGTAGTTGCATGGCCCGGTGAGCCCGGCGCGCCATAGCGCCCGATACTGTTGGCGCAACGCGTCGGTTAGCCAAGATGTATTGCCACGCGTCAGATCCCCCGAACCCCAGTTACCGAACATGGACCACAAGCGCGCGAAGTCGTTTTCGGATAGCAGCACTTCGGCGTCGGGTCGACGCAAAAAGTTCATGTAGGCACTGGCCGCCTGCTGTCGAGGATTATGCTGCAGGTGTCTGAGAAAAATCCCGGGATGTGGCGAATTGATAATTGCAAGCCGTTTGATCCAGTCCGGATGCTGTGCGGCAATCGCCCAAGCGACCGCGCCACCCCAGTCGTGGGCGATCAGTACATCAATCGGCCTTGTACCCATGCAAGAGAGCAACGCATCGAGATCGGCGACAAGGCATTGGACCCGATACTGTTGTGGGTCTGTCGGTGCGGACGATGGTGCGTAACCTCGCAGGTTGGGTGCGACGCAGCGATAGCGATCGGCAAAATGCTCGAGCAGCTCGTCCCAGATGAAAGCGGCCTCTGGAAAACCGTGCAAGAAAAGCAAAACCGGTGCCCCGGCAGGCCCCGCAATGCGGCAGTACAAGGAAATATCGCTGGGTAGATCAAATCGAGTTGTCCTGATCATTGCCGTTTCCTCGTACGCTCGCCTCACCGTACCCCTGCGAAAGGCCCCAAGTGCACGATGCCCCTACTTTCGTGAGCGCATTTATGCCAAGCACGAAACCGTGCGGGTTGGCACATATAGCCCAGACCAGCGGAATTTGGAATGTGGCGCCGCACAGCCGAAATTACGATCTGTTTTTTGTCAAAACCACTGATCAAAGTGTTCGACGTTCCTGCTCTGCAATTGAAAACCTCATTGGTCCGCGGCGCGGAGTAACCATCTGGAGTGTCGTCCACTTTTCGCAATTGCCCAGCGTGGTGCGCCTTGCACTGCCTTCTTATCTTGCGAAAATCTTTTCCGGCACGTCTCCATGTCTTAATCATGGATTCCTTGGTCGGCTTCTCGGTGTACGCGCGGCATTGGTAGCGCGCCGGTATGCCGTGTTCTTGCGACGTCCTTTCAGCGCAGTTGCGTTGTATCAACGAGGCTCCCCACGCAGGGTGTATTTTAAGGACTTGGCGGCGGCGGTTCGCGAACTCGAGCCATGCAGCTTCAGCGCCGGGCTACCAAGGGTGCCTGGCGTGGCTAGCTGGAGCTGGTGACCGAAACAAGGGGCTACTTACGGTGCCCTGAGCTGGGCGGTCACAGCCGCCGCCATGTCCGTTTGACAAGCGCTGGTCGGCGATATTCGCGGCACCGCTGCGGACGGCGCGCCTTTTGACCTGTCACGCTTCTGCAAAATTGTAGGGCGATCGGCCTGCGACGACTTGCCGGGCAGGTGGATCGGATCGCGGGCGGACCCAAATTTGGCAAGAGCCAGGCTGCGGGCAAGGGCGTCGCCCGCCGCTAGGGACGGTTCAGAGTGACGTCCCAGGCCGGTGCATTGTCATGGACGAAACGCCCAGACCAGCTGACCCGATGCGTTTGCTACATAGCTTGGAACGAAACCGGATCGAAAATAATGAAGTGGAGCGCTTTTCCCTTCTAAATCGTTGTATCGCATCGGTACACGTCCGTTACGTTTGCTCTCATAGAGCCTCGGGCTCACGCCCCGGAGTAAACGATGAAGCTCGTACGAGAATCGGGACAGATCGGCTCTGGCCGAGTCAATTATTGGCCGCTGTTGGTGCCCGCGGTGAGCATCGCGCTGTGGTGGCCGATTCTTGCGTTCTTATTTAACGCGGGCGTTGCAACAGCCTTTGCGATCGTGGCGACCTGCTTGTTGGCCATTGTGGTCGCGTTGGCTTTGCTGGCGGATGCATTGGGCATCGAAGATAGATTGATTCGCATCGATGAAGAGCAATTGCTCTCCATTAATAAGGCGGCGCACGGGCAAACAGCTTCCCGCGAGGCCGCATAGCATCGAGCGCATGGCCGCGCAGTAGGTGGTCATGCAGAAATGCGGCGGCGGTCGCCGCCGCATGGCGGCTACTCGACCGCCCCAAAATTCGCTGCACCCCGAAGGCACTTTTCTGGTCGTTCCGGCCCTGCGAGTTCGCGTCAACCTTGCAGCGTGAGGGACTGTTCCCGAGCGATTTGCTTGCGCAGCTCGCCAAAGCGCGCCTGAACGTCGTTGCCGAACAAGGGATCGGACACCGGTGGTACGGTCGCCATCACCTCTGCCCAGTCCTCTTTCGTAAGCAGTTCGGAGGCCGGGGGGATGATTTCGCGCTCTTCGGTTGAAAGGTGGTTGCGGTAGTAGACAAGATATGTGGCCGCCGCCGCCTCCAGGCCCTCGCGCGGCGCCATAACATCGCTAGTAGCCTGGTTGAGCCGGTCGGCGAGATCCTCGCCAGCCGTCGCGATCACACGATGCTCTTGCAGCAACCGGCTTATCACCGAATCCAATTCGGGTTTGCGCGCAAGCACCCGAGCAAACGCCGCATCCTCCCGGGGGTGATGAACGCAGTCGCCAAAGCTGCGTAGATAAAACACGATGTCGCTCATCAAATCGTAGTTCGGATGCTCACCCCGGTGAAATGCGGCAACCTGTTGTTCGAGTAAATTCAAAAGCTGACTGAACTTGACGTGGTCCTCGTGCCACTCGGCAATTGGCGCAGTCATGTGGTGCTCCTTTACCAGTAGGGATCCGATGCAAGATGTCCGCGTGGCATTGCCTCCTGGGAGGTTTTCCATGCGCAGGCGCAATTGCGCATGGATGTAAGCTTCCGCCCGCTTTGATCAAAAGAATATCCCTAGGACTAGGCCCGCGCTTTCACGCAGGTCAAGATTCCTCGCGCGCAGCGTCCTGGACGAGGATGCCCGAGCGGCCTAAGGTTTCGGTTCGTCGCAAGCCGCTGCCGGCTGCGATCCGCGCAGCAGTTAGTCGATATCTTGGCGCAGTTTGGTCTGCTCGCGTACTTGGGGTCGGTTCGATCAACGACTCCCGGAACACAGGTACTGGGCCGGGCCGCGCGAGCGCCTGGCTCATGCCCCGGGGCGCTGAAGAAGAGGTTGGTTTGTTTTCGTGATTTTTGGATTTGGTGCCTTGCATGCGGCGCAAGCCGTGGGTTCGGCGCTGAGGTTGCTTGTCGTTGCTAGGCAACTGCGCCGTGGCGAGCACCTTGGCAAACAATGCACGATGCGTAAGCTCGCCAGTTTGGGCGCCGACTGTGGACGTTGCCGTGCAGATCGCCTTGGCTGTATCGTTGCGGACAATTTCGCCTTGGTTCCAGAGCTTTTGTTCATGATCTTCGGATGAATGACAACGCGGCCCTGATCAATGCCTGCAAGCACCTGTATTTGCGCTTGCTCGAAGAGCCCGAGGCCAATGCTCTTCGGCTCATTATCGAGGAGGTGAGCGGAAGCGATCTTCTGGACGCCGACACTACGGACCCGGCTTCCTCGGAAGCCTTGCGCGCGTCGGCACGCGGCACCGAACGCGCAGAGGTCGGTCGAGTTTTCGAGATCAATTGGCGCAGCTACATTGCGTACTCCGTTCGCAACGAAAGCTACGCGCGTGAGGAATCCAAGGGCAACGGAAAGGGCCGTGTATTTATTAAGCACACACGCTCGAGTTACCTCGACTATCTGTCGGTCTGCACACTTGCTTCAGACCTGTTTCCGGCCATATTTCCGCGGCCGATCGGACACTGGGCGATTTACTGCCTGAACCACGCGATCGATGTCGCGTCGATCTACGAGCCGGAAATCGCGGTGCGAAACAACGCCTAGCGGTCGGGCCATGAATCGGTTCGTCAAAGAGGGTGTGAAAGAGGGCCGCTTACCAGCCAACGCCCGATCCGCAACTTGGACACGGACGGCATGCGCCGCGAATCCGCATTCGATCTAGGGTCGATCCATGCCCGGCTTTTTTGACGAACATCGACGCCGGCTGCACACGCTGATCGCCGAGCTCGAGGCATTGGAACACAAGGCGGGTTTGACCGGGTCATTTGCTGCGTCCGCAGAGTTTGTGGACGCGAAAGATGTGCGCGGGCGATATTTTGGCGTTTCAGATCAAGAGCTGTGCAAGGCGCTGATTACAAAGTATCGGGAGCTCATGGAGGAGCACCGCCAACGCTACCCCGCGTCGATTGCCGACACTAAAGCGCGCATTGCAGAGGCACGCAAAAAGGCAAGAAAGGCACCTTGGGGTATCCCGGCGGCAGTAGCTGCTTTGGCAGTGTCGCTTGCCTTTTATCTTTGGAGGCTGCCGGGTGCCCTGGTGGTTGTGACCATCGCGCTTTTTCTGGGGAAGTGGTACGTCTCAAGAAGGCGGCTGCACTTTGCCGAGGAGTTGCGCCTTGCCCAAGATGAATTGCATACAGAAGAGCAAGGCTGGCGCGAACAGCTCCAGGATCCGACCAACAAGCCCGCGTTTTCAAAAACGGAAGAGCAAACGGGACGGGAAGATTCCTAGCGGGCGAGCCAATTTTTTCACCGTGACCAACTTCTGCAGCGATCGACTTATCTGGCTGCTTACTCTTCCAAGTACGGCCTGATGAGTCGCTCCCACTCCTGTTTGGAGCTGCACTTCTTATCTTGCACCCAGCAGGCAACGGGCACTTCATCGTTCCATTGATCAAATTTGCCCAGGTTGCGCTTTTCATCCGCATCCCCAAGTCTTTGGGTTTCCCGGGGCAATATTCGCTTTAGCGCCGGGCTGCGCGAGACACCGGACACGGTCTCCAAAAAGACGCACTTCCCGAGCTTAGAGTTGTAATGGCTGTCGAACCTGACGCGCGAGCCACCATCGTCCGTTACGCCCTTAGGCCACGACTCCCGCGATAATTTGGCAACCAACTCCCGGCATTGTTGGGTCGATTCGCGATCGTTTGCGGCATGTGCCGAACAGGCAAGCAATGCGATAGCAAGCGTCAAAGACGCGCGTGGCAAAAGGCTGGCCGGCATGGGCGACTCCGAAGTTTGCAATGTCATCGACCGATGATGCTTGTTGGGGGAAGATGCGTCAACTCGACTACGTGCGCCATGCCGCCCACGGCGCAAGAGCAATTGCGTTCGCGATGCGCGCCCTTAGGGCAAAGAAGTCGCCTGTACTACTGCCAGCCCGTCACCTTCGTCCCCCTGTTGCAGTTGCCCGCGATGGGTTCGGCGGGCGTGGCGTTTGTTCGCGCGGTTCTTACAACCCTGTCCTGGGGTCAGATGCGCTTTGTTATCGTGGGGGCGTGTTGCGCAAAATCGGCCGTTGCTGCGTCGGTGCGGTCGCCTTGGTTGGTGGCACCGTGTTGCGCATTGGGGTTGCGTGTTCTCCACAGACCGTACATCGCAGCGGCGATTCCCAGTGAATTGCCCGTGATCTGTTCGGGAGAGTGAAAGAGCCAGGCGTTGTAGCTCCAAAGCAGGGCGCTTACGAGCATGACAGAACGCAGCTGCGGGCCGCGAAGGTAGAACACGCCAAAGCTCACTGCAACCGAAGCCGAGCCGGTAAGCAGTGTTGGCCAGCCCTGCCAGGTGATGGCCGATGCGATAAGAGCGCTAAGGACGAACGCTGCACAGGCCCAATGGCGCGTATGGACTGCGCGCTGTTGGACCAGATCGGCCGCCGTGGTGCGGGTCGCGGACAGGACACTCATGGCGGCGGCGGAAGTTGCGCCTAAGAGCAGGTTGTTGCACGTCCATAGCAAAGACGCGGCAGTGCTAGTACGGCGCAAGACCTGATCGTTGCGGTGGACGAGCCCGTTCAGACTAAGGCCCAGAGCGGCGATGCCTGTGGCGTGGGCAAGAAGCGAGGGCGTTACTGCTACAGCGGCGCTCAAGATGCTAGTGGGAAGAAACAATACGACACGATATGTTACCGGCCGACCTGGCCAGTGAAACTACCGTACCGTCCGGAAAGACCCGGCAATTTTATCGTTCGACAGCTCTGGCCGGTGCCGATCGACTGTCTCGGCATCGGACTTTCGGTCTACCCCACAACCTCGTCAGTTGTCTCGAGCTTTTCCGTGTCGTCGTAGCGTGCGCGAATCGCCAGCACGTCCGGCCAGGCCGAGAAGAAGGCCTCGACGCAGGTCGGATCGAAGTGTCCGCCTGTGCCTTTTTTTAGGAAATTTGCGGCCTCCTCCAGCGTCCAGGGCTTTTTATAGGGCCGCGCCGAAGTTAGCGCGTCAAAGACGTCAGCGACCGCGACGATGCGCCCCCAGAGCGGAATCGCCTCGCCTCGTAAGCCATTGGGGTAGCCACTGCCGTCGAATTTTTCATGATGGGTGAGCGCCACGGTTGCGGCGCACTGCAAAAGCGGGGACGCCGAATCGCGCAAAATCTCATAGCCGATGACCGCGTGTTGCTTCATGACTTCATACTCGGCGGCGGTCAGTCGCCCGGGTTTGAGCAGAATCTGATCAGAGATTCCAACCTTACCTACATCATGCATCGGCGCAGCCTGCAGCAATAAGTCCTGCTCGGCCTCCGGCAATCCGAGCTTTGCCGCAATGAGGCGGGCATAGTTGGACATGCGAAGAAGATGAGCACCGGTCTCCGGATCTCGATATTCCGCTGCGCGCGAGAGCCGAAGAATGGCCTCTTTCTCCCGTGCGGCAATCTCGAGTGTGGCCTTTTTCACTTCTTCGGCCAACCATGCCGCGCGGTCGGAGAGCTGGCGTTGGCTCTGGCGCAATGCCAGCAAATTGCGCACGCGCGCACGCAGCTCGACGTTATCGACAGGCTTATTCAAGAAATCCTGCGCACCGATTTCAAGCGCCCGGTGGCGCACCTCACTTTCGGTGTCGGCGGTCACCATCACGATCGGAATTTCCGCGCGACCGGCAATTGCACGCACGCGGCGGATAACCTCCAGGCCATCGACCTGCGGCATCATGTAGTCGAGCAAAATCAGATCCGGTTCGTGTTCCGTGCACCAGTGGATCGCCTGCAGGGGATCTTGGAAACAATCCACGGTCACGCCGTCGAGCTTTTGCAAAAGATGCCGAAACAAGGTCAGGTTCGTTGTGTTGTCGTCGACGACAATGACGTGTGGCATAGCACTACCCCTTAATGTAGTCTTCGACGAAGGCGTCCAGCAGTGCGATTTCGGCTTCTAGGGATTGGGCGCCGCTGCTGACGGATGTCCAATCGTCCCGCTGTGCGGCGTTCTCAACTTGTGCTGCGAGCGTCGCTAAGCGTGTGGCCCCCATGTTGGAAGCCATGCCCTTCATCTCGTGCGCGAGGCTTTTCACATTGGTACCGCGAGACCCTACCTCCTGTTGCATACGCTCGCGCAGCCGCAGCAACGATTCGCGGAAGGCAGCCAACAAATCGACGATCGCAGGGCGATCGTCACCGAACATTTCGGTAAGACGTGTCATGTCCATGTCAGAAGCTGGCCGCTGCGCGGCAATAGTGGAGGGGGCAGAGGGCGCGACTTCGGCCTCGGGTGATCGGGTCCAGATCGTCAGCGCTTCGCGCAGGCGCTCAACGTCGATAGGCTTTGAGATGTAATCGTCCATCCCGGACGCAACGCACTGTTCCCGATCGCCTTGTAGTGCGTTGGCAGTCATGGCGATGATCGGAACGTGTCGTCCCGTTTCGATTTCCTGGACGCGAATGGCAACGGTAGCCTCAAATCCGTCCATCTCCGGCATCTGGCAGTCCATCAGCACGAGCGCATAGTCGCCCGCCGCCACCATGTGGACCGCTGCGGCCCCGTTTTCCGCAACGTCTACCTCATAGCCAAGCCGTTTGAGCATCAAAACGGCCACGCGCTGGTTGACCGGATTGTCTTCGGCCAACAGGATGCGCCGGGCACGGGTAGCGCCCGGCGGCAAATCCGGCGCGGGAGCCGGGGGTGGTGGCTGCACGGCCGCTTTGGCTGCCGAGGACCATGCGGCCTGCATTGCTGCCAGCAAAGTCGATTGTTTTATCGGTTTTTGGATTACGGCGATGCCCCGATCGCTCAGGCGCCCCTTTAGATCCTTATTGACCTCGCGCAAACAGCAAACGACCGGAATTCCCTGCGCGAGCACCGCGGATACCGCCTGCTCAACTCCTGCCTCGCCAAGCGGCTCAATGAGCAGCAAGACATCCGGCCGTGGTCCCGACCCAAGCGCCTGCAGACGCTCTTGCAGGCCCGAGAGGTTCTCCACCGATTGGTAGCGCATTTTCCAATCTTCGAGGTAGCGGTGCCAGGTCGCCCGGTTCTGCGCGGTATCGCCGACGACAAAAGCAAGGCGCCCCTGTGCGGGGTTCGACACGCCCACGGCGTGCTGCTCGCCAAGAAGCAGCGGTATCGACGCCCAGAAAGTCGAACCGTGCCCCGGTGTGCTCTCGACCCCGATCTTGCCCCCCATCGCCTCCACGAGACGCTTGCAGATCGCAAGCCCCAGGCCAGTACCTCCGTACTTTCGAGTGGTGGAGCTGTCGGCCTGGGAAAAAGGCTCGAACAGGCGACTCATTGCCTGCTCCGAGATTCCGATTCCGTCGTCACGCACGCTAAGTCGGACGGTTGGACACGCGCCGTCGCCTTGCGCTGCATGGGCGCTGATTACGACCTGTCCTTCGTCAGAAAACTTGACGGCATTAGCAAGGAAGTTCAAGAGAACCTGACGTATACGCAAGGGGTCGCCGACAAAGTGGTCGGGCAGACTCGACTCCACAAAGCTCGCTAGCGTGAGTTTTTTTTCGCTTGCCTTTGTGGCCAGAACATCGACGCTGCTTTCGACAAGTTGTCGCAACGAAAAGTCGGTCTTCTCCAGCTCCAGACGACCGGCCTCGATCTTGGAAAAATCCAAAATGTCGTTGATCGTCGATACGAGCGTATCGGCCGAAGTCTTGATGATGCGGACAAACTCCACCTGCTCCGCATCCAGGGAGGTGTCGAGCAGCAGATCCGTCATGCCGATTACGCCGTTTAGCGGCGTGCGCATCTCATGACTCATCGTGGACAAAAAATCCGTCTTCAGCCGATCTGCCTGCTCGGCCGCCTCTTTGGCCTTGACCAGACGTTGCTGCAAGAGCATTTCGTTGCGCACGTCGGCGAACATCACCACTGAACCCGAATGTTTACCTTCCAACACGAGCGGTGCGCCGCGCACTTTCACCGGCAGTCGGGTTCCATCTTTGCAGAAGAACACCTCGTCATTGGAGCGATAGACCCGCTTGTCTTGCATTGCCAGGTAAATGGGGCACTCCGCGGCAGGCAGCAAACTGCCATCGGGGCGATGATGATGGATGATGTTGTGGATGCCTTTGCCCTGGAGTTCCTCCGACTTCCAGCCGAGCAGCTGCTCGGCCTGCGCGTTCATGTAGGTGAGCTTGCCGCCGGCATCTAGCGTGTACACGCCTTCGCCGAGATGATCGAGGATCGTGCGCAGCCAGGTCTCTTGTTGCTTGGCCGCCTCTTCCAAGCGCTTTTGTGCAGTGATATCGAGCCCAATGGCGATCAGATACTGCGGCGAGTCCTGGTCATCGAGCAGCACGGAGGTCGTCCAGTCGAACAGACGCTGTTCGCCCGATCGGCTCTGCCAGTGCGCCTCGAAGCGCTGCGGAGCACCGTTGCCCTCAAATCGCAAAAAGATCTCGCGACTTCGCGCGCGTTCTTCCGGGATCAGAAATTTTTCCCAGAAGTATGGCTGCGTCTTAACCTCGTCGCTACTGTATCCACTGAAGGCTTCGGCCGCGCTATTAAAGCGAACGATTCGACCTGTACGGTCGACAACAAAGATAATGGCGCCTGCCGAAGTGAAGACGGCATTGCTGAAGTTGCGCTCCTGACGCAGGTCGCGGGTGCGCACTTCGATGGCTTCTTTTATGACCGATTGCCGCACCAGCATCTGCCGAAGATACGCGGACCACAGGATCGAGGTCAGTAGACCAAGAACGAGTATCGCGGTGCTCCCGTAATGGTTTGCTTCGAAGATCCCCGGCTTTGGTGTGGCGATGACAGTCCAAAAGCGGCCGGCAACGGGAAGAGTCTTTGTCACCCTTTCGTTCCGCGGCAGTGCGTCCGCACTATCGATGTCCACTGCATTGGGATACAGGATGCGTTTGCCCGGTTCGGCATCGGCATCGATCAATGTCAGCTGCACTTTGGAGCTCACGTCCTCGGTGCCGGAATCCACCATGTCGCCGATGCGAAATACGCCCAGAACATATCCAATCAGGCCGGCCTGGCGCTTGGCATACCCGTCGGGGACAATGCCGCCGCGATACACCGGCCGAAAGGCAAGAAAGCCATATTGGTCGGAATTTTCCTGCACCAGGGTTACGCGGCTAGTAGCGCAAAGCTCCCCGGTAATCTTTGATTTTTCTAGTGCGACGCGGCGGGTGGCATTGGAGGACAAATCAAATCCGAGCGCTTTCTCATTTCCCTGCAGCGGCTCAACGAAGTAAACGGGGTAGTACTCCGCACGCGTCTGCGCGGGAAGCATCGAGCCTTGTTCTTCGCGCTGCGTGAATTCGAAACCCGAAAAACCGTCACGACGCGCCGCCTGCTCATAGCGAGCACGTTGCTCCCAGGCCACGCGCGGAATCCACTCAAGTGCCCGAATGGGCGAGCCCGCCTTCAGAATCGACTGGGCCAAGCGATGGAAGGTCTGTCGATCCACGTTGGTTGACGCATCAAAATAGGCGCCAAGCGCCCTCAGTTCACTGGTTGCCAGCGCGATATTGGCCTGCAGCAGATCAATTCTTTGCACTGCGGAGGCCCGAAAATCTGCCTGGGCGCGATGCACCTCGTATTGCCGGACAAAGCTGAACGTTGCCGCGGTAATCGCTAGGGCCAGCACGAATGCCCAGACCCAAAACGGCAAGCCGCGCTTAGTCATGGCAGATCGCGGCACTCGGTACAAAGCAGGGGAAACCCAGCGGCTTTGCACACGCAAGACTTTGGCGCGCAGCCGGGGCCGCCGGCCTTTGAGAAGCGGTCTTGGTATGACGCACAAGCTGCGTGGAGCTTGCGCGAACTCGCGACAGATCGCCTCGGGAAGTGGTACAGATGGACTTGCGTATCTGTCAGGGAACGCATCGAGAGGGTTCGTCCGTCGTGCGGTGCCTCAGAGCGCGATCGACCATCGCGGCATCGAGCATGCGACCACCGGATGCATGCGCGTGCCGACCGCGCCGGCGAAGAATCGACGCGATGCGTGGCAAACGAGGATCTTTGGGATGCTTGGATCGGGACGCCGTTTGAGGCGCCCGGTCGCGGCGGCCAGACGCGTTGCTGTGCGGGCAGTGCGCGGGTGTCTCATGAGGAGTCTCCGACGACGGTGGCAATTTTTTTGCCTCAGCGGCCCAACGACCACTGTTCGTGCCGCACTGCGATTGCTGGTTAATCGATGGCGGAAGATGCGCGTGGGTAGCACGAGCAGCAGCTTGCTCACTGGGAAATTGTCTTGGAAACGCCCTGCCGCGCTTTGGGGAAAATGCCTTTGATTTGCCGGTCTTTTTTCGTGCAGCAGCGCCGGCAGCGCACGGCCTCAGGCTACTTACGGCGCGCCCGCCGCCCCGGGACGGGGATTTCACAAGGTGGGAGCCTGCGGCGGAAAATCTTATGACATACGCGTCGGGTTCACTTTTCGCCATCGCCGTTTCGCTTGGCGAAATCGCTTGATCGACCGCTTTGAAGCGCCTGCCAGCATGGTTGAGGCCGGCTACTTTCAGCGTAGGCGAGCTGACGCTTTGCCCTGCGCGTCGATCATT